>VAOW01010986.1_pt1 | contig 15758 bp, 17 predicted proteins | sample 3393921 | NCBI WGS metagenome assembly VAOW01 (sample SAMN08290428, study PRJNA428436) | hydrothermal vent metagenome | isolation source: Deep-sea hydrothermal vent chimney | place: Indian Ocean: Southwest Indian Ridge | depth 2742 m m
ACTCCGGCCTGCTTACGCAGGCATAAAGCAAAGCCGCGAGCCGATATACGCAGCCGTATTCGAGGGGACGCTATTCGAAAGCGAACAACCGAGACCCGAATACCCGCCGGAATTCGCAAACGCCGAGAACAGCACGGTACGAAGGGAAGCAGCACTACCATCCGCAGGGATGTTCGATTGATAGGAATAATCGCACCAATAGGTGGAACTTCCACCACCTACCTTTAATGGCATGATATTGAACGGCAGCATTTCTGTAATGTAACCATTCACTCGTGGCATTTCGCCTTGTAATTCAAATCCATCATAGTTAGCATCATTCCATAATGCAGGATCTTCTGAAATATACACCTTCGTTGTCGGGTCGGCATCGTCGTTGGCGGCCATTCTTACATTGATGCCGTCGGCATTTTTCCAAATATGCCCGAAAGGCATCTCAACCCCTCTGTACCGGTTAACTTTCACCGTAACGGGGCCATTGGGGAAGCTTGCCGGCAAGGTATAATCCACTTCTCCGGTGCCACTGGCGAGGCTGTCGCTGGTTCCAATAGGAACAATCGGATAATATCCATTGAATGTGTTCCAATCGGTTCCGTTCACGGTGGTTACGCCTGCTCCCAAGCCACCCTGCCGGAAGCCGTTGGCATCAAGGGCGGCGTTCACGGCTTTCTGGCTGTTGCGTGTGGCAAATTCTACCATGAAGAACCACAGAAGCGTGCGCTGAGCGAGATAATTATACATTTCAAAACCGGCGCCTCTGGCACGGGCATAAGTTCTGAAATTGGTTCTTGATATTAATGTTGCCGGCATCCCCAGTTGTGAAGTATCCGTTCCATCGAGTGCTGCATTATTGTTTCCGCCACGGAACTGCGCAGTGAGATTTTTAACACTTGCCAGTTTCAGATTTGTGCGGTCCAGCGAGGCTTCATATGCTGAAACATATTGTTTCTTCACTTTTTTGAAGCCTGAAAGTGGATATTCGCTTAATTTAAGCCTTCGATTGTTTCCCTCTTGTTCAAATTTCACATAATATTCCGGAAGACATGTTTTTACCTGTCCGTCGGTACCATCGCGCTTTGCAGCGGTAACGCCATCTGCTTGCAAGTCCCAGTTTGTTGGGTCGAGCTTGTAAGCTTCTGTTCCGTCATCTTTCAGAATGCAGGTGTACATTTTGCTTTGCAGCGGTAATTTCTGATGCAGACTGTATTTCCCAATATGTTTCACATCCGGGTCAGAAACTGTAATATCCCACTCCACGCCGTACCATTCGCCATCGTCATATTTGAGCCAACGTATTTCGCCTGCGCTGTCTTTTGTCCAGAGGCGACCGAAATAGGAACCGTTGAAAAGTTTTGTTGCAGGAGAAAGTCCTATTGTTTCCGGATCGGTATCATCGTATGTAACCTTTCCTCCCACCAGCGTAGCTGCGGAGACTGTTGTATCTACCCAAGCCGCATTCTGCCAATTCCATATTGTGTATGTACTTAACAAACGGGCGAAGTCTCCGGGCCTTCCGGCCGGATATTGAGCGAGAAGGGTTGCTTCATCAGCGATGAATCCCAGGTCGTGAATTAACGAAACGTTTTGATCAATTTCTAACATAGCTTTTAATTTAAAAAGTCTTTAACTACCAGATTTCTTGTTAATACACCGAATTCGTTGTAAGTACGGTTGTGATGAAAAACCAGAACCCCCTCGTAATAGAAGTTAACCGTCTGTGGAAGATTGTTTGCATCAAAGTTAACGCCTTGCTCGTCATCCCACATATGTGGGAACTCGGACATTGTTTTGTTTGATTCTGCCATTTTTTTAAATTTTAAGATTCATATTTTAAATTACAAACATAAGCTGACCGGTAAAAAAAACACAGGACACCCTATAATCCGGCATTAGTTTCTATATTTTCAATAGTCTTTAATCCGTCCTTAAGTTTTAATGTACCATCAATGTCAATGACGGCTTTTATATATTTTAATTTTTTCATTTCATCACGCATTTCAGTCATTAGAGCGAGCATTTCAGTATTACTTACAGGAGGATAGCCATCGGTTTGTTGGTTATATACATTACTGATGTTGGTAACTGTTCCAGTTGCATATCTCGAAACATGTAAGCTTGACATAGCTCCGGCGATATCAGGGTGAGGATAATAACCCGGCTGCATCCACTCGACGCGCTCCCCGCCGTGGTTCATACTGCTGTTTAGCAATGCGTTGATAAGCCTGCGATTATTTTTATAGGTCTCTTTGCTGAGAATCATATAAGGTTCGCCTCCTTCCATTTCTCCTACTTTTTTGCCCGTTTTACTGTCAATCATTGCAATACCTCCTTCGTCATGTGAAGCGCCGGCAGCAACACCACCTATTGAATAAGATGGTTGTTTTATACCCACAATAGTAGCTACCTGAGCGAGGCCAAAAGCGATAGCTGCACCTGCCGCTATCGGGGCCAAAATGGGGCCTATCATTGGCACCTTCGCAGCTGATTTGTAAGCATCCATGGCAGCCGCATAGGTGGCTATTGTTGTTTGAAAAATAGCAAGCGCCTTGTAAACGACACTCTGTTCGCTCAACACTCCCTTTATATTTTCGGCAGTGTTGTTGAGCACGGCGAGGGTGTTTTTTTGTGACGCTATTTGTCTTTGCTCATCTTCTTTTGCCTGTCTGTCTTTATCAGCCTTGTCTTTATTCGCATATTTATCCTTTATAGTTTGCTCTGCAGCGAGTCGTTCACGCACCAGTTCCGTCGTATCTATGCCGTATTCTGTTGCGAGAGCAATCAGGTCATTGAATGTTTTGTCAGAAGCCGCCAGCTCTTTCTGCTGACTGTCGTAGCCCATTTCGTCAATTTTCCGTTGTACCGCTGCTTTATTTTGCAGATAGGTAGCATCTTGCTCTGCCCTTGTTCTATTTATATCCGCATCACGCAGCTCCTTAAGTCTTTTTATCTGCGCATCATAACCTTTAGCGTCTTTTATTAATTTTGAATATTTGTCTTTAATCTGTTGAATTTCGCGCGTATCGGCATTCATCCTTCGCAGCTCCTGTTGATGAGCAAGCTTTTGAATCTCTGCGTTTAAATCTTGCATTTTTTTTAATCCAGCTTCTCCTTTATCACCTCCATCGCCTCCACCTCCGCCGGTAGCCGGTAAAGGATTTTTCTTCATCTCCGCATCTATAGCATTCACCATCTTATTGTAAGATCTTACTTTCTCGTCCAATTCGGTGGCGCTGATGCCCTGTTCCCGTTTTATCTCTTCATCAAGTTTTTTATTTTCCCAAAATATTTGCATTTTTAGCATCTCGCGATTATGGGAGTTTGTTTCTTTTTTTAATTTTCTGTTTAAATCGATGATATTTTTTACATGATAATTATTTGCTGATGTATAAATAGTTAAGATTTTAGCTTCTTTTTTGGAGACTAAATCCAGCTCCGTTTTAATGTCATCTTTTAGATTTTTAAGTTGTTTTCGGGAAAGTTTATCAATCACCTGATATCTCTTTTCAATAGGCTGAGAGTTTGTCATTAGGTCTTTGCCTTCTTTTATTGCTTTGTTCAGCTTTATCTGTTCTTTCGTGGTTTTTTTGACCGTATCTTTAAACAGCATATAGGCGGTTACGGCGAGCGAAATAGCACTCATAATCAATCCGAGCGGATTTACCTTCATCGTAGTGTTCAGCACACGTTGTGCTGCCGCGGCACGGCCTATATTACCGGTAAGCCGGTTGTAGGCTATCGAGGCACGCAGCGCAACATTTTGCATTAGTCCTGTGAGCTTTATGGCTATATTTACCTTCGCATTAGCGGCGGCTAATACAACCTTGTATGTAACCAATGAAGTAAGTACAACAGCGAGTGCTTTCGCATAAAACTTCACCGTTTTCGCATGTTCTTTCATCCATATTCCGAAATTGAGCATTAAATGCGAAAATTTACTTACAATCCTTATTCCTCCCATTATAGCCGGTTTAAAACCCTCAACGAGGCTGATGGTCATAGCTGTGAGTTTTCCTTTTGCCTCGTTCATTGCCTGCGTTACGGTAGTCTCCTGCTCGGCAAAGGCTTTGATAAGACTGTTGTGTTTGCCAACATCGCTGTTTACCTTTTCAAGAATATCTTTATATTCTTTCAATCCTTCGCCTGACAGGGCTGTAACCGCTGTTAATGCCCTTACATTCTTAACACTCGCCTGTAACTGGTTTGGATATTTCTTCATAAGGATGTTCATCTCATCCATGACTTTTGTGAAGCCGAGGGCTTTTACTTCGCTGGCATTAATTGCGTGCCCAAATTCTTTTTTGAAAAGTCTGGTTAGTTCAGTTGTAGGTTTTATCATGCTTGAGAAAACGCCGCGCAGATAGGTAAATGCAGATTCGGTGTCAATGCCGCCTTTTGTCAATGCAGCTGTAGCAGATAGAAGTTGTTGATAAGAGATTCCAAGGCTGTGGGCAAGGGGAGCGGCTTTACCGATTCCGGAGGCGAGTTCGGCAACGGTGGTCTTCCCTTCTTTCTGTGCGCTAAAAAATGCAGCGGAGACATCGGAGGCATCGGAGGTTTGTAGTTTAAAAGCGTTGATGATAGTAGTAAGTCCGTCAACTGAAGTATGCAGGTCGGTAACGCCGCCGATGGCCAACACCGAGGCCTGATTCATAAACTCTATTGACTTACCTGCTTCTACACCGGCGGAGATGGCATCAAACAGGGATTTGTTGGTGTCAGCTACGGCAAAGCCATATTTTTTGACAATATCTAAGGAGCCTTTTTTCAGATAGCCGCGATATTTCAGCTTGTCAGCATCTGAAAGCAGTGTCAGGACGTTTGCCATTGTTTTTTCAAACTCTGCAAACACCTGTGTTGATTGCCGTAACCCATATACAGCAGCCGTTACCCCTGCGATACCGGCCATCATAATCCCGAAATACTTATTGAAGGAGCCGGCCATGCGTCCCAGTGTGGAGTTTGTATTTCTCATTTCACCCCTCACCCTGGATAGGCCTTTTTCCACTTTTTGAAGCTGACGCATTTTGGAAATCCATTCCTGCGAACCGATTTTGAGTTTTCGTAATTCGGATTTGAGCATTCTGCTTTGTTTGTACAGATTGCCCATGGTATTGCCAGCCTGCCTGTCGTTTAGATAAACATTAAATCTGATATTTTCGGATCGTCCACTCATAATATGAACATGCGTTTTGTATTAAGCACAATGGCATCGCCGGTGTGCTTGATGATTATTTCTTTCAAATCGTTGGTGTTCTTTTCAAGAGTACTGTTAAACCAATCGTTTTTGAACCGAAAACGATTCACATCCTCAGTCTTTGCAATACGGGCCACGCCGCCGCCGCTGGCCACATACCCCGAACCCACGCCTTTTTGCAGGAAAACGCCATGCCTTTCGAGGGAAAAGGCAATAGTGTCTATTTGTTCGCCACCCTGTTCTTTTCGATAATGTGCGCGGATAGAGCCTGCAAGTTTTTTCTCAGTTGTCCCGGCATGGATCCCTGTTTTATATGTGCGGGGTTCTTTTTTGCCGTGTGTAAATTGCGATCGCACAACGGCACGCAGGAGCCGGGCTACCTTTCGTCCCCAACTTTTCACATCGCTGTTAAATGCAGGGACATTAAAGTTTCTTAAGAGTAAATCCTGTCCGGAAATACCTGAATATACGCCGGTGGGTTGAAGTCCGATTTCGGGTTTTTCATTAGTAAAATGAAAGCCACCGGAGCCTCTTCCGGCATACATCTGATTTTCTAAAATACGTTTCATGATACCCATACTGCGAATATGCAGCGATGGGCAGAAAAAGGAAAGGACGAGGGGCTAAATTGTGTGATAAACAGATTTGAAGGGTGAGTTTTTCATGTATTTTTCAGATACGGCTACAAATTTACCTTTTTCAGGTTCTATCACATGATAGCGGATACCCTGGCGCAAGGCATTTGTGTTTGCAAGGGTACTTGCCTCCGTTTTTGTTTTAAAGAATTCAGGTCTATCGAATTTGTAAGTGAATTTACCTGTCCGCCTTGTTTCTCGATAAGCTTTAAGGAAATTGGCACGTATCGTTAAAGGGATTAGAAGGAAATAGGCTATTAATTTTTTCATGCTGTAAAGATATAAATTTATTTAAATTTATGCAAAGGACAAAAAAAAGCCCCGCTGTGGCGGGGCTTAAAACATCTTTAAAGATGATGTTTATTAAAAATTATTTCAATTCCAAACCGGTTCGATTAACTAAATATTTAGAGTTAATGCAAAGATAACATATTTTTCCTTAACCTGTGACCAAAGCATCATATCAGGCTCAGCATCATGTTTTCTATAAAAACTTATTCTATCAATTAGATATCTATCTTTTATTACAACCGAATAATGTATTAACGGATTGTTTATTAATTTCTCAAATTTTTGTGGAATGTATTCCTGAAATGTTTTCGCTATTACAATCTTTAATCGTTTAATTTCAATCATGCACTTATTAATATCCACATCCGAAAGGCGTGTTTTGTTTCGTTTAGCATCTCCGAATTTGATTTCAGAAATTTGTGTAAGGTCTGCTAAAACGGTTATGTTAATTGTCCCGGAACTCAATAAGTCAAATAGCCTTTCATGCCGAATTTTACCAGCTTTCGATGTAAAACGAGGAATATAATCCGGTGAAGCATATTTATCCGGGATGCTTCCGCGAGTTTTCCAAACTCGTATTGTCTTTTCACTAAGTCCATGTTTTGAGACAATTTCTTCTGCCTTTTCTCTTGTAAATTCCATATTACTATTTTATAATTCCAAAGATACTTAAAGTTTTAATATTAAGATATCCCAAATCTCAAAAAAAAAGACTTAAAAACCAACATCTTAAATTTTTAACGGTCGAAAACCGTCAAAAATTAAGTGTTGTTTTCCCCCTTTGGGCGCCAACCCCTAAATGTAAAACGCAATTGCATGCAATTGCAGGATGTGGATATATGAAAACGGGAAAAATGCGCCCTTAGTGGCGGTTGCGTTTGAAATTTTTTAAAAGGCTAACAACACTTAGAATACTTCTGTTTCGTCGAATGAGGCATTGGCATTGTTCCATTGCGACCCAAACTTACCATAGAACCATGTGCACCATGCTTCCTGTGCATGTGTAGCATGTTCAGGAAGGATATTCGGGTCGCGTTCGCTTCGCTTGTCTATTTCAAAACCTGATTGTCCCTGCCGGGTCATGGTGTTTTCCATGCTCGTAAGTAATGATTCGCAATTATTGCTGTTGAACATAGGCATTGGAACCTCAGGACAGCCCCGCAAAGCGTTGTTAATCATTTCGTAACGGCTCTCATACGATGGCGACTGTCCTATGTATATATCATGTATATACCATCCGTTTTCTCTGAGAATATCAATCACCTGATCGGCAAAGGTATAGTCGCCAAGCATGGCGTTGCGTCCTATTGCGGTATGGTCATAGTAATAGTTGATCTCTTTTGTCGGATGTTCACTATAATAATTGCAGAACTTCTTAACGACATCCTTTAACATTTTTGGTGATTTGACAAACAGGAAGTTAATTGTATTTGCTTCCTGTGCAACACAGAGGCTATTGATTACAGCATTATAATCGAGAGATATATCAAGAGGCGCCTCAGGATCAACATCACCATCCTGATTGTAATCATGTTTCTTTAATTTTTTGAAATCAAATCCTATTGCATCAATACGCTGATATCTGAACTTCGTATAATAATGAATATCTTCATCGAGCATTGGGTAAAACATGCCCTCTTCTTTTTTCACACGCTGATTAAGGATAGAGGCTTTATATTTAAGTGGTGGCAGATTGCGTTTTTGTTCACGTATATAAGCTTCGCCTACTACTTCGAGGTTTTCGAGCGTTGAAAATTCGGAGAAATGAGTAAGGTCGAATCTAAATTCATTCAATTCATTTTGATAATTAGAAATTAGTGTTCTTATTTTCCCGTCTCTTGTTTTTTTTGCACCTGAAAGTTCTTCGGAGAGTTCGATTATTTTGCGCTGAATCGCAAGGATGAGTTGTATTTTTTCATTATCATTATTATCTTCATATTTTAAAATCCACTGGGTTTTTGGTGTGGTGGGCATATCTGAGCAAAACAGGATAGAATGATGGCAGGATAATGTTCCGAAATATTGCCGGTTACCCCTGTTTGTCTGAAATGTTTCGTCCAACTTCTCGCGGTTAAGATGCTTTGCTTCATCGCCGGCAATATAATCAACGGAAGGCCCTGCAGAGTTGCTGGCTCTATCCTGACTTACCAATACCTGACAGGCGCCATTAAACCAAAATATTGTATGTTTTGCAGAAAGAGGCGCATTAAATGGTTCCGGCCATTTCCAAGATTTTGGTGGTTTCCGCCCAATCATATAATGCACATCGCGATAGTAGCCCATTCGCTTCCACATCTCAATCACCGGGGGTAATGTATTTACAAGCAAATGTTGGAATGTAGGACCAATGATGATGCCCTTAGACCGTGGCATACTAAAGACATTATTGACAATCCACGGGGCAATAACTCCTTCGCTTTTCCCGGTGCCACGACCCCACACACAGATTGTAGTATGTGCCTGAATAAGATAGACCTCTATTTGTGGTTTATTAAGATAAAGTTCTTTCTCAATTGCATGGTCTTCGATTGTCATTTTTCTTCCTCTGCTATTTCTATTACAGGCTTCTTTTTTGCTGCGCGTTTGAATTGTTGAATTTTCTGATCGAGATTTTCGATATGAGGTAAATTGAGCGCGGCGACATCCGATGTTATGATGAGGATGTTCTGTTGTAGCATATCGGGTGTGATGCGGTTGTCATCTGAGCGTGGGAATCCGAGTACCATAGCGAGGTTGCGTTCAGCTGCGGCTTTGGCTTTCAGATCGGGTTTGTTGCGTGCCATTCTGATTGTTTCAATTATTGAATCAATCAGAAACTTTTCATAATAATTTTCATCGATTGAAAGTGCAGAGCCTATAACATATTGCATATGATAGACATCGCGGTATGCCTGCGCCCTGCTTATATTATATTTCACTTCCAGTTTTCTGGCTACTTCATGGCGGCTGCGTTTTTGAGAAATAAGATCATGGGCAAAAAAATAGCGGTCCATGCGTTCTTTTTCGGCCTTTGTAAGTTTTACCGACTCCGTGCCATTTAACAGATACTCGACTATTTTTTCGTTCTCGTCAAGTTCTTTTGTAAGATATGTCGTTTTAATTGATTTTGTAAGAATAGTTTTCATTAATCTTCCTCCATTTCAAGTTCCGATTCTTTGAGCATGGCAAAAGCGAGGGTCTGAGCTGGCGAAGAGCCTTGCAGTGCGATTGCAATTGTTGACTCTTTCAATTTTAGTTTTGTGGTTTCAAAACCTGAGAAGTAAGCTTGGTAAATCTCATTTTCTTCATTTTCAAGACTCTTTTTGAAAGTGTCAACTGCAATACCGGCCAATTTAGCAGCTTCGGAAGGTTTGCATAAGGCAATACCGGCACGGGTGATAATTTCCATTTGGTCTTTATTGATTTGCATTTTCAAAGAGTTTTTCGAACCAAGAAGTGTATTGCCTGTGCAATTCTTCCGAAGTGAAAATTATTCCATTTTCGAACCGGTTGTTTCTTGTAAAATTGGCGGATGACAATAGTGTTATCTTCCAATTTTTGTTTTCAATCAATACAATTTTTGAATGTATGTCTGTGAATCTTATTCTGTTGGCGAAATGTTTTGCAAATTGTTTAAGGGCTGGTGTTCGACTTACGGTAAAATCAAGTATAAAATCAAGATGTGTAATTATTTTCTTATTAAGAAATTGAGATAATATCCGCAAAGGGAATTCTGTTATTGAATATGAGATGATTTTCACTTTTGATGGCCCCGAAAGTTTAATCAAATCAGAAAACACATCATGTGCGTTATACATATGTGCAATGTAATGCACCTGATGATTGTGCTTGAGCCCTACAATCATTTCCCTTATCTTTTCACGACCAAAAGCCGACAAAAAGCCGGCTTGGTCAGTGGTGAAATGATGAAGGATACTATTTGCCGGCGTTTTCGGTTTTTGTTCCTGAATCAGAAGTGGTTTCATTCCCTCGCATTTTATATTTTTCTTCTCCGTGAATTGCGTTCAGCTTTTCGGCAATAGCATTGCTCTCTGCATACAATTCTTTCAGCTTCTCCTGATTGCGTTCTGGTTTTTTCTTTGCTTTGCTGATATAAGATGACAATGTGCGGTATCGTTTTGCGAGAGCAAGAGGGTTGTCAATATCTGCCCCTATTTCCGGTTTCTGTTCAAGGATCTCAGGTTCGGGCAATTTGTTATGCTCGGCAAAATAATCAATTTTCTTCCAGCAAGCGTTCACTTTATTATACCGGTCGATAATTTGTTTTGCCAATTCGCGACGTTCGATAACTTGTTTTTTGTATGTATCGCTGTCTTTTTCAAGTTTTTCTATCTCATCGCCTTTGGCAATGAGAATAGAATTCAGGTTTTTGGCTTCAACATACAGTTTGTTTTTTTCTTCATATATTGCTTGCAATTCTTCAGGACGTTTGCTTTCCGGATAAGGGTCTTTTAGTTTCCTTTTTTGTGGAGAAATTGATTTGACAAGTCCTAAATCTTTTTTCTCTTTTTGCGGTTTCACATCCACCTGTTCTGGCAAAATTGATAATCCGAGTAGCGTTTTGAATTGAATATCAAGTAAATCAATCACATTCTCGTCAGGAATATGTTTGAGCCGCCGACTGATATTTATGTTTACGCCATAATCGGAATAAAGCATTCTCCCTTCTCTTGCGGTTCGTTCAGGATTGTTGAGCCATGAAAGGATTTCTTTTTTTTCAGAATCAATCATCTTCTTTTAATTTAATTAGTTGCTAATTTTACAACAACAATGATAATAAGATGCAATTATCAAAAAAAGGACAAAGAAAAACCCGCTGGTATCACAGCGGGTTTTTTAATAACTAAAAAGTGAGCGTTAAACAGCAGGTGTCAGGGGAATTTCGCCTGTATAAATTGGGGCGGGACCATTTTGAATTGATTTGAATTGCATGGTTGCGCCTTTATCGCCCGTACTTTGTGTACCGGATGTTGCTGCCACGCTCGATAAAGTTGCCGGAACTCCGGGTTTTATTCCCAAAATGCGCTGATTGCCATCGGCCTCAAGTATAATGACAAGAAACTTAGTAGTACCTGCAACACGTTGAAATCCGAGACTTGCGGCATCATTTTTCGGAAAGAAAAATTCATATACAGATTCGAAACTATTGCTGTCTTTACCTTCGATTTTAGTGTCATCTATTTTCCCTGAATCCGGGGCCGCATATAATTTCAAAAAATTCTTTCCTGTTTTACAAGTTATAACCGTATCGATTGTCGCATAATCGCCAAGGGCAGCCGGTGAGGCTTTATAGCCAGGCAAAAGGGCAATATCATCAATAGGGATATAATATGCGAGAAGTTGAGTTCCAGCCATGTTGTCGATACCGTCCTCAAAATCGAGGTCGCCGAAAGAAATTGGAGGAGCCATCGCCAGGGACATTCCTACAATAGGATTTGCACCGATAGTTAGGAAAATCATCCCGAAAATCATCAGGACAATTAGCGAGAACGAAATTTTTGCAAAATTTTTCATATTACTTTTTTGTTTTAGTTTTTTTTAAAAATGAGGACGCATTACAGCGCCCTCATAAAATTACAACAGACACTTTTACACCGGGTTTTGTTCATTTGTGAAAAATACGTCGTTCAATGTCCAGAATTGAACACCATAAGCAGCGGCAAGATAAAATCCGATAACCTTCGGATTGATACCTGTCGTAATTGAAATATTTTCCTGATCGCTTTGAAGGTCAGTCAGGATACTCATGTTCCAATCTACGGTCATGATGATGCGCGGAGTGGTTCCCATTCCGGTAAAAGGCTCCAGGATACATTTGTTTCCGCTTCCTTCGAGGAATGTTTTTTCAAACTGAGTATTGTAAGGCAGTGCCCCATTTAGTGCCTGATAATTATCATTATAGGCGTCCAAAATGGTATGACTGATTGCCAATTTCACCTTTTTGCCCCGCAAAGCAGGGTTGATATCGCAGGCTGCACGATAAAAAGCTTTCAGTTTTGCCACAGCATTTGTAGAATTGATTAATCCTGTGTTAATCATGTTCTTTTTTGCCACCGAGATGTTCAATGCAGTTATTTCAGCATCGATGATGGTAAAAAAGCCATCATTCACGTCAGCAGGGCCGGTACCTGCAGGATTACGCACCCCCCAGAAAGCGGTAACATCGTTGAAATCAGAAGCAGCCTGGCGTGAAATTCCTTCAAGCAGGTCTTTTTCGAAAGGATGATCTTTCGGATTAACTCCTTTTTTCAAAATATTGCCGAGATATGTTTTCCGATAAACCAGAGGTTCCTCTTCGAGCATGATCTCACCAATTTCGACACGTCCTGTGCGCGGAACCAGATTAGCGGCATCGGTTGCCGGAGTCCAATCGCGTATATAAGGACGCAGCAAGCGTTGAAAGCGCAAGGTGGTCGTGGTGAATTTATCTTTCACCCCTGAAATGACGTCCAGTTTTTTGAAAACTTCATTGTCAGTAACCGCAATCTTTATCAGACCGGCTTTGAATTTTTCAGCATATTGCTGAATTTTTGTAATGTCAACTGTATTTAAGTTTGCCATTTTTGAATTTTTTAAGGTGATTATTTTACTTTGCTCAGATTGTAGAAGTGTTCAGCTTCTTCATCAATAAGGTCATCTCCATCATCGTCGCCGGAGGCGGATGCAGCGGTTGGTTTTGCAGGAGGCGTTTTGCTCAATTTTTCAATCTCTGCGTCTAAAGCAGCGATTTTTTCTACAGCATCCGTTTTTTCCTTTGAGAGGTTGGTAATTTGCGTATGCAAATCAGCAACGGTTTCCTCTTCTTTTAAGCCCTCATAAGCTTTGCGTTCATCTTCAATTTTTTTGAGATGAGCTTCAACAGCCTTAGCCTGGTCGTTATTCAGGAAAAATCCGTTATCGGTAACAACGAATCCTTCAACCCCGACAGCTTTCGCAAGGCGTTGAAAATCAGTTTTGTTCATAGGTTTTGTATTTGATTGAAAAAAGTTTTTGATTTCGTTAATAATTGTTTTTGCAATGCCCTCGGCTTCGTTATTATGAGATGAAGCGTCCGGTATTGGAGGGAGACCATGTTTTTCAAGTATATCGTTTGAGAAGTAGGCAGCCGCTTTCAGCGGTTCAAAAATTTCGGTGATAAAGTCAAGGGATTTAGCTTCATCGGCGGTAAGCCATTTGCCACGACCTTTTTCTTCATTCATAAGGTCGAGCATTTCCTGTTTTTCTTTCCCCGTTACTTTAGCATAGATATTTGCGAGGCGGTCATCAATTTTTTGCAAATCGGCAGCGAGCGTTTTGGCATCGTTTTTATCGCCCCAGGCGAATGAAGATGCATTATGAACGAGAAATAAGGCATTGTCGCTCATCTTCCGTTCGGCGCCTGCCATGGCGATGATGGTAGCAGCACTTGCGGTCATGCCATTTACCTTTGTAATTATATGGGCTGAATTTTCTGCAAGGAGGTCGTGGATAGAGAGTCCGTGATTTACATCGCCGCCGTAGCTGTTGATGTTAACGATAATCGTATCTGCTTTAAGCTGAGCTATTTTTTTTAGCTCGGCTTTCATTTTCTCTTTTGTGTTCACCTGATTTTCGGCAGCATCCCACGGATCCCAACCTATGTAACCCTCAATATCAATTTCGACGGTTTTATCAGCGACATTAGAAAATTGTAATCCAATATATTTCATACCTAAATTTAATTAGGTACAAGATTATATGAATTTGATTGCAGAAAAAAGGACTAATTTTTTATATGTACGGTAATGGTTCTGCGTGCAAGAACGGGTCCGTTCCATTCCTGATTCCACGTGAAAACTTTCAAGTTATCGAGATAGAAATCAATGACAAGCGGAAAGCCGTTTGCATCATATTCATACACCTTTTTTTCTGTAAAAATCATCGGATATAATGAAAGGTCGAGACTGTCGCGGTCGAGATTAAAAAGGCCGTTATATCGAGGTGCAGGGCCGTTTTGAAACGACTGCACCTTAAATGTAGCGCCTTTCTCGCCTGAAGAGCGTTGTCCGCTTGAGGCTGAAATGCTTGGAATGATTGCCGGCGAGCCGGGTTTTATTCCTAAAATTCTTTTGTTTCCGTCAGCTTCCTGGACAATAAAAACAAACTTGGCTCCGCTCAAACGCATAAATCCAAGAGCGTTTTTGTCATTTTTCGGAAACCAAAACTCGTAAATTGATTCGTAAAGTGTTGACTCTTTACCTTCTACCTTATTGTTTTTGATCACACCTGTATCGCTGGTGGCATGAATCTTATAGAACGTCTTGTAAGGTCGTGGAATAACATCGCCATAAATAGTAGCGAGATCGCTCATATGGTTGATGATGTTTTCATAATCCGGCATTCTGAAAACATCCATATAAGGTATTGCCCATGCTTCGATTGTTGTGCCGGACATATTGTCTGTTCCTTGTATAATTTCTAAGTCCTGATAATCCATAATTTTTAGATTGAGTAGATAGGTGCTTTATTTTTTAATTCTCCTGAAAAAGAAAATATATGTCCTTTTTGTCCGGAAACGGTTTGCGTTTCAAAGTCGCTGATAAAGAGAAGCGGGCTTTCTAAATTTCCGGCGATACGTTTTAGTCCGTCGTTATCAGTTAACTGAACAATGAACCACTTACTCTGCATTTCTGCAAATAATTGAATAATACCAGCCTGGTCAGCAACAAAGCCTTTTAAAGTAGCATGATGAGAAACTCCATTGTGTGATTTTTCAGCAGGTTCGGAATATTCGAGGCTATCGATAGCGCTATATCCAGTTTTCCAGCTATATCCTGTTTTCAGGGTTACAGGAGTTGAGATTTTAGAAAGTATTGGGACAGGCATAACACTAATACCCACTGCTTCGACAAATTGAAATGAGGCAAGTCCGGCAATAGCATCTTCAGGCGCTGATGGAAAATCGTTCATTCGGCAAAGTTGATTAAATGAGGTTCTAAAACAAAGGACACGACATAAAACAAGACGCACAATAGGACAAAACAGGCAAAAAGGACAATATGCACAATAAAACGGTTTAAATTACTGATAATTAGTTAACTAACTATTGATAAAAAAAGGACAATAATATCATAAGTTTTTTAATACCTGATTATCTTATAGTTACGAATGTTACGCCATCGCTGATAAGCTTTTAACATACTTTCCATTGACCTTTCGGTTTCTGAAATGTCATAATATTTAAGCGCAGCGAGTATTTCGCGTTCTATTGTTGTTTTATTTTTCCGTGAAATGTTAAGTGTTACCATGTCGTATATGTGATCATCAAATTCACTTTTAATAATTTGATTGAAAAATATGATATTCTGTTTTGAAATGTAAAATCCCTCACGGGTGTAAAAATATTCGGAGAGCTTGAAATTAATTTCATCCTTAAAATCTTTGATGCTCTCTTTCGGCTCCCATGCTGCTTTTTTTTGGAGTACCTTCAGCAGGTGAATTCCATAAGAGTTAAGCGTAGATATTATAATGAGACCATCACGGCTGTTGGAACGGTGAAGTAAGAATTTTTTTAAAAACGTGTGTGTAGGCACTGAAATTGTAATCATGCTTTCGGTTTTTGCGAAAGCCTGGCCATCCTGCGAGGACAAAGATAGGAAATGTTTTGGAATAATTATTCG
>VAOW01019256.1_pt1 | contig 15738 bp, 14 predicted proteins | sample 3393921 | NCBI WGS metagenome assembly VAOW01 (sample SAMN08290428, study PRJNA428436) | hydrothermal vent metagenome | isolation source: Deep-sea hydrothermal vent chimney | place: Indian Ocean: Southwest Indian Ridge | depth 2742 m m
GAGTGGTTTGCCAATGTCATTTATTTCTATCTTGATGGACTGGATCTCTACCCTGATGGGGTGAGCAGGTGAAATCTACCCACTCGATCAGGGGAAGAGCCTAACATATAGCTAACCTATTTCATATCACTACTGCCCCAAGGTTATAAAGGAATCACCCGGTCTTTTGCATAATCAACAGCATATCGTTGGTGCCACCGTCTTTCGTAGAAAGGCTGGATTCGATAACCACGGCCTTGAATGGGTTAGAGACCTGCTCCGCTTCAATGTCAATCTTCCCTTGGTATTGGAAATATTCAATGCGCCGGAAAGGATTGAATCATTGCCATAACGGCGTACACTGGTTTTTCCCTACCCATAGCATCTGTTATGGGGCAGAAGAATAGGCGATTGCCGATAGTCAGGCCTGAAAATGATCTATTGCCCCAGTTGCTTCAAGCAAATCGAAAGCCCTGTTTCGTGTTGCCCATTTTGTGGTTGTAATTTAGAAATATGGGACAAGAAAAAAACCTATACCGAACGGCTGATTCTAGCGCTTCGACACCCCATCTCTGAGGTGCGCATGGCAGCAATTATTTCCCTTGGAAAAAACCAGTCGATTCAGGCTATCCCCGAATTAATCGATCTGATCCAAAACGACCCAGCAGATATCGAGCAAGGATTCGCGGTAATCAATGCCTTAGCGTTGATGCTGCCCGCACTCTCAGCGGAAACCGGTTTAAAAACTCTCTCTCTGAACCCCTCTTCCCGCATTATCAGGAAAAAAGCAGCCGAAATTATACCAATCAGTATGAACAGGAAAACTTATGTATGTGAGTTCCAGAAAATGAACAAATCTGGAATATAATCATATTGAGCATGAAACGCCTACCAAAGTCACCCCGCCGTATTCCGTCTGTAGCAACAAAATAGCTGGGGAGATGTAAAGTAGGCTGTTGATGAACGCGGATGGGGTAACCTTGAGCATCAAGGCCAAAAATAAGTACACATGATCCACCTCGCCATTGGACTCCAAAACCTCGCGCTCCTATTTCTCTGCAAGGTTCTCATGTAATATCTTGAAGCCCGTCCAGCCGAGGCCCTGTCATACACCGGCAGCGATATTAGGGAACCTCTAAAACCTACTACGCGAACCGATTGCGGTGTCGTGTGCTCGCCTACTCCTCGCCTATCGACTTGATATGTCTCGTTGCTCACCCCGCGACTCCTTGCACTTGGCCCGCGCGTAATGGTTTCTTGAGGCTCCCATTAGTCACAAGAACCAGGCGATCGGTTGCTTCATACCAAGAGTTATCTGGCAGATTAATAGAAATAACAATATAACCAATAAGTTAACCAATTTTACTTCGATTGACCTAGTTGATATTCTCTTGTTTAATAGAAGTTTTATTCAGGCATCAATGAATGGCGCGTAAAGCAAGGTGGGGCAAGATATCGAATCGAAAGCGATTCTGGGCCTATGGCTCAATACTGCTGTTTTGGATGATTATTGGCCTCTCTATAGGCTGGCACCTGTTCCGCGACTGGGCTTCATCATCTGAAAACACATTACTCCATCACATCGAGAATTCCGGAAGTCTCGTAGTTGCCACGCGCAATGGCCCGACTACCTTTTACAATGGGCCTTTTGGTTCGATAGGCTTTGAACATGACCTGGTCGAAGATTTCGCTAAATATCTTGGAGTCAAGGTCAAATGGGTGTTTCCGAAAAACCAGGTGGATCTACTCGGACTTGTCGAGAAACACGAGGTTGATATAGCCGCTGCAGGCATCGTCATCACTCCTGAAAGAGAAAAATTAGTTCGCTTTGGGCCCATTTACAGAAAAATCAGAATCGACCTGGTATACCGGCAAGACCAGCGGCCACCTGCCAATCTCGATGACTTGCGAGGAAAGCCAATTATCGTACCCAAGGGAAGCATCTATGCGAGGCTCCTGACCAGGATATCAAGACAAAACTCGAATTTAAAATGGCAAACCATAAACATGGTGAATGAAGACGAGGTTCTGGCAAAAATTGTGACTTGCCGGATTAATTATACACTGGATAAATCAGATAACTTATCTGTCAATCGACATTATTTTCCACAACTTGCCGCAGCTTTCTCTATTGGAAAATCCCAATCTGTAGCCTGGGCATTGCCAAAAACGGGTGATCTCAATTTATCCCAAGCTATATCTGATTTTTTTAATCAAATTAAAAAAAATGGCGAGCTACAGCGACTGGAAAATATTTATTTTAATGGGGTGAAACCCTTGGATTATGCCAGTGTGGTTACTTTCCTTAAACACGTTCATAATCGGCTACCCAGATTTGAAAATATTATGAAACAGACTGCTCGTCAAGCACATCTGAATTGGCGTTTGCTGGCTGCACAAAGTTATGAAGAATCCCATTGGGATCCTTACGCCCGCTCGCCGACGAATGTACGGGGCTTAATGATGCTTACATTCGGTACTGCCAGAGCCATGGGTATCCATGATATTTTTAATCCAGAGCAAAGCCTGCACGCTGGGGCCCGATATTTGCTAAAACTACGTCATGAATTACCCGTGGCAATCAAAGAACCGGACCGAACTTGGTTTGCCTTGGCTGCCTATAATCTTGGCTTACAGCATATTTTTGATGCCCAATTACTCGCAAAGAAACTCGGGGAAAATCCGGATCAATGGCGAATTATCAGAACTCTATTACCTTTACTTTCACAAAGACGATGGTTTACCAAGTTACCTCATGGGTACGCTCCAGGTTGGGCCGCCGTTGAATACGTAAAAAATATTCGTAATTATTACGATATTCTACTTTCATTAAAACATCAGAAATTCAATGACTTCCTTAATTCTGGCTGTACTTGATCGGTTAAATCTATGTCGACCTGGTGCTGGGTGGAGTCATGGGATAATCCTGGTGGAGACCATCTTGGGCGCTGAATTCTTAATCCGGCACTAACCAACAGAGTCCCCTTCTAAAATCTAGCGGGAATATAACCGCATCAAGACCCAATGAGGAGATTGATGCGGTTCTCATTGAGTTCATATCCTGTCAGTCAGCTTTAGCATGTTTCCCACTTGGTGCTTCATTTGCTTTAGCTCGGACTAAAAAATGCCCAGGCATCCATGCTCAGGGTTCCATGCTGGATTCCACCCGGCCAGTATCTGGCCTGGTATTCTGCTCCTGCGGCGCCCATAGCCCAAAAGAGTGGCAATAAATGTTCATCTGTTGGATGTGCTTGCTCCGCATCTGGGGCCAATTGCCGATAAGCAAATAATGCATCGAGATTGTGCTGTTCTAAATTCTCGCTAAACCAGGTGGTAAATTCTCTCACATAAGGCATGGGTGGTTCGGTAGATCGAGCGTCGGCGTACTGAATAAAATCCATTAGATTATGTGTCAAACTACCACTACCCATGAGGAGTACACCTTCCCTGCGCAAGGGCGACAGGATTCTGCCCAGTTGATAGGCACCTGACGGATCTAAAGGCCAAGGCATCGATAGCGGCACAACAGGAATATCGGCATCAGGCCACATAAGGGAAAGAGGCACCCATACCCCATGATCGAGACCTCGCTGGGGATCCTTGCGGTTACTGACACCCGCAGCTTTTAGTATCTCCAGCACTCTGCTGGAGATACTGGGCGCCCCCGGAACCGGGTAGCGTAAATCATAAAGAGCGGAATCGAACCCGGCAAAGTCATGAATAGTGGCTGGTTTAGAATTCGCGCCAACCACTGACTGGCACGTCATCCAATGGGGTGAAAAGGCTATGATTGCATCAGGTCGACCCAACCAATCGGCGAGTCTATGCAGCATGTTTCCGGCCTCTTCAGGTTCCAGAGCCAGCATGGGAGAGCCATGAGATACAAATATCGAGGGTATATCTGGCATAGGCAGAGTACCAAAAGTTTTAACGACTGATGCGAGCCCCTTCCACTTCTATATGAACACAGACCTTGTGACTCAATCCCGCGCCCACGTCCGATCATTTATTCTCACCCTCGCCCATCCAATGGCCGATTTGCGCTTAATCCTTTCTCCCCACTCACTCCCTTCGCCGCCGATGGACTCATGCAGCTCTGACAAATCAGGCTCAAATTGTGCCTAACTGAAGCCTAAACAGCCCCAAAACCTCCCTAAAATTAGATGTAATTCATAGTGAGTTTATTAATTATTTGGCGGAGAGAGAGGGATTCGAACCCTCGATACGGGATTACCGTATACGCGCTTTCCAGGCGCGCTCCTTCAACCACTCGGACACCTCTCCATCGTTCTCTGCTTTACCTACAAGAGGTAAGATGCGCATCTTACCCAAGTATTTATTTATTGTAAATTAGGGTATTTCTCCCTCTTTCCATAATGTTCCCCCGCGGGAGATATCATCTATACTTCCAGATTCAGGAAACCTGATCCTTTTAGTTCCCTGATAGGGAATCAGGTTGGGATTCTATTAACACGATTGCACGATAAAGCCGCCTCAATACCCGCTCTTTACCCAACAATTCCAGGGTAACATCAATAGGAGGAGATACGGTGCCGCCACTACAAGACACTCGAACAGGTTGAGCAACTTCCCCCAACTTCATCTCCCGAACTTCTGCATAGTGCCTGATGATTTGGTGTAACCTGCTGGCTCGCCAATCTGCTAGATCTGAAAATATCTGCTGCAGATCCAGCAGAATTTCACGCGCTTTGGGGGTCAGGTTCTTACGGGCTGCCTGGGGATTAAATTGCTCAAAATCCTGATAGAAAAAGGTACTATTTTTGGCCATTTCAAGCAAAGTTTTGGACCGTTCCCGCTGTATCTCCACAATCTTAACAGGATCCGGTCCTGTGGAGAGATCAAATCCCAACCGCCCCATATGCCAGACCAGATGGCGCGCAATATGTTCCGGGGGGGCGCTCTTCATATATTCCTGATTGAGCCATAGTAATTTCTGATAGTTAAGCGCAGACGCTGCCTTATTGATATCTTTGACGTCAAAGAACTCAACCATCTCATCAAGCGTGAAGATTTCCTGGTCGCCATGTGACCAGCCCAACCTTACCAGATAATTCAGCACCACTTCAGGTAAAAAACCCAGATCTCGATATTCCAGAATACTTGCCGCACCTTTGCGTTTGGAAAGCTTCCTGCCATCCTCATCAAGAATCATGGGCGCATGGGCATATTTCGGTGGGGAGACGCCAAGTGCCTTGAAAATATTGATTTGCCTTGGTGTATTGTTGATATGATCATCACCCCGAATAACGTGTGAAATCCCCATATCCAGATCATCAACCACTACGGTCAGATTGTAGGTTGGTGTGCCATCCGAGCGGGCAATAATAAGATCATCGAGTTCGGAATTCTTGAACGTGATGGGTCCATGAATGAGATCATTGACAATAACGCACCCTTCTGCCTGATTTCGAAACCGAACCACCGGTGGAATACCAGGATGACTACCAGTAGGTGTGCGGCAATGGCCATCATAGCGCGGCTTTTCCCCGCGGGCGCGTTGTTCCGCCCGCATTACATCCAGTTTTTCACGGGTGCAATAGCAATAATAAGCTTGGCCACTATCCAGTAATTGTTGGATAACCTCGCGATAGTGATCGAAGTGCTCGGTCTGATAAAAGGGCCCTTCGTCATAATCAAGTCCGAGCCAAGCCATACCTTCAAGGATGATATTAACGGATTCTGGTGTGGAGCGTTCGAGGTCTGTATCTTCGACACGCAGCACGAAAGAACCACCATGATGACGTGCATAGAGCCAGGAAAACAGTGCCGTTCTGGCGCCGCCAATATGTAGATATCCAGTAGGACTGGGAGCAAAACGGGTACGTATGTTCATGGGTAAAATGAATGACTTAAACTCATCATATGATAACAGAATATCGGTATAGACTAACCGAGCTATGCAGGCCGACTTGCAACCAGTAGGCATAGGGCTACTGGTTGCAATCAGGGATAACACTACCGAACCCAAATACCAGAATATACAGAATGGGTGAACACTATGCACAGAGGAGGCCAATGATTATGGCACCTCAAATGGCTCCACTAAAATGGTTATAACCTGTTCTGGCTATTGGCATCGGCTGCCCGGCGCCATCGAAAATCCGCAAACCAGGATGAGCAGAAATTTGGCCGATTTGAGTAACGCTCACGCCAATATCTGCCATCTGGCAGAGCATATCCGCTTCGGTAGATTCAGGCAGGGTAAATACCAACTCATAATCATCGCCCGCAGATAAGGCCAACAGTAATCCGCCTGCTTGCTTGCGAACGGTCTCCGAGAGAGGAATGGACTGAGCCTGCAAGTCCGCTCCCATCCCGCTTGCAGAAAGAATATGCATCAGATCAGCCAATAAGCCATCTGATATATCGATAGCCGCATGAGCTATCCCTCGCAATGCGCGGCCCGCCTCAATGCGGGGTGTTGGCCAATTAAGTCTGGTAAGAACAAAGTCTGCTTCTGTATCCGACAAGTTCCGCTTACCAGACAGCCATTCCAGGGCAAGACCCGCATCTCCCAGCGTACCGGTCACATAGATCCCATCACCAGGCTCCGCGGCAGACCGTCGGAGAGCCTGATTGATCGGCAAGTGACCACAGACCTGCACAGTAATCGTTAAGTTTCCCCGCGTCGTATCGCCACCGACCAGCGCAACATCATACTGCTCGGCCAAGCCAAAAAATCCCTTACTAAAATCCGCCAGCCAAGCCTCGTCGGCTGTCGGGAGACTGAGCGCAAGCGTGGCCCAGGCCGGGTCGGCGCCCATAGCCGCCAGATCGCTGAGATTTACAGCCAGTGACTTATAGCCAATGGCTTCCGGTGGCGTTGAAAGAGGGAAATGCACCCCTTCGATCAGGGTGTCCACGGCCAGCACAAGGTCTTGCTGCTGCGGAGGATGGAGAACCGCAGCGTCATCACCAATACCAACACGGATATCCTCACGCCGCGAGGTTCGGGTAAACCAGTGCTGGATCAAATCGAATTCTTCAGCCATAAATCAAAACTCAGATAGCCCTGCCTAATTCAGCAGGACGAACCCGGCGCACCACCTTATCGAGTACTCCATTGATGAAACGATACCCTTGTTCCGCACCAAAAGTCTTTTCCAGATCGATTGCCTCATTGATCACTACCTTATAAGGCACATCGGGTTTAAATAGTAGCTCATAGGTGGCCAGGTAAAGAATTGCCCGCTCGACAGGATCAATCAGATCCATAGATCGACCCAGAAACGGAATCAATACTAAATCCAATTGCGACGCCTGATCTGGAACCCCGATCAGCAAATCTCGAAAATACACCGGATCGGCTCCACGCAGAGGGCGATCCGCCTGAAACTGGGAAAGCACATCTCTCGGATCATCTCCGGTCATGAGCCATTGATAAAGGGCTTGCATAGTCAGGCGACGAGCGGCGCGGCGCGCCTTGATCAACTGGTGTTTATTCGGGATGGTGGCGAAATCAGTCATTCAATTGACGTAACAGACTGATCATCTCCAAAGCCCCCAGCGCGGCATCCCAACCTTTATTACCCGCTTTCGTACCCGCCCGTTCAATCGCCTGCTCAATATTGTCCGTGGTTAGGACACCGTTGATCACGGGTAAATTCTCAGCCAGGCCCACTGCCGCCAGACCCTTTGCGCTTTCACTGGCGACATAATCAAAGTGGGGAGTGGCGCCTCGAATCACTGCACCGAGAGCAATTAAAGCATCATAGCTAGTAGTACGAGCCATGCGCTGGGCTACCAGTGGTAATTCGAATGCACCCGGTACCCGCACGACCTCAATTTGCGCGTTAGGTACACCATGACGATTGAGTGCATCCAGGCTACCCTCGAGCAAATGTTCAGCTATGAATCCATTAAAGCGTGAGAGGATAATTCCGATATGTGCATTGGTTACCAAATAATCCCCTGATAATTCCTTGATCTGACCCATTGATTCCCTCGCCAAGTAGCCATTGCAAAACGTGTAATTCTAGCATCGCATTCCATTCTCCGCCCTATTTTCATGAAGGAACCACGCGATATCGGTCCAGAGTCAATCCCTCCAGATCGATTTCTGGCTGCTGCCTGGAAATAATATCCGCAAGGACATGGGCAGAGCCACAGCTCAGCGTCCAGCCCAAAGTACCATGCCCGGTATTGAGAAACAGGCCCTTATAAGGAGTAGAGCCAATAATGGGGGGCCCCTCTGGCGTCATCGGTCGCAACCCACACCACCATTCGATAGCCGAATAATCAGCAGCATGAGGAAATAATTGCTGTGCCACACGCTGAATAACACCATAGTGTCGGGAATCGAGGGAATGATCGAAGCCGGCAAGCTCGGCAATGCCTGCTACCCGCAATCGATCTCCAAGGCGGGTAATCGCTACTTTACGGGCTTCGTCCATTAGCGCAGAACGTGGTGCCGCCTCAGGATTTATGATTGGTGCTGTCAGTGAATAACCCTTGACTGGATAGATCGGTAAATCAATTCCAAGCGGCGCCACCAGCCCGGGTGAATAACTACCGGCTGCTATCACATAGGCATCGGCCTCAATAATGCCTTGATCGGTCTCTAGTCCAGTCACGCAGGTTCGCGACGAAAGTAGTCTGGAAACAGACGCACCATAGCAAAAATCAATCCCCTTTTGTCGCCCTAATTCAGCCAATTGTGTAGTAAACAACCGGCAATCACCGATTTCATCAGCGGAGAATTGAATACCTCCGGTCAACAAATGTCGCGCCTCGACTAAACCCGGCTCGACCTTAAGGCAACCCTCGACATCCAGTTGACATACAGGAATCCCGTTTGCAGCGAACACTTTCATTTCATATTCAATTTCCTTATCCGGCGTACCCTGCCGAAACAGCTCCAGGGTACCCGTACTGGCATTGTCATAGCGCAAACCGGTTGATTCCCGAACCGCAACCAGATTTTGATGGCTATACCGTCCCAATCGCAACAACTGTGCCTTATTCCGTTCATAACGCTCTGGTTTTGAATTTGCCAGCATCCGCCACATGAATTTCAGTAAAGCTTGATCAAAACGCCAGTGGAGAATCAAAGGGGCATCCCGTTCAAACTGCCAGCGCATTGCCCTTTTCAACGCTCCCGGAGCCGCCCAAGGGGTTGCGTATCCCCACGACACCATGCCGCCGTTGGCATAACTGGTCTCAAGAGCAGGGCCAGTTTCCCGCTCGATGACCACCACTTGGTGGCCGGATTGATGGAGAAACCAAGCACTGGTTACTCCAATGATACCGGCACCCACTATGGCGACTTTCATTGGTAACTCCTTGTCTTAATTCAGAATCAGCCACACGCTGTAGGCTGGGTCCAGTGTAAGTCCAGCGCTGATTTATACGGGGGCAACGAAAAGGGCGAATCTGCTGGCAGTGCATGCAGAGCATCTCAGGTGTAGAAGGAAGAATACCGCCACTTAGGAGCGTGTACGCGCCTACTCTCACCTGCCATATTCTGAATTGTAACCCTCGATGAATTCAGACGGCACTCAACCAAAGCGCCCGGTGATGTAGTCTTCAGTCTGTTTACTCTCAGGACTGGTAAAAATTTTATTGGTTTCATTATATTCGATAAGTTTACCCAGATACATGAATGCTGTGTAATCGGAGACTCGAGCGGCTTGCTGCATGTTATGAGTGACGACCGCAATGGTGTAATCGCTTTTCAATTCGTAGATCAGCTCTTCAATTTTCAGGGTGGACAGCGGATCCAATGACGAGGCGGGCTCATCTAATAGCAAAACTTCCGGTTTAACCGCAATGCCGCGAGCAATGCACAGGCGCTGTTGCTGACCACCGGAAAGCTGGGTTCCACTTTGTTTGAGCTTATCCTTAACCTCACCCCAGAGTGCCGCCTCGCGCAACGCCCATTCGACCCGCTCGTCCATCTGCACACGGGATAGTCGTTCATACAACTTCACACCAAAAGCGATATTGTCGTAGATAGACATGGGAAAAGGGGTGGGTTTTTGAAATACCATCCCCATCCCACCTCGCAATTTATTGAGATCTTCCCCTGGGTCCAGGATATTCCTTCCATCGAGCAAGATTTCGCCAGTGGCGCGCTGATTGGGATATAAGTTATAAATCCGGTTGAAGGTGCGTAACAGGGTTGATTTGCCACAACCGGATGGGCCGATAAAAGCGGTCACCTTACGATCTGAAATATTAATAGAAATATCATGCAGAGCCTGGAACTTCCCGTAGTAAAAGTTTAAATGCTTCACAATCACTTTGGGATTCGGTATTTTTTTTAGACCAACATGTTCACCTTCGCCCGTCACATCATCCCGATTTTCCTGCATATCATCAATTTCCGGTTTTGGCATTTCCCTATTCATTATTCTGTTGCCCCACTTCATTCCTTCTGATCCATGACCAATGGCTCCATACCTCAGTCCACCTTGCGACCCCGTAAAAATAAACGGGCAAGAATATTCATCGCCAATACAGCCAAAGTGATCAGCAAAGCACCAGCCCAGGCTAGTTGATGCCAGCGATCATAAGGGCCCATGGCAAAATTGAAAATGGTCAATGGCAATGCTGCCACTGGTTTATTCATATCAGTGTTCCAGAATTGATTACCCAGCGCGGTAAACAACAACGGGGCTGTTTCCCCAACAATGCGCGCAGTCGCAAGCATGACGCCGGTCACCAGCCCGGAAATGGCAGAACGGTAGACGATCTGTAGGGTCACCTTCCAGCGCGGGGCGCCCAGGGCAGCCGCAGCTTCACGCAGACGATCCGGCACCAGTGCCAACATATTGTCCGTAGTGCGAACGACAATCGGAATAACAATCAGAGCCAAGGCAATGGCGCCTGCCCAACCGGAAAAGCCATGCATCGGTACCACCATGATTTCATAGACAAACACACCTAATACGATTGATGGAGCACTTAACAAGACATCGTTGATAAACCGAATCACTGGAGTAATCCAGGCCTTGCGACCAAATTCCGTCAAATACGTTCCTGCCAGAATGCCAATCGGTGTCCCGATGACTACACTAAAAAAAGTCAGTTGCAAACTACCGACAATAGCATTAGATAAACCACCCCCGGGACTACCTGGGCCCGGGGTTGTCTCGGTAAAAATCTGCCAATTCAAATAACGTGCACCTTCAGAGAATAGGGTCCATAACAACCAGAATAAAAAAGATAGGCCAATCAGCGTGGCAATAATCGAAGCCGTGAGATTGAAGATATTAATGATGCGCCGACGTAGATAAATATCCATCATAGTTCCTCAGCTTTTTTCACCACCCTGTTTGCGTTCCAGCCGCACTAATAGCAGTTGGGCAAAACCCAGCACGATAAACGTAATGACGAAGAGGATGAACCCCAGCGCGATTAATGAGGAAATATGTAATTTGCTATTGGCTTCGGTGAATTCGTTGGCCAAGGTTGAAGAGATCGTATTACCCGGCATAAATAGCGAAAGGTGAAAATCATGGGCATTGCCGATCACAAAGGTAACCGCCATGGTTTCACCCAGAGCACGCCCAAGCCCCAGCATGATACCCCCGATAACGCCCACTTTGGTGTACGGTAAAACAACCTTCCAAACGACTTCCCAAGTTGTAGAGCCCATCGCATAGGCCGATTCCTTGAGTGTCCTGGGCACCACATCGAACACATCTCGCATCACCGCCGCAATGAATGGAATGATCATGATAGCGAGGATCAGCCCTGCCAATAAAATACCAATACCGATCGGAGGTCCCTGGAAAAAAGGACCAATACCCGGCAGTCGGCCCAGCGAATGGCTTAGAGCTGGTTGGATATAAGCAGCGAAAAAAGGGGCAAAAATAAATAATCCCCACATACCATAAATAATGGATGGAATCGCTGCCAACAATTCTACGGCAATCCCCACAGGTCGCTTTACCCATTCCGGCGCCATCTCCGTAATAAACAAAGCGATCCCGAAGCTAATCGGGACGCCCAGAAAAATGGCAATGAATGATGTTACTACCGTCCCATATATGGAGGTCAACGCACCAAATTTTTCAGTAACCGGATTCCATGCAGTACTGGTAAAAAAATGCCAGCCATAATGCGAAAATGCCGGCCAGGCACGATCAAACAAGTCCACCAGAATGGCCAGCAAGGAACCCAGCACCAGTAGCGCAAACCCGAGCGTGACAAGCTTGAACAGGGCGTCCGCCCCTGACAGTTTGAAACGCGAAGGATGACTACTCACACTGGATATCCTCATCGAAACAACACAAATTCCTGGATGGGATCTTCATATCCCTGATCGCAACGGTATTCAACTTGAGATAAATCAAGTGGCACTAGCGAAAACAGGGAGAAGCCCTTGGCAACCCCCTGTCAGAAGCAGACAAATAATACCGGATTCTTGCGAATGAATCAGTAACCCATAAACGGCTTCCATAGTGGTTGGCCATTCGAGCCCTTAATTTTCTGTTCCCAAGTATGCACAATCATATGCACGACCTTTATGGGCATCGGTACATAATCCAGGTTTTCAGCAATCTTCCGACCATCCTTGATGCCCCAATCGAAAAACTTTAAAACGGCCAGGGTACGCTGGGGATTGGATGGATGCTTATAGACTAATACGAAAGTCGCTCCGGTAATTGGCCAACTCTTGGCGCCTGGCTGATTGGTCAGAATCAGATAATATCCCGGTGCATGCTGCCAGTCCGCACCCGCTGCCGCGGCCTGAAAGGTTCGGATACTTGGTTTGACATAGTACCCTGCGCGATTCTTCATCAGCACATAACTCATGTGATTTTGTATCGCATAGGCAAATTCAACGTAGCCGATTGCGCCCGAAATCCGTTTGGCGTATGCCGCCACGCCCTCATTCCCCTTGCCGCCAATCCCTGTCGGCCAGGAAACCGCCTTGGCGTTACCCACATCCTTAGCCCAGGTTTTACTGATCTTGGTCAGATAATTAGTGAAAATAAAGGTCGTACCGGAGCCGTCGGAACGGTGCACCACGGTAATCGCCTCGTTCGGCAAAGACAAGCCGGGATTCAATCGAGCGATCCGGGGATCATTCCAGCGCATGATTTCGCCTAGGTAAATATCAGCAAGAATCTTGCCGGTTAAGTGCATCTGTCCCGCCTTGATGCCAGAGATATTGACCACTGGGACAACGCCGCCCATGGCGGTGGGGAATTGAACCAGGTCATGTTTGTGCAAAGTGGCCAACTTAAGCGGCGCATCACTGGCACCAAAATCCACAGTATGCGCATAGATTTGCTGAATCCCGCCACCGGAACCGATGGACTGGTAATTTAGGGCAACACCATATTTTTTATAATAAATAGCAGCCCATTGTGAATACAAAGGATAGGCAAAAGTCGAGCCTGCGCCATTAATCTGTGATACTTGTGCATGAACCGGGGCCATGAGTCCTGCACCAAGCAGGGTCACCCCTAGAACCATTCCTTTACTGAATCGCTTAAGCATTTTCTTACCCTCAATGTTTGGAGACGTAATGACCAGCAACCTTTAAGCCTGGCTGCACGCATTTTACGGCGCCCGTATGACAGCCAGATGACGGCTTCACCCGCTCCGCGCGACGATTGATCAATATTTTTAGTCGGCGTTTGTCGCCCCGGTCAAAATATGGTTACTTCCGCTCTGGACAGAAGCGATCTATCTGAGAGATCATTTTGCCTCCTATTCATCTAACAGGTGATCGTAATGCTGGATCCGTTGGGAAAGTTAGCCTTGGGCATGAGGAGATTATTTGACTATGTCATTAATATCGTATTTGCGATCATGCTATTTTTTCTGATCTTGGGGGTCATCATCGGCACGGGCCAACTTTTCATTCTGCTCATTGAGTTGTTCCACAATGCCGAGATCACCAAGAATTATGTTCACGTTATCAGCCAGGTGCTGTCGTTATTCGTCATCATAGAGCTTTCCCGCTCACTGATCGATTACTTCCATGTTAATCGCCTGCGTCTCACCTTCATCATTGATGCCGCTATTGTTTTCGTCTTGCGCGATGTCATGATCGGACTTTTCGAAAACAAGTATCCGATAAACCGCATCTATGCTATCAGCGTACTGTTATTGGTGCTCGGCATCATCCGCTTGACTTCAGTACTGGTCTACCAGCGGGAAATAAAATTGGGCAATAGCTAGAACGACATGGCATCGAACCGGCCTCTGCTAATATAGAGTCCATCTAATCCACCACGAGGATACCCCATGGATAAAAAGGATACTATAACTTTGATCGACAACACGAACGGCCACAAAATCGAGTTGCCGCTGCTTAAGGGGACTGATGGGCCCGCCGCGATTGATGTTCGTCTTCTTTACAAAGAACTGGGTTATTTCACTTTTGATCCGGGATTTCTCTCGACTGCCAGCTGCAAAAGTGCAATTACTTATATCGATGGTGAAAAAGGTATCCTGCGCTATCGTGGTTATCCAATCGAGCAACTGGCTGAAAAGAGTTCCTACCTGGAAGTATGCTACCTACTGCTCCACAGGGAGCTACCCACTACCGAAGCATTGGCCACGTTCGAAAACATGATAGCGCACCATTCCATGTTGCATGAAGCCATGCGTCGGTTCGTCAGTGGCTTTCGTCATGATGCGCATCCCATGGCCACTATGGTTGGTGTCGTGGGCGCCCTATCAGCCTTTTACCAGGATGCCCTGGATGTGCATGACCCGAAAGCACGGGAGCTGGCAGCCTATCGGTTGATTGCCAAAATGCCAACCATTGCGGCATGGAGTTACAAACATTCCATTGGTGAACCCTTTATCTACCCCGACAATTCATATAGTTTCCCTAAAAATTTTCTTCGAATGATGTTTGCCGTTCCCAGTGAACCCTATATTCCAAACGAGCATTTCGCCAAAGCCCTGGATCTCATTCTCATTCTGCACGCCGATCACGAACAGAATGCTTCAACTTCCACCGTACGGCTTACCGGTAGCTCAGAAGCCAGCCCTTTCGCAGCCATTTCTGCGGGTATCGCATCGCTCTGGGGACCCGCTCATGGTGGCGCCAATGAAGCGGTTATTCACATGCTCGAAGAAATCGTGGCATCTGACAAATCGGTACAACATTATATTGACCGGGCAAAAGACAAAAATGATCGCTACCGATTGATGGGGTTTGGCCATCGCGTTTACAAAAACTATGATCCCCGCGCCAAACTAATTCGCAGGGTTTGCCATGATCTGCTGGATTCTCTAGGTGCCGATGACATCAATCGCAGGCTCCTAGATGTCGTCATGGAAATCGAGAGCATTGCTCTAAAAGATGAATATTTTAAGGAGCGCAATCTCTACCCTAACGTGGATTATTATTCCGGCATCATCCTGAAAGCCATCGGTATTCCCATGAACATGTTCACGGTCGTCTTCGCTATGGCGCGTACTGTGGGCTGGGTGACGCAATGGATGGAAATGATGGCTGGCTCCGAAGCACGTATTGGGCGCCCACGACAACTTTATATCGGTTATACAAAACGTGACTATATCGATATCAGGTATCGGTCACATTGAATCGATCTATTATTAGAAGTGACTAATTTACGATCTCCTACCATTTGTTGTGAGAAAGTCATGCCTGTTGATCGCTAATGTAGGTCATTATAAATAGCGTTACATAAAGGTAACTACTTAGAATCTGCTCATTAAGTCAGCACACCACTGCCGGCTACGCCATCAATGAGCGGACGGGTATCCCGATGACGAAGCAGCGTCTGTTCAACTGGCAATAGA
>VAOW01011561.1_pt1 | contig 15675 bp, 11 predicted proteins | sample 3393921 | NCBI WGS metagenome assembly VAOW01 (sample SAMN08290428, study PRJNA428436) | hydrothermal vent metagenome | isolation source: Deep-sea hydrothermal vent chimney | place: Indian Ocean: Southwest Indian Ridge | depth 2742 m m
CCGCGGTCAGTGTCGTCTTCCCATGATCAACATGCCCTATCGTACCGACATTGATATGCGGCTTCGTACGCTCAAACTTCTTCTTGGCCATCGCTATTTCCTCCTTAATATCAATAAACTGCCTTAATCAGGATGCTTTCTTAATTATTGTATCCGCGACATTATTGGGTGCTTCTGCATATTTTTCGAATTCCATCGAATAAGTTGCCCGCCCCTGAGTGGCTGAACGCAAGGCAGTGGCGTAACCGAACATTTCGGCCAGAGGAACCTCTGCGCGAATGATTTTACCTGATGGAGCATCATCCATACCCTGTACTAAACCACGCCGGCGATTAAGATCACCCATCACATCACCCATATATTCTTCAGGAGTTACTGCTTCGACCTTCATGATCGGTTCCAGCAATGCCGGGTTCGCCTTCATGACGCCACTTTTAAATGCCATAGATCCGGCAATCTTGAAGGCTATCTCCGATGAATCTACATCATGATAGGAGCCATCAAATAAAGTTACTTTAATGTCAACAACTGGATAGCCTGCGAGTACACCATTCTGTAACTGCTCTTGTACGCCTTTATTAACCGCTGGAATATATTCCTTCGGAACCACACCACCCACGATGGCATTCTCGAATTGATAACCTGCCCCTCTTTCCAGTGGCTCAAGTCGAAGCCAAACATGGCCATATTGACCGCGGCCACCCGACTGGCGAACAAACTTACCCTCTTGTTTTACCGTGGTGCGTATAGCTTCCCGATAGGCAACTTGTGGTGCACCCACATTGGCTTCAACTTTGAATTCACGCTTCATACGGTCGACAATAATTTCAAGATGCAACTCACCCATACCCGATATGATCGTCTGTCCCGACTCTTCATCCGTATGTACCCGAAAAGAGGGATCCTCCTGAGCCAACTTAGAGAGTGCGAGCCCCATTTTCTCCTGACCCGCCTTTGTTTTCGGCTCGACGGCCACGGAAATTACTGGCTCCGGGAACTCCATCCGCTCCAAGATGATGACATTGTTCAGGTCACAAAGCGTATCACCCGTTGTGACATCCTTCAGACCCACTGCAGCTGCAATATCTCCTGCGCGTACTTCCTTGATTTCTTCACGTGAATTCGCATGCATTTGCAATAACCGCCCAATCCTTTCCCGCTTCCCCTTGACTGAATTATAAATAGTATCACCAGAGCTCAAAACACCGGAATACACCCGAAAAAAAGTTAAAGAACCGACATAAGGATCGGTTGCTATCTTGAATGCCAAAGCTGAAAAAGGTTCATCATCACCAGGATAGCGCTCGGCAGGCGTTTCATCGGTATTATCAAGATGTCCTGTGATTGCAGGGACGTCCTTTGGTGAGGGCATGTAATAGACAATAGCATCAAGCAGAGCCTGAACGCCCTTGTTCTTAAATGCAGAACCGCAAAGTGTAGGAACAATCTCATTTGCCAAGGTGCGAACACGTAAACCCTGACGAATCTCGTCCTCTGTCAGATCGTCTCCTTCCAGATACTTCTCCATCAACTCCTCAGATGATTCAGCGGCTGCTTCTACCATTTTTTCACGCCACTCCAAGCAGGCTTCCTGCATATCAGAAGGGATCTCACGAGCCTCATAAGTCATCCCCATATCCTCTTCATTCCAGAATATTGCCTGCATCCTGATCAGATCGACCACCCCTTTGAAATTCTCTTCAGCGCCGATTGGTAACTGAATAGGGGTGGGTGTCGCACCCAACCTAGACCCAATCTGCCCTACGACTCGAAGAAAATCTGCTCCGGAACGATCCATTTTGTTAACAAAAGCCATTTTCGGTACATGATACCTATCCGCCTGGCGCCAGACTGTTTCCGATTGAGGCTCCACGCCACCCACAGCGCAGAATACCGCACACGCCCCATCCAAGACTCGCAATGAACGCTCTACCTCAATCGTGAAATCAACGTGTCCGGGAGTATCTATGATATTAATGCGATCATCTGGAAACTGGTGATCCATCCCTTTCCAGAAGCAGGTGGTTGCTGCTGAGGTAATCGTGATTCCCCGCTCCTGCTCCTGTTCCATCCAGTCCATGACCGCCGCGCCTTCATGAACTTCACCAATCTTATGCGAAACGCCTGTATAAAAAAGTATACGTTCAGTAGTTGTCGTTTTACCCGCATCGATATGCGCCATAATGCCGATATTGCGGTAACGTTCGATGGGTGTTTTGCGTGCCACGTCATATACCTCTACTGCTTACCAACGATAATGAGAAAAGGCCTTGTTTGCTTCTGCCATACGATGAGTATCTTCACGTTTCTTGACGGCACCGCCTTTATTCTCCGAAGCATCCATTAGTTCGCCGGCAAGCTTCAACGCCATAGATTTTTCGCCTCGCTTGCGCGCAGCATCCACCAACCAGCGCATTGCCAAGGCATTCTGCCGAATCGGCCTTACCTCAACTGGTACTTGGTAGGTTGCCCCTCCAACTCGCCGAGACTTCACCTCAACTGTAGGACGGACGTTTTCCAATGCCCTACTCCATACATCCAGCGGTTTAGAACCTTGCTTACGCTTTTCAACTTGGTCCAAAGCACCGTAGATGATCTTCTCAGCCACGGACTTCTTTCCGGATTCCATTATGAAATTAATAAACTTTGCCAACTGTTCACTTCCATACTTTGGATCAGCAAGAATCTGGCGTTTGGCTATTACTCTTCTTCTCGGCATAATGTCTCTCTGTTTCGACTACCTTAAAATTAATTGCTACTTAGCTCTTCGGACGCTTGGCGCCATATTTGGATCTACCCTGCCGCCTTTTCTGTACGCCTTGGGTATCCAGGCTGCCGCGTACCACATGGTATCTAACGCCGGGCAGATCCTTGACGCGCCCTCCGCGGATTAGAACCACCGAGTGCTCCTGCAGATTATGCCCTTCGCCACCAATATAACTACTCACCTCATAGCCATTGGTCAGGCGGACGCGCGCGACCTTGCGCATAGCCGAGTTTGGTTTCTTGGGGGTAGTAGTATATACGCGCGTACAAACCCCTCGTCGTTGTGGGCAGGACTGCAAGGCGGGAACTGTACTTTTTTCCTTTTTTCGCTTGCGCGGTTTGCGCACCAACTGGTTGATCGTAGCCATTAACCTATCCTCTCCGAGCCGGAAACAGACGGCGGGATACGCTCCGCGCAGCCCGCCAAAAGACCCAGAATGTTAGTTGCTAAACTTGACAATGTCAAGGAATCCGGACACTAAACGTCACTCACTTTCTGGTGAGCGATTATGTTTCAAGGTTTCTTCTGCATTCTCCATGACTACTTCAGCGGGTCCCTCATTGCCATTGTCAGAACCCGAAGTTACGACTGCAAGCTCACGCGCGAGCATCTCACTCATGTGGCGTTTGTGCCGCCTTTGCTCATGAAAAGCCAAGCCAGTACCTGCGGGGATTAAACGTCCTACAATAACGTTTTCTTTCAATCCTCGTAGGTTATCTCGACTACCACGGACCGAAGACTCCGTCAATACGCGTGTCGTCTCCTGGAATGATGCCGCCGAAATAAATGATTCGGTCACCAGCGAGGCTTTGGTTATTCCAAGCAATACATGCGCATATTTTGCTGCCTGTCGACCTTCTGCTTCAACCCTTCTATTTTCCTCAATCAAACGCGCTCGATCTACTTGCTCGCCTTTGAGAAAATGGGTATCGCCGGAATCCACGATATCTGCTTTGCGTAACATCTGACGAATAATGGCTTCGATATGCTTATCATTTATTTTTACCCCTTGTAAGCGATATACATCTTGGATTTCCTTCACCAGATAGTTTGCCAGCGCCGGTATCCCTCGCAATCTCAGTATGTCATGCAGATTCAATTCACCGTCTGCGATAATCTCACCGTGAACGACTTTTTCACCTTCAAATACATTGATTTGCCGCCATTTGGGAATCAGCTCCTCATAGACATCACCATTTTCCTCCGTGATGACTAGCCGCTGTTTGCCTTTAGTCTCCTTGCCAAAAGAAACAGTCCCTGTCCGTTCGGCAAGGATAGCAGGCTCCTTGGGCTTTCTGGCCTCGAATAAATCGGCAACCCGAGGCAGGCCACCCGTAATATCCCTGGTTTTAGAGGATTCAAGGGGCAGTCGGGCAATGACATCCCCCACACCCACGCTTTCTCCATCCTGCAGATTAACGATCGCTCCTGCGGGCAAAATATACATCGCGGGGATCTCTGTGTCCGGTAACATCAAATCATTACCATTGTCATCCACCAACCGAATAGCCGGGCGCAGGTCCTTACCCACACTTCCCCGAGTTTTGGGATCACTAATCACCGTTGAACTCAAACCGGTAATTTCATCTACCTGCTTAGCTACGGTAATGCCATCTACGAAATCCAGAAAGCGTACATGTCCTGCAATCTCGGTAATAATTGGATGGGTATGTGGATCCCACGCTGCCATCATCGCGCCGGCCTTAATCTGATCGCCCTCCTTGACCAGGATGGTTGCCCCATAGGGCAACTTGTAACGTTCTCGTTCCCGGCCCATTTCATCCACCACACCCAGCTCTCCAGAGCGGGACACAGCAACCAGGTTTTCATTGTGATGCTCAACCAGCTTGATGTTATGCATCCGGATCGTTCCGGCGGCCTTCACCTGGATATTACTGGTTGCTGCGGAGCGACTGGCAGCACCACCGATATGAAATGTCCGCATGGTGAGCTGAGTACCTGGCTCTCCGATTGACTGAGCCGCAATGACACCTACCGATTCACCAATCCCGACTAAGTGACCCCGGGCCAAATCGCGACCATAACACTGACTACAGACGCCATGTAACGTTTCGCATGTAATCACCGAACGAACCAGCATCTCATCCACTCCGGCCTCTTCCAATTCATCACAGAGCTTCTCATCCAGCAAGGTACCGACTGGGATCAGGATCTTATCCATACCCGGGTGCATGATGTCCCGCGCCGAAACTCTACCCAATACACGCTCGTGCAAGGGCTCAACGATATCTCCTCCCTCAATAATCGGCGTCATGACAACACCTTTCTGAGTACCACAATCTTGCTTCGTAATCACCACGTCCTGGGCGACATCAACAAGACGGCGGGTCAAATAACCCGAGTTGGCAGTTTTGAGTGCGGTATCCGCCAATCCTTTCCGGGCGCCATGGGTGGAAATGAAGTACTGAAGAACATTGAGTCCTTCAAGAAAATTTGCTGTGATCGGTGTTTCAATGATCGAACCATCCGGCTTGGCCATCAAACCGCGCATTCCAGCCAACTGGCGAATCTGCGCCGTAGAACCGCGGGCCCCGGAATCTGCCATCATGAATATGGAATTGAATGATTTCTGGCGTACCATTTGACCGGAAGAGTCTGCTGTTTCCTCTGTTCCGAGGCGATCCATCATAGCTTTCGCCACTTGATCATTGGCTCGAGACCAAATATCGATAACCTTGTTATATCGTTCACCCTTGGTCACCAATCCGGTGGCATATTGTTCCTCGATTTCCCGAACTTCTCGCTCCGCAGTGGCCAGAATTTGCACTTTTTCTTCAGGCACGACCATGTCATCGGCACAGAAAGAAACTCCAGAACGTGTCGCATAACGAAAACCGGCACACATTAAACGATCAGCAAATATGACCGTAGCCTTGAGCCCCAACCTCCGATAGCACGCGTTGATAAGCTGAGAAATTGCTTTTTTGGTCAGATCCCGATCAAATAGGAAGAACTCCAAACCGATCGGAGCGATGTCATACAGCATCGCCCTCCCTGCCGTCGTTTCCTTAACGGTGATTACCGAATCTAATCCGCCCTCTTCGCGCTGGATTTGCTCATGCAGACGCACTTTGACACGTGCGTGAAGGTCGACAAACCCCGCATTGTAGGCACGCTCTACCTCCGCAGTATCACTGAAAAACATGTTTTCGCCCCGCGCGTTGAGACGCTCCCGGGTCATATAATACAATCCCAGAACAATATCCTGGGAAGGTACGATGATCGGTTCACCATTGGCCGGTGACAAGATATTGTTCGTTGACATCATCAGCGTCCGGGCTTCGAGCTGCGCTTCCAGTGAAAGCGGCACATGCACGGCCATCTGGTCACCATCGAAGTCAGCATTGAATGCCGCACAGACAAGCGGATGCAGCTGAATGGCTTTACCTTCTATCAGCACGGGCTCAAAAGCCTGAATACCCAGACGATGCAAGGTCGGCGCGCGATTCAGCATCACCGGATGTTCGCGAATCACCTCTTCGAGAACATCCCAAACCTCGGCACCCTCACGCTCGACCAGTTTCTTTGCGGCCTTGATCGTCGAGGCCAGACCCCGACGAATTAATTTCCCGAAAATAAAGGGCTTAAATAATTCAAGTGCCATTTTTTTCGGTAACCCACACTGATGCAATTTGAGGGTTGGGCCAACTACGATCACTGACCGTCCAGAATAATCCACCCGCTTACCAAGCAAGTTTTGCCGAAAACGCCCCTGCTTGCCCTTGATCATATCGGCAAGTGATTTGAGTGGACGTTTATTGGTCCCGGTTATCGCTCGTCCGCGGCGACCATTGTCCAGCAATGCATCTACAGATTCCTGCAACATTCTTTTTTCATTGCGAACGATAATATCCGGCGCATTCAACTCCAACAGGCGCTTCAGTCGATTGTTCCGGTTGATAACCCGCCGATACAGATCATTGAGATCCGAGGTCGCAAAGCGACCGCCATCCAAGGGTACCAGCGGCCTGAGATCTGGAGGAAGCACCGGGAGCACCATCAATATCATCCACTCTGGCTTGTTACCGGATTCAATAAATGATTCAATCAATTTAAGCCGTTTCGAAATCCGCTTGATCTTGGTTTCTGAATTAGTTTCTCCCATTTCCTGGCGCAGCCGTACCGCTTCACCTTGCAGATCAATGCTGCGCAACAGCTCCCTTACCGCTTCCGCACCCATGCGGGCATCAAACTCATCACCATGTTCTTCAATGGCTTCAAGATAGGCTTCATCCGAAAGCAACTGACCCCGCTCAAGTGTGGTCATACCTGGATCAATCACGATGAAGGCTTCAAAATAAAGAACGCGCTCGATATCGCGGAGAGTCATATCCAGTAACAAGCCAATTCGTGAAGGCAATGATTTGAGGAACCAGATATGAGCCACCGGACTGGCCAATTCGATATGGCCCATACGTTCGCGGCGAACTTTAGCCTGGGTGACTTCAACACCGCATTTCTCACAGATGACACCGCGATGCTTCAGCCGCTTGTACTTACCACAAAGACATTCATAATCCTTGACTGGCCCGAATATCTTGGCGCAAAAAAGGCCATCGCGCTCTGGCTTAAAGGTTCGGTAATTGATGGTTTCAGGTTTCTTAACCTCCCCAAAAGACCAGGAACGGATCAGTTCCGGTGGGGCCAATGAAATCTTAATTGCATCGAAGTCCTCACTCTGTGCATCAGGTCTCAATATATTCAACAGATCTTTCATACTTTGCGCGCCTCATAACTATTCAGCATTACGTGGATCCATGTAGGGATAACAGCTTGTCTTAGGCTGCAGGTCAATCCTGTTCCAATTCGATATCCAATCCCAGCGAGCGTATCTCCTTCATCAATACGTTGAAAGATTCGGGTATATTAGCCTCCATTTGATAATCTCCATCCACGATATTCTTGTACATCTTGTTACGTCCAGTCACATCATCTGACTTCACTGTCAGCATTTCCTGCAAGGTATAGCCTGCCCCATAGGCCTCAAGTGCCCAGACTTCCATTTCACCGAAACGTTGGCCGCCAAATTGTGCCTTACCACCTAGAGGCTGCTGTGTCACAAGGCTATAGGGACCAGTCGAACGGGCATGCATCTTGTCATCAACCAAATGATTCAATTTAAGCATATGCATATACCCTATGGTAATCGGGCGCTCGAAAACGACACCTGTCCGACCATCAATCAACTTGGTTTGCCCCGATTCAGGCAATCCGGCCAGCTGTAACATAGTGCGGATATCCTCCTTATTTGCCCCATCAAAAACAGGTGTCGCCATGGGTACCCCTGATTTCAGATTACTGGACAGACGCAAAATTTCTACATTACTAAACTTACTCAAATCCACCTTTTGCCGAGAATGCCCTTGATTATAAATCTGATCAAGAAACGCTCTCAGCTCATCGATCCTGGCTTTAGCCTCGATCATTTCGCCGAGCTTTCTCCCCAGTCCTTTAGCCGCCCATCCTAAATGGGTTTCGAGCACCTGCCCAACATTCATGCGAGATGGCACGCCCAAAGGATTCAGGACAATATCAATCGGCTCACCATCCTCCGTAAAAGGCATGTCTTCAACGGGAACAATCATGGAAACGACACCTTTGTTACCATGCCGACCAGCCATCTTATCACCCGGCTGCATGCATCGCTTGATAGCCAAATAGACCTTGACCATCTTCAACACACCCGGAGCCAGGTCATCCCCCTGGGTTAACTTTTCCCGCTGTTCACGCAAACGCTGGTCAAAAGCTTCGCTCTGCTCCCTGATCTGAGTAATCAAGGATTCGATCTGAACATTGATTTCCTCATTACACATCCGTACCTCGACCCAACGCTCACGCCCGATCTCCTGTAAATACTTTTTGGTCACTTTACTATCTGGATCAAGCCCATTCGGGCCACCATCGACCGGATTGCCGACCAGTAATCTCTCGATCCGAGAGTAGACGTCATTCTCGTAAATACGCAGTTGATCTGCCAAATCCTTACGTACTCGTTCTAATTCCGATTCCTCAATCGCCTTGGCTCGAGAATCCTTTTCCACTCCATCGCGAGTAAACACCCGTACATCAATTACAGTACCCTCTATTCCCGAGGGAACGCGCAAAGAAGTATCCTTTACATCCGAAGCTTTCTCACCAAAAATAGCGCGCAATAGCTTTTCCTCCGGAGTCAACTGGGTTTCACCTTTTGGCGTTACTTTACCGACCAGGATATCCCCTGGCCGGACATCCGCGCCAATGTAGACAATCCCCGCCTGATCCAGCTTGTTGAGCAAGCCTTCGCTCACATTGGGAATATCGGCCGAAATCTCCTCAGCACCAAGTTTGGTGTCACGAGCAATGCAGGTCAATTCTTCAATGTGAATCGAGGTAAACCGATCCTCCTGTACGACACGCTCTGAAATCAGGATGGAATCCTCGAAGTTATAACCATTCCACGGCATAAACGCGACCAGCATATTTTGCCCAAGAGCTAGCTCCCCCATATCTGTGGAGGAACCATCAGCCAGCGCATCACCTCGCGCTATGGCGTCACCCGGTTGCACCAAGGGACGCTGGTTTATACAAGTGTCCTGATTTGAACGCGTATATTTGGTTAAATTATAGATATCAACGCCCGGTTCGCCTGGAATAGTCTCATCGTCATTGACGCGCACTACAATACGTGCGGCATCGACGGAATCGACCACCCCACCTCGTTTCGCCTTGACGGTGGAGCCCGAATCCATCGCCACAATTCTTTCCGCCCCCGTTCCAACCAAGGGTTTCTCCGCGCGCAAACAGGGCACAGCCTGGCGCTGCATATTAGACCCCATCAAGGCCCGGTTGGCGTCATCATGCTCCAGGAATGGAATCAAGGATGCAGCCACCGAAACAATCTGTTTCGGTGAAACATCCATATAATCAACCTGGCCCGGCGAGGACATCGTGAATTCGTTCTGGTGTCGACAGGAAATCATATCATCCGCGAGTCGCCCAGAATCGTCCAACCGCGCATTAGCCTGGGCGATCACATATTGGGCTTCCTCGATGGCAGACAAATAATCGATTGCGTCGGTTACCCGCCCATCAATCACCTTACGGTATGGCGTTTCCAGAAAGCCATATCTGTTCGTTCGCGCATAAAGGGCTAAGGAATTAATAAGCCCGATATTAGGGCCTTCAGGAGTCTCGATTGGGCACACCCGTCCATAATGAGTGGGGTGGACATCCCGCACCTCAAAACCTGCCCGTTCTCGCGTCAGCCCCCCGGGACCCAGGGCGGAAATCCGGCGTTTATGGGTCACTTCGGAAAGCGGGTTATTCTGATCCATAAATTGGGATAACTGAGAAGAACCAAAAAACTCCTTGATCGCTGCAGCAACAGGCTTGGAATTAATCAATTCGCGTGGCATCAAACCTTCGCTTTCGGCCACGGTCAAACGCTCCTTGACCGCACGTTCTACACGCACCAGACCAATCCGGGTCTGGTTTTCAGCCATTTCTCCCACACTCCTAATACGCCGATTGCCGAGATGGTCGATATCATCAACAATGCCGTTCCCGTTGCGAATATCGATCAATGTCTTGAGCACATCGAGGATATCCTCATGAGCGAGGACTCCCGGCCCCGTCTCTTCCTTATACCCCATTCGACGGTTGAACTTCATACGCCCCACTGCAGACAGGTCATAACGATCAGGATTGAAAAACAGGTTATTAAAAAGATTCTGCGCCGCATCTTTTGTCGGCGGCTCACCCGGGCGCATCATTCGATAGACTTCAACCTGGGCCTCAAGCCGGGAATGCGTTGGGTCTATAGTTAAGGTATTGGAAATATAGGAACCCTGATCCAACTCATTAGTGTAAATAATAGGGAACATCTTGATCCCCAGCACACGAATGGATGCCAGTAGATCTGGATTCAATTCGGCATTAGCCTTGGCAACGAGCTCGCCGGTGGATTCATCTACGATGTTATGAGAAAGAATTTTCCCGTACAGAAACTCTTCAGGCACCCGCAGCTTCTGCAGGCCGGCTTTCTCCATCTTGCGGACATGGCGCGCACTAATTCGCTGGCCTGCTTCGACCAATACCTCGCCGTTGACTGCGATATCTGCGGTCGCAATCTCGCCCCGCAAGCGTTCCGGCACGAGATCGACTTCATATTCGTCATCACCAAGTACCATGACCTCAATCTTCTTAAAGAATATATCGAGGACTTGCTCATCGTCGTATCCCAGTGCATGCAACAGCACAGTAGCGGGCAATTTCCTCCGCCGATCGATACGAACGAAGATGGCATCTTTGGGATCGAATTCAAAATCCAGCCAGGATCCACGATAGGGGATGACTCTCGCATTAAACAATAACTTGCCGGAAGAATGGGTCTTACCCTTATCATGATCGAAAAATACGCCGGGTGAACGATGCAACTGCGATACAATCACACGCTCGGTCCCATTGATGACAAATGTCCCATTGTCTGTCATCAATGGGAATTCTCCCATGTAAACTTCCTGCTCCTTGACATTCTTAATCACCTTGGAACCTGCGGGAGCTTCACGATCATAAATGACCAGCCGCAGGAGAACCCGCAAAGGCGCAGCATAGGTCTGCCCGCGCAACTGGCATTCCTTGACATCGAAAACGGGTATCCCCAATCGGTAACTCACATAATCCAGAATGACGTGCTCGGAGTGGCTGATAATGGGAAACACCGATTTGAACGCAGCGTGCAAACCAATTTCCTCCCTTTTTTCGGGCGGCACATTGAGTTGTAGGAATTGGTGATATGAATCAAGCTGCATGGTTAGAAGATAAGGGACTTCCAATACTTCTGGCTGCCTGCCAAAATCCTTACGGATACGTTTCTTTTCGGTGTAGCTATACGCCATTGCAAATCCTCACTACATTCAGGTTCATTAATACAAACAAGGGGAATCATGGAAATTCGATTCCGATGGATGCTTCACTGTTAATAACCCAGGATCATTTAGAACATCCGTGTCTATTCAAGCGGGAGAATGTTCATGACAGGAACCCGCCAGTCCATTTGAGCGTCCTGTACACCCCCTTCCTTATTGATAGATATAGGAGCCATAGGCCGGAAATGGATTCTAATACCAGGCATCGATCATGACCCTTTCTCGTTATGTCAAGTCGATATATTTCCATTGAGCAACTCGACAGATCTACAGCAGTTACAATCCAACAGATAAACTCCACCATGTCTACAAACGGCAACAGGCTGGTGGTTTATAAACCACCAGCCTATTCCCTTCTAGGCCGTTTCACCTCTCGAAAGGTGGAAACAGTTTTTACTTAAGCTCGACGCTAGCACCTGCTTCTTCGAGCTGCTTCTTGATCGTTTCAGCTTCATCCTTTGTAAGGCCTTCCTTAATAATTGAAGGAACGCCCTCGACCATATCCTTAGCTTCCTTGAGACCCAACCCGGTGATCGGCCGAACCGCCTTGATAACAGTCACTTTGTTACTGCCGAAACTGGTTAGGATGACATCAAACTCAGTCTTTTCTTCAACCACTGCTACCTCACCGCCACCCATGCCGACAGGCATAGCCGCCACAGCTGCCGCTGCTGAAACTCCAAATTTCTCTTCCATTGCAGAAATCAGATCAACGACCTCCATGACTGTCATATTGGCAATCGTATCGAGGATTTCTTCTTTAGAAACAGCCATTTTCTTTCTCCAGTAAATTTAAGCTGAATAAAATAAAATCAGGCAACAGCCTGTTTTTGATCGCGAATAGCAGCTACGGTACGAACTAGCTTTCCAGGCACCTCGTTGAGGGTCCGGGCGAACTGGTCAAGTGGCATGCGCATCACAGCCATCAATATACTGATAGCCTGATCATACGTCGGCAAGCTGGCAAGCCTATCTAACTCAGTCGCAGGCAACTTACTGCCTCCTATGGCCAAAATCCTGACCTTGAGCTGATCGTGAGACTTGGCAAAATCCTTTAGTAAACGCGCAGCAGAACCGGGTTCCTCCATGGAGAACGCCAATAGCAGGGGGCCAACCAAATCCCCCCCAATGCATTCAAAGTCGGTTCCAACCAAGGCACGTTTTGCCAAGGTATTTTTCACAATCCGTAGAAATACCCTACTTTCCCGTGCCTTACGGCGCAATTCAGTGAGGTTCTCTACATTCAAGCCCCGATATTCCGCCGCAATGGCGGAATAAGCAGTTGCAGCTACCGTAGCCACCTCCGAAACGACGCGTTTTTTGTCTTCCAGAGTCAATGCCACGTTTTTCTCCTACTGCTCGGAAAGGCGAATAACACCTTTCCATTCAACAACCCCATCCAGATGGATGGGCATTTACGATGTCCCGACCAAAATTCAGCTTCGGGGTCCATCATCTGCGCAGGCGGTTTGACCATTAAACTCATCGTTCCTGCGGTCTGGGATGATGTGCCATTCGGCACACCCCCTTTACCGGATAACCGGTAAATACTGCAAATCCAAACCTGGGCTCAAATCCCCAAAGAGGCTTGATCAACAACCACCCCAAGGCCCATAGCCGATGATACGGTGATCTTCTTGAGATACACACCCTTGGCAGTGGATGGTTTGGCTTTCATCAACGCCACTACCAGTGCGTTCAGATTCTCTGCCAGATCATCAACTTCAAAATCGGCTTTTCCAATACTACAGTGGATAATCCCCGACTTATCGGTGCGATAGCGAATCTGGCCTCCCTTGGCATTTTTAACCGCCACAGCCACATCAGAACTAACGGTGCCCACCTTAGGATTCGGCATGAGTCCACGTGGCCCCAGAATCTGACCTAATTGCCCAACAATGCGCATCGCATCAGGACTCGCAATCACTACGTCAAAATCCAGATTACCCACTTTAATTTTTTCAGCCAGATCTTCCATGCCGACTTTGTCTGCACCTGCTTTCCGAGCAGCATCCGCATTGGCACCCTGGGCAAAGACCGCTACTCTTACCGTTTTACCCGTACCCTTCGGCAATATCGTCGCACCACGGACTACCTGATCTGATTTTCTCGGATCGACGCCCAGATTAACTGCTACATCCACCGATTCGATAAATCGAGCAACAGCAGTTTTCTTGACCAAACTCAAGGCGGCACCTAAAGGGTAAGTTTTATTTGGCTCAATTTTCTCACGGATCATTTGCATTCGTTTGCTGACTTTTGCCATCTCAAAGACCCTCCACGTTCAATCCCATCGAACGGGCACTACCCGCAATCGTCCGCACTGCCGACTCTAAATCAGCAGTATTCAAATCGGGCATCTTGGTCTTGGCGATTTCCTCTAACTGCTTGCGAGTTACTATACCTACTTTTACCATATTAGGTGTGCTACTCCCTTTACTTATACCTACCGCTTTTCCCAATAAAATCGAAGCTGGTGGCGTTTTAGTAATGAATGTGAAACTACGATCAGAATAAACCGTAATCACTACCGGAATGGGTAAACCCGGTTCAATATTCTGGGTTTGGGCATTAAACGTCTTACAGAATTCCATAATGTTTACGCCATGCTGCCCCAGCGCCGGGCCAACAGGTGGGCTGGGATTTGCCTGCCCAGCTTTGACCTGTAACTTTATATATCCGGATACTTTTTTAGCCATATTTACTCCTGTGGGTACGAACGCCCCTCGGCTCCCCTTGTTTCATCTTAAAAACAAACTCAGCTTTTTTCGACCTGATGGAACCCCAACTCTACCGGAGTCGATCGACCGAATATCTGTACCGCAACCAGCAAGCGGCTCTTATCGTAATTGACTTCCTCAACTACGCCATTGAAGTCGTTGAATGGACCTTCTGTTACCCGCACAATCTCTCCTACCTCAAACAACACCTTGGGCTTCGGCTTTCCCGCCCCTTCCTGGATTCGATTCAGGATAGCCTCTGCCTCTTTATCCGTAATCGGAGAAGGTTTATCAGGCAACCCGCCAATGAATCCCAATACCTTGGGTATATTACGAATAAGATGCCATGTGTCTTCAGTCATCTCCATTTGCACCAGCACATAACCGGGGAAGAACTTCCGCTCACTTTTACGCTTCTGTCCTTCTCGTATCTCCACAACTTCTTCAGTTGGAACAAGAACTTCGCCCAATATATCCTGCATACCGGCACGTTTTACGTGTTCCTCGATCGCACGCTTCACCTGGTGCTCAAAACCCGAATAGGCATGTACTACGTACCAGCGCAACATTTTATCCTCCATATCCCATCAGAACTTTGATTGCCCAGCCCAAAAGCATGTCCAGTAACCACAAGCTTATACCCACGATGACGGTCATCGCCAAAACCACCAAGGTCACCTGCGTAGTCTCCTTGCGAGAAGGCCAAACGATCTTGCGGACCTCGGTTCTGGAATCCATCAGAAAGCGCCATACCCATCTACCCAGTCTGGAAGATGCAAAAATCCCCAGCGAGATTCCACCGACCACTAACAATCCTAGCGCCCTGAATACAACTAATTGACTCGCAAAATAGTAAAAACCTACAATCCCCGCAGCAAGGATTATTACAGCCAGAGAAATTTTAAATGTATCCCAAGGGGATATATTTGATTCCGGTAATACGGCCTTTTCAGCCATTTTTACTGCCACCCTAATAATACGCACCCGCCAATCATCGACAAATACCTAAATAATGGCAGGCCAGGAGGGACTTGAACCCCCAACCTGCGGTTTTGGAGACCGCTGCTCTGCCAATTGAGCTACTGGCCTTAAAGTCGGGCTACCTATAAATAATACCGAAAGTAGAAGCCCTATCCACACCCGGCTATCCCTCACTAAAGATTCTCAGGCGATAACTTTTGAGACAACACCCGCACCTACGGTGCGGCCACCTTCGCGTATCGCAAATCTCAATCCTTCTTCCATCGCAATCGGCGCAATC
>VAOW01001577.1_pt1 | contig 15649 bp, 17 predicted proteins | sample 3393921 | NCBI WGS metagenome assembly VAOW01 (sample SAMN08290428, study PRJNA428436) | hydrothermal vent metagenome | isolation source: Deep-sea hydrothermal vent chimney | place: Indian Ocean: Southwest Indian Ridge | depth 2742 m m
AGTTCGTTGATGAAGTTCCAGTAGAATTGAAACAGCTCAATTGCACACTCCAGTCTCAGTTTATATTTTGAGAAACACTTTGTCTTCCGCACTAACCTACCTATTCTCTCCCGTAATATTCCATTAAAGTTCTTGATGTTTGTGGTCTCAATCTTCTTGTGTCTCGGCTTTCCATATATCCCACGACGAAACAAAAAAAATTCTTGAAAAACATGAAAGTGAGCTACAAGAGAGATTTGGAGTTAAAGAGATTGGTGTGTTTGGCTCCTATGTAAGAGGAGAGCAGAAAAAAGGCAGTGATATCGACATCCTTGTTGAATTTTATCAAGATACCGAGATGGACTTAATAAAATTTGTTGAGCTTGAGGAGTACTTATCAGAATTGCTGGGAGTAAAAGTAGACTTAGTAATGAAATCCGCACATAAACCGAGAATTGGCAAGCAGATACTAAAAGAGATTATTTATCTATGAAAACCCCCTGTTCATTCTTGCCATAGTGTAAGTCCTCTTCGGAGCTGTTATTGGCCAGTACTATACAGGGGACTTGAGGAGTATCTACTACTGGTGTATTCTGAAACTCTACCAATAACTTCTGCATCTTTTAACGCCTTATAATCAGCCTGTTGCCCTCATCTCTCACGAGGCAGGCCACCCATTTTAATGGGTGGTGGTTGACTTGAATATTTCTATTTTAACAGTAGTTCGCAAAAAACAGAGCTATCTGCTTTGTATATAATCATGGTGATATAAAAACTACGTTATCTCCTCTTATAATAACAAGGCCAAGCCTTCTAACCGGGTCACCATCCTTGAGTTCATCAGCATTTTGAAGAACAACATTCATGTGCATATCATAGCCTTTAAGTGTTCCTCTATATTCTCTTCCACCTTTAAGTCCAACCAGCACTGGTGACTCCAAACTTGCATGTAATACGTCCAATGGTCTTTGTGCCATTTATTTCACTCCTTTACCTTAGCTTTATTGGCATTTATATTTAAATTTTGCGTCATTCCTGAAATCTGTCTATACCAAAGAGAAGAATTATTAACTATTGTATGATAGTCTATCTTATGAAAAGATTTTATAACATCGCTTTTATTGTAATTTTCACCATACTGCTAATAACTGCTATCTTCAAGTTGAACATGTGGAAGATTTTCAGGATAGAAGCAAACGCAGAGGGCAGTCTTATTGTTCTTGCTGTCCTCCTGACTATTTTCAGATTTCTGATATGGAACTTTAAATGGCAGCTTTTAATCTCCTCTACCGGTACTAGAGTACCATTCTTCAGGCTGCTTCCGATTCTTATGGCAGGAGTATTTGTGAGTACATCCACACCAGGTGCGAATATTGGAGGAGAACCTCTGAGAGCTTACTACCTTGCAAGAGAAGCTAAAATTAAAAAGAGTGCTGCTATGGCAACTATTATTATGGATAAGGCAGGCAACTATTTTGCCTTCCTGATATATTCTATTATAGCTTTCATTATCCTAATTGAATATTTTGAGGCTGAGGTGACTAAACTGCTTTTTTTTATCCTTCTGATTATAACTTCTATTTTATTGATATATGTTAAAATGAGAAAAAACAATACTTTTATGGAAACCCTATTAAGATTTATATATCCTTTAATGAAAATTTTTAAATTTCATTTTGAAACATTTGAGGACTTTGATAGCTTCATATGTTCCAGAATGAGAGTATTCATTGACACTCTGAAGCTTATGAGAAAAAAGCCATTAAATCTTGTCTTAAATATAGTTTTATCTTTTGTCCTGTGGCTCACATCATTCATAAAAACCTATCTTGTTTTTCTTGCTCTGGGAATTAATACTGCATTTTTATTAGTGGCTGCCATAAAGACTGTATCTATTCTTGCAGGAATGTTCAGCTTAATACCTGGAGGTTTTGGCGTTACAGAAGGTGTCATGGTTGCTCTCTTTACTTCATATGGTATTAATACAAAGCTGGCTCTTGCTGGTGTGGTATTGTCGAGAGCTATCTACTATTTCTTCTCTATTGGTATAGGATACATCTGCCTTCTCTGGCTTAAAGTTCATGGCACAAAAAATTAGTATAATGAATTCAGCTTTGCCAGCTTTTTAACATATCTTTCAGCAGCCTGAGGTGATTTGAGTACAGTGTCTATAAAATCTATATCTCTCAGTGAGAGCAGACCGGAAGCTTCAAGCTTTTCTGTGTATCTGGCTTCTATAAAACTATCATCAAATCTATCTGATTTAAGAGAAATCTCAGATACTTCAGCAGCAATTCGGCCTGATTTCATAGCATAATATATCCCCTCGCCAGTACCTGGATAAACAAAACCTCCTGCATCTCCAGCCAGAAGCACTCTGTTTTTAACAGTGGTTTTCATAGGACCATGCATTGGTATTCTATGAGCCTCGTAGCCAGAAAGCTCTGCACCTTCAAGCTTCTCTTTTACTATGGGTGAAACAATAAAACTGTCTAGAAGCTCTCTGTTATACTCTTTTCCAAGACCTCCAATTCCTACTTTGAGAATACCTTTTAGAGGGGTTATCCATCCATATCCTCTGCTGAAATAGTAGTAAACCTCAAACCAGTTTCCGATTCTCCTTTCAATCTCCCTGTTGTCCAATCTAAAACTATATTGGAGAGCTGTTGCAAGTTCAGGGTAGTCCATATCCAGAGATTTCCGTACTATTGAATTTGCTCCATCACAGGCTATAACAAGAGAAGCCTTTACTTTTTTCTCACAGAGGACTTCAACTCCTCCTTTAACTGCTTTAACTCCCCTGACTCTGAGTCTGACTGGCTCTTTATTGAGTCTTGAGATAAGGTAAGAGTCAAATTTTGCTCTGTCCACAAGAGCACCTTCTCCCGAAAATGATGTTTCGACTTCAACTCCACCTCTTGAGAAAATTCTATATCCCAGAAGGGGCCTTTCAAAAGCCTCTGGATTCAATTCAAACTCTTCAACTACTTTGAAGGGTAGGACACCCCCGCAGGTTTTGTTTCTTGGAAAGGATTGCTTATCTATAAGAATAAAATTTACTCCCAGTTCCTCAAGCTTTAAAGCTGCCGAGGCACCACAGGGACCGGAGCCTATGACTGCAACATTATACATATATAATAATATCTTCAGGAATTTAAAGAATTTTCTGATGATTATAAATGTAATATTCTATATTCCTTTCACACATTATTGAGGATTACTATGCTATGCAGGTTGGTATTGTGGGTAAGCCCAATGTGGGAAAGAGTACATTTTTCAATGCAGCGACTTTAGGTAAGGCTGAGGTTGCCAATTATCCTTTCACAACAATAGATGCAAATAAAGCTCTTGCGTTTATAAGGGTACCAGAACCTGCCATGGAATTCAGGCTTGAAGCTAACCCCAGAAATTCAAAGAGCTATGGAGGTTACAGGTTTGTTCCTGTGGAAGCCATAGATGTTGCTGGTCTTGTACCAGGGGCGCATCAGGGGCGTGGTTTGGGTAATAAATTTCTTGATGATCTGAGGCAAGCAAATGTGTTTATTCATGTTGTTGATGCTTCGGGTTCGACAGACACTGAGGGAAAGCCTGTTAAGCCAGGGAGACATGACCCCTGTGAAGATATTAAGTTTCTCGAAAGAGAGATTGAGTTGTGGTTCTTCAATATATTCAAGAGGAACTGGGATAAAACTGCCAGAAAAATTCAGATGCAGGGTAGGGACTTCTTCAAATACTTCACAGAAACTTTTTCAGGGCTTGGAATCAGGGAGAAGGATGTTCACAGAGTTATTAATGAGGTAGATGTTGACCCAGAGAAGCCTGCTGGCTGGAGTGATGAGGGGCTTCTCAGATTTACAAAGGCTTTGAGGAAGAACACAATGCCCATGGTAATAGCTGCAAATAAGGTTGATATTGACAATGCAGAAGAGAATATTGAAAGGATGAAAAAGGAGTTTCCGGAATTAAAGATAGTTCCCACAAGTTCCATGGCAGAATTATTTCTAAAAAATTTGTCTCAGGAAGGTATTGTTGAATATATCCCTGGAGATAGCAGTTTTAAAGTGCTCAGGCAGGAGAAATTGAATTCAAAATATCAAAAAGCTCTGGAAATTATAGAGGAGACTGTTTTTAAGCTTCATTCCAGCACAGGTGTGCAGGAAGCTCTGAATATAGCTGTACTTGATGTTCTTGATAAAATTGTAGTTTTTCCTGTGGAAGACGAGACTAGGCTGAGTGATAAGAAGGGTAATGTGCTGCCTGATGCCATTCTACTTGGAAAAGGCTCAACTCCCAGAGACCTTGCCTATAAAATTCATACGGACATAGGACGGAATTTCATTGCTGCTATAAATCCAAGAACAAAGATGAAAATATCAAGCGATAAGGAACTTGAGCATCTTGATATAGTAAAAGTAATAGCCAATGCATGAGAAAGTTTTTTCAGGAGCAGTTGTTACGATATTGTGAGCGGGAAAGCCCACTATCTTCAGTGGTGGGATGAGAGCGAACCATATTTAATTGCTACAAAAATACCCCTATATTAGTGCCACCTATTTATAATTGATGGTTAACAAAAGATGGAAATATTCAAATACATGTGTTCACAACGTGGCGTATCATCTAATATGGTGTCCGAAGTATCGAAGAAAGATACTGATAGGTAGTATAGCAAAGGATTTGAGAGAACTTCTCAAATTGAAGGCAAAGGAATTGGATATAGAAATAGATGATATGATGGTGATGCCAGACCATGTAGATTTATTTGTCAATGCTAATCCAACAGCAGCCCCTCATTGGATATTGCAGCAACTAAAGGGATATACAAGTTACCAACTGAGGGAAAAATACCCAGAACTTAAAAGCAGGATTCCTACACTTTGGACAAGAAGTTATTATTGTGAAAGCATAGGTCAATCTGTTGCAGACAGAGATGTAACAGAAGGGAACATTGATATCCCTAAAGAGGCAACTCCAAGAACGATGGAGACCTTAGAACTCCATGAACTTTATTCGTGGGAGTATGTCAGGTCAAGAATCATATCAATTTCCCTCTATTTTGAACCTCCAGGATGGTGCATCTGATTCGATAAGTTTATTGAAGGTTTTTCGAAGAGTAGAAGGGCTTTCAACCTCAATAACCTCAGCACTCACTCCATGCACTCTGCTCAGAAGTTCAGAATTAATCTTGAGGCTTTTATTTAACCTAGTTTCTCCTGTGTCCATACCTGTGCTATAGAAGATTTTTCCTGTGCTCTTCCTGCCATTTACCTTTGCTTTCGATGGATATAGCCCATAATCAAGCTTTGCAAACCTTGTGGCAACGTCAAAGTCATCTGTGGGCACGAGCATAAAATTCTCTCCCTCTGTAAGCCTCCAGTCTTCCACAGTTGACTTCAGAGCTGTAAGAACTCTCAGGGCGAACTCCAAGGCACTGCTACTTTTATACATCTTTTTTCCTGTGAAAGCAAGACTCATCTCATTCAGGCCGAGAAAGCCCACCTCATAGAAGAATTCTGCGTTCAATTTTGGCACAATAGCTTTTTTAATAACCTTCTTTTTTCTGAGAAGCACCTCTTTTATAATGGGAAGCAATGTATGTAGCTTTTCGAAGAATTTCTTCTCATCTCCTTCAGAAAGATATGCTATCCTTGGAAGGTTAATTGTGACTTTTAGGGCTGATGATAAGATCTTTTTCTCTGAAACTGGTAAAATATAACCTGGTATTAGTGAAGACTGGCTGAAGAAAGGTGATACTTCATTCCAGAAATCAATTTTATTAAGATGGCTGGTGTACAGGAATTCTTCAGCTCCACTATTAACACTTACAGAAAGTTCTGGAAGCTTTGTCTCTGCATTTTTGTATATATCCTGAATAATTCTGAAGGTGGTGTCTCCAGAGTTAATACCCAGTTTTATTCCAAATTCTCCTGCCTCTGCAAGAAAATATTTGAGAAAGCTTCTTACTTCTTCCAGTGTCATATTTTCAATATAACTGGAGAAAGGCGAGGTGAAAAGGGGTATAGTTATACTTCCTGAGGAGAGTTTTCTAAAATTTCTTATAGTGCTGAAAATCGTTGAGGCAGCGAGATATGCATTTCTGGCTGTACCAACCTCTGGGCTGATATATATATCTCCGGTTGAAATAGCAAAATTTTCAATGGAGTGAATATGTATGTCGCCATTCATTTGTGAATCAGCTATATGTAAAGGTAGAATTTTTAGAAGAGTATATTCCTTCAGAACCCGTCCTGCAATCTCTTCTTTTATATTTTGACTACCACTTCCGCTGGTTATCACCTTCATTGCATCGTAAACTGGCATTCCCACTCTTGTGTAGTCCCTTCTTGCCTCTTCAAACCCATTTTCTAGGAGTTTTACATTTACAACCTCCCTTATCAGCGGGGCAGATATAAAGTCAAGTTTGAGGCGCCTGAGTTCAATCTCGGCATCCTTTGATATATTCTCTGCAATCTCCTTAGGCAATGTGGTTTCATTGAGTAGAGATTCTTCAATTTTCTTTCTATCAAAGCTATCTATTGTATTTCTGGAGGTTCTTACATACATGCTGTGGAAACGCTTGTAACGCTCGGCAGCTTCTTGATTTTTTTTCGATAGCATTTCCAGAGTAGTTTTCTGAATTTCATCGCTGGAAATACCATCGTATATCTTCTTTGATACTTCAAAAGCTACCTCTGCAGCAGTCCAGAAGTCTATTCCCGCATCCATGCAGTCGGATGCTATAAGATTGGGGTCAAAAAAATCAAGATCACCTGAAGTTTTGACCACTCTTACTTTCGATATTGAAGAACTCATCGGCATATCCCCATTAGAAAATTTAACTTTTCAGTATAGCTTTCACTGTTTAATATAGGGTTGTAATGGTGTATAAACGTTACTACTTGGAAAATTAATTGAAACTTCGATGTGGCGATGTATTGCGAACTAAATCGTAGCAGTGGAAGGCAGAAAAATTAAATAGGTTAGGAGGTCTAAAGGAAGTATACCCTATGCTGGGTAGGCTTCCGGTGGTGGTTTTATGGATAATACAGACAAGGAGATAATTAATATTCTTATTGAAAACTCAAGGACATCCTACAAGGATATAGCAAGTAAAGTTGGTATATCTGATGTGGCTGTTAACAAGAGGGTTAAGAAGCTTGAGAGGGATGTTATAAATGGCTTCATACCTCTGGTGAAGCAAGGTGCTTTCAATCTGGATATAACATGCATTGTGAGTATAAAGTGCAGTCCCGGCGACAAACAGAGAATAGCTGAGGATATTGCAGGATTTAGTGACGTGTATGAAGTCTATACAACCATAGGCGAGCACGATATTATTGCAAAAATAAGGACAGAGAATACTTCAACCCTCAAAAATCTTGTGGATGGCAAAATTTCCAGAATAAAAGGTATAAATGAAATTCGCTCAAGTATAGTATTCAATTGCTTTAAAGAGAAGGTATGGCTGGTGATATGACACATTTTATAGCATGTTGAATTTACATTACGACTTCGAACAGTTCGAAATCGAAACATTTATATATTTTCATATCTATGTAACGTCATGATTATAGAAACTCGCAACCTTACCAAAGAGTATAATGGCATTAAAGCTTTAAAGGATGTGAGCTTTTCAGTTAAGGAAGGAGAAATATTTGGCTTTCTGGGACCCAATGGTGCAGGAAAGACCACAACAATTAAAATCTTAACGACTCTTCTCATGCCTACATCAGGAGAAGTTTATGTGAATGGTTACAATGTTGTCGAAGAGGCAACAAAGGTGAGGGAGAGCATAGGTCTTGTGCCTCAGGAAAATGTACTTGAAAATGACCTAACTGCCAGGGAGAATTTAATTTTCCATGGTATGTTATACAATATTAAAGGTAGAAAGCTGGAGGATAGGGTGGAGAAAGCTTTAAAGTTTGCAGACCTTGAATCCAGAGCAGACGAGAAAGTCAGAAACTTTTCAGGGGGAACGAAGAGGCGTCTGGAAACTGTCAAGGCTTTTCTACATAGTCCCAAGATAATTTTCTTGGACGAACCTTCTTTAGGCCTGGACCCTCAGTCGAGGAGATTATTCTGGGACTACATAGAAAAGATAAATAAAGAGGAAAAGATAACCATATTTCTTACAACCCACTATATGGATGAGGCTGACTATCTATGCGATAGAGTATGTATAATAGATGTGGGCAAAATTCTTGACTTGGATACGCCCAAAAAGCTTAAAGAAAAGTTTGGTGAGGGTGAAGTGGTTGAGATAACTGTTCCGAAAGCAAGGAAATTCGCAGAAATTTTAAAAGAAAAATGTGAATGCAATATAATTAAAGTCGATGAAGAAAGACTTAAGATAAGTTCGAAGCATAAGGAGAGGGCTCTTGCTGAGATATTTAAAAATGCTGATGAACTTGGTGTAAGTATACTGGATATTTCTGTCAGGGAACCTACACTGGAAGATGTTTTTATCCAATACACTGGTAAGGGCATAAGGGAGGGGAAAGGAGATTTTAACAAAGCTGTACTAAGGAGGTTCAAAGGATGAGCCTTATAAGCTTTTTCAGGGAATCTTATGTTGTAGCATGGAAGGATATGCGCCTGTGGGTGAAGAATCCAATGGTTCCGTTTACGCGCTCACTGATGCTTCCTCTGCTATGGATTGTAATTTTTGGTACAGCCTTTGGAGGTACTGCAACAAATATTCCTGTGGCAGTTGTTATGCAGGATCATAGCACAATTGCGACGAATTTTGTATCAGAACTCGGTACTGGAGGTACTCTTAAACTAATTCCAGCCAGTGAATCTGAGGCCTTCAGGATGTTGAAATATATGAAGGTATCTGCTGTTATTCTGATTCCTGGAGATTTCAGCACAAGAATTAAGGCAGGTGGAAGAGCTGAAGTTATGCTAACCCTGGATGATACAACTCCTCAGATTTCCACTACTGTAAGCTCTAAAGTTTATGGGATGGCCAGAGCTTTTTCTTCTTCTGGTAAGGGTATACATGTTGATAAAAATACACTTTATGGAAGAGGGATAACCTATCTTGACTTTCTTGCTCCCGGTGTTATAATAATGACAATAATATTCTCCTCCTTTTTCTCAGGAGGTCTAAGTTTGGTTATGGACAGAGAGTTTGGTACAATCACAATGCTTCTTGTCTCTCCAATATCAAGGGATGCGATAATTATGGGCAAAATTTTTGCAGGTGTACTTCAGAGTCTAACCTCTGGGATTGTTGCCCTGACCATAGCTTTAATCATGGGTGTGAGAATCAGGACAGGCTTTGATGGATTTTTGATTATATTGCTGATACTGTTGATAGCAGGCTTTGGATTTATTGGAATGAGCACAGCTCTGGCTGTAAAGATTAATGAGCTAGATCAACTAATGGTTGTTACTCAGACTATAATCATGCCTATGTGGTTTATTTCAGGAGGTTTATATCCTATTGCATCTATGCCTCACTGGATGCGTATCATAGCTATGCTAAATCCTCTTACTTATGCTACAAATGCTCTCAGAGCAGTAATGCTCAGGGGGATAATATGGCAAACTCTTACTTTAGATATAGCTGTTATTACAGCTTTTGCCTTTGTAATGCTTTTTGTAGGAAGCTATTTATTTAAAAAGTCAATTTCTTGAGGTGATTAAAATGAAAAAGTCGATTGGAATGTTAGTTGGAATATTAATATTGGTTTCAGCAATGGGTTCAGTGAATGCTCAGATGATTGATACGGGAAATTCTCTATTGATTACAAATCTAACTATCCCAGCAAAAATCTTTCCCGGTGAGAACTTCACTCTCAGTTTCAGAGTTAAAAATACATGGAGAGAGCCTGGCTCTGTTGAGGATGCCTATGCATATCTTGAAGGTGGAGAGCCTTTTATGAAGGTGAGTCCATCTGAGCCACAGCTTCTTAAAGGTCTTGGCTACTCATCTGAATGGTGGCTTATCAAGGCAGTGCCTGTTAATTTTAATTTAAGTGTAGACAGATTGACAACCTCTGGCACATATTCTCTGAATGCTGTTTTAGTCTACTCAAGGTTTACAAAGGCTCTTGGAGTGAATGGTGCCATTGGAAGGTTCAGAGAGGTAATTCCTATAAGGATAAGAGTACAGGGTATTCCTAAAATCAGCCTTTTTGTAAAATCCTCCTCTCCTGCAAAGCTCAGAGCTGGCGATATGGCTCAACTTAGTATCAAAGCAGTAAATACAGGCAGTGCAATAGCAAAAAATGTTCTTATATTTTTTGGTCAAGGAAAAGATGTGAAGCCTCTCTGGAATTCTAGGATTGTTTATATGGGAGGTATACTACCTGGAATGTCAGGCACAGGTGGAATAAATATCCAAGTTGACCAGAATGTCCCCTCTGGAATGTATGAAATGCCTTTTAAAATAAAATATCTGGATGAGGAAGCAGGATGGGTCGAAAGGAATGGTTCTCTTGGGATAAAGGTCAGTAGATATGCCGACTTTAAAGTCAATGCAGATAATGTTACTGTTTTCTCAAATGAAAAGGATGCCAGGATTGTTTACTTTATTAAGAATACAGGTACAAGGGTTGCAAAAGAAATAAGAGTTACACTCATTGCAAGTTACCCATTCACTCCCACAGGAGGCGAGTATTTCCTTGACAGGCTTTTGCCAGATGAGAAAAAAGAGATTTACTTCCATGTAGATGTGGATAAGGATGCTTCTGAACAGAAATATCCGGTGAATTTTTTCCTGAATTGGAAGGAAAACAATACAGAGTATAGTCTAACACAAACTTCTTATATTTCAGTTAATAAAGAAGAGGAAAGAACGGAGCTATATGCTCTATATGGCTTGCTTGTTATTATAGCCCTTGCTGTTTCAATTAAAGTTATTAAGAAGGTAAAGAAGTGAAGTACTACTCATGCGACTCCCTAAACAGACCAGAGGTCAGAAGATGGCACAGAAGAATAAGAGAGTGCTATTCTCCTCCTAAAGATATTAAGTTGACTGTAGTTCTGCCATGCTCGGCAAAGAAGCCCTACTCTACATCAAAATCCCATATAACCTTCAGGAAAGCTATAAAAGCTGGAGCAGGAAAAAAGCTCAATCTTGTGCATGAGGTAACTCTCACCTCTCCTCTGGGCATGGTACCCATAGAGCTTGAGGAACTCTATCCAGCCTGCTGCTATGATACCAGTGTAACAGGGTATTGGAGTGAGGAGGAGAAGAGTACTGCAGAGGAGCTTATCAGAGATTATGCAGGTAAAACTCACTCAAAGATTGTGGGCTACTGTTCTGAAGCCTATGCAGAAATTCTCGATTCTGCGGGCATTGAAGTTATTGCCAGAGATGACCTTCTTGGGGAGAGTAATTTGAATCTTCTTAGCAGGAGAATAAGAGATTTTCTCGGGCAGGAAGAGAGAATAAAAAGGAATAAAAATCTTGAAAAGCTTAGAGCTGTGGCTGAATTTCAGTTTGGGAAGGGAATGGGAGAAATTATAATACACGAGGGTGCAAAGCTAAGGAGAAATGATATTTATTATAAAGATAAAAAGATAGCAAGGCTTCATCAGAGGTATGGATATCTCAATCTTACTATTGAAGGTGCTGATGCTCTGGCAGAAAAGGGAAAATACAATGTTTTCATAGATTTTATGCCTGAGACTAATAGCATATTCTGTGCAGGTATTATCGATGTTGATAGAGCTATTGTACCTGGAGATGAGGTTGCGGTGGTTTATAAGGAAGAGGTTGTTGGAGTTGGTAGGGCAGTTCTAAATGGCATGGAAATGCTTAGAGCAGAGAGAGGTATGGCAGTGAAGCTAAGAAAGAGGAGAAAACAGATTGCTTTAAGTGCTTCTTAGATAAGTTCGGTATCGTCATGAGAATAGGCGGGTGAAGATGTGCAGAGTATGACAAGCCTATCTTTGCCATTATTCTCAATCCAGTGTTTAGCTTCGGGAGGAATAAATACACAGTCACCTGGATTTACTTCACTATGCTTATCATCAATATACATCTTCCCTTTACCATCTAGAATATAGTAAATCTCCTCACCTTTTTTATGAATATGCGGCTTTGTAGCGCTGCCTGCTTCTATATATGCAATTGCTAAACTGAGATTTGTGGCTTTAGAGTTTGCTGGATGACAGACTTCGAAAATTTTTGAGCCGTCTTTTGTAGTATATGTATATGCAAAACTCAGATTTTTTATATCCATAAGAATATTTTTAAATGAGACCTATCCATATAAACTTTGTGCTGATTAATCTATCACAGATAATTTAGAGGAATTAAGATGAGCCATGGAATAACATATGTTATAGGTCATAAGAATCCTGATACAGACTCAATATGTTCGGCAATAGCCTATGCCTGGTTGAAAAGAGCTATGGGTGAAGAAAATGTTGTGGCTGCTAGGGCTGGAAATATAAATGCTCAGACAGAATTTGTGCTGGACTACTTCCAGCAACAACCTCCAAAGTATCTTCCAGATATATACCCTAGGGTTAAGGATGTCATGACCAGCGATGTAATAACAGTAAATGCTTCAGATACACTGAACAAAGCTTGCCGGCTCTTCAAAAGCTACAATCTGAAGCTGCTCCCACTGGTAGACTCGGAGAAATGCCTCATAGGTACACTTAGTCTGCTTGACCTATCAAAAATCCAGATGGAAAGGCTAGGGCCAATGAAGTCCCATATGCTTTTCACCTCTGTCAAAAACATCCAGGAGGTGCTGGGAGCTAGAATATTGAATGCTCCTATGCCTGAAATGGAATTTTCAGGTTTTGTTGTTGTAGGTGCAATGGCTGAAAAAAGCTTCAAAAAAAGACTTCAGGAGTTCGTACCAGCAAGCACTATAGTGGTTGTAAGTGATAGGTATGAAATCCAGAAGATTGCCATTGATTTTAAAGTAAAATGCCTTATTGTAACAGACGGAAAGGACATTGCTGAGGAGTTTTTGAAAATTGCAAGGGAAAACAAAGTAAATGTTATTGTTTCTCCTCATGATACAGCACAGAGTTCAAAACTTATTTTTACAAGCATCCCTGTCCATTATGCTGCAAGCAAAAGCATTGAAACTCTGAGTGAAGATGAGCTTCTCATAGAGGCTAGGGAAAAAATACTTCGTTCAGAAAACCAGGGGATGCCGGTGGTAAATCATAAGAGAAGAGTTGTGGGTATAGTAACCCGAAGTGATTTACTTAAACCACCAGGCAAACAGCTTATACTGGTTGACCATAATGAGATGGCCCAGACTATAGATGGTGCCGAGGAAGTAGAAATAATCGAAATAATAGACCACCACCGTCTCGGGAACAGCCCGACAATGAAGCCTATTCTTTTTATAAATGTGCCTCTTGGAAGCACATCCACCCTGATGGCAGAACTTTACCAGAAGAACAATATCACACCTGAGAAGACAATCGCAGGGCTTTTGACAGCAGGTATAATATCCGATACTATTCTGTTAAAATCCCCTACATCCACAGAAAAAGATGAGCAAATGCTGAAATGGCTTTCTGAAATAACAGGATTGAATTATACAGAACTGGGCATGGAGATATTCAATGCTACCTCAAGTCTATCCGGTCGTTCGATTGAGGAGATAGTAGAAGGTGATTTCAAGGATTATCAGGTGGGGAATACTAAGATTGGCATAGGTCAGGTGGAAGTGGTTGGTCTTGAAGAACTCGACTCTATAAAATATGATATTCTAGAATATCTGAAAAAATTTGTAAAAAATCGAAAATATTCTCTCGTAGCCCTTATGGTGACTGATATACTGACGGAAGGTAGCATACTGTTATTCCAGGGTGACAGAAGGATAATAGGAAGGATACAATATCCCCTCATGGAGCCAAACATAGCAGAGCTTAAGGGTATATTATCAAGAAAAAAACAACTTTTGCCATATATCCTTGAGATTGCTGGTGCATAATTCATATCTGCATCTGGTGAGTGATAGAGTAATGAGATTCTTCTTTTATTTAAATCATATTAGAGGCTGTCCGATAATTGCTTTCAGTAATACAAACACTGCCTATTTTAGACAATAATGGCTAAATTTAGCTTATTTCTTGTAGTATTTTTGATTACGGGGCAGCCTCTTTAGTCGTGTGGGTATGTCAGACTAGTGTAGACTAGAATAGACCAAAAATTATTTCAATGGGTAAGTCCTATATAATTTTGAATGCACGGAGGGAGCTGTGTAAACTGTCATGGACTTGATGGTAAAGGAGATAAGCCAATTATTGGGTGCTTCAGTGATACAGTCAATACAAATATCCAGTACTCTGTTCTCAGTGCCCCTGAAATAGCAGAGGAACATCTACCATATGATGATACAACGATAAAGAGGGCAATAACGAATGGAATAAACCCTGATGGTGATAAGCTGGAGCCCTGTATGCGGCGATGGCAGATGTCTTAGAAAGACCTCAATGGTGTTGTTGCATACCTTAAGGTTCTTGGAAATAAAAGCAAATAATCAAAAAGAGGTGTAATAAATGAAAAATAAGGATATTGGAATAGGATTGGGAATTCTCCTCCTGACCATTTTTATTTTTGGTGTGATTGGGGGATTTGGAGGGTTCGGAATGTCATCTAGTGGTGGCATGATGGGCGGTTCTTGGGGTTTTGGAATGGGTTTAGGCCTGATTTTCTGGGTAATAGTAATTCTGGCCATTTACTATTTCCTGAGTGAATCAGAAAATGGAGGACATGAAGAAACAGCCATGGAAATCCTCAAAAAGAGATTTGCCAGAGGTGAAATAAATAAGGAAGAATATGAGGATATGGAGAAAAAGCTGGGAATATAACTCCTGTTTGCAGGAGTTATAAGGAACTGCCAGAATCGTTAACACTAGTGATGTAGTTAATCCTACGTCTTATGATTAAGCAGGGTTGTTGAATAAGGGAATAGATAGGTGATTACCAGCCATTCAGGTGAATCCTCCTTTTATCAATCTCTTTTCTGGTGTGGGCATCCTTTTCTTCGGCTGTCTTTCCAAGTGTGACCATACACTCCACATTGAAATCAGAAGGTATTTTCAGCAACTCTCTTATATACTCTTGGGCATCTTGCACTTTTTCGTTGCTGCCTCTTATTTGAATAAAGCAACTACCGTAACCTAGGTCTGTCGCTTGGAGCATTATATGGTCTGCTGCGATGCTCATGTCCTCCACCCACTTCTTTGCTAAGTTCATATCCGCCACCAGTACAATTAACACAGGGGCTTTGGCAGCATGAGATGCATATGGTGTGGCTTCAGAAAGTTTTTGCTTCAGTTCGCTTTTCTTTACAACAATAAAATGCCAAGGCCTGGTTCCCCAAGCACTAGGAGCATACATGGCAGCCTCTAGGATTTCTTTTATGTCTTCCTCTAGCATTTCTTTATCCTCGTACTTTCGAATAGATCTCCTCTTTAAAATAGCGTCAATCATATTATTACCTCTATTTCTCCTTTTATTTAAATTTGCTGGTGAGGGAGAGTTGTTTAACCTATAGCGTCAATCCTCTTTTGGATTAGCTGAGTGCCGCTATCCATTCGTTAATCCTCCCACAGGATACATCATCATATTCCAGGGTTTCCACGAGACTCTTCAGTAGGTCGCCTCTGTCGGAATCTTTTACGGGGAGGATATGTCCTTTCCTGCGTCTTTGTAGCTCCTTCAAAAATTCCCTTA
>VAOW01012963.1_pt1 | contig 15630 bp, 18 predicted proteins | sample 3393921 | NCBI WGS metagenome assembly VAOW01 (sample SAMN08290428, study PRJNA428436) | hydrothermal vent metagenome | isolation source: Deep-sea hydrothermal vent chimney | place: Indian Ocean: Southwest Indian Ridge | depth 2742 m m
AAAATATGGTTGGGATACACCGATTTGATGCCTGTTCGAGGTCTAGCACAAGATACACCTATGACTCAGGAAGCCCACGACTTTAGTCGTGGGTAGTTCACTGTTCTTAACAATAATATATCTCTTGGGACAGGCATAAAAACATGCATTGCAGCCACCACAGTTGTTAAGGTATTTAAATTCTAAAAATACAGCTTGTCAATAAGGGCAAGATTATAACAGACACTACAAAAGAATATATACCAGTTTTTACTATTATTCTGTGGTGTTTGTTATGTCTCTTCATGCTGTTAATAAGATATGGATGAATGGCTCTCTGGTAAATTGGGAAGACGCTAAGATTCATGTGCTCACTCATGCTCTGCATTATGGTACTGGAGTGTTTGAAGGAATAAGGTGCTACAGTACTCCTTCTGGTTCTGCTGTTTTCAGGCATCGGGATCACATCTCGAGGCTCTTCGATTCAGCAAAACTTTATTATATGGACATTCCCTATTCACAGGAGCAGATTATGCAGGCTGTTAAAGATACAATTAAAGTAAATGGGCTGGATAAATGTTATATAAGACCAATAGTTTTCCGTGGCTATGGCGAGATGGGTTTAAATCCCCTCAATGTTCCGGTTGATGTTTCAATAGCTGTGTGGCCATGGGGTGCCTATCTTGGCGAGGAGGGTTTGGAGAAAGGCATAAGAGTTAAAACGTCAAGCTATCAGAGAATTCCATCCAATACTTTACCTTCAATGGCCAAGGCAACTGGACAGTATATAAACTCGATTCTCGCAAAAGTCGAGACTATGAAAGCTGGCTATGATGAAGCTCTCCTTCTGGATTCACGTGGCTTTGTGAGCGAAGGTCCTGGAGAGAATATATTTATAGTCAAGGATAATGTCATATACACACCGCCTGAACATGCAAGTATTTTGAAGGGTATCACAAGAGATTCTGTTATACAGATTGCGAGATACCTCGGTTATAAGGTTGTGGAGCAGGATATAACAAGGGCTTCTCTTTATCTTGCTGATGAAGCTTTATTCACTGGTACTGCAGCAGAGATAACTCCCATAAGGGAGATAGACAGCTATGAGATAGGCGAACCGGGTAAAATTACCAAGGAAATACAGAAGGTCTTCTTTGATATAATAACTGGTAGATTTGATGAGTTCGGTGGATGGCTCGATATTATCTAAAGCTCATCTCTCTCCGCAAGAATAAGTAAGGCATTAGTTATAGCTACAGCAACAGAGCTTCCACCTCTGTTTCCCCTAACTGCAATAGAAGGAATTTTTCTCTTAAGTATTTCCTCCTTAGATTCGGCAGCTCCGACGAAGCCAACAGGCGAGGCAACAACAAAGCCAGGCTTTATACCCTTATCAATAAGATTACAGAGTTCAAATAAAGCAGTGGGAGAGTTACCTATAACAACAAAACTTCCTTCTATTTCCTTAGCCTGATTTCTGAAGGATGCCCTCGCTCTTGTGATTCCCTGCTTTTCTGCAGATTCAATAACTTCGCTGTTATTTATGAAGCAAAATGTAGATTCAATAAGAGATGAATTTTTTATTCCGGCTCTCACCATATTAACATCAGTTATGACTTTAACCCTGTTCCTTATAAGCTTTAAAGCCTGCATGATAGCATTCTCATGAAATACAAGAAGGTCGGAAAAGGTATAATCGGCAGTGGAATGAATAACCCTCTTCACAACCTCTCTCTCCAGATATGGAAATTTCCCGAGTTTTCTTTCTATAATTGAAAAGCTTTTTTTTTCAATTTCTTCTGCTTCTGTCATGGTATACCTCATAGTAGCTTTAGATGAGAGGTTATTTTGTCAATTTTCTCCTCTGGAGCAGGGCCTATGGCTAAGGTTGTGATAGTTCCGGGCTTTAGCTGGGTTAGACCCGCGTCCCTCACAAGGTAACAGGGGAGATTAAATGTTCTGGCATCTTCGAATAGCCTGCCAAGCTGCTCCTGGTTCTCACCTGCAACAACAATTTTCTTTTCACCGGTTTGCTTCCATTCCAGGTAGTCAGACCTGTAGTTTTCCATGGCAATTTCTGCAGCAGCAAGGCTGGCATGAGCCACCTGGGCGCAGCTTTTCCCTATACCCATTCTAATATCCTTTCTGACAACAATAACCTGTTTAATCGCCATTTCTTCTGAACTCCCTGTCCATGTGTATTTTTGATGGTGTGGCACCTCTCTGCATCTGATACTTGCTTTCCCTTGTGGGATGTCCATAAGGCCGTACGCAGGGTGACGAGAGCTTCTCAAGAGCGAGCTGACATATTCTCATATTTGGGTGTAAAGCTATGGGCATCTTACCGACATTGCTCAGTTCAAGGGTAATATTGCCTTTGAAGCCAGGGTCTATAAAACCCGCTGTTGCATGTATGAGAAGGGCCATCCTTCCAAGACTGCTTCTCCCTTCTATTCTGGCAACAAGATTATCTGGTATTTCAATCCATTCTTTAATTGTGCTCAGAACAAATTCGGCTGGATGAAGAATGAATTTATCTTCATTGTTTATTAAAAGGTCTTCAGTATATTGTTCAATATTGTCAAACATGGGGTCTATGTAGCCCTTGTTCATATGCCTGAAAACCTTGAATTGATTTCCCAAACGGAGGTCTATACTCGAAGGTTGAATCTGTACTTCAGGTTCAATAGGCTCAACCACGAGTTTTCCTGCTTTGATGTATTCCTTTATATCTCTATCTGATAGAATCATTAGATCTACCTGCCCTGATTACATATAGCTTTTCAAAGAAAAAGTTTTTCTGTGAAATTATCTCAGGCTTAAATCCCAGCTCTTTAAACTTTTTCATAGTACTATCTAGACCGTTGAGAGAGCTCTGGATAAGCAATACCCTTCCTTTTCTATTCAGGTTGCTTTCAAATTGCACGAGAAATCTGTCAACTACTTCTCTTCCATCCTTTCCTCCATCCCAGGCTAATGTGAGTTCATCCTTTGGGTCCATTTCATCTTCGGGAAGATAAGGGGGATTGAAAACTATAAGGTCAAAGCTGTGATTTATTTCAGAAAACAGATTGCTTTTAATAGTTCTAGTCTCAAGTCCGTTGAGTTCTGCATTGTAACGCAGGCACTCAATTGCTTTATTATTTATATCGACTGCAGTAACTTCACCTCCCTTTGAGGCTGCAATCAGAGCCTGAATGCCTGTACCTGTGCCCATATCTAGAACTTTCTCTCCTTTTCTAACTTCTGCTGCAAGAGCTTCGCCGAGAATAAAGGAGTCGTCACATGGTTTATAAACCTTTAAACATGGCTCTAGCTTTATACCCATAAATTCCATTCAGACACCAAGCATCTCGGTAAATTCTGCAATTTCTTCAGGAGTAAGCTGAAAAACCCTCTTCTCAGCAGATGCATCTGGAATATTATCAAGATTGATTTCAATACCTTCTCTCTCTGCACCCAGCTTAAGAGCTTTTTTCAATCTCTTTCTTCTGTAGGGGAAGATTAAATTCAAAATTCTCAGATAGTTATCTTTATTCAGAGGTTTCTCCTTCGGGTAAATCTCAACCACAGCTGAGTAAACTCTGGGGGGTGGGTAGAAGGCACTTGGAGAAACTTTTGAGATTATTTTTCCAGTAGCTAGAAAGCTGAAGGCTGCACTTATTCTTGAGTAGTCACCTGTACCTGGTTTGGCGAAGAGACGCCTAGCAAATTCGTACTGTAATATAACCACAGCCTTCTCAAAGTCTAGGCTTAAAATCTTGAATATGAAGCTTGAAGAAATGCTGTACGGGATATTTGAAATAACCTTGTCAAAGTGGGGAAGTTCAACTTTTGTGAAGTCTCCATGTATGAGATGGAGCTTTTCGTCATCACCGAACCTGTCCCTCAGAATATCCACCATTGCACCACTCTTCTCAACTGCCACGACCCTGCCAGCTTTTTTGAGAAGTTCTTGGGTTAAAGTTCCTATTCCAGGTCCGACCTCAAGCACAACATCTCGAGAATTCAGCTGAGCTTCTCTGGCCTCCATCTCTATAATTCTTTCGTTCACAAGAAAATTCTGTCCCATTTTCTTCTCTGGTTTGAGACTATATCTTCTTAAAATTTCACGGGTTTCAGAAAGGAAACTCACCTTCTCCTTCCTCTTTCTTCGTCTTTAGGTCCAGAAGGTACAAAAATTCTGTACTTTCTCTTGCCCATCTTTGAATCTCCCTCTTCAAGTTCAGCAACTATTCTACTGGCAATCAGCTTTGCAGGGTCAGAAATAGCTTTGATTCTATTTGATATGTTTTCAAAGCTTTCAAATTGTCCTTTCTTTCTCTCTTCGAGAATCTCCCACATAAGCTTCTTTCCAATCCCAGGTAGTAGTTCCAGGGCATGAAGCCTTGTGGTTATAGGAGTTGCCCTGTTGAAGAAGTCCACAAATTTCTTTTCTCTGCTCTTAACAATCTTCTCAACAGCATATGGAAGTTCTGCCTTTGCTGCTGCTGTGAGCTCGTCATAGTTTATCCTTCTTTTAATATAGTCTATTTTATTCCTTTCTTTTTTTCCGATATACACTCTCTCACTAATGCTGAAATCAACATCTTTCTTTTGTACAAGCTCCAGAATAGAAAAATACTTATCCCCCAGTCCGATAACAAGGGGTTCTTTCTTGTATGTGGGTCTCTCGTCTTCCAATCTGCCCTCCGGTAAATAATCTAACACATAGACATACTCTTCCATCCCCATAATCTCCACCTCTCATCTAAGATATAAAGCACAGATTTCAACAATCATATTTATCTCTTCTCTGTCCAGTACAACTCTTTCCTTTGCGAAGATTATCTTGACATCCTCTTCATCAATTGGTAGGAGGTCAGTTACTTTAACTGCCACTTCAGGTCTGATTTTATCATTCACCTCAAGTACCTTCTCAACAATCTTTTTGCCTTCTTCAGGGCTCAACTTTGCAAATTTATTGAGATAATCAAGACAGATTTTCTGTTCGTAAAGAGGCTCACCTATCTCTGTTATTGCTTCACTAAGAATTTTCTTGGCCTCATACATTGTTATAGGCTTTACTTCAACAATGACCTTTTCACTCATATTAAAACCTCTGGAGTTTTAAATGAACAGGATGTGTTATAATCGTTTTCTCTGCATTACCATCCTTGACACTTACTACGTAAGCTTTACCTCTCTTACCTGTTACCATACCTGTCCTGCCATGAAATCTAGGATGAGGCATTCCCTTGTGGAATGAGGGCTCAATCTTTATATGAACTCTGTCACCTATCTCAAATTTCTGAATAACCCTAGTAATAGGTAAGAGACCCTTCTCTCTGGGTGATTTAGCCATCTTTCTTGTATTCTTTGTCCAGAAACCTCTTGATTTCTTCATAGTATTACCTGCCTCAATATATCATGTAGTAATTCAACTATCTTCTATATATTATTATCCCTACAGAGCTTAAGAAAGCCCAAGGTTATTTTATAATTTCATGGGATATTAACATAATAACAACTGTCTATATTCCATTCTTTAACCCCTAAAAACATTACTAACTTTTTTTCTGCTCTTGCAAAAATACTTTAACAACCGGAGTTAAAGTTAAGTCTATGTTCATAAAACATCCTCTAATAAGAGAGGAGACAATTGAAGCAAGGCTTTATCAGGAAACTATAGTAGCTGGGGCAGTACGTTCAAACACTCTTGTGGTTGTTCCTACCGCCCTGGGGAAAACAATTATAGGAGTTATGGTAGCTGTTTACATGCTTCAGAGTTATCCAGAATCGAAAATTCTCATGCTTGCAACCACACGACCTCTTGTAAATCAGCATGCAGAGAGCTTCAGAAATACTCTTAAGGTTGATAAAATTGAAGTATTTACAGGAACAAAGAAGCCATCTGATAGAATTAAGTTGTGGAATAATGCAGAGATAATCGTTGCAACTCCTCAAGTAATTCATAACGACATTTTGAGTGATAGATACTCTCTTGAAGATGTTTCTCTTGTTATATTTGATGAAGCTCACAGAGCCACAGGCAATTATCCCTATGCTTTTATTGCCGGTAGGTATATGAAGCAGGCTTCAAAGCCCCTTATTCTTGCCCTGACAGCTTCACCTGGTGGAGATGAAGCCAGAATTAGAGATGTTATTGAAAATTTATTCATAGAGAACATTGAGGTAAGAACTGAAAGTGACTCTGATGTCAAACCTTTTATAAAAGGGATTAATATAGAGTGGGTGAGAGTTTCTCTGCCAGAGGAAATAAAACCTATTAGATTTACCCTGGAAAAAGCCTTTGAAACAAGACTGGAGAAACTCAGGAAGCTGGGAATTTCTGTTAAAGCTAATGTTACAAAGAGGGACCTTCTGATGATCAGAGGAAACCTTCAGGCAAGGCTTCTTGAAGAGAGAAGTCCAGAGTTTTATGAAGGCCTCAGTTTAATCGCTGCCTGTATAAACCTCACCCATGCCATGGAACTTCTTGAAACTCAGGGGTTGAATACACTTCTCAGCTATTTTAGGAGGGTGGAGTCTGAGGCAACTTCAAAGGCTGTTAAGGGTCTTTTAGGGGATACATATTTCCTTAGAGCTATCAGATTAACAGAAAATCTTGTAGATGAGATAAAAAATCCGAAAACAGAAAAAATCAAGCAATTTCTGGTGGAAAATATAGCAGGTGAAAAGAAGGCAATAATATTTACTCAGTACAGAGACACTGCTGCAAAACTTGTTGAGGAGTTAAATTCATTGGCTGGAATAAGGGTACTGCGCTTTGTAGGTCAATCAAAGAGGAATAGTTCTGATAAAGGTATGACTCAGAAGAAACAGCTTGAAGGTCTTGAAAGTTTCAGAAAGGGTGAGGTGAATGTTCTTGTAGCAACATCAGTGGGTGAAGAAGGGCTTGATATACCTGGGGTTGACCTTGTTATATTCTATGAGCCTGTGCCTAGTGAAATAAGAACCATCCAGAGACGCGGAAGAACAGGAAGAAGCAGGACAGGGAAAACAATAGTGCTGATTGCAAGAAACACAAAGGATGAAGCTTTTTACTGGGGAAGCACAAGAAAGGAGAAGAAGATGTATGAAATACTCCAGAATTTCAAGAATATAAAACTTAAAAATAAACATGAAAACCAGAAAACTCTTGATAATTCTATTGAAAAAAGGAAAATATTTATTGTCGTTGATACGAGGGAACTTTCTTCCAGTATTACAAGAGAACTTTTGAATTATAATATTATATCAAAGCCCCAAATGCTTGAGGTTGGAGACTATGTTATAAGCAGGAGGCTTTGTATCGAAAGGAAGACAACAGAGGATTTTATTAACAGCCTGATTGATGGAAGGCTTATGAGTCAGGCTATCAATCTGAGGCAGAGTTATTCCCGGGCTTTGATGATAGTCGAGGGAGAGAGTCTGTATACTATCAGAAATATAAGGGTTGAGGCTGTGATGGGTGCTCTTATAAGCCTTACAGTGGATTTTAATATACCTGTTTTATTCACAAAAAATGAGAAGGAAACAGCAGTTTTAATCTTTCGTATAACAGAAAGGGAACAGAATATAGAGAAGAATGAAATTCAGATAAGGGCTGAGAAAAAGCCTGTATCTCTCAGTGAAATGCAGAAGTTTATTGTTGCAGGTCTCCCAAATATTAATACAACTCTAGCAAGAAGACTTCTTGAACACTTTGGAAGTATAGAAAGGATTTTTAGTGCTGATGATAAAGAGCTGGATAAAGTGCAGGGTATTGGTAAAAAAATAGCAAAAGAGATGAGAGAGGTTATCTCATCATTATATAAAAAAGGCTAGCTGCTTTTTGACTCTTCTTCGGCCACTTTATCAATAAGTTTTTTTTCAAGAAGTTGCTGTTTTTCAGTACCTTTCCTCTCTCTTCCTCGCTTGTTTATCCTTGTCATAAATCAGCCTCCTTATCTTATAGTATATTCTTAACCTCATAATTATAGTTATTCAACAAGCTTCATCTCAGGATAATCTATTTCAGAGGAATACTCAAGCACGCCGGTAAAGGAGGTATTTCTAAATTTAATCCTGACTCTTGTATATATCATCTTACCTTCAAGGGAAACATACCCAAATGGGTTTTTTAATGAATTTCTTAACATTTCTTCATCTATTTTCACTTCAGCTTCTATAACATAAGGTTGATTTTTCATGGCTTCCTCCATAGCCTTTTCAAGAGAAGGCTTTGTTTTCACACTGATTGGAGTTCCTATAAACTGATGAAAAAGTGCACCAAGCTTTATTCCCACTTCAAAGGCTGCAATTTCACCATCAGTAATCATAGAACCACGCAGACCACGAGGGAATATTCTTGAAGTCATTATTCAGAAGGCTTATACCACTTATCTCCTTTCCCTGCACCCAGTCATATGTATATTCTATCTGCTTTAGGCCAGATGTACGCCATACAGGTCTTACATAATTGTTTTTCTCCGGCGGCTGGGAGAATTCGCTAAAATTTCCAGAATTGTAGGAAGGTTTGAAAGAATATGTAAGGGAGTTTTTAACCGGAAACCATTTGTCCCAGGCAGAAATATTATAGTTTCTCTCATATTTCTTCCTGTAGCTTTTAATGTAGTAGAAATCCATGGTGCTGATTTTATTTGAGTCTCCAAGTGGAGGAGGTGAAGCCGTTGTGAGGGTGGCACCCTTCACAACCCAGGGTGCTGTTATTACCCCATTAGAAGAAACATCTAAAATAAACTCCTGATTCCACTTTCTCACAAGGATATTAGGGTTTTCTTCCTGAACTTTCATTGGGTCAACTTCTCCAGATGCGGGAAGTGTAAGTTTTATATTTATTATTATACCCTCATTGGGCATAAGCCACCAGCCCTCTCTATTATTTATCTCTGTATTTTGCACCATTTGAATGTAATCGAACATATTGTAAACATGGTCAGTCCTGAAAAGGTTATCACTTCTTATGGGAGAGAAATATATTCTCCAGATTGCCCTTCTGACAGCATAGGCTTTAACCGAATTGTCAATAGGATTTATCTTCCACCCCTGAGGTAGAGCAACAAAAGCTCTGTCATATCCTATGTTTTCAATTTTTGCATTGAGATGACTTGTGACCTTAGAAACAGAGCCATGAGGCACACTGACAAGCGAGATACCCACGTCTGAATAAACTGGTACTGCTGTTAGTAATAAGATTAGGAAGATATAAAGATACTTCAATCTGCAACCTCCTATCTACCCATCCAAGAAGAAGGTTTTGAAAGGACAAGCTGTATATTCTTTCTATCAACGTCCGAAGATGTCTTGGATATCAAACTTATGGCTTCATTTCCATTCATTTCAAGCAGGACGATATATTGCTGGTTAAAGTTGCCTATCTGTGATTCAATTTCAATTTTGGTGAGTTTTATGCCATAGTTGGAAAGCACATTTGTAATATAATCCTGATTAAGTTTTCCTGCTGCTGCTGCTTTTTCCACCTCTTCTAGATTGACACTATACCTCGTGCTGGAACTGCTCTGCTTCATACCTATACTTATGGGTCCTTTTAGAGAGGCGACACCTCCTGTAGATATGGTGCCTTCACCCTTTGCTCCTCCACCCTGACCAGAGACTATTCTGTTCTCGTTTTCAGATAGACTTATTGATGCAGTTGCCATCAGATATGCGACAACCTTGGCATTTTTAACTATGGCAGTTGTATTTCCCTTATTAGTATAGTAAATATTTACAGAATCTCCAGGCATCAAAAAGCCGCCTGCCGCCTGCTCTCTGGAGAGGAGAATAGGTACATATACATTGCCTATCTCCTCAATATAAGCTGTTTTAAGTGCTGTATAACTCAGTGTAGAAAGAGCAGCCAGAGCTTCTCTATAGCCATTGAAAGAATGAGTTCCTACCTTGAGCACAACAGTGGTTCCAACAGGGGCCTCATTATTCTTTTCGCTAAGTTTGGACGTGAGATACTCTCTCCAGCTAATATCAGCAGCAGTTTGATAATCTATAGCCTTGAGTTCATCAATACTTCTGGCTTTATCTACCTGCACAAGAAGTGTTTTTTCTTCTGTCTGATATGCGGGGGGTAAACCTGAAAAGGCAATCATTATTTTCCCCCTTATAATTTTCTGGCCTTGAAGGATAAGCTGGGTGGCCTGTTCATGCTTAATACTAAGCACAACTTCCCTCTGGTTCATAGGCTTTATAACTTTTACATAGCCTACAAAAAACAGTCCAAGTATAACAATAGCAATTACCCCTAATCCAACAATCCGGTACAATCTTTTTCTTTTGTCATCGTCCGGTGGCTTTACAGGTTTTACTTTTTCAGGTTTTCCCCCTTCTTCAACACCAGATGGTGTTCTCCTTCGCAGTGCCTCTAACCTACCAACTATGTCGTCTTCACTGCCTGTAGCCTTAGCATAATACATGAATATACCTCTTGAAAAGGCTTGAACATTATTATTCAAGTATCTTCTTGCCTCATATATATAGGTTATTGTATTATAGTCTTAATATTACTTGCCCTTTTAAGTTCTCCAAAAGTCGTACTACATTCCGCCATAGCATTGTGCTGATGTATACTTTCAAGACTTTCGCTACTGGCAAAAACATTGGATATATCCAGAAGCTCTGGGAATTTATCCAGAGCATTCAGGAGAATTTTTCTGACTGTATCCTCAACGAAATTCGGGTTAAGATGAGCTCTATATACAACATCCACTTCGTCTTCTCTTTTAAGTACTTCATAAAGCCTTGAGCTCATAGATGTTTCAAGAACTTCAATAATATCTTCAACATCTATATTCTCACCTCTGGGCACTTCAATCATAAGTATTGATATATTCCTCTGGTTATGGCTTGCTATAGCTACAGAGTTGAGAATAGTTGAAATATCACTATCATCAAATTTCTTTTCCTTCAGGTTATGTCTGGACTTTTCTACTATACCTTCATGGGCACATGGGCAGGCGGTAATTCCTGTGACCTCTGCACCAATCAGATTTACTATTCTATCTCCTTTCTTCTCAGCCCTTGCAAGGATTTTGAACATCTCCTGAGTCTCGTGCTGTGTTATAGGGGTTTTTCTGAATACTACATATTCAGCCTCCATCCTCACTTTTATATGTTCAATATCTGGAATAGCGTCAAGTATACTCTCTACAGTTTTAGGGCAGATATCATCCGGAAAATCTATACCCTTTTTTATAACTTCATCCAGCGTGGAGTTGATAAGTCTCATATGATTCTCACCGTTTGTGGGTGAAATTTCAATGTCTATTCTTGGCAGAAGAACAATAACACTGTTATCTCTCTTAATCTCTATCAGCCTTTCAAGATTGTGAAGTGCAAAAATTTCTTTCATATACTCACCAGATTTGGATTTATATTACCATTTCTTATTGCGAAATCTGCAATAGTTATAGCTACCATAGCTTCACACACAGGCATCACTCTGGGAACAATACAGGGGTCATGTCTACCCTTAATCACAATAGTCTCTTCTTTATATGTTTTGAGATTTACAGTTTTCTGGGGTTTTGATATTGAAGGTGTGGGTTTTATTGCTACTTTTATAACAATGGGCATGCCATTGCTTATTCCTCCGAGAATACCTCCTGAATTATTGGTGCAGGTTTTTATCTCGCCATTATAATAAAATTCATCATTATTTTCAGAACCTTTTCTTTCTGCCACGTTAAAACCTGCTCCTATCTCCACACCTTTTACAGAACCTATGGACATCACACCCTTAGCAAGTTCAGCATCCAGCTTGTCAAAAACAGGTTCTCCCAGTCCTGTAGGAATGTTTATAGCAACTACTTCAACCACACCACCTATGGAATCTCCTTCTTCCTTTACCCTTTCAATTTCTTTAATCATGGTCTCAGCAGCTTTACTGTCTGCACACCTTACAGCATTGTTTTCTGCCTCTTCAAGCCTTTCAAAAGCTACTTTTTCAGCTTCAACATTACCTATTTTAATGGTGTGGCCAATAATTTTGACATTCAATATTGATAGAAGCTTCTTTGCAATGGCACCTGCTGCAACCCTTGCAAGAGTTTCTCTGCCCGAGCTTCTTCCGCCCCCCCTGTAATCTCTGAAGCCATATTTAAGTTGGTATGTAAGGTCGGCATGGTTAGGTCTTGGCAGGTCTTTTATTGGTGTATAGGAGTCAGACTCCACATCTCTATTCCAGACCATCAGAGCTATACTTGTGCCAAGAGTTTTACCTTCAAAGACTCCAGATAGGATTTTTACCTCATCCTTTTCCTTTCTTGTGGTTGTTATATTGCTCTGCCCTGGTCTCCGTCTGTCAAGTTCCCTCTGGATATCATCCTCTGAAATTTCTAAACCTGCGGGACAGCCATCAATAACTGCTCCAACTGCAGAGCCATGACTTTCTCCAAAAGTTGTTACTCTAAAAACCTTGCCAAAGATGTTACCTGCCATATTTCAGCGTAAAAAGGCAACCTTAAAAAAAAGTATTGTAAAGACTTCTTTCTGAAACTTCTCCGGCTATATTTCTCTCCATAAAACTTCTTACTTCACCATACTCTTTAAATCTGCCGAGAGCCACCATGAGCTTGACAAGAGCTACTTCAGGTAGCATATCTCTACCTGAAATAACCCCTGCCTTTAGAAGTTTTCTTCCGGTGGAGTAAACTTTCATATTCACCCTGCCGAAAATAGTTTGAGATGTCATGACAACTGGCATATCTTTATTTCTGGCTTCCTCCAGCTTTGAAATCAGATTTTCCGGCACATGACCTAGGCCTGTACCCTCTATGACAATACCTCTGAAGTTTTCAATATAATAATCAAAAAGCTGCTCAGGAAACCCTGGATAAATCTTCAGAAGGGCGACATCTGTTTCGAGTCTATCATCAAGCTTTACCTTCCCTTCTGACCTCATGTTGTACTCCTGAAAGGTTGTTATTTTGTCTCCTCTCACCTCACCAATAGGTAGAGAGTCGATGCTCTTGAAAGCATCCCTTCTGGAGGAATGCATCTTTCTAACTTTTGTTGCCCTGTGAATTGCGCATCCTTCGTCGCTGCTTCCGGCATGCATAACAGCAACAACCTCAGCTATATCGCTCAGAGCAACTCTAACTGCAGAGATTAAGTTTAGAGAAGCATCGCTGCTGGGTCTGTCACTGGAACGCTGACTTCCCACAAGAACAACCGGCTTTGGAATATCAGAAAGCATAAAAGCAATGGCACTGGCAGTATAGGCAATGGTATCTGTGCCATGAGCAACTACCACACCGCTGCTTTTATTCATAGCCTTTGCAACCTCTCTTGCAATGGTGCGCCAGTGTTCTGGAGTCATATTCTCGCTCAGTATATTGAATACAATCTCTGTCTTTAAGGAGGCAATATCTTCAAGCTCGGGTATAGCATTTACAATCTCGGAGGTTGAGAAAGCAGGGTGTACAGCCCCTGACACATAATCGATTTTCGATGCGATTGTACCTCCTGTACCAAGAATTGAAACATATGGTCTATTTTCTAGTGAATACTCTTCTTCAACCTTCTCCTCCTTCTTTTTCTTTTCCCTCACGGAAATAAGTTCAATTTTAATATTGTCAATATTGAATCCTATGTTATAACCATTCTCAAGCTTTATAACAACATGCCTCGAATCACCCAACTCGCTTCTGGGCATGAGTATACCATTATAAACTTTTCCTTCCTTAATTACCTTTACTCTATCTCCTTCTGCGATATCACCTAATATGTGCTTTATTTTGCTTCTGTACATTCAATCACCAAGAAGTTCGTTAAACACCTTTTTGGCAGTCTTTTTCCTTTCTGCAAAGTAGTCTTCAATAAGTTTAAGTTTTTCATTTCCAATATAAATTGATTTTTCTGTCTGCTCAGGCGAGGGAGAACCATAAATCTTCCTGTTCAGTACAGCCTTCATTGGGTCAAGCACAGTTTCAAATTCATCCACATCAATTTCAAGCTTTCTTCCGAGAATTTCCTGAGAAGCCTCCTCAAGAAGCTTTAAGTTTATTCCTCCTTGTTTTTCTGCTTTCATAACAACTCTACCTACAATCTGATGAGCCTCCCTGAAGCTGAGTTCTTTTTTCTTTACAAGAAAATCAGCCAGTTCGGTAGCAGTGGAAAAACTCTTATCGAGATTTCGTTTTAGAGCCTCTCTGTTGAACTTCAAGCATGAAAAAAGTTTTGATAGAAGTGAGAATGAATCTCTGACCACCCGGAGAGAATTAAAGACTATAGGTGAAAGTTCCTGCAGGTCTCTATTGTAGGCAAGGGGTAGAGCCTTTGTAAGCATCAATGCAGAGCTGAAGCTTCCTGCTACAACCGAAACCTTTGCCCTTATTATTTCAAAAGCATCGGGATTTTTCTTCTGAGGCATTATACTTGAAGTTGAAGAAAGTGCTTCAGGAAGCTCCACAAATCCAAATTCTCTGGTGCTCCACAGAATTATCTCTTCACATATTTTTGTTATATTGATTGAAGATATACTTATAATGGAAAGAGCTTCAAGAAGAAAATCTCTTGAGGCTACTGCATCCTGTGAGTTCTCAAAACTTGTTTCGAAACCCAATAGCTTGGCAGTATAATCATTGTTTATGGAGAAGGATGTCGTAGCCAGAGCACAGGCTCCGAGAGGTGAGACATTTATTCTTGGAAAAGCATCTCTCAGCCTTTCAAGGTCTCTGAGAAGTATGTTGAAGTGGGCAAGAAGGTGATGTGCAAGAGTTACGGGCTGGGCTATCTGGAGATGTGTATAACCAGGCATTAAAGTTTCAGTGTGCCCGGAAGCTAGATTCAGAATAACTTTCTCGAAGGCAATTATATTCTCTGCCAGAGATATAACTTCATCTCTTAAGAACATTCTGAGGTCGAGAGCTATCTGATCATTTCTCGACCTTGCTGTGTGAAGCTTCAGGGCGGATGAACCAGCAAATTCTTTGAGTCTTGCCTCGACAGCAATATGGATGTCCTCATACTCTGTATTTAAATCAAGAGCACTGTAGCCAAGAGAGAATATCTTTCTCAGTCCCTTTACTATATATTCAGCATCTTCTTCAGATATAATACTCTGCTTTGAAAGCATCTCTGAATGAGCAATACTTCCAGCAATATCATATTTAAATAGATTTCTGTCAAATTCTAATGAAGAAGTGAATTCAGCAAATTCAGTATCAGCATGATTTCCAAGTCTGCCTTCTCTAAGCATAATATCACCAGAAAAAAATAGGAGTTTCTTATATATAAAAGAGCTTCCTGTTCAGATATACATAAATTAATAAAGGGAGGGGGAGGTGTTGGGGAGGGGGGCCCTTGGAGATTTGGTGAAAAGTAGTCACAATTCTCCAACGGCAACTAAAATTTAGTCACACTCATATATAAAGCTTTCTGTCAGTTGTGCCGCTCGATGCAAAACCACTTAATATACCACCAACATTCTCCAGCACTAAATAAATATATATGTTGCCAACCCAATGCAACACCTTAATGTAATTATTCTTTAGTATTTATAGTATCTATATCAATCCATGGTAATATCTCGACATAAAATATTATTAATATAACTCTACTTGACAAGTTTTCACTTTGAGATATAAAAACCTGCTGTTATTTTCAATGGTTGTCCCTTTTTCCCCCGTTCGACTGTCATTTTTCCAGTTTGGA
>VAOW01005712.1_pt1 | contig 15585 bp, 9 predicted proteins | sample 3393921 | NCBI WGS metagenome assembly VAOW01 (sample SAMN08290428, study PRJNA428436) | hydrothermal vent metagenome | isolation source: Deep-sea hydrothermal vent chimney | place: Indian Ocean: Southwest Indian Ridge | depth 2742 m m
ATTTCGCCTGCATCTTGCGGGTCAAAAGAAACCATTGCTGCAGTATGATACACTTTTTCAATCCCATCCATCGCCTGCAAAAGGGAATCAATATCCAGGATATCTCCTTCAACCCATTCGATTTTTGAAAATAGCTTGTCAGGACGAGAAGTGTAAAAGGAAAAGGTTTTTTCGGTCTGACTAATGGAAGACGTTGCACGCCGCAGCGCCCGCACTTTTTCTTCTTTTTGCGTCAGCAGATAGAGCAAATGTGCTCCAACAAGTCCTGTTCCACCGGTTACTAAAATCATGCCGGCTAAATTAGTTTATTTTACTTTTGGGAAAAGCGTTCCATTACCGTATATCTTTACGAATAAAAACATGCCAGGCTGTTTCAACACGGATAATATAAAATCCATCCTTAAGCTTATACATTGATTGTTGTAATTACAAAAACAGGGATAAGTACCAACCATAGTTTTTCAACAGGGAAGATATTTTTTTTCAGAAACAGAGAAAAAAATATAATGTTTATCGGCAAAAGTTGGTAACCTTAGCCGTTAATTTGGGTATAAAAAGAAATTTATAATGTGACGGAAAATTAAAAATTGAGATAATGAAACAGGCAGATCGTTATAGCTTAAAAATTGACGATAAAGCTATTAGCCATGTAGAGAATTATATCGAAAATCTATTTCGCCGATGGGACATTAACGAAATTTATCTTGGAAATATCATCACTTCATTCTCCAATCTTATTCATTTAGTATCGGAAATGCAGGGGGATTGCATAATTGAGATTGTTTCTCATTCGGAAAATGAAGAGATTTATTTCAATTTTAATGGGCTTCATCATTCCATACTTAAATTATTTTTCGGCGAATACCAGTTAAAAGATATCAAAGACACTTCGACACAATCTGTTTTCCTAATCCAAAAAGTGGCCGACAACATCTCTGTAGAAGATGAACATTTGATTTTACAATTCAGTATTGGTGCGCTTCCGGATGAATTTATCAATAGCCGGAAGCGATCGTTGAAAGGCTATCGCCAAAACACCCTCATGAAACACGGGTTAAATGATTGAGTTTCAGTTAGATAAAGTCGATCTTGCATTAGACCCCGCTTCCTATTTCCCATGGGTAAAATCTGTCATAAAAGAGGAAAATCACCACCCTGGAGATATCTTTTATCACTTTTGCAGTGATAAATTTTTATTAAAACTAAACCGTGATTTTCTTCAACACGATTATCTGACTGACATTATTACATTTCCTTTTTCTACCCGACCGGAAATCATTTCGGGAGAAATTTTTATCAGCATCGACCGTATACGCGAAAATGCTTCTGCATTACAAATTGGTTTTGAACGTGAGTTTGCCCGGGTTCTTATTCATGGTGTGTTACACTTGTTGGGTTACAACGATCATACCGGTGAAGAAAAACGCGTTATGCGCTTCAAAGAGGATTATTACCTATCTTTGCTGCCGCAAAAATAGTTGTGTTTCACGTGGAACATTATGGGAATGTTTGAAAAATATGATGTCGTTGTTGTTGGCGCAGGACATGCTGGATCGGAGGCTGCTGCTGCGGCTGCAAACCTCGGTTCAAAGGTTCTGCTCATAACCATGAATCTGAATGCCATTGCACAAATGTCGTGTAATCCGGCTATGGGGGGCATTGCCAAAGGACAAATTGTACGTGAAATAGATGCTATGGGCGGCTATTCCGGACTTGTAACTGACAAATCGATGATTCAGTTCAGGATGCTAAACAAATCCAAAGGACCTGCTATGTGGAGCCCGCGGGCACAAAGTGACCGTATGCTTTTTTCAGCCACATGGCGACACCTGCTGGAAGATACTCCGAATCTTGATTTCTGGCAGGACATTGTCGTTAACCTGCTCATTAAAGGCGATGCGGTATATGGTGTAAAAACAGCCATGGGCATTGAAATAAAATCAAAAACCGTGATTTTGACTAATGGCACATTTCTAAACGGAAAAATTCACATCGGGACAAAACAGTTTGCCGGCGGGCGTATGGGCGATCCTGCAAGCTATGGCCTAAGCGACGAGCTAAAATCATTTGGTTTTGAGATCGGTCGTTTGAAAACGGGAACCCCTGTTCGTGTAGATGGACGTACCATCGACTTTTCAAAAATGGAAGAACAAAAGGGCGATGAAAATCCGGAAAATTTTTCATTCCTTGAAAAAACCAAACTAACAAAACAACGCAGCTGCTGGATTACTTACACCTCACCAAAAGTTCATGATACACTCAGACTGGGATTTGCAGATTCCCCTATGTTTGCCGGAAGAATTCAGGGCGTGGGCCCACGGTATTGTCCTTCCATAGAAGATAAAATCGAACGTTTTTCCGGCAAAAGCCGTCACCAGTTATTTGTGGAACCGGAAGGCTGGAATACCATTGAATATTATCTCAACGGATTTTCATCCTCCCTGCCCGATTACATTCAGGTGAAAGCATTGAAAGAAATTCCCGGTTTTGAAAGGGCAAAAGTATTCCGCCCCGGTTATGCCATTGAATATGATTATTTTCCGCCTACACAATTAAAATACAATCTGGAAACCAAGATCATAAAAAACCTGTTTTTCGCTGGTCAAATTAATGGAACCACCGGTTATGAAGAAGCCGCTGCACAGGGATTGATGGCCGGTATCAACGCACATCTAAAAATAAGGGCCACCGAACCGTTCGTGTTGAAACGTTCTGAAGCCTACATCGGAGTTTTGATTGATGACCTTATCACAAAAGGCGTGGACGAACCTTATCGCATGTTTACCTCAAGAGCTGAACACCGGATTTTATTACGCCAGGATAACGCTGACAAACGGCTGACAGAAAAAGCCTACAAATTAGGGCTTGCTTCGGAAAAACGCTATCGGAAATACAAGCAAAAAGAAGAAAAAATCCAAAGGTTAACACGTTTTATTTACGAGGAAAGCGTAAGTCCGTCAGAGGTTAACTCTGCCCTGGAGAAAAGCAACACAGCGCCATTAAAACAAAAGGTAAAGCTTGCTGCGGTTTTATTGCGACCGCAGGTAAACTTGGATTTGCTGATTTCTGCAAATGCAAAACTTCAAAATCTTGTAACTGAGAACAGCCTGTCAAGAGAAGTGATCAGGTCTGCCGAAGTACAAATCAAATACGAGGGCTACATCAAAAAAGAGGAAGATATAGCCAGAAAATTAGACAAATTTGAGAATATTATTTTGAAAGAGGATTTCAATTACAACAAGCTTGCCTCAATTTCGTACGAAGCGAGGGAAAAATTAACCAAAATTAAACCGAAAACCATTGGCCAGGCTTTGAGAATCAGTGGTGTTTCCCCATCTGATATAAATGTTTTACTGGTTTATTTAGGTCGTTAAAAAGAAATGTTTCACGTGAAACAACCACTATGAAAATCGCAACATCTTGTCCGGTTTGTAATTCAAAAAACATTTTCAAAAAATTAGATGTGAAGGATTATTTCCTGACACAGGAAAAATTTTCTCTGTGGAAATGCAAAGATTGTAATCTTATATTTACAAATCCACGACCGGAGGATGAAGATTTAGGCCGGTATTATGCGTCGCCGGATTATCTGTCGCACAACACCGGTGACAGCGGATTTATGGGAAAACTTTACGGGCTTTTGCGCAAAAAGAATATCAAACGAAAATATAACATTATTAGCAGTCTTATCCCAACCGGTGCAATTTTGGACATTGGATGCGGAACAGGAGAACTACTCAGCTATTTCCAAAAAAATAATTGGTACTGCCGGGGAATAGAACCCAATGTAAAGGCAAGAAACTTTGCAAAAGTGCAATATGACTTAAAGGTGGAAGAGGAGTCTGCTATCAAAAATTTTACGCCGGAAAGTTTCGATATTATTAGCATGTGGCATGTTTTAGAACATGTACCGGATGTGAACGAAAGAATACAGGAAACGAAACATCTTTTAAAGAAACAAGGTTACCTTATTATTGCTTTACCAAATCCAACATCCTGGGATGCAGCGTTTTATAAAAATTATTGGGCGGGCTTGGATGTTCCGAGGCATCTTTACCATTTCTCTCCGGATGCTTTCAGAAGTTTGGTAAACAAACACAACTTACGTATTATCAATCGCTTGCCGTTAAAATTAGACGCTTTTTATGTCAGCTTATTAAGCGAACGGTACAAAAGAAATAATTTTGCAATAGCCAAAGCTTTTTTCAGTGGTATCAGGTCAAATGTAAAAGCATCAAATAACGGAAACTATTCAAGTATTATCTATATTTTAACAGACGCGTCAAAATAATTACGCAATTTTTCTATCCGTAAATTTATCGAAAAGAAAACCTGAGGAACCAATATCATACGTTGGTAATAATGCTCTGCTACTTCTGAAAATCATCCCTCAATTTTTACTACTTTTACTTTTCCGAACAAAAGCATGATGAACAAAAACGACAGGCATAAATTTTTATCTAAATTTTATCTCTTTTGCGCAGGATTATTCCTCACAATCCTTGCCTTCTTCGCAGTGTCGTACACGGCAAGAACGTTTTACAAGCCACAATCATTAGTTGAAAAGACACTAAAAACCATTCATCTGTTTGGTAACCAGTGTGTTAATACCCAGAAAAAGATATTCAATTTGTTTAGTCAAAAAAAAGCACCAACCTGGGAAAATCTTAACGCCGAACTATCAGATGATCAACAACATATTGTTGTCAAACAAAACGATTCCATAGTTTATTGGAACAGTAATCAGGTGCCCGTTGAGCAAATGCCGTCCATGCCCAACTCAAAAATAAAAATTATACATTCAAATAAGAATTGGTACATCGGATTGAAGTCCCGGAAAAAAAATCTCACTATAGCCGTCTTTTATCAGCTGTCTGAAAAAAATCTTCCTTACGGTGTCAAAATCGAAAACAAAAACAAAATCGGACGAGACTATTATCCGCTAAAAGAATTCAATATTTCCTTACAAATAAAATCAGGCGTTCTTCCTCAATACTTACTCACCATCCTGTTTTTTCTGTATCTCTCAGCTATTCTGTTTCTCGTCTTAATTCTCTATTTAATATACGAAGGGTTAGAGCATCGAATACACGGACGATATACTTTATTAATGTTTCTATCGTTTGTCATCGACCTGGTAATACTTCGCGCGGTTGAATATTTTCTGGGGTTTCCGCAAATACTTAAAAATTCCTTTTGGCTCAGCGGTCAAATTACAAATATTCCCGGTCTTTCCACTCCCGGAGGTTTATTCTTAGATTTCATATTGTTGTGCATGGTTCTTTTTATGTTTTTTCGTTATTTAAACCGGCAGAAAAAACCCTGGGAAAGAAATGCTTTTTTAAAAATTTTACCTATTCAGTTTCTCATATTTTCCTTCCCGGTATTTCTGTATTACATGGCGGAAAATATTCTGCAAAACGGAGGTTTAGTGTCGCTTTCCGAAAATATATATTTCAACCAAACCGGAATTCGCAGGCTAATACTTTTTCTTGTTGTGAATCTGTTGTTATATCTTTGGTTAAATTCTTTTCTCAAGTTTTTAAAACGAAAAAACAGCACCTATATACAATTTGCGGTTTCACTATTATTGGTGGGAGCGATCTTCTTTTTCACACTCCCTGTCGAAAAAATAATAACCCTTTTGGCCTTTTCGATTGTCCTGACACTATCGATGGTAATCTGGTTTTTCGAACGCGCCAAAAGGCCATACATCCACAGCATTCTTGCCATCCTGTTGCTCTCGTTATCGGCAGCTTATTTGCTCAATGTTAACGAACGAGAGAACCGCAATGCCCATCAACGTTTTACTGCAAACATGCTTACGCAAAAACAAGATCCGTATCTGCAATATCTTCTTCAAAATTCATCAGACAAAATATTAAAAGACACCAATATCATTAATGCCATAACATCAAACCGGGAAAACAAAGAACAATGGATTATCAATTATTTAAACAAAAAATATTTCCACGGAATGTTATCTGCCTACAGTCGACAAATTACCCTGTGTGAACCCGGACAAAGGCTTGAGATACAGCCCTATAACAAAGTTGTGGGATGTGATGCCTTTTTTAATCAGCTACGGGGCAAAGTTGTGTTAAAACGTCCGGATTTCGAACTTTCGTTAATCAACAATACCAGAGAAAGTATTTATTATCTGGCCCGATTTCATTATTCTAAAACGTTGACCCATAAAGTATGGGCAAACTTATACATAGAATTTTATACTAATGTTATTCCAAAAGGATTGGGTTATCCGGAACTTTTGCAAAATGTGTCAGCAAGCCGATTACATCTTTCCGGCTATTCATTTGCGTTTTATGAGCAGGGGAAACTCGAATACAAATTTGGAGATTTTCTATATCCTATTGACCTCGCCTATTTTAAAAAAGCGCCTAAAAGGAAATTTTTCACAAAAGATGCCTACAAGCATTTTTTATTACCCGTAAATAAAAAGGAAATTCTCGTCGTAAGCCGGCCACTACTGAACCTTTCAGGCTGGTTATTACCCTTTTCCTTACTTTTTATACTATCAGGAATTTCCTTGTTAATCTATACATCTTTGACCTTTGGAAAACAAATTCTCGAAACCTTTCGCTACTCTTTCAGTACCCGTTTGCAATTGACTCTTTTTACAACAATGCTTATCGTTTTCTTCACGCTTACAGCCATTATCTTATACTATTTTAATATGAATAACCGTAATACCATCGGCAATAACATGAAAGAAAAGACCCATTCGGTACTCATCGAATTACAACATAAACTATCGTCATCGGGCAGTATGGGGTTGGAAAACAGACAGGAAATTCAATCATACCTGCAAAAATTCTCTATGATTTTCTTTTCAGATATCAATTTGTATGACAATTCGGGATGGCTGATTGTCTCATCACGACCGGAAATTTTCAACAGGGGGCTTCAGTCAAAGTTGATGAATCCAAAAGCATACGAACAAATAGAAAAAAAACATAAACTTTTTTATTTTGGTAAAGAAAAAATTAAAAATGTCAGATTTTATTCGTCGTATGCCCCTTTTATTCTCAGTAACGGCGTGGAAGCGGGTATTTTGAACTTACCCTATTTTGCACGACAATCGGAGCTTCAACATACTTACTACCAAATGTTAGCCAATTTGATTAACTTATTTGTAATTACGGGGATGCTGGGGATGCTGTTAATGGTTTATTTATCAAGATTGCTAACCCGTCCGCTTCAAATTTTGCAACATAAAATCATATCCGTAAGCATTGAAAGACAAAATGAAAAGATAGAATGGGGTAGAAATGACGAGATTGGTAAACTTATTGATGCTTACAATCAAATGGTAGAAAAGCTGGAGGAAAGCGCCAGGTTATTAAAATATTCTGCAAGGGAAAAAGCCTGGCGCGAAATGGCCCGTCAAATCGCACATGAAATCAGAAATCCGCTGACCCCGATGAAACTAAATGTACAATATCTTCAAAAAGTTTATGCAGCCAAAGATTCAACTTTTGAAGAAAAACTCCGGGCTATCAGCCAATCACTTATAAACCAGATTGACACGTTGGATGATGTGGCTGGTATGTTTTCGGATTTCTCCAAAATGAATTTCCCTACTAATGAAAAAGCAGATTTAATGCAAGCTATAAAATCGACTACAACCCTATTCAAAAAATCTTACGATATAAAGATAGAGATTGATTCAGACAGGGAATATATTCCCGTAAAAACTTCCAAACAGGATTTGTTAAGAATTTTCAACAACCTTCTGAAAAATTCGGTACAGTCGATGGAAAAGATCAGTCAAAAAGAGATAAAAATTCAAATAATTTGTAAGAAGGATCATGCTGAATTACGCCTGACAGATAACGGAAACGGAATTAGTACAGAGGATAAAGAAAATATTTTCCAACCCTATTTCACCACAAAATCCACAGGTACAGGTCTGGGACTTGCCATTGTGAAAAATCTCATGACCGAGATGGGGGGAGAAATAACCTTCGTTTCGGAAAAAGGAAACGGAACAACATTTATTCTTATATTTCCTTTATCAACTATGTGAGTAATAATTTTCTCACATTTGTATAAAAAGACCCCATCTTTTTTATCCCGGGAAAAACAGTATAAATATTTGGCATGAATCGAGATTTGAATTTATCAAAGAAGAGAAAGCCTATTCAAAAAAATAGCCTTAATTTTGTACGCACAGAGCCTATGAGCAATTTAAGCGCCATAAAGAAACCTATTGCAGAAGAAATAAAAGCCTATCATAAGGTTTTCCGTACAACAATTCGGTCCAAAGTGCCATTGCTGGACATCATTATGAAGTATATCCTGAAAACAAAAGGAAAGGAAATCAGGCCAATCATTGTGATGTACTCGGCAAAAATGATGGGAGAAATCAGTGAAACAACGTATTATGCCGCTACGCTCATCGAACTGCTGCATACCGCCACACTGGTACACGATGATGTGGTAGATGATTCGAATAAACGCCGTGGACTATTTTCTATCAATGCATTATGGAAAAATAAAATAGCGGTGCTTGCCGGCGATTATCTCCTGGCAAAAGGACTTTTACTGGCGGTGGAAACCAACAATCATCATTTGCTTGAATTTGTTGCCAAGGCAACGCGTGATATGAGCGAAGGAGAACTGTTGCAAATGGAAAAAGCCCGGAAACTGGATATCAGCGAAGACATCTATTTTGAAATTATCAGAAAGAAAACGGCTTCATTAATGGCTTCCTGTTTTGCCACCGGAGCATCATCAACCATAACCGACCGAAAAAAAATAGAAAAACTCTGGCACGTAGGCGAATTTACCGGCATTGCTTTTCAAATCATGGATGACTTGCTGGATTATAGAAAAACATCCGTTACGGGCAAACCTTCCGGCATGGATATCAAAGAAAAAAAAATTACGCTCCCTTTAATTTATTTGATGAATAACACAGACAATGCCGGGAAAAAGAAGATTATCCGTATTATTAAAAGAAAAAATCAGGATGTCAAAAGTGTGAAGCTGCTCATAAACGAGGTTCAGGCATCGGGCGGTATTGACTATGCCCGAAATAAAATGATGGAATACAAAAGCAAAGCCATAGAACTACTGCATGAGTTTCCGGATAATGAAGCCCGCCGGGCCCTGGAACAAATCATTGAATTTACCATCAGCAGGAAAAACTAAAGAACCTCAAATACACTGAGGAAGGAGTGTGTAATCCTTTACTGAACGACCAGTTTGCGCGTAATCATTCCTTTAACGCCTGACTCGGAACCTATGAATATTTCCACAAAATAAATTCCGTTTGCCAGGGTCTTATTTACAACAATTCTATTACTGTTGTAAACCCTGCTGAATACTTTTGCTCCGTTCTGGCTGACAATTTCAATACGGTAAATGTTTTTCTGTGCCTCAATTACAAAATTTCCGGAATTAGGATTAGGGAAAAGATTAACTTTTCCCAGCAATGCTTCATTATTATGAATTCCTGTACATTCCTCCCGGTATATTTTAATACTACCGTTAGCAACTAAACCACCGTCATAAACCGATACACTATAGGTAACAGAATCGGCACCAGGTTTGACTATGGGATTTTGCTTTGATGAGAAAAAGCCAAATGGAGTTGAGCCCCAATTAAAGACATAGTTACCGGAGCCGCCGTTCGCAACAGCAAATAACTGCGTTGTATCACCAGAACAAATAGTTGTACGGTTAGCGATAACCTTAACGCTAAGTGGGCTTTTTGCCTTAATGTAATTTTGTTTTATCTTGGTGTAAGAAGTGTCTGCATCATAAGCAGTAAGTTTTACTGTATATGAACCGACAGCATTAAAGCTAATTTTTGGATTTTGAGAAGTATCGCTTCCCACCATATAAGTAACAGTATTGGGCGTAATCTCCCATTTCCAGGCAATGGGCTTATTGGTAGATAAATCGGTGAAACTAACCGTATCGCCCACGAAAGGATTGACATTATCGGCTTCAAAATCTGCTTGTTTAATCTGTGGGATGTAGCCGGTAAACAAGGGAGAAGACCATAAACCACGACCAAAGGTAGCGGCATACAATTTGCCACTACCCTGATGGTCATACTGAATTTTAAGGTCGTTTACAATAACATTGGGAAGATGTCCCATAAAAGGAATCCAGCGCGACTGGCCTTTTCGCACATAAACGCCCAAATCGGTTCCGGCGTACAATTCTGTAGTATCTTTTTTCAGTGTGTCTTGTACGATACAATTAATAGGTATTTCAGGGAGTCCTGTAGATACGTTATCCCAGCTTTCACCTCCGTTTCTTGTCTCAAAGACACCGAGATTATTAAATCCCCCCATAGTAATCCAAACCTTATCGGGATTATCGTTTTTAACGGTAATGTTAGTAATACTGGCATAATTAACCGGAAGAGAACCCGTAATCTTTTTCCATGTTTGTCCGCCATCGGTTGTTCTGTAAAGGATAGAATACGTAGCAGCATAAATGTATTGCGGATTAGATGGTGCAACGGCAAGCGAGCGCAAGGTTTTCCCATCCCAACTTGAAAGTTTTGTCCAGCTATCGCCCTGGTCGGTTGACTTAAACACATCCTGATATCCGATATAAATGGTTTTGTGTTCTTTTGGATCCAAAAGAAAGGGTGTAACCCAGGCACCTTTTCCGGTTATGCCTGAGCTAATATCTTTAGAATCCTGCCAACGGTCTTTTGTCCTTTCGATATCCCCATTGGGCGATTCGCCATACTGCACATTCCCATTAGTATAATCAATCTGACAATCCATGCCATCGCCGCCGATAACATCGTACCATTTACTCGAGAAAAGTAATTTTGTCCCGTTATCCTGAAGGCCGGTGAGTACTTCATCATTGACGGTGGCGGATGTGCTCAGCCGATAGATCTGACTGATGGCCATGCCACTGGTGAGGTCGGTCCAGTGTCTTCCATCTTTAGATTTATAAATACCACCATCATTACCTTCAAAAAGCGCATTGGTTTCAGGCTGGAAAGCCAGGTAATGTTTATCGGCATGTACAATATCGTTTTTCCCGCCGCAGGTACTTGACCAATGGTTGGCTAATTTCCAGTGTTTTCCTCCATCAGAAGAAGTCCAGTCATTCACACCACCCACATAAATTTTGTTGGCATTATGCGGATCGGCTGCAAAAGCCAAATCGTACCAACCCTGGCCGCCGGTATCATCTCCCGAGCAGTTCCATCCCAGAAGATTTATCGTGTCTTGAACCAGTTTAAAGGTACGCCCGTAATCACGGGAGCGGTAAACCCCGTACAAGCCATTATCGGAGGCAACAATAAGCCCGTAAACAACATTACTGCTGTCGGCACTAACAGCGATGGCAACCCGGCCGGCCTTAGCATTAGACTTATCAACTACCTGTGTCCAACTGTTGCCGGCATCGATGCTGTAATAAATACCGCCCCATGAATCTCCACCATACATCACTGTATTGGAGCCGGGTTGGAATTCAATATCCCTGAAATGATGGGCATCGATCATTTTAAACGTATCGCCACCATCTGTAGTTTTAAATAAACCTTTATTTGTGGAAACATATAATGTGTTGTCATCGTCCGGATCCTTTAAAATACGATAAACCATGCCATAGTAGCTTTGTTTCCAGGACAACCCTGTTTTTTCCCATGTTTTACCACCATCAATTGATTTTAAAACGCCGATGGAGTATGTATCCCAATGGTCTTTGTCACCCGTTCCGAGATAAACAATGTCGTCGCCGCCATGGTTTTCAACTACAATATCGGCAACCCCCAAAGCCATGTTAAAATCACCCAAAGGCGTCCAATGACCCCCGAGATCAGTAGTTTTCCAAATACCTCCGGATGCCGTTCCCACATAAAGCGTATTCGTATCTACCGGACTAAATGCAACGCAATTCACGCGACCCAGGCCCGCATAACCTCCTTTGGTCTGATTTGGTCCATCACTCACCCAGTTTCCCTTATCTTGCGCTTGTATATCTTTCGGCAAACCAGCCATATATTGTTTAAAAACATCCCATGCATTTTTCTGTGGAAAAGCCTCTGTTCCGGGTGTTACACGTGTTTCCCAGTACCATTCCCAACGTTTAAATTTTTCGTAATTTTCATCGCGAACTTTGTTTTCTTCTGCGGGTGCTTTTTTAAACCGTTCCTTACTCCAGTATTTTGCGAAAGCCTGCTGATAATCTTTTAGGGTCAGTGTGTGGTTCTTTAGTTTGTTCTGTGGTAAATTGCTTCGCCACTCCTGTGCCTGCGAAAATTGAATAAAACCGGCTAAGAGAAAAACCAAAAGTAAACCCCGTTTCGGAAACGTAAATTTTCCCATAATGATCAATATGTTAACTTAAAATAATTTGTTATTGTCGGATAAAAAGGGAAGCTGAAAACAGCAAGAGCCTTGCTATCTTTGTTTTTTTTACAAATTTAGCAAAAAAAGAGTTTCATTAAGGGGAATTTTCTAATGCATAAAAAAAGTCCTGTTCATCAATTGAACAGGACTTTTTTGAAATGAGGTTGACCGAATTTATTTCATTAACTCTCCTAACTTGTTCTCTAAGGCATCACCTCTCAAATTTTCAGCAATAATTTTTCCTTTGGGGCCAATCAACACATTATGCGGGATAGACTGTACGCCGTAAAGTTTTGCGGCAGCAGAGCTCCAGAATTTCAGGTCTGAAACTTGTGGCCAGACCAACCCATCTTTTTTAATGGCAGCCACCCATGCTTTATGATTTTTGTCGAGAGAAACGCCAAAAACAGTAAATCCTTTACCTTTAAATTCATTATAAGCTTTCACAATATTGGGGTTTTCGATGCGGCAGGGCAGACACCAGGAAGCCCAAAAATCAACCAAAATATATTTATGAGTTTTCACCACCGAAGAGAGCGAAAGTGGTTTTCCCGCCACATCATTCAACGTGAAATTAACATAAGGCTGTCCTATAGCAACATGTTTCAGGGTGGCAACACGTGCCTTTAAATATTTGACATATTGATTGTTGGCAAGACTTGTGTCAAGAGAATTAGTAGCAGTTTCCAACTGGTTTAAACTTAAACCGAAAGAGCTGCTCATGGCAATGTAAGACGAAACAACATCTTTATTGTGCCGTTTGATATAACCAAGCATGTAATCAGTCTTGTCTTTTTCAATCTGGTTATATTGGTCTTTCAGATCGTTCATCATTTTTTTATTTCTCTGAACACGTGCCTGGCTGTATTTTATACCGAGCTTTTGTTCCTGAACTAAAAATCTTCTGGTGGAATCGACATAGGCATTAAATTCGTCTTGTGATTTTGAGCCTTTGATAACCGGATGACGCAGATTTTGCAAATCAGCATCTACGGTAATATTGCTATTTTCGACCCACACAGGAAGGTACATATTAAACTTTTTTATAGTTAAATAGTAAAGCGTTGGCCCCACTACATGGCCTTTCAATTCACCAATACCATTTTTCAGAATAACAGAATCCTTTTTAACCCATTTGCCTGCTTCACGTTTTTGCATGACAACCTTAGAATCCTGCTTTAAGTTTTTAATGTTCATGTTAACGGTAAACTGACTTCCCGTTTTGTTGTTTTGATTTTGACAAGAGGCAAAAACCAGCAGTACGATGGTAATAAGCCCCAATGTTTGAAGTACTTTTCGCATGATATTAAATTGATTTTATTTGTTTTGAGTATGCAAAGTTAATCATTTAGATGGAAGAATAAGGATTTTAACAATTTTTAAAGAGTGGTGTCTTTGTAGGGTAACTTCGGTTCCCGCGTATTGCTTTGGGCGCCCATGCTCAAAGTAAGGGCCGACGCAAACCTTACTGCGCTGCCCGCTATATCGTTGTTCCCGGCGGATGCCTTTTCCATCCCTGCTGCAGAGAATGACGACGCGAAAGGGTGATGGGGTGAAAGAGCGGAAGAATGGCAATTGCCTGACTATAGTTTGACAACCGTTTGACGACGCACGAATACCCGGTTTTTTCTTTTTTTAATGAAGTCGTTTAAAGATAAATCAAAAAAATTTGTTTACTTTTGTGAGCAAATCACAACAACATGTTGTCATTGTCAAATGTACATTCTAAGACAATCTTTCTGAACATCAAAGAAAGAGACCGGTTCTGCTAATCTGAACTACCTCCGTTTTTCAGATCATTTTTTCAATTTTAAATATTTAATAAAATGGAATTACCTTTTGCAGAATCCTATAAAATAAAAACCGTAGAACAAATCTACAGGAGCACCCGCGAAGAACGCATCAGATGGATAAAAGAAGCCAAATATAACCTGTTTAATCTGCGCAGCAACCGGGTTTTTGTAGACCTGCTCACCGATTCGGGTACCGGCGCCATGAGCGACAAACAGTGGTCGGCCATGATGCTCGGCGACGAAAGTTATGCCGGCGCTTCTTCTTATTACAAGCTGAAAGATGCTGTCCGCGACATTACCGGCTTTGACTATTTTCTGCCCACACACCAGGGCCGGGCGGCTGAAAATGTTCTGTTTTCGACCATGATAAAAGAGGGCGACATCATTCCCGGAAACACTCATTTCGATACCACAAAAGGCCATATTGAATTCCGCAAAGCTCACGCTATCGATTGTACCATCGACGAAGCTTTTCACACCGAGCTTGACCATCCCTTCAAAGGTAATGTGGACCTCAACAAGTTGGAGGCGGTGTTAAAAAAATATCCAACGGAGCGTATTCCGCTCATCATGGTTACCATAACCTGTAATTCTTCCGGCGGACAACCGGTTTCCATCGAAAACATGAAAGCCGTGAAAAAGCTTGCTGACAATTACGGAATTCCGGTGTTTTTCGATTCTGCCCGCTTTGCCGAAAACGCCTATTTTATCAAAATGCGTGAGAAGACTTACAAAGACAAATCCATCCATGAAATTGTGCATGAAATGTTTGCTCAGGCCGATGGCATGACCATGAGCAGTAAAAAGGATGCAATTGTAAATATGGGAGGTTTTATCGGGTTCCGCAGCAAAGATCTTTTTGAAAAAGCCAGCATGTTCACCATTCTTTTCGAAGGCTTTATCAACTACGGCGGCATGTCCGGACGCGACATGAATGCGCTGGCACAGGGACTTTACGAAGGCACCGAATTCGATTATCTCGAAACACGCATTTCACAGGTAGCCCACCTCGGAAAACAACTGCGTGATTATGGTATTCCCATTCAGTATCCCTACGGAGGACACGCCGTTTTTATTGATGCCAAACGGTTTTTACCCAACCTGCCAAAAGAGCAATTTGTGGCGCAAACGCTGGGTGTGGAACTCTACATCGAAGGTGGCGTCAGAGGCGTGGAAATCGGCACGTTGCTGGCCGACCGCGATCCGGACACCCGCAAAAACCGTTATCCCGACCTGGAGATGTTGCGGCTCGCTATTCCGCGAAGGGTTTACACCAACAATCACATGGATTATGTAGCTGCTGCGGTGATAAACGTTTACGACCGCAGGACAGAAATCATCAAAGGACTGAAAATTTTGAAAGAAGCCCCTATCCTGAGGCATTTCACCGTGGAGCTGGACAGAGTACAATAAAGTAAACGAAAAATGGAGTAATG
>VAOW01011460.1_pt1 | contig 15566 bp, 17 predicted proteins | sample 3393921 | NCBI WGS metagenome assembly VAOW01 (sample SAMN08290428, study PRJNA428436) | hydrothermal vent metagenome | isolation source: Deep-sea hydrothermal vent chimney | place: Indian Ocean: Southwest Indian Ridge | depth 2742 m m
GTTGTTCCGTTAGCAGGGTTTTTCATACGGATGGGGAACCTCATGAACTCAGAAATTATCGGAAAAGCAACCACCCTGCCCTGGGGTTTTGTTTTCGAGCGGGCTTTTGATCCTCAATATACTGTAGGTGCGCATCTTCCTACGCAAATTTTTGAAGGAGTGGCTTACCTGCTCATTTTCTTTTTCCTCTACCGTTATTACTGGCGGCACACTGAAAATTTAAAGCCGGGTAAACTCTTTGGGTTTTTTATGCTCCTTGTTTTTTCAGCCCGGTTTTTAATAGAGTTTCTCAAGGAGCCACAGGAACTATGGGAACAACACATGTGGCTGGATATGGGACAATTACTCAGTATTCCACTGATTATCCTCGGTATTATCATGTTGATATGGTCACATAAACAAAAAGCCCGGAAAGTTTAACCTTCGGGCCTCTTGTTAATTTGTTAAGCAAGCAATCAACCTTATCTTATGGTTCCCTCCATTAGCTTGAGCTGGTCGTAAAAGCCCTTCTTGAATTTCTTAGACAGACTATCCTGATGGTAGTCTTTGGTAAGGTCCGAAAGCTCCTGAAGAGCGGACAAAGCCTCCCTGATATTATTATCGTAATACGGAATAAATCGCTCGTTCAGACGGTTGTAATAGCTCAGGTCGCCCATGTAGCGATTGTAAATCTCCGTAGCAACCTTGTTTCCTCTTTTAATGGCACCCGACTGATAATACAACAAAGCCCAGTGGATAGTGTAATAGCTAAAGGGGAATTTGCTGTTAGGGAAGAAATAGATTCCCCTATTGAGCACATTAACAGCAGAATCGTATTTGTGCAAATTGACCATTGCCTGCGCCAGGCGGATATAAGATTGTTTGGCAATAAAAGAGTTTCTGAAGCTTACGCGGTCCACAAGCACACCCGGTACGTTCAGCCGTCCCCAACGCGCTTTTTTACTCATAAGAATCCGGTAAGAGTCTTCGGGATCAACACCGCCAACCCCTTTAATGTAGTCCATAGCCGGAACCGGTGTAAACTGGTAAACCAAACCTCTCATGTGACTATATTTTTCCAAATTAAACACCTTACTCACGCTGGAGGGATTAACAAAACAAATGGGCCTTTTCCAGTTGTTGGTAGCAATCAAATCAAACAACATAATATCGTTGCGGTACAGATAACCCTGGGTAACTTTCCAGCGAATCTCTTTTACAATCTTCCCTGCATCTTTGAGGGGTACCGTACCGGAATTCACGGCAGCCGCAGAATCCACTTTCAACACCAGCTCTTTGCTTGGAAGATAATCGATCTTAGTACCTGATAGCAGAGACATTTTGGTTCTCGGATTGTCGCTCTTAATGAAATCAACGGCATCCTTAAGCGAAATGGCACTTTTAATCACAGGATAGACTGGAATATAATTCATAATCCCCCGGTTATATTTTTCCGCAGAGATAGAGAGCGGTAGCGGTGCGGAATTATATTCCTGCTTGAACAGTTGGTCAACATACCACGACCCGCCGGAGAGCATGTAGTTCACCACACGCACATCCGTACGAATGCCTTCAACCTCCTGGGCATACCAAAGCGGAAAAGTGTCATTGTCACCGTTGGTAAACAAAATGGCGTTGGGCGGACAACTTTCGAGATACATAACCGCAAAATCACGCGCAGCATATTTGCCCGCACGGTCATGTGACGGCCATTCTTCTTTGGCCATGTTTGCCGGCACCAAAATCAAACTGACCACGGTAACAAGGACGGCAGCAATCTCCTTCTTCCCGAAATACTTTTTTACACTTTCGTAAAGTGAAAGCACACCGAAACCTATCCAAATGGCAAAAGCATAAAAGGAACCCACATAAGAGTAATCCCGCTCACGAGGCTGCATAGGCGTTTGATTCAGATAAATAATGATGGCAATTCCTGTCATAAAGAAGAGTGTGCCGACAACCCATGTGTCTTTTTTGTTCCTGGAAAGATGGAAAAAGAAACCGAGCAATCCGAGAATCAACGGCAGGAAATACAACTTGGCCCGGGAAGGATTTTTCATGCTCGCAGGTAAATGTGCCTGATCGCCCAAACGTATCCTGTCGATGAAGTTAATGCCACTAATCCAGTTTCCGCGACTAATTCCCCCCTGCCCTTCGATATTATTTTGACGTCCCACAAAATTCCACAAAAAATAGCGGATATACATGTGGTCGAGCTGATAGGTAAAGAAGAATTTCAGGTTGGTGGCAAAGCTTGGCCTAATGAGCACTTTATACTTTCCGTTACCCATATCCACCCGGATGGGAGTACCGCCGGTACCGCCAAAAGCCTTACTTTTGTAAATTCTGATATGACTGGGCTTCTGGTTGCTCCACATACGTGGAAAAATGGTTTCAAAACGCGGGTCGTAAACCGGAATGGTTTGCTTTCTGCTATCAATCACAACGTATTTTCCCGTTTTCTCATCCCGTCTGTACACCGGTTTCCCATTCTTACGACCGATTATGGGTGCGTTGTAGTATTGCCCGTAGAGCAACGGCCAGGTACCATATTGCTGGCGATCAAGGTAAGCCAACAAATCAACAGCGTTTTTCGGGTCGTCTTCATTAATTGGCGTATCGGCGTTGGAACGAATAACCAGCATTAGGAAAGAAGAATAACCAATCAACACAAAAGTAAGCGCCAGCAGAATGGTATTGTAAACCACTTTCCCGTTCCTCTGGGTATAATAAATCCCGTAAGCAAGAAGACCAATCAAAACAAGAAAATAGATCACCGTACCGACGTTGAAGGGAAAACCCAAATCGTTTACACAGAAAAGCTCAAACTTTCCGGCAAAATTAACCACCTGAGGAATAATGATATACATAATAATGGCAAGAATACCTATACCCACCATTCCGGCCATGATAAATCCTTTCCAGGAAAATTTGTATTTTTTAAAATAATAAACATAAACAATAGCCGGAATAGTCAGCAGATTCAGCAAATGCACGCCGATAGCGAGACCGGTAAGATAAGCAATCAGTAAAATCCATCGGAATCCACTACGTTTGTCGGCAACCTGTTCCCATCGTAAAATGAGCCAAAAAGTTAAAGCGGTAATAAAGGACGATGTGGCATAAACTTCGGCCTCTACCGCAGAAAACCAAAATGAGTCGGTAAAAGTATATGCCAGGGCTCCTATTATTCCGGCACCGAGAATGGCCCAGGCTTGCCCTTTGGTCAGCTCATCGCCGGCTTTTTTCACATAAAGTTTTTTGGCCAGCAGAGTAATGGTCCAGAAAAGAAACAGAATAGTGAAAGCACTGGCCAGCGCCGACATAATATTAATCATCATAGCCACATGTGCCACATTACCAAATGAAAACAAAGAAAAGAACCTGCCCATCATCTGGAACAGAGGCGCTCCGGGAGGATGACCTACTTGTAATTTGTAAGAGGTAGCAATGTACTCACTAGGATCCCACCAACTTGTTGTAGGCTCGATGGTAGAGAGATAAACGAAGGCAGCAATAGCAAAAACACCCCATCCCACCAGGTTATTCAGTTTCTTAAATTTGTTCATCGATATAAATTTTGAAAAAGAATCAGGCTGCGAATTTAGGAAATTTAACCAATGCACTGAAATTTTAAGAAATTTTAAAGATAAAGGTCAGGCTGTCGTCGCCCCCCCCTCAAAGAACAGGAACAAATTTATCGCATTTGTGACTTGAACTTATCCACTTAAAATATTATTAACCAACATCTGCAAGAATTAAAAAAAACAGTACATTTGCACCCCGATTGTCCGATGGTGTAATGGCAGCACTGCAGATTTTGGTTCTGCTGGTTCAGGTTCGAATCCTGGTCGGACAACAGAGGTTAAGCGAGAATGATTTGGAGGGGACGATGTCCCCTCTTTTATTGAAAATGATTAGTGAGAAACAAATAAAAAATTGGGCTGAAGAACAGCTCGAAGGCACTGACCGTTTCGTGGTACACGTGAAGGTAAGCCCCGAAAATGCCATTCACATTATTGTGGACAGCGATTCGGGAGTCAGTATTGAACACTGTATTGCCCTGAGCCGGTATATTGAGCATCAGCTTGATCGCAATGAGGAGGATTTTGAACTAAAAGTTCTCTCTTCGGGACTGGAGTTTCCTTTTTCCACATTGCGCCAGTACAAAAAATATATTGGAAAACGAATTCAGCTAAAGCTGGAAAACAGTAGCGAAAAAAAAGGTGTTTTGCAGGAAGCAAACAACGAATACATTACTTTACAGGAAGAAACCGAAAAGAAATATAAAAAAACCATTAAAAGGATAACAGGTGAAAGCATTCGTATTTCAATGGATGAGATTAAACAAGCTAAAGCGGTTATAGAATTTTAATTGAAAAAAACAGAAAGAAATGGATAACATAAACTTGGTCGAGAATTTTTCGGAATTCAAAGAATTCAAAAACATCGACAGGGAAACCATGATGCGCATCATCGAGGATGTATTCCACAGCATGCTTGAAAAAAAGTATGGTGAAGAGAGCAACTTTGATGTAATTGTAAATATCGATCGCGGCGATTTGGAAATCTGGCATAACCGTGAAATCGTTGAAGATGGCGAGGTGGAAAATCCCAACACACAGATAGCTTTTTCGGATGCTATTAAAATCGAGCCTGACTTTGAGGTCGGTGAAGAGGTTTCCGAGCAAATCTTTCTTTCCGATTTTGGCCGCAGAGAAATCCTCAATGTCCGTCAAAACCTGGTGGCTCGCGTTATGGATTACGAAAAAGACAACATCTACAAGAAATACAAAGAAAAAGTAGGCGATGTGCTTACCGGAGAAGTGTATCAGATATGGAAAAAGGAAATTCTCCTGTTGGATGACGAAAACATTGAATTACTTTTACCCAAATCAGAGCAAATCCCCTCCGACTATTTTAAAAAAGGAGATAATATCCGTGCCGTGGTTTCAAAGGTGGACATGCGAAACAGCAATCCGGTGATTATCCTGTCGCGGACTTCACCGGTTTTCCTGGAACGTCTGTTTGAAGCAGAGGTTCCGGAAATTTACGATGGTTTGATTACTATTAAAAAAATTGTACGTGTCCCCGGCGAAAGAGCCAAAGTTGCCGTAGAGTCTTATGATGACCGCATCGACCCGGTTGGCGCCTGTGTGGGCATGAAGGGCTCTCGTATCCACGGTATAGTCCGTGAGTTACGTAACGAAAATATCGATGTAATCAACTACACCACCAATCAAAGCCTTTTTATTCAGCGGGCACTTTCCCCGGCCAAAATCACTTCAATACATTTGGATGAAGAAACTCATCGTGCCGATGTCTATATGAAATCCGATCAGGTTTCGCTTGCTATTGGAAAAGGAGGTTTCAATATCCGGCTTGCCGGACAACTTACCGGATATGAAATTGATGTTTATCGCGATTCGGATACTGATTCGGAAGATGTAAAGCTACAGGATTTCTCAGACGAAATTGACCAGTGGATTATTGATGAATTAAAAAATATCGGTTGCGACACGGCAAAAAGTGTATTGGAGCTGGATGTCCATGAATTGGTTAACCGTACCGACCTCGAAGAAGAAACTATTCGGGAAGTTGTTCGTATTCTTAAGGCTGAATTTGAATAATTCCCCTGCAAGTGGGAAAAACAATGGAAAATGTATTTCGGGATTAAAAAAGATAAAAAAAGAAAAACTATATGGCCGGAGCAAAAAAAATAGTACGATTAAGTAAAGCTGCGAGGGAGTTTAATATCAGTATGAATACGATTATTGAATTCCTTGAAAAAAAAGGTTTTAAAATGAAAAGCTCGCCTAACACTAAGCTGGCCCCTGAAATGTATGAATTACTGATTAATGAGTTTCAGGCTGAGAAAGCCGTAAGAGAAAGCGCTCATAAAAAAGGTCTTGAGTTTATAGGTAAAGAAACCATCAGTATTGAAGATACTCTTATTAAAGAGAAACCAGTTACTCAGGAAGAGTTTGTAGTATCGGATGAGTTTTTTATTGCCAATGCCAATGTTGATTTTGATTCCACTGCGAAAGCAACAAAAAAGGAGCCAGCGCCTCAGGATGAAGAAGAAAAAGCAGAGCCCGAAATAAAAGAAACAACAACTGAAAAACCGGAAAAAGAAAAGATTCCGGAATCAGACAAGTTGCCTGCCGTAAAAGCAGAACCGGAAAAAGAACAACCGGCAGCGGAAAAAGAAGCAGAACCCGTTCCTGAAAAAGAGAACGTTAAGCCGGAAGAAGAAAAATCGGAAATAACACCTGAGTACGCACCGGAAGAAGAAAAATCGGTAGTTGCCAAAGAGCAGAAAGCCTCAGCCCCTGATGAAAAAGGGATCAAGATTATGGGAAAAATCGACTTGGAAAGTCTGAATCAAAAAACAAGACCGACAAAGAAAACCAAAGCCGAAAGAAAACAAGACGCAATACAGAAAAAAACGAAAAAACGAAAAAAAATAATTGAGGAAAAAGAAAAGCAGGCCAAAATAACACCCGCCGAAGAAATAAAATCAATAAAAACAGAAGAAAAACCGGCACCAAAAGACGAAAACTTTATTCCTACAAAAGTTGAAAAACTAACCGGCCCTAAAATAGTAGATAAAATTATTCTTCCCGAAAAGAAAAAACCGGTTGCTTCGTCTTCCGGCGAAGGCCACAACAAAAAGAAAAGGCGTAGAATCGATACCCGCAAAAAAAGCGAAATATCAAGAGACAAAAGTCTTGCGGGCAAAGGAAAACATGACCACCGACAGAAAGCCGGACACGGACATAAGAAAGTAATCAAACATGAGCCTACGGAGGAAGAAATCCAAAAACAAATTAAGGAAACATTGGCTCGGCTGGCTCCTACCGGAAAATCAAAATCTTCAAAATACAGAAGGCAAAAAAGGGAAAATATCTCCCATGCCCACGAAGAAGAACTGAAAAAACAGGAACAGGAACAATTTGTTCTTAAAGTAACGGAATTCCTGACTGCCAATGAGCTCGCCAACATGATGAATATCAATGTTAATGATGTTATTAAGACATGTATGCAAATTGGTCTTTTCGTGTCTATTAACCAACGTCTCGACGCAGAAACAATCTCCCTGCTTGCTGAAGAATACGGATATAAGGTGAATTTTGTTGATGTGGAAAATCACGAATCTTTGGAGGTTAAAGAAGAAAAGGACGATCAATCCAAACTTATGGGCAGAGCGCCCATCGTTACGGTCATGGGCCATGTTGACCACGGAAAAACCAAATTGCTCGACTATATCCGTAAAGCTAACGTGGTAGCCGATGAAGCAGGCGGGATAACCCAGCATATCGGCGCTTATGAAGTAACAACTGCCAACAACAAAAATATCACCTTCCTCGACACACCGGGCCACGAGGCTTTTACTGCCATGCGGGCCCGTGGAGCTAAAGTTACGGATGTGGTCATTATTGTTATTGCCGCCGACGATAATGTGATGCCTCAGACCAAAGAGGCCATCAACCATGCGCAGGCAGCAGGTGTCCCTATAGTTTTTGCTCTTAACAAAATTGACAAACCCACAGCCAATGTGGATAAAATTAAGGAGGAGCTGGCAGGTATGAATATTCTTGTTGAAGACTGGGGAGGAAAATACCAGTCGCAGGACATTTCGGCCATTACCGGCCAGGGGGTTCAGGAATTACTGGAAAAAGTTTTGCTTGAAGCCGAAATACTTGAGCTAAAAGCTAATCCCGACAAACCCGGAAAAGGAACTGTTATTGAAGCTTCTCTCGATAAAGGCCGGGGTTATGTCTCCACTATTCTGGTGCAGGATGGTACCATTAACAAAGGTGATATCCTGATTGCCGGACCTGTTTTCGGACATGTGAAAGCCATGTTTAACGAAAGAGGGGAAAGTGTAAAATCTGCAGGGCCTTCCACCCCCGTCTTATTGCTGGGGCTGAATGGTGCACCGCAGGCCGGCGATACATTTAACGTCCTGATCGATGAAAAAGAGGCCAAGGCAATTACTACCAGACGGCAGCAGCTCATTCGTGAGCAAAGCATGCGCTCTCAAAAACACATCACGCTGGATGAAATCGGTCGTCGTATTGCCATAGGCGACTTTAAAGAGCTGAACATTATTGTAAAAGGAGATGTGGATGGCTCCGTTGAAGCGTTGAGTGACGCTTTACTGAAACTTTCCACAGAGGAAACCAAAGTAAATATTATCCACAAAGCCGTGGGTGCCATTACCGAATCGGATATCTTGCTGGCTTCGGCTTCTGACGCCATTGTAATTGGTTTCCAGGTAAGGCCCATGCCGCAGGCACGTAAACTGGCTGAAAAAGAGCAGATTGACATCCGCCTCTATTCGATCATTTACAAAGCTACCGAAGAGCTGGAAACGGCTATCGAAGGGATGCTCGCTCCCAAAATGGAAGAAAAAATTACCTGTAACCTTGAGGTTCGCGACACTTTCAAAATTACGAAAGTGGGTACCATTGCCGGTTGCTATGTTATGGATGGTAAAATAAACCGGAATACCCGCGTTCGTCTGATTCGCGACGGTATTGTGGTTTACACCGGAAACCTCGGCTCGTTGAAACGCTTTAAAGATGATACGAAAGAGGTTGCCGCCGGTTACGAGTGCGGCCTGAATATCGAAAGCTTCAACGACATAAAAGTGGGCGACATTATTGAAGGTTTTGAAGAAGTTGAAGTTGCCCGTAAAAAATAGCTGATCTTTAATCAAATAGAAAAGCCTTGTGTCTGATTCGATACAAGGCTTTTGCGGGCGGGCTTTTTGGGTATTGCTACCCGATTAAAGGAAAAAGGATCGCTTGTGAATAACAGAATAAAGACGGTAATGTTCCTTATCGGTCTGATCAAAGAAATAAACATTACTGTCTTTAACAAAAACTTTAGCTGAAAGTTCTTTTACATCCCTCTCTTTGAGCCCTTGACCGGCAAGTTCTTCGAGTGAGAATATTTTGTTAATTTGTATTGCCGTTTCCATATTATTTAACTATTATTTTTACACCATCTTTTGCACAAACCGGACAAAAAGAATCTTTTATAATTGTTACATAACCACAGCGAGGACATTTATAATAATGATGTACTCTGATCTCAGGGTTCTTTTTTGCCGGTTTCGTTTTTTCCATAGATATTTTAGTTCACAATTGCTGTGCCATAATTTAAATAGCGCACTTACTAAATTATCAACCGGCTACCTTTCAGTTATTTATAAGATAAATAAACAAAGACGGGAGCTCGTCTATCATATCGGCTATCCTCAAATCATGTACAGTTTCGGAGAAATTCCGTTTTCGGAAACATTTCTGTTCTTTCGGGTTAAGACCAAACCTTGCACCACCGATTTGCCCTATAGTTTCTCAGTACTATTTTGTCTGAAACAATAAAAAGCGTTACTTTTACACATTATAAAAGGGGATGTTTTGTCGAGCATCGAATTATTTTTATTTTTGCATTAAGAATAATGCCTAAATAGTTGAGTTAATAAAGTTTAAACTTTAAAAATGATAATATGGAAAAGAATGAAATGATGGCTCTCGGAATGATTGAAACCCGGGGTTTTGCAGCCATGGTTGAAGCCTCTGACGCTATGGTAAAAGCTGCCAAAGTTGAATTAATTGGTTATGAAAAAACCGGGGGCGGATATGTTACTGCCATTGTTCGCGGCGATGTAGCCTCTGTAAGGGCTGCTGTTGATGCAGGCTTGCGCTCTGCCGAAAAAGTAGGAGAAATTGTCTCTTCACATATTATTCCACGGCCTCATCAAAATGTTGACTCAGCACTTCCCTTAGGAAGAAACACAACTACATATCCTCAAAAAAATGAATGATTCCAAATCACATATTAGTTTAAGAACTTATATTTTCTTAGATTCTTTGCAATTGCAAATGGCTTCTTATATTTCAACCGTTTCCAGAGGGTTCCTCCCTGTGGGCGGACAATCCGGTTGCATCATCGAAATTGCTCCCGGTATCGAAATTAACGCTTTGACCGATATTGCCATTAAAGCTACAGATGTCAGGCCGGGAATGCAAATTGTTGAGCGTGCCTTCGGAATGCTTGAAATACACTCCGACAATCAAGGAGATACACGCATAGCCGGAGAAGCTGTTCTATCGGCAATCAACCAGACAAAATCCAATAGGATGAAACCCAGAATTTTGACCAGCCAGCTGATCAAGAATGTGGACGATCATCACGCTCAATTAATTAACAGAAGTCGTCATGGCATGATGTTATTGCGTGGTGAAACACTTTATGTTTTAGAACTGGAACCGGCAGGTTACGCTTATTATGCTGCCAATGAAGCAGAAAAAGCGTCTCATATTAAACTCATCGATGTTATTGGTTTTGGGAAATTTGGCCGGGTATATATAGGTGGTGACGAAGCTGAAGTGCTTGAATGCAAAACGATTGTTGAAAAGCGCTTAGCTGAAATTACAGGAAGAGAAGATTATTAATCATGTTAAATAATAGGAGATAAAATTATGTCTGATTTTAATGCAGATGCATTAGGAATGATTGAAACACGCGGCTTTGCCGCCATGGTAGAAGCTTCTGACGCTATGGTAAAAGCTGCCAAAGTTGAATTAATTGGTTATGAAAAAACAGGGGGCGGATATGTTACTGCCATTGTTCGCGGCGATGTAGCCTCTGTAAGGGCTGCCGTGGACGCCGGGCTTGTAGCTGCTGAAAAAGTAGGTGAAATTGTTTCGAGCCACATCATCCCACGTCCTCACGCAAATGTTGACAGCGCCTTGCCGTTAGGTCGTAAAAAGCAAAAATAAAAAAAGATGATTTTAGCAAGAGTAAAGGGAACTGTTGTGTCAAGTCAGAAAGCCACAAAAATGGAAGGGCTCAGGTTATTATTGCTTGAGAAAATCGATCCCATCAGTATGAAAGGTAAAAACGAATTCGTTGTTGCTATGGATGGCGTTGGAGTCGGCCTTGATGAAATCGTCTTTTATGTTTCCGGAAGTGGTGCCCGTATGGCGGAAACCACCAAAGGGTTACCTACCGATGCTACCGTAACCGCCATAGTAGATGTCATTGAACAAAACGGAAGCATTACTTATCAAAAAAATAAAAGGTCTAATGGTTTTAGGTAAAATTGCAGGAACTATTACAAACAGTGTAAATAGCACTGATATTCCGGGTGGCCGGTATTTGTTGGTCAATAAATGTAATCAGCAGGGACAATTAAAAAACGATTTTCTAATCGCCCTTGATTTGGTAAGCGCCGGAAATAATGAAATGGTTATGGTTTCGCAAAGTACTGCCGCACGCGAAACCCCCACAACTCACAACAAAGCCATTGATGCTGTCATTGTTGGAATTGTTGATACCATTGATGAAAACGAAAAAGTTGTTTACAAAAAATGATGGAAAAACAAAATATTGTTGTACTTGGAGCCTTGGAGTTTAGCAGCATTGTGATTGGCTTACAAGCCCTTGACCAAATGGTTAAAGTAGCGCCTATTCAGGTTATCGATTCGCGAACCATCAGCTCCGGGAAATTCCTGATTATTTTTAGTGGCGACGTAGCCTCTGTTGAGTACTCCTATAGGGTGGGCTGCGAAACCGGAGGAGATTATCTCGTTGACGAGCTTTTCCTCCCACAGGTACATCCTGATGTTATTCCGGCAATAGGAAACATTATTAATGTTGGCGAGTGGAACGCTATTGGGATCATCGAAACTTTATCTATCGTCTCAGGCATTGAATCGGCAGATAGCGCCGCTAAAGAAGGCGGAGTCAGAATTATCGAAGTTCGTCTCGCCGACGGTTACGGTGGAAAATCTTATGTTAAAATAATGGGTAATCTTGACGCAGTACAGGCAGCGGTAAAAGCGGGTACTGCAAAGGCCAAAGAGAAGAACCTCCTCGGTATGGACACCATTATTCCGCAACCACACAAGGAAATCAGACCCTTCTTTATGTAAATAGAACTAAAATGGATCATTTAGAAGAAAATATACGCCAATTGGTTCGTGAGGCTTTACAAGACCTTAAATTGAACCGTGATGAAACTGACCCGACAGATAAGATGGGTGTTTTCCACTCCATTGATCAAGCCGTTCAGGCTGCCGAGGTGGCTTTTCATAAATTGAGCAAACTAAGTTTAGAAACGCGCAAAGATATTATCGCTAACATTCGCAAAGTGTCTAAAGAAAATATTATACGCCTTTCGAAAATGGCAAGCGATGAAACCGGAATGGGACGATGGGAAGACAAGGTAATTAAAAATGAATTGGCTATCAAAAAAACTCCCGGCGTAGAAGATATTGTACCCGAAACATTCTCAGATGACCATGGCTTAACCCTCGTGGAACATGCTCCCTATGGTGTCATTGGGTCCATTTCACCAAGCACCAACCCAACAGCTTCCATAATTAGTAATTGTATTGGAATGATTGCAGCCGGAAACTCAGTCGTATTTAATACGCATCCGTCGGCCAAAAAAGTCTCCGCCCTGTTGATTAGCCTCCTAAACAAAGGTATTGTTGATGCAGGAGGACCAATAAACTTAATTACTACCATTGAAACGCCCACTATCGAATCTGCCCAGGAGATGATGAATCATCCAAAAGTATCCATTTTGGCTGTAACCGGAGGGCCGAGCGTGGTTAAAGCAGCCATGAAAACGGAGAAGAAAACTATTGCAGCCGGGCCTGGAAACCCCCCTTGCGTGGTGGATGAAACAGCCGATATTGTAAAAGCGGGAAAAGACATTGTAGCAGGAGCCGGTTTTGATAATAATTTGATTTGTATTTGTGAAAAAGAAATCCTCGTCGTGGATTCTGTCGCCGATGCCCTCATATCCGAAATGCAAAAAAACAACACTTATTTGTTAACTGCAGATCAGGTTCGGAAAGTCACCGAATTGGTCATTACAGACCCGGGGCGGCCCGGACATGAAGGCGCTGCAAATAAAACATATGTGGGTCAAAATGCCTCCAAAATTGCCAGAGCTATCGGACTGAATGTCCCCGATTCAACACGATTGTTGCTTTGTGAAGTGGATGAGAATCATCCATTGGTATGGACAGAACAACTCATGCCTGTAATGCCTTTGGTTCGTGTTCCAAATGTGGATGATGCCATTGACCTCGCCGTAAGGTGTGAGCATGGATTCAGGCATACCGCCATCATGCATTCGCTCAATATAGCAAAGCTCAGTAAAATGGCCAAGGCAATGGACTGTTCTATTTTCATAAAAAATGGCCCTAGCTATGCCGGATTAGGCGAAGGAGGTGCCGGATTTGCCTCATTTACGATTGCCAGCCCTACGGGGGAAGGAGTTACTCGCGCAAGAACATTTACACGCGAAAGACGCTGTACCTTAGTGGATTATTTTAGAATCATTTAATCTTAAATTGATTTATGAAATTCGGCAAAATCATAGGAAGATTGGTCAGTACGCAAAAAGTTGAATCTTTTGAAGGCTTAAAGCTTGTTTTAGTTCAACCGCTTAACGAAAAGCTCGACTCTGTTGGCGATGCACTTGTTGTTGTTGACACGCTTCAATCTGATGTCGGACAAATTATTTATTACGAAACCAGCAAAGAAGCCGGTCGTGTAATTGAAAAAGAAATGAATCCCTGCGATGCAGCAGTGATGGGAATCGTAGATAATATTGATTTTACAGAGAACAAATGAGGTTGGGAAAGGTTATAGGTACCGTGGTTTCAACTGTTAAAGCCAAAGGTTACGAATCGAGAAAAATACTCGTTATTCGGCCTGTTGATCCTGCCGGAATTTTTGTCGGGACTTCTTTTTTGGCCATCGATGCTGTGCAAGCCGGGGTTGGGGATATTGTCCTGACCATAGAAGAAGGAAATTCAGCGAGGCAAGTCGTTCAGGATAATGATGCTTTTACTGTTAAAACAGTAGTAGCAGGCATCGTGGATGAAATTTCGCTGGGATAAAATGATAAAAAGTAAAAAATATAATACACGAAGAAGAATCTCGGCAAATTTGCCCATGCATAACAGAAAGGCTTTTGCCAGCATTAGGAATAATATGGATATTAACGAGAATAACAGACTTAAAGACCGGGTAAAACGTATAGCCATCGGAGCTGACCACGGTGCTTTCGAAACAAAAGAGATGCTGAAAAAGTATCTTGAAACCCTGGGATATAAAATATATGATGTAGGAACCGATAACAACACTACCAAAGTTGATTATCCCGATTTTGCACTCGCTGTTTCCAAAAAAGTAGTAAGTGGAGAATGCGAACGCGGTATTATGCTTGATGCTGCCGGCATTGGATCCTCTATGGCTTGCAATAAAGTAAAAGGTATTCGTGCCGCTTTATGTTGGAATCCTGAAACAATAGTGAACAGCCGGGCTCATAACAATGCCAATGTTTTAACGATGGGCACGCTGCAACATTCTGCTTCAGACATCGCTGCAATGGCGAAATTATGGCTTGAAACCGGTTTTGAGGGAGGAAGGCATTGGCCGAGAATAAATAAAATAATGTCAATTGAAAGAATGTAAATGAATATGGAAGAGAACGATTTGATTGAAAAGATTACGAAAGAAATTCTTTCGAAACTGGAGAAAATGAACAAAGAGGAAGGTTCGGCAAAAGGCAGTATGTCTAAAAAAGACCCCTCATCTTCAATGATTACTCCTCAGGAATTAGCAGGTTATATAGACCACACTTTGTTGAAGCCGGGTGCGACTAAAGAGCAATTTACGCAATTGTGCGAGGAAGCCGTGCAGTACAAATTCAAGTCGGTTTGTGTCAATTCATCCTGGGTTCCTTTTGTCGCTAAAAAACTAAGGGGGTCATCGATAAAGGTATGCTCTGTCATTGGTTTTCCTTTAGGTGAAATGGCTACGAGAAGCAAGGCTTTTGAAGCAAGAAATGCCATTGCCAATGGTGCACATGAGCTGGATATGGTTATTAATATTGGCGCGCTTAAATCCGGTAATTTAAAATTGGTTGAAGAAGACATCCGAGCCATTAAGCGGGCCTGCCGAAGTACAACGCTTTTAAAAGTCATTATTGAAACGTCTCTTTTAACCGAAGCAGAAAAAATACTGGCTTGTGAAATCTCTAAAAAAGCAGGTGCCGATTTTGTGAAAACCAGCACGGGATTTACAGGCAGTGGAGCAACCGTTGAAGATATTGCTTTAATGCGCCGGGTCGTTGGCCCCAAAATGGGCGTAAAAGCCAGTGGTGGTATCCGCGATTATAAAACCGCCGTTGCTATGATTCGTGCCGGGGCAACACGTATTGGAGCCGGAGGGAGCGTGGCTATTATTACCGGGAATCCTAATGCCGAAAACTATTAAGTTTTAAATTTAAAACCATTTCGCTAAAACACACACATCCCGGAAACCATACAAAGGGGAGCCTGAGAAGTGGCTTTTGGTTTATTTTAGCAAAGGTGTACGACTAACCGTTGGAAAATGTGTTTAAAGCGAAAAAGGAATCAGACGATCCCGATTACACCATCGATGATGAAACGGGAACCTGGGATTAACTCCAACAAACCTGACTTTATCAACACATTAAATGAAGGGATTAATACAAAGGTTCCCGAAGCTGTTTTCTTTATATA
>VAOW01019073.1_pt1 | contig 15491 bp, 14 predicted proteins | sample 3393921 | NCBI WGS metagenome assembly VAOW01 (sample SAMN08290428, study PRJNA428436) | hydrothermal vent metagenome | isolation source: Deep-sea hydrothermal vent chimney | place: Indian Ocean: Southwest Indian Ridge | depth 2742 m m
ATCATCATCCTTCGATGATGCCCGTTCCCGGACCGCCTTGAGGCTCATCTCACGTTGGAATCACACCCCCCGTTCAGGCTCATGTGTCATTGGAAGAGGCTATACGGCGTAGCGAAGGAAGCGGGGGTGCATGATGGGGGATGAATCCACCGCCCGGTCGGGATCCCGCAGGTGGGCTCGCCGGTGCTCCTCTATGAACGCCCCGTCAACCTGTTCGTCGCCGGGTTCCTGGGCGCGCCGCCCATGAACCTGTTCCGCGCCGAGTGGGCGGAGGAAGGGGCGGGGCCGATGTTGCGCCTCGGGACCGTGCGCCTTGCCCCGCCGCCGACCTTGGTGTTTCCCGCCTTCGCCGGCCTACGCCCGGAGGCGTTTCACCTCACCGGACAGCGACCGGAACTGCCGCGGATCGAGATGCGCGCGGCGGCGGTCGAGCGTCTGGGCCCGGAACAGGTGGTGTTGTTCGATGCGCCGGTGCCGCTCCTCGATCCGGAATATCCCGAAGCCGCGAGACCGGGCGTGCGGCGCATGGCGGTGCGCCTGCCGGCCGATCGTCCGGTCGCGCCGGGCGAGCGCGTCACGCTCGCGGTCGATCCGGCGCGATTGCACTGGTTCGACGCCGCGGGGCACGCCCTCGATCCGGGCACGCGCTGACCGGTCCGCGGTCACTCCACGGGCAGGCCCGCGGCGCGCCACTCGGGGAACCCATCCTGCAGGCGGCGGGCGCGAAAGCCCCGTCCCCGCAGCCGGGCGACCGCCTCGTAGGCCAGTACGCAATGCGGCCCGCGGCAATAGGCGACGACCTCCTGGCCCGGATCGAGGCGCGCGAGATGGGCCTCCAGCGCGTCGAGCGGGACGTTGCGCGCACCCGGAAGGTGCCCGGCGGCGTACTCCTCGGGCGGGCGCACGTCGAGCACGGTGACGAGCCCCTGGCGCGCCCGCTCCAGCAGTTCCTCGCGGGGTACCGGTTCCAGGCGGTCGCGCACGCTCAGATAGGTCTCCACCAGCCGATCCACCTCCGCCACATGCCGTCCGGCAACGGCGCGCAGGGCGGTGAGCAGCCCGACCACGTCGTCGCCGGCGAGCCGGTAGTAGACGTGCTGGCCGTCCCGCCGGGCTTGGACCAGTCCGGCCTGGCGCAGCTGCTGCAGATGCTGGGAGGTATTGGCCATGGACAGCCCCGTGAGCGTGGCGAGGGCCTCCACGCTGCGGGGGCTCTGGGCCAGGAATTCCAGCAATTCCAGTCGATTGCCGTTGGACAGGGCCTTGGCGACGCGGGCCAGTTCCGAGAATAGACGGTGTTTGAGGCCGATGGTTGACATGGCTGGAGTTTCCTGGAATATTAGTTTCAATTGAACGCTTGAATATTAAAATGATCAGGGCGGCGGGTCAATGCCCGCGCACGTATCCCTCACCATCACCATCAGAAGTCCCGGAGGTGCCTGTATGGACGGCTTCATCATCGACCGCGCGTGGGGGGACGCGAAGTGAAGGCGGGCCGGATCCTGCGCGCATTGTTGTGGATCGTCCTGGCCACGGGCATCGCCCTGGCCATCGCCTACCGCGGTCGGTTCGACGTCGCGGCGCTGGAGGGCTGGATCCGTGGCGCCGGGGCCGGCGCGCCGCTGTTGTTCATGGCCGTCTACGCCCTGGGCACGGTGCTGTTCCTGCCCGGTTCGGCACTGACCTTGGCCGGTGGGGCGCTGTTCGGTCCGGTCCTGGGCACCTTCTACAACCTCATCGGTGCCACGCTCGGCGCAACCCTGGCGTTCCTGGCGGCACGCTATCTGGGTGCCGCGTGGGTCGAGCGCAAGGCCGGCGCCCGCCTGCAGCGGCTCAATCGTGGTGTGGAGGCCGAGGGCTGGCGCTTCGTGGCGTTCGTCCGACTGGTGCCGCTGTTCCCGTTCAATCTGCTGAACTACGCACTCGGTCTCACCCGCATCCGGCTCGGCACCTATGTGTTGGCGTCCTATCTGTTCATGCTCCCGGGGGCCGTGGCGTATACATACCTCGGCTACGCGGGGCGCGAGGCGCTCACCGGAGGGGCGGGCTTGGTCCGCAAGGCCCTACTGGCGCTCGCCCTGCTGGCGCTCGTCGCCTTCCTCCCCCGCCTGATCGGGCGCTTGCGTAAACGCCCGATGCTCTCCGTATCGGCGCTCAAGGCCCGACTGGCCGCCGATGACAAGGTGCTGGTGCTGGACGTGCGCACGGAGGCGGACTACGTTGGCGATTCGGGCCACATCCCGGGTGCGCGCAATCTCCCGCTCGAAGAGCTGCCGCAACGTGTTACGGAGTTGGGCGAGTTCCTGGAAACGCCGATCGCCGTGGTCTGCCGCACCGACAAGCGCTCGGCCCGGGCCGAGCGGCTGCTTACCGGGCAGGGTTTCGCGGACGTGCACGTGGTCGAGGGCGGGATGACGGCCTGGGCCCGTGCCGGCTTGGCTGTGGCGCGCGGCGCAGCGGCTCGCGCGGTTCCTGACCGGGCCGCAGGCGGCGATGGCGGGGTAGACCGGCGATGATGCGTATCCGCCCCCGTACGCTGGTGATCGGCGTCGTGCTCGCGGTGCCGGTCGCGTTTTTCGCTTGGCGCATGCTCCGACCGCTGCAGATCTTCGTCATCGGAAAGCGCTTCGAGCGCCCGATCCCGACCGCCGCGGCCCCGGCGGTGCTCGGGACCCTCAGCGCCCGCCAGTGCGGCGCCTGCCATCAGGCCGACTACCGGGAGTGGAAGACCACGATGCACGCCCACGCCTGGACCGACCCCTATTTCCGGGCCGACTGGCGCCACGAAGGCCGCGAGCAGATCTGTCGCAACTGCCACACGCCCCTCGACCGACAGCAGCCCCGACTCGTACTGGGTTTCCACGGCGGCGACAAGTGGGATCCGATTCTCAAACCGAATCCGCAATTCGACCCGACGCTGCAGCATCAGGGCGTCACGTGCGCGGCCTGCCACCTGCGCAACGGGAAGATCCTCGGTCCGTACGGACCGACACAGATCCAGGCGCCGCACCCGGTGGCGAAGTTCTCCGACCCCAACGAGCTGTGCGTGCGTTGTCACGTGGTCCCGGGTAATCGCTGGGACACCTTCTACCGCCTCCCGCCGTGCGGTACCGCCGCCGAGATCGCCTCCGCCAAAGGCCGCTGGCACGGGCGCAGCGGCGAGTACGTCGTGCGCCGTGTGTCGGAACTGGGTTGTGTTCAGTGCCACATGCCGGCGGTGACCCGCCCCCTCGTGCCGTGGGGGCCGCCTCGCGCCTCGCGCCGTCACCTCTGGCGCGGCGGCCACGACCCGGAGGCGGTGCGCAAGGCGTTGGCGATCCGCGTGCGGTCGCTCGCGGCCCGCACCGGGCGTCGCGAGTACGCGATCACCCTCACGAACGTGGGCGCACTGCACTACGTGCCGACCGGCGTCCCGAACCGTTACCTGAGCGTCGAGTGGCGGCTCCTGGACGCGTCCGGCGCGGTGTTGCGCACCCGGAGCGAGACCCTCGAGCGTACCGTGCTGTGGCGCCCGTTCATCATCGATTTGTGGGATACGCGCCTGGCGTATCGGAAGCCGCGCACCTACCGTTTTGGTTTCTCCATGCACGGCACCCCGCGCCCGGCGGAACTGGAGGTCCGGGTGCGCTATCACCTCGCGCCCGCCGCCTACGCGAGGCGCGACGGCTACCGGCCGAAGACGCCGCTCGCCTACACCGTGTACCGCCGCGTGATCCGGTTCGCGCCGCAGACGGGGACCGACGGGCGATGAGCACGCGCGATCTCGTCATCATCGGCGGCGGGGCGGGTGGGCTGGTGGTCGCGAGCGTCGCCGCGCAGCTCGGTCTCGCGGTAACGTTGGTCGAGCGCTCGCAACACCTCGGGGGCGACTGCCTGCACCACGGCTGCGTGCCCAGCAAGGCGTTGATCCGCACCGCCGAGGTCGCATCGCTCATGCGTCGCGCCGCCGACTTCGGCCTGCCCGCGGTCGCGCCGCAGGTGGACATGGCGCGGGTCAGTGCGCACGTGCGCGCCGTGATCGAGGAGATCCAGCACCACGACGACCCGGAGCGCTTCCGCGGCTACGGTTGCGAGGTACTGCTGGGTGAGCCCGCCGAGTTCCTGTCGCCCCGCGAGGTGCGCGTCGGTGATCGGAGGATTCGCGCGCGGCGCTTCGTTCTCGCCACGGGATCGGGTCCGTTCGTGCCGCCCATCGAGGGGTTGCGCGAGGCCGGCTTTCTTACGAACCTCGACGTGTTCTCGCTGCGCACGCTCCCGCGTCGACTCGTCGTGCTCGGCGCCGGCCCCATCGGTCTGGAGTTGGGCCAGGCGTTCGCGCGCCTGGGCAGTCGCGTCGTGGTGGTCGAGCGCCTGCCCCGTCCGTTGCCCCACGAGGATCCGGAGATCACCGATGCCCTGTTGGCCCGGCTCGCCGCGGAAGGGGTCGAGGTGCGCGTCTCGACCGAGGTGCGGCGCGTGCGCCGATCGGGGGAGACTACGATCGTCGAGTGTTCCGACGGGCTCGCACTCGAGGCGGACGCGCTGCTGGTGGCGGTGGGCCGAAGTCCGAACGTCGCCGGACTCGGTCTGGATGCGGCGGGGGTTCGTCACGGCGCGCGGGGTGTCGAGGTGGACCGGCGCCTGCGCACTTCGCAGCATCACATCTACGCCTGCGGCGATGTGTGCGGACCCTACGCCTTTACTCACATGGCCGAATACCAGGCCGGCATCGTGATCGCGAATGCGGTGTTCCGCTTTCCCAAGCGGGTCGACTACCGCGTCGTACCGCGGGTTACGTTCACCGACCCCGAACTGGCCCACGTCGGGATGACCGAGGCGCAGGCGCGCGAACGCGGTATCACCCCCGACGTGCTGCGCTTCCCGTTCCGCGACGTCGATCGTGCGATCACCGAGCGCGAGTGCGCCGGCTTTGTGAAGCTCGTCGCTCACCGCGGTCGCTTGTTGGGGGCGTCCGTCCTCGGGCCCCGCGGCGGTGAACTCCTCCACGAGTTGGCGCTGGCGATGACCGCCGGCGTGCGGCTCAGCGCGATCAGCGCCACCATTCATGCCTATCCGACACTGGCCCAGGTGCATCGGCGCGCCGTGAACGCCGGGCTCGGCAAGCGGCTCTTCAGCCGCGGTACACGCCGGCTGGTGCGCGTGATTCACCGCCTGTTGCCGTAACCACCTGCCGGATACGCCGGTCTCGCTTCCTTGATTCCGGGCCCACAGTAATCGGATCGTAATTGGATCCGGACTGATTCCGGATGGGCGGATGTGCGGCCGATCCGTTGTTTCGAATTGATCTATCGCATCAAGAATCCGGGCCGTGCGGCCGATAAGGCGGCAGCCGCGTGCTGTCGGCATCGTTCACTGCCCGGGAGGTATCCGTGATGCGTTGGTTTCGCAAGAGTCTGTTTCGCAAGCTTCTATTCATTACCGGCGGGGGCACGGCCCTGCTGTTGGCGAGTGCGCTGACCGGTCTGTGGTGGGTGGACGCCGACCTGCATCAGGTCGGGGCCGCCATGCACCGGGAAGCGGCGCTGGAAAGGGCGGGTGCGGTGCACCGGCTTGACGCGCAGGAACTGGCCGTGCGGATGGATCAGGCGGTTGCGCAGGCCCGCGGGAACTTGGAGATGGCGCTTGCCCTGATGGGGGGATCGGTGGTGCTGGCGTTTGGGTTGTTTGTCGTGCTTTCACGGCGGGGGATTGTGGGGCCGGCGCAGGCGTTGGTGGAGGATCTGGAGCGGCTGGCGGGTGGAGATTTCAGTGAAGCGGTGCGCGTGAGCGGGGAGGATGAATTTGGTGCGGTGGCGCAGGCGGCCGAGAGCTTGCGGATCGGATTTGGGACACTGATCGGGGGGTTGGCGGCGAGTGCGACGGAACTGGGCGAGGGAGCGGGGCGACTGGGAGAGACGGCGGCACGGGCGCTGGAGGCGATTTCGGGGCAGCGGCTGCAGACCGACCAGGTAGCCACGGCGATGAACGAGATGGCGGTTTCGGTGCAGGAGGTGGCGCGCAACACGCAGACGGTGGCGGAGTCGGCGCGTCAGGGCAAGGAGTTGGCGGGATCGGGGGCGCTGCTGGCGAGCGAAGCGATGGGCGGGGTTGGGGCGCTGGTGGAGAAGCTGCGCGTGGGCGGGGAGGTCATGGGTCGGCTGCAGGCGGGGGCGGGGGAAATCGGTGGGGTGTTGGAGATCATTGCGGGGTTGGCGGACCAGACCAACCTGCTGGCGCTGAATGCGGCGATCGAGGCGGCGCGGGCGGGGGAGCACGGGAGGGGGTTTGCGGTAGTGGCCGACGAGGTGCGTTCGCTCTCGAAACAGACGCGCCAGTCGACCGAGCGGATTCGGGAGGTGGTGGAACGCATTCAGGGCGGAGCGGGAGAGGCGGTGGCGGTGATACAAGGTGCGAATGCGGCGGCGGGGACCGGGGAGGGGCAGGTGGAGCGGAGCGCCGAGGCGCTGGCGCAGATCAGCGGTGCGGTAGGGACGGTTTCGGATATGGCGGCGCAGATTGCCAGTGCGGCGGAGGAGCAGAGTGCGGTGGCGGTGGAGATTGACCGGAACGTAGTGGCGATTGCCGAGGGAGAGCGCGACAGTGAGGAGGCGGCGCGCGAGGTGCGTGCCTGGAGCGAGCGGCTGCAGGCGCTCTCGGAGCAGTTGACGGAACACACCGGGCGGTTCCGTCTGGGGGAGGGGGCGGGGCGGGCGTGAGCAAAAGGGGCGCCGGCGAGTCCGAGCCGCCCCCCGCGGGGGGCGGGCGCCGTGGGGCGCGCGTGCTGGTGTATGTGCTGCTGGCGGCGTTTGCGCTCTACTCCGGGCTGCATACGTGGCGCGATGTCGTGCGCGGGCGCGCCGTGCATGTCGGACACCTCGCGGATCTCACCGTGGGTGGTGCGGGGATGGCCCTGGAGCGGTGGGGACCCGGGCTCGCGCAGGCGGGCGCCGCGGTCCGGGCCGGTACCGTGGCGGTGGCGGCGTTTCGCGCGATGCATCCGGAGTGGGTGGCGCTGACGGTGCGCGGGGCGGACGGACGGTGGCGCCGAGTGTTCGGGCCGCGGCCGCCGCGGGCGGTGCTTGCGGCGCGTTGCGCCGTGGGATCCGCGTGTGCGGCGGCGTTGGAGCGTACGCGCCGAGCGGCGAAGAGTCGTCTATGGCTGATGCGCGCGGCGGGGCGGGATACGCTCTACGGGGCGCAGTCGCTGGCGGCGTTCGCCCCGCTGTGGTCGCGGTTTCCGGTCCGCGCGACGGACCGGCTCTATCTGCGCGGCCCGCAGGGGGCGGTGGTGAGGGTATGGCCGCCCGCGGGCGGACCGACGCCTGCCGACAGTCCCGCGGCGATGCGGGTGCTGGCCTGGCGCGCGGTGCCGGGTATGGCGGTGGCGTTCGGGGTGGGGGCCACGGGTGCCTCGGTGCGCGCGCAGTGGTTGGGGATCGTCTGGCCGGGGGCGCTGTTCCTGGTATCCGCCGCGCTCGCGGCCGAGGCCGTGTTGCGCGGCTTCGAGCGCCATACGGCGCGTGCGGCGGCGGCGGTGGCGGCTGAGCAGGCGCGTGTGCGGCGTGTGCGCGACTTGTATGCGGCGCTCAGCGACACCAATCAGCTCATCGTGCGTCACCCGCAGCCGGAGGAATTATTCGCGACGACCTGCCGATTGCTCGTGGAGCGGGCCGGGGCGTGTGCGGCGTACATCGGCTGGGTGGAGAGCGGAGTGGACGATCCGGTGGTCCGCTGGGTGACGCGGGCCGGCTCCGTGGAGCCCGAGGCCGCCGCCGACCCCGCCGGGGCGCTCGCGCGCAAGGCGGTGATCACAGGGCGCGCGCAACGCGCCGCAGCGCGCACCTATTGCGCCGGTTACCACGGGAGGGGCGGGGCGGCGCAGCTCGCGCTGCCGATCCGGCGCGGGGCGGACATCGTGGCGGTGCTGTGGTTGTACGCGGGCCGTGTGGCGCTTGAAGATCGGGCCGAGCGGGCGCTGCTGGAGGAGATGGTGCTCGATCTCGGCTTCTCGCTGGAGGATACGGCGCAGCGCCGGCGCCTAGAGCATGCGGCCGAGCACGATGCCCTGACCGGCTTGGTAAACCGCCGTCGTCTGGTGCGGGCGTTGCAGGAGGCGCAACGCGGCGATGCGACCGGCGCGCTGGCGGTGTTCTATCTGGAGGGGCTGCGCGAGGTCAACACGACGCTCGGGCATTCGGCCGGCGACGAGATCCTGAGCGTGGCGGCGATGCGGTTGCAGGTCGCAGCCACCGCCCGGGCGGGGGTGCTGGCCGCACGCGGGGACGGTGACCGGCTCTTCCTGATGCTTCCGGGGGTCGGCTCCGACAAGGTCGCACGGCGGGTGAACGAGATCCAGGAGGCGCTGGCCGCCCCGTTGCACCTGAGCGGCGGCGAGGACCTGCGCGTGGAGAGCGCGGCGGGATGGGCCTGCTGGCCGGAGTACTGGAATGGGTCCGCGGCGCTGATGGGACGCGCGGAACTCGCCCTGGAGGCGGCGCGCGCGCGCGGGCCGGGCGAGTGTGCCGGCTTCGAGCCCGAGTTGGAGGAGCGGGCCCATATGGCGCGGCGAGTGCGCCGGGAGTTCGAACCGGCGCTCAAACGCGGCGAACTCACCCTGTACTATCAGCCGGTGCTGAATCTGGCGACGGGTGCGGTGCAGGGGATGGAGGCGCTGGCGCGCTGGATCGCGCCGGACGGCAGCGTGCGCGCACCGAGTGCCTTCCTGCCGCAGGTCGAGCAGAACCCACGGCTGTTGCGCGAGTTGGGACGATTCGTGCTCAGGGAGGCGCTCTCGCGCATCGCGACTTGGTCGCACGCCGGGTTGGTGGTGGATGTGGCGGTCAACATCGGCGCAAGCCACCTCACGGACCCCGCCTTCTCGGAAGACCTGGATGGCGCGCTCGCGGATCATAACGCGCAGATCAGGCATCGGCTGTTGATCGAGATCACCGAGAGCGCCTACCTGGGGGAACGCGGAGCGGCGGCGGTGGCGCTCGAGGCGGCGCGTGCGCGCGGCGTGCGCACGGTGCTCGATGACTTCGGCACCGCCTACGCCTCGCTGAGCTACCTGCAGGATCTGCCGGTGGACCGGATCAAGATCGACAGCTCCTTCACCAGCCGCTTGTTGCAGGGGCGGCGCGAGGAGGCGATTGTGGGCGGGGTGGTGATGACCGCCCGGCTGCTCGGTCTGGATCTGGTCGCCGAGGGGGTGGAGAGTGATGCTCAGGCCGGGCTGCTGCGCCACCTCGGCTGTCCGAAGATCCAGGGCTACCGGATCGCGCGACCGATGCCCGCCGATCAGGCCGAGGCGTGGCTGCGCGCCTGGGATCCGGCACCCTGGGCGCACGCCGAGGTGGGTGTGCTGACGCCGTTGTTCGATCGCGCGGAGGTGCTCGCGCTCGCGTTGCAGGATTGGGGCGGCGTGCATGCGCTGGCGCGCGGCGCGCCCGCCGATCCACCGGACCGCTACCCGTGGCTGAGTTCGGCGGATGGGCACTCGCCGTTCGGGCGCTGGTTGGCCGAGTCGGGTCGGGATCGCTACGGGCGCGATCCCGCCTTCCAGGCGCTCGCGGCCGAGCAGGAGGCATTCACCCGGGCGGCGCGCATGCTGATCGCCTCGCCGGATGGGGAGAAGCGCGCGCAAGAGGAGGAGGCGGCGGCGCGCACGCTGGTCGGGCGCTACGATGCCCTGCTGCGCCGGCTGGGCGCCCTGCCGCTCACGCCGGGAGAAGTAGGGTAGAGAAGCCGTCGGCGCCGGTGGATCTCCGGGTGCGCGGGGACGACGCGCCCCGCGGCCCGGGCGGAAACCGCGGCGTTTGCATCTTGCTAACGTATCCCACCCCTCGACTTGGTGGCACCGTCCTCCGCGGTGTGGCCGTCGGGCGCCGCCGACATCCCGGCCGTGACGGCGAAGCGCATCGCGGCGTTGATGGACAGGTCCACCGGTGTCAGGGCCGAGCGCGGCACGAAGGCGGTGTAGCCCCCGATCTGGTAGCTCATCGGAAAATAGACTGCGACCGCGTTCCCGGGCGCCAGGCCGGGGGCGACATCGGCGACTTGGTCGCAGGTGACCAGGCCCAGCAGGCGCAGTTCGCTGTTGGGGATGGCGACCGAGACCACTTGGTTGAAACGCCCGGCGCTGGAGCCGGAGAAGAAGTTCATCAGGTCGCGCACCGAGCCGTAGAGTGTCTTGACCAGCGGAACACGCTCCAGCAACGCCTCCCCCCAGGAAAAGACCCTCCGGAATATCCACGCCTGAAGGAACAGACCGACCAGGAAGATCAGCGACAGGCCCACGGCCACGCCCATTCCCGGACGATACACGCCGGGGGGCAGGACGACGCGGATCATCCCGCCCAGAACGGCCTCGGCCGAGGATCCGAGCCAGTACAGGATGTAGACGGTAATGACGATAGGGATGGTCGCGCCGAGACCCGACAGGAATGTTCGGCTGATGCTCTTCATGGCGTGTTGAACCCTCCTCCGGGGACGATCGATGTCGTCGTGGTGGGGACGCACCGGGACCCGCGGCGGGGTTCGCCGCGCGCACCGAGCGCGACCAGCCTACCCCGTTCGGTGTCGTCACGCACCCGCGATCGCGGGCGCGGACGGGAGGTATCCGGGGGCATGGTCGGTCCTGCGCGCAGACCGGGATTCCTGCAACCTGTGCCGCACACGAGCCCCAACAAAAAAAGCCCGCCGGGTAGGCGGGCGTCGGCGGCTCGAAAGTCGTCTCAGACTCCTTCCGATTTTTTGTCGAATCGCGATCGACATTATAAGTAAAGCGTAATTTACGCAGTTTTCAAGTTCTGCGCTCAGTCGGGTTCGGGAAACGGCAACGGGGCGGTCTCCCAACTCTCGGGCAGCCCCGCCGCGATGGCCTGGATGCGCCGCAGTTCCCGGGCCCGGCCGATCAGGGCCACATCGCCGTACAGCGCTTCCGCAACGGGGTCGCCGTCGGCGCCGGACATCGCGGGCGCGACGCGCCGGAGTCGTCGCAACCACTCATGCATCGATGCTTTCATGGGGGTTTCTCCCGTGCCGGATCGCAGTGAAGGATCACGGGTATCCAGCACAACAGACGCGGGTGACGCGGCGATGATGCTCGGATGACACATCGGTGACCCCGGTTGCCGTCCTTCCTCGATGCGGTGCCGGCACCGCACGCGGCCGACGGTCGATGATGCGGATTTCTCATATCGATGATGCCCCGACAGTCCGCCGGGCTCCCGGCCGGGCATGGGTGAGGAAAGCGCCGCATCGCACCCGGCGCTATGGCGCTATAATGGCGCCCGGTCGCGTCAAGGCCGACCGCCGACCGGGGATGGGCCATGTCCGAGCTGTGCGACGCGGTATTGCACATCGCCGAGGCGGTTTGCCCGCGCACGTTGCTCGCCGTGGGTGCGCCCGCATCGGGCTGCCTGGGAGGCTACGCCGAGGCCCATCGCGACTGCCGTCTGGAGCCGCTCGAGGGCGGGGACATCCCGGCGCGGTTGGCGCGGCTCGGGCGCTACGATCTCGCATTCGTCGCCGGGGTCCTGGAACCCCTCCCGGTGCGGGCCGGGGCCGCGCTGCTCGCGCGGCTGCGTGACGTGCATGCGCGGCGGCTGCTGGTGCTGGTGCGCGACGGGGCGAACGCCTGGGATGAGTCGGCGTTGCGCGGCTACGGGCTGCGTCCGGCGGGGTCGTGGTTCGAGGCGGGCGAGGCGAGGTGCCTGTACGAATTCGATCTGTATGACTACAAGGCGACGCCGGACTGGCTCAACGCCGAGCACTGGGCCCATCCGGAGTTGTGGGACAAGTACCGCTGGTGAGACGCGTCCGCGGGGCGCGGAGGAGATGAGCGATGAAACATAACGAACAGGGTGTCCGGCGTGCGGTCCGCGTGCTGGCGGTTGTCGCGGCGCTGCTCGGCTGCGGCGCGGCGGTGGCCGCCTCGCACGGTGAACGGGTGGCCTTCGATACCAGCGACGGGCGTTTCGTGGTGCAGCTCGATCCCGCCAAGGCGCCGAAGACGGTGGCGAATTTCCTGCGCTACGTGCGCGAGGGTTTCTACACGGGGACGATCTTCCACCGCGTGGTGCGCGGCTTCGTCATCCAGGGCGGCGGGTACACGGCGGATTTCCGCCTCAAGGCCACCCATGCGCCGATTCCCAACGAGGCCGGTAACGGGTTGGAGAACCTGCGCGGGACGATCGCCATGGCGCGCACTGCGAACCCGAACTCGGCGACCAGCCAGTTCTATATCAATCTTGCCAACAACCGGTTCCTCGACCGGCGTTCCGACACCCCGGCCGGGGCCGGGTACACGGTGTTCGGGCGCGTGGTCGACGGCATGCAGGTCGTCGATCGCATCGCGGCGTCTCCGATCGGCCCGCGCGGACCGTTCCCGCGCGACGTACCGGTGCACTCGGTGGTGATCCGTTCGGCGTCGATCGTGCCGGCGGCGGGCAAGTCGTCCGCCGCCCGCTGAGTCGTGTGTCGGCGGTGAGTGTCACCGCATCCGGAGGACCCTGTTCATGAACGCCGCACCCCCGTTTTCCATACACGCCCTGGAACTCGGCCCGATGGAGAACTTCGTCTACTTGATCCGGGACCGCGCGTCGGGGCGTGCCGCGGTCGTGGATCCGGCGTGGGAGGTTCCGCGCATACTCGATTTGGCGCGGGAGCAGGGGGTGTGCATCACCGATATCCTGTTGACCCACAGCCACCACGACCACGTGAACGGTATCCGCGAGGTGCTCGAGGCGTCGGATGCGCGGATGCATCTGCTCAGGACCGAGGCGCAGTTCTGGGGCCGTCATCTGGACCTGCCGACACTGCACCACGGCGGCGACGTCATCGAGCTGGGGGATACGCCGATCGAGATCCTGCATACGCCCGGACACACGCCGGGTTCGGCCTGCTACCGGGTGGGCGATCGGTTGATCACCGGCGATACGTTGTTCGTCTTCGGCTGCGGGCGCTGCGACCTGCCGGGCGGAGATCCTGAGCGGATGTTCGATACCCTGCGGCGCATCGCCGAACACTTCCCGCGCGAGACCGTGATCCACCCGGGGCACAACTATGCGGATACCCCGACCTCGAGCCTGGCCGAGCAACTGGAGGGCAATCCCTTTTTGCACTTCGACAACGTGCGCCGGTTCGTGGATTATCGGATGCACTACCACGACCGCCATCGGGACACGCCCTATCGCCCGGTACCCGCCGGGCGGGAGATGCCGTGAGCGGTGCCGCCGCGGCACCCGATCGGATGGCCCCGATGGGTGCGTGCGCGGCGCCTTGACCGGCGGGCGCGGGCCCCGGTAAGGTGGCCAAGCGCGGGCGTGCGCCTGTGCCGAGGTGGCGGAACCGGTAGACGCGCTGGTTTTAGGTACCAGTGGGCAATCCCCGTGCGAGTTCAAATCTCGCCCTCGGCACCACTTCACTGCGGTCAAGACGTCCATTGGCCGCCGTCCGGGTCTCGGATATCTATCGGCGCATCACCACGTGAGCAGCGCGGGCTGCGGGACGCGCTGCTCACGCTCGCGCTTTCCGCCGAGCCGAGCCGGTGCCGCGTTCAGAAGGCCCGCGCGGCGCAATCGGCCGGGGGCTCCGGGGGGCGGGGGTGGAGGCGCCAGCGGGTCGGTCCCCGGCGCTGAACACGGCAGGCGGCGATCACGGCGGCGAGGGTCTCGACGTGTTCGTGCGCCGTGAACTGGTTACCGATCAGCCAGCGACCGGCCATCACCAGTTCGGCGCGCCAGGCCTCGTCGGCGAGCAGACGTGCGAGGGCGTCGGCGAGGGCGCCGGCGTCGCCCGGGGGTATCAGGAGCCCGGTCTTGCCATCGCGGATCCACTCGTGGGTCGTGCCGATGCGGGTGGCGATCACCGCGGCGCCCCGGACCATCGCTTCGGCGGCGTTGCGCTCGGAGGCCTCGCGTCGCAGACGCGGTACAGTGAGAATGTCCGTGATGTCGTAGAGGGTCCCGCGCCGGACGCCATCGATCGCTCCCAAGTATTCGATGCCGATTGTCGGGTGCGTGGATTTCAGCGCACGGATGCGCTCTCGGCAGTGCGCCCAATAGCCGGCGTCGGCTATCGCCCCGGCGATGCGTACTTGCAGCCGTTGCCCGCGTGGCAGCAGGCCCAACGCGGCGAGAGTCACGTGCAGACCCTGCTCGTAGATGATCGGCGCGTCGTAGGCGACCACCGGCGGATCTGCCACGGCGCGCGGTGCCGCGGGGCGGCTCACCACCGGCGGCGGTACGACATGGATGCGGTGTTCAATCTCCGGCAGACTCGCGAGCAGGGTTTCGCGCAGAAACGGGCTCGGCACCAGTACAGCGTCGACCCGGCGGGCGGACTCGAGCAGATTGAGCCGGGCGAACAGATCCGGCATCCGATAGCTGCGCCCGGGTGTGCGCCGGGCGCAAGATCCGCGTTCGGCCTCGATAAGACAGGACATGGACAGGCGCTGCCGGCATACGGAGTGCCGATCGCCGCGCGTCGTGCGCAGGCCGGTGAGGCACGTGGGGTAGTGGTCATGGATGTACCAGAGCAGCAGGTAGGGTCGGCCCGGTTGCGCCAGGGCGCGGACCAGCCGCGCGTCACGGCCGTTGTGCAGACACACGGCGTCCGGGGCGAGTTCCATGAGCCGCGCCTCTAACTTCGCGGTGGCGGAGGGACCCCGGCCGTTGCGCTCCGTGATTTCCGTGAGCGGGCGGTGCGAGTCGCAGGCGTGTGCAGCGTCGGCGTGGATCAAGTGGGAGTCGATACCCCGCGCCGCGAGTGCGGCCGTCACGTTGGCGATGCAGGCGGTGCTGCTCTCGCAGCCGTAGCCGCCCGCGTCCACGTGAACCACACGGCGCACGCCGGCGAGCATTCCCGGCCTGAAGCGGGCGACGCGCGGCGGACTCGGGGTCTGGGTTGGAGCGGCGTCTGGCGTCATCGGTCTTGCCCTCGTGGGAACCCGAAGCCACTGTACCCATCCACTATGTCAATTGGTTGAAGAGTCGATGACGCTCCGATAACCGCCGGGGCGGGATGGGGGCGCGCCCGGCGCCGATCGGGGTCATCTTCGTGTCATACATCCGAGGTACGATGCCGTCGTGCAGGGAGCATCGCGCCCGCGCCGGACCCAGGATCCGACACGGGCGTGCCGCAGGAGGCGGAGACCCGAAGAGGGTGGTTGGACGCTGCCTCCGGACCGCCGCAGGGACGCGGCGGTCGGGCGGGTTTCCCCGATGGGCGGTGGATTTTGCGCACCTCTTTCAGCGGGAAGCGGGCTAAATTCCGGTAGTGCACCTATCCGGGCTGCGTCGGGACGAGCACATCGTGTTCAGTATCGTTCTCGAAAATGTAGGATATCCCGCGATATCCCGCACAATATTAAAGTTTAAAGCCGTAGGTGCCGAAACCAAGGGTTACTATGGAGCCACCGTCCGTCCGTCCGTCCGTCCGTCCGTCCGTCCGTCCGTCCGTCCGTCCGTCCGTCCGTCCGTCCGTCCGTCCGTCCGTCCGTCCGTCCGTCC
>VAOW01017072.1_pt1 | contig 15488 bp, 14 predicted proteins | sample 3393921 | NCBI WGS metagenome assembly VAOW01 (sample SAMN08290428, study PRJNA428436) | hydrothermal vent metagenome | isolation source: Deep-sea hydrothermal vent chimney | place: Indian Ocean: Southwest Indian Ridge | depth 2742 m m
GCAAGGCCATAGGTCTCTATCATTTGCCGTTTGGAAAACTCGGATATTGTAATGATATGGGAGGCTTTTCTAGCGGAATACGGAATTAGCATTTTCATCCGCCGGCGTTCCGCCGGCTTGAAGTATTCGGGGAAAAATTCGAATGATATATCATGGATCGTTACCATCGTCGGGCACGGGCATACGGGAGGGGCTACATACTGAAAATGGGCCACATCAATGGAATCACGGAGCAACATGTAGGGAAAGGATATCGGAATCCTGACCAATGGGTTGTGCGGCCATACACGCCTGATCTGGCCTCTCAATCCTCTTTTACTATCTTCCAGATCATCCGCTGTATGATAGAAGAAGAATTCCGCTTCTTTTTGATCCAGTTGCGAAAACTGCTCCGCAAGATTTTGGATATACGTTTCATTGCCTGTTTTCATCCTGCCTATCGTGTGCAGGTCGAGACCAATATTTACCATATCTTAAGCATTCCGCTTTTGCATGTCTTTTTGCCATTCCAATAGAAGTTTCTCGTACTCGTTTAAGACCGTCTTCCATGTAAACGCTTCAAAAAACCTCTTTTTGCTGGCCCGTTTCATTTCTGATAACCGGTCCGGGTTTGCAAGAAGATAATCCAACGCTTCCTTGCATTCTTCCACGCAGGAGAAATAGGTCGATCCCTCGCCGGCAACCCAACGGTTAAAGCAATTGTCATACGCCAGAATCGGAGTCCCCGCGCCCAAGGCTTCCACCAGAGAGGGATTAGTTCCTCCAACACGGTGCCCATGGATGTACAGCTTCGCGTGAAAACGAAGGCAATCAATCACGTCTTTATCGTAAATCGCACCGGGAAACACGACTTCCTCATTTGCAACACCCATGATCCCCTGATGATAAGGATTCTCATCGGGGAAAAGATCGCCTAATACAAGCAAGTTAAGCCCCCTGGGCCGGGCGGTAAAGGCCTGCACAATTTCCAGAATGGAATTCTCGGGTTCCGGGCGTGCAACGATCAGGCAATAGGGATGTTCAGAAACCCCGTAGCGAATCAGAGGAACAGTGTCTCCGTGTTCCAGATTTCTTGCACCATAAGGAATCATGGTTATTTTCGAGGAAGGCGTGTGCCGGACCAAATGTTTCTTTATCTCGGGGTGGTCGGCAATCAGGTGGTTGGCGCTCCACGCCCCTATGCATTCATTGCAGTAAAGCCAGCATCGATCCGCAAAACTCCACTTCTCTCTTTTCCATTCAATGCCATCCATATTGATCAGACAGACGGTTTTCGTTAATCGTGAAATCAAATGAAAGGCTCCCGTGTTATAGCCAAGCACAAGGTTTGGCCCTTCTTTCTTTAAGGAATGCCACAGGGAAATCCAGTCGAAGACAATGGTTCCCAATGCTCCGGAATAGTTAACAGGGATACGAACCAAATGAACCCCTCGCCAATCTTCCTCACGGATTTCTCCCCTGCCGCATTCCTGACAGTAAACCGTCACGCACCAGTCTCTTGAAGCAAGAAACAGGGAAAGTTCTTCGGCAAAGGTTTCGAAACCTCCGTGACGCGCGGGAACTCCTCTGCAGCCAAGAATCTTAACTGTTTTCATCATTCAGGCTTCAACGCTCATTTTGCAAAATAGAGCTTTCTATTTTTCCCGGCCTGCAATCATCACCCGGGCGGCGCGATTCATGTATGCGAGACTGGACCGCGCCCTGGCTTTGTATTCAGCTTTAAATATGCGTGCCACGCCATATATCAGCCAGCGCAGGAAGAAACCGGTAAGCGTCAGTAAATCAAAGAAAACAAGCTGACTCCCCCGCCCCTGCATTTGAAAGAAGCGCCTTGGCCCCTTCAGGGAACTCAGCAACACATCGCCGGTTTGCTTTGCCATGCTCGCACCCTGATAATGAATAATTGAAACAACGGGAGTGTAGACAATTTCGTGACCGGCATTCTTTAATCTATAGCAAAGCTCCATATCTTCACCGTACATGAAATATGCCTCGTCGAAGATGAAGGATCCCAGAAATTCCTTCCTGAGCATCATGCACGCCCCCGACACCCAGTCCACCTGCACATCGTCATCAACATCTTCGTCCAGATATAGCGCCTGAGGCCTGAACTTTCCCGGTAATATCCTACCCAGAAAAAGATAATGGCATGCTACATTCCACAAGGTAGGGAAACTGCCACCTGTCCAGCGTTGAAACGATTGATCCGCATTGATCAGTCTGCATCCCATGGCTGCGGCATTCCGGCAATCGTTCATGTGTTCAAGCAGGCGATCGATCCCCCGATCAGGAACAACCGTGTCCGGATTAAGAAGAAGCAGAAATTTACCCCTGCACTGTTTTGCCGCCTGATTATTGGCAGCACCAAAACCGGAATTGTTTTTGTTAGCGATGACCTTCACATCAGGGAAACAGGTTCGAACCATCGCCACGCTTTCATCATTCGAATCATTATCTACAACAATAATTTCAAATTGGTCGGATAAAAGCCCAATAGTTTTATAAATAGAATCCAGACATTCTCTGAGAAGAGCGCCGACATTCCAGCTTACGATAATAATTGATACGCTAATATTATTCATGCTTTGTGATTCCGGCCACTTTTTCATAATCAATCGGCTTTACATCCCGAACCTTGGCCGGGTTGCCAAAAGCAAGTTTTCCGGGTGGAATATCTTCAAGAACCAGTGAACACGCCCCTACCTGAGCTCCATCCCCGATCCTGATTGCTCCCAGAATCGTCGTGTTTACGCCTATAAAAACGTTATTTCCAACAAGCGGAAGCCCCGCACCGCCACCTATATCACTTTCATCCCTGCACCCACCGCCCAATATCGCACTTCCAAACAAGCTTACTTTCGTCCCCAGCTTTCCCGTTATGACAGTTCCAACGGGGTGTCCAATGTAGCAACCTGGACCTATGATGGATTCCGGTGAAATATCGGCTCCCGTGAGATAGTGATTAAAAAGCCAGATGAGCCGTCCGGCGGCATGTAAGTGTTTTGAATAAAGGTAGAAAGACCAACGGTACAAATGCATTGCCATAATTGACGGTGAAAGCAACAAAAAAACAGTTCCGGAAAATGATGGCGTTACATTCATCAATTCCCTCATTCTTTTAATATCACTTTTGATATTTTGAATCGTTTGATAGACGCTGGGCGGGACATTAGCGTTGTTCAACGAACTGGATCTGGATTCGTTTCTGTTACATATCATGATCCTCTCCTTACCGTCTCCTGAATACTATGCTATTCGGCATCACGTCTTGTGTGACAACCGTATATGGAGCGATCTTGGTATGACTGCCAATTTTCAAGCTCCCAATTACCCTTCCCCATGCGCCCACCTGAACACCATCACCCAGAACCGGATAGGCTTCAGGGTGGTTTGAGATATCAAAATTTATCGAATTTGCAGCAACGACCGCGCGAGCAAACAGAATCAAGTGAGCGCCAGCAATTCCATGGAACATAATCCCGACGGTATGTGGTATATACAGGCCCGCGCCAATTTTAGATGCCGGACTGATTGAGGCTTTATGCATCACAAAATTAACCCACGCGAGGAAACGGGCCAATCGTCTGGCATTCACATTCCAGAGGAGATGCGCAAGGCGATATAAAAAGACGCAAAGAAGCGGGGGAGTTAAAAACACACTCACCCTCCTGAGAGAGCCTTGTTTCCTCACCATCAGATCCGATGCCTGCTCAATGGCAACATTAATATCTTCATCGATGCACGCGCAAAGTTTCCTGTATTCATGACGGAGAATCCGGTATGATTTCACTTTATCAATATGAACCGGTCGATATCCAGTCCGGGCTAATTCAATTTTACAGATGCGGATTTGGATAATGTTCTCATGTGAACTTTGGAAGGCCATACATCCTCCTCTTCACCAACATCGGTCGTTACGATGGTGGAGTGAATCCTGGCGTTATCGCCAACCTTGACAGGCCCCAGAACGATCGCATCAATCTCAAATGTTACGCCGTTGCCTATGATCGGAAAACCCATACCGGCCCCGACGTCTTTTCTTGATAACCCGCCCCCGATTCCAGATCGTCCAAAGAATGTGGCATGCGTTCCGACCTTTCCAATAATCACGACACCAAGGGGATGGACGATAATTAGCCCTCCGGCAATGTCGGACCCAGGACTGATGTCGGCGCCCGTCAGAAGTAAATTAAAATGCCACAGAAGCCTCGCGAGCAACCTGCGTTCCCTGCAAAAAAAGTAATGAGACCAGCGATGCAAAAACACGGCCTGGTACGACGGGTTGAAATAAAGCCATCCGATCATGTCCGGTCCGGTTTCGGATTGAATAAATCCCCGCAGCCTGGCCCGGTCTTCCCGCAGCATGGTCCGTGTCTCTTGAAACGAAATCATCATGCGGCCTCTATCATCCCCGGTATTTTGATCTGATGCTTAATATGCATTCTCTCCCCGTATCACAGCCCATATGGTTATTAGCATGATTTTGATATCCATCCACAAAGACCATTCTCGAATATATTCCAAATCAAGCTCAACACGCCTTTTCATAGCATCGACAGATTCTGTTCCACCGCGGCACCCGCGGACCTGAGCCAACCCGGTAATACCCGGCTTGACTTTATGCCTCCACATATAGCCATCAATTAAATTGCGATAGTATTCATTATGCGCAACCGCATGAGGTCTTGGCCCAACAATCGACATATCACCTATAAGAACATTAAACAATTGTGGCAATTCATCCATTGAGAAGCGTCTCAGGAAAGCCCCAACGGGGGTCACTCGAGGATCGATACGGACCGTCTGTTCGATTTTGTCGCCATCCTCACATACATTCATGGTCCGAAATTTCCACACGGATATCTCTTTTCCATTGACGCCATAACGCCGTTGCCTGAAAAGAACAGGCCTCCCCTGAGACAAGAGGATCGCAAGCCATGCAAAAATAAGGATCGGTGCCGTTATCACGAGCAATATAAGTGAAACGATAACGTCTTCCAGTGCCTTTATCGCAGTCGATGGTCCGCAAAAGGGTGATTCAATCAAAGCAACAACCGGCATTCCTGCAATGTATTTCACCTTCAAGTCAACAACAGTCGAAGAAAAACCGGAGGATACGGGAACAATGCATAATGAAGAGCTGCTGTGTCTGATTGCATAGATAAAATCGGCATACCTGAAATCGGAAATAAGGTGGAATGGTACATAAACCTGATCAATCTCGTTTGTATAGAGCCTTGCCTCTAAATCCTTCAGGGAGCCCGGATGCGATATCCTGCCATTATCTGCTCCTTCCCGCGCACAATCGTTATCAAAAAAACCGGCAAAGTGCAATCCGATGCGATCGGTCCGCTGCAGGACTTTCGCAATTTTCAAACTGTCGGGACCACTGCCCACAACCACGGTTTTTAATTTGCTATTTGTATGCTGGTAAATTTCCGAGAGAATTTTTTTACAGAAAATATGGTAACAAAGAAGTACGGCAGGCGTCAGTACAACCCATGCAATAATATTTGTATACGTGAATTTATCTATTTCTTCGCATATATAGGCAATGAGAAACAACATGCCGACAATCTGAACCCAGGCGCTTGCCAGCGTGCCTATCTCTTTAGAGATATTTGAGAAAAAGAGCCGTTCATAAACGCCATTCTCGTGCATAAAGATTAGAGCAACAAGTGAAATGATGATACTGGATACAAGAAAGGCCTTTGTTTCCGGATAAACAGCATAGGCAGGCTCAATAAGGAGCAACAAGGCGACCGGTATAACAGAGTCGCTCAACCTTAGCGTAACCTCGGGCCACTTCATCACTTCTTTCCCCTTTTCATCCCACGGTAAAAATTTCTTCCTTCTGCCGCTATGCCACCATTTCCAATTCTGTATGTAGACTAAAGTCTGGAAACATGCAAATGTATGCGTATCTTTTTCGCCCCCAACTGAGGTTTTCAGGTTCAATAATGGTGACTTCGCAATTTACCTGTGATCGGCCTGATTTTCATACGGATGTGGTACCGTAAAAGCTGATCTGAGGCCTTATTTCCGCCAGAACTCGGGGACGAGCAATACAAAAAATGTATAAATCTCAAGGCGGCCCAGAATCATGCCGAACATCAATACCGATTTGGCCGCCGTCGGCAGTAATTCATAATTGTGCGCCGGGCCCACCGCGCCAAAACCGGGGCCGGTATCGGAAAGGCAGGCGGCGGAAGCACTCAGGGATGTGAGTATGTCCACGCCGGTCAGCGCAACCAGGATGGCAATGACAAAGAAGCTCATCAGATATAAAACGGAAAATCCCCATAATGATTGCGCCACGCTCGATTTCAGCGCGCAGTTTCCAATCTTCACATGTATGATGCCATGCGGATGCACCAAACGCCGTAATTCGCGCCGGGCATGACGGAACAGCAGTAACAAACGAATCGCTTTCATGCCCCCGGATGTGGACCCGGCGCATGCTCCGACCAGCATGATCAGGAGAAGAATCAGGATCGGGCCGGGTGGCCATGTGCTGTAATCGCCAACGGTAAATCCCGTCGTGGTGGCAATGGAGACGACGCTGAACACGACTTCATCCCAACTGCTTCCATCAGCCCCCGGAACCACCAGTAAACCAATGAACAGCGTCAGGAAAAACAGTCCTCCGAAATAGAATTTGAATTCATCATCGGCCAGATACAGTTTGAGCGAAAGACCACGCCGCATGGCGGCAAAATGCAGTGCGAAATTGACACCCGATACAAACATAAAAAAGACCGCCAGAATATGCAGGACCGGTTTCCCGTAATATCCAAAGCTGGCATCGTGCGTGGAAAAACCGCCGGTGGACACCGTACACATGGCATGATTGACGGCATCGAACCAGCCCATGCCCGCCCACCCGTACGCCAGCGTACACAGGACAGTGATGCCCAGATAAAGTGCCCACAATACCTTGGCTGTTTCGGACACGCGTGTGGTGAGTTTATCCTTGACCGGCCCCGGCACTTCGGCGCGCAGCAGTTGCATGCCACCGGTGCCCAGAAAGGGCATGACGGCAACAACCAGTACAATAATACCAATGCCCCCCAACCACTGTAGCATGGAACGCCAGAACAGGATGGCGGGCGGCATCTGATCCAGTCCGGAAAGGATGGTGGCCCCCGTCGTGGTCAGACCGGATACGGATTCAAAGATACCGTCCACGAAGGAATGAACCACGCCTGTCGCCCAGAATGGCACGGCTCCGAATAACGGCAACAATATCCAGGCCAGCGTCACAATCAGAAAGCCGTCACGATGTCCAAGATGCGATGGTGCGGGTCTCGACGCAAGCACCACGATAATTCCGGCTAACATCACCATTCCGCCGCAAGCGGCAAATTGCATGGCATGGCCCGTCCGGTAATAGATAGCCACCACTGCCGTGACCGCCATACCGCTTCCGAACAGCACGGATAATATGGCCAGGGTCCATACAATGCCCTTCAGGTGCATGGATTAATCCGTTTCATTTGCGCCAGAACCCGGGAACCGGCGCTGCACGGGGTGAATCAGACGGTGAATTTTCCGCAAAACTCAGAAAAATTCCAGATGTACTTCAAACAGTTTTTCCGTCGCCTGAACCGCACTGTTTTGCGTCACCATCACGATATGGTCATGCGCCTGAATGCGCGTATCGCCTCGGGGTATCACCACCTCATGGTTGCGTAGAATCGCGCCAACCATCGTTTCATCAGGCAATTCCAGATCACAAAGCGGCGTATCCAGAATATCGCTGGTTTCCAGAGCCTCGGCCTCCAGCACTTCCAGACTGCCATCTCCCAGTGAGGACATACCCAGAATGCGTCCTTTACGGATATGGCTCATGACGGAAGAAACCGTGGTTAAACGCGGGGAAACCGTCACATCCAACCCGATTTCGCGGACCAGATCGGAATAAATCGCACGATTGACCAATGTGATGGTATGTGGAATCTGATATTTCCTGGCAATCAGACTGGCAAGGATGTTCGTCTCGTCATCGTTAGTCAGTGCGAGGAACGTATCCATTTTGTCCACATTTTCTTCTTCCAGCAATTCACGGTCCAAAGCGTCGCCGAAAATGACGATACTTTTGTCGAGGTGTTCGGCCAGCCAATGGGCGCGCTCTTCATTATATTCGATAATTTTCAATGAAATATTCAATGTTTCCAGCCGTTGCGCCACAATGAAACCGATATGACCACCGCCAACCATCATTACATGATTGCTTCCGCCTTCTTCATGCTGCATGCCCGCCAAATGTAAAAAGTCGTTCACATGACGGCTATCCATCGCCGCATAAATGGTATCGCCCGCAAGCAACACAGTCTCACCTTTGGGAACATGCCATTTCCGGTTGTGTTCATGCGCCACGATATTGGCGGGCAATCCCGCCATGGCTTCGCCGGAATCCACCAGTGAGACGCCCGCCAACTCACTCTTGGGCGGGATACGAAGTCCGACCAGGGTTATCCGGCCATCGGCAAATTCCTGTGCGTCCGCCGCGGATGAAACCTGAAAGCGTTTAACGATGGTCCTTGCCGCCTCGGTTTCAGGAGAGATAATGAGATCAATGGGTAAATCATCCCGACCACACAGTTCCTTATGCCGAACATATTCAGGCTCCCTCACCCGCGCGATCTTGGTGGGAACCTTGAACAGCGAATGCGCCACCTGGCAGGCCAGCATATTGACCTCGTCATTCGTCGTGGCGGCAATTAAAAGGTCCGCATTGGCGGCATTAGCGCGTTCCAGCACGCTGGGCAGTGAGGCATGCCCATGAACGGTTTGGACATCCATGCAATCCGACACACGCTGCAGCAGTTGCATATCCGTATCGACCACCACGACATTGGCCCCTTCCGTCACCAGCCTCTGAGCCACATTGAACCCTACTTCGCCCGCGCCGAGAATCAGGACATTCATACGTCACTCTCCCTGGATTCATTGAGGTCGAAACTCTTGATTTTGCGGTGTAACTGGCTACGTTCCATGCCAATATCCTCTGCTGTACGGCTTACATTCCAGCCGTTTATGTTCAGATGATATAGCAGGTAACTCCGTTCAAAGGCCTCGCGGGCGGAACGGAAATTATCAGACATACCCGTATCAGTCTGCATGCCCCCCTGCTCCAGCGGCGGCATATGGTTCACCGCAATGGATTCTCCCGGCCTGAGAATATGGCAACGTTCAATGTAATTACGCAATTCCCGCACATTTCCGGACCATGGATAGGATTGCAATCTGGCCACTGCTTCTGCTGTAAAACGAACCGGATCGCCCCCCAGCGTTTCCGCCTGTTCATCCGCCAGCGCTTCCGCCAACAGAGGAATATCTTCGATGCGTTCGCGTAAAGCAGGCAAGCGGATGTTGGCTACATTCAAGCGGTAATAGAAATCTTCGCGCACCACGCCGTTACGAAGCGCCTGATCCGGATCATGGCGGCTGGCGGCAATAAGCCGGATATCCACGAGTAAAGGCGCAGGATTGCCAAGCCGGTGAATGGCATGCTCCTGTAGCGCACGCAACACCTTGGCTTGCGCAGCCAGACTTAAATCAGTCAACTCATCAAAGAACAGACTGCCGCCATTGGCCGCCTCAAAACGTCCCCGCCTGGCATGCAGGGCGCCGGGAAACGCCCCCTTCTCATGCCCGAACAATTCAGAATCCATGCGCTCATCGGGAACGCTTGCCGTATTCACCGCGACAAACGCTTCTTCGGAACGTTTGGAATATTGATGCAGAAGCCTTGCGGCCAGGGCCTTGCCCGTGCCGTGTTCACCCAGAATCAGAACCGGCGCATCCGTCGCCGCGACTTGTTGGATGATCTTCCTGACATCGTGAATGGCCGCGCTTTGACCAATGAGTTCATGCCGCGATTGCGGCCCTGCACCCTGCTTCAACTCGAAATTTTCACGCGCAAGTTTGCGCTTTTCCAGGGCATTGCGCATCAAAATCAGCAAACGATCCGAAGAAAGGGGTTTCTCGACAAAATCAAAAGCCCCCTGCCGTGTCGCACGTACGGCAGTATCAATCGTGGCATGACCGGACATCATCACCACAGGCACGTTGTCATCCATATTTTTCAAACGCGCCAGAGTTTCCAGCCCGTCAATACCGGGCATCCAGATGTCCAGAAGAATACAATCCACCGGATCCTTGCGAAAGCGAACCACCGCTTCTTCACCGGAGGCGGCGCACGTCACCAGATAGTCTTCATCTTCAAACAAGCCTTGCAGTGAATCACGGATTGCCCGTTCATCATCTACAACCATGATACGTTTATTCATGCTGCCTCCATGGTGCGGACCGGCAATGGCAAGCACAAGCAAAAGTGCGTGGGGTTTCTCGTTGATTTAATCTTCAAATCTCCCTCATGCTCCTGGGCAATGCGATACGCAATAGCCAAACCCAGCCCGGAACCCTCCGCCTTGGTGGAATAATAGGGTTCAAAAATCTGTTCGCGGTCCTCATCGGGGATCCCTTCTCCTTCATCCAACACGTGGAATTCAGCCGTGGTCTCCCCTGTTTTCGCGTAAAGCCGCACTTCACCGCCATTTTCCCTCGTAGCGGCAATCGCGTTATCGAGTAAATTAATCAGTACCTGCCGCACCTGATCCGCATCACACATGCATGCGGCGGACTCATCGAACGATTCTACGGTGACACGCGGATAAGGGGCATAGAGCCCGCGCATTTCCTGAAGTAACTGCGCCAGAGAGACCTCACTCAACCGCGGCTGCGGCAATCTGGCCAGTGTGGAGAAATCACTGATCAAACGTTGCAACCGCTCCACCTGCCCGATAATGGTATGCGTACAGGCATCAAACACGTCAGCATGATCCACCTGACTGGAGAAACGGCGATCAAGGCGCTCCGCCGCTAATTTGATTGGCGTTAACGGATTCTTGATTTCATGCGCCAGCCTTCTGGCAACCTCCGCCCATGCTTTATGCCTTTGCGCTTCCGCAAGACTGCTAACATCATCCATCACTACCAGATAACCGGAGAGCCCGGTTGTTCCGCCCGCTTGTAGCCGCGCACCTCTTGCCAGAACATGCAGATTCACCCTGCCGACTGTAATATTGAGCTCCCGCTGCAGGTGTTCCTGACCCTGGTCACGCAACTCATCAAAGAACTGTCCTACGCCATGCAAACGGCCATGACACAGGCTGGAAATATCCTTCCCCGGCGCCCATCCCGAGGGAAGATTGAGCAACGATTTCAGTGACTCGTTCAGAATGCGGATACGGCCATCCGCATCGGAGAGCAACACGCCCGTCTGCAGATTGGCCAACAGCGTTTCCAGAATATGTCTGCGGGCGCGGCTATTATTTAACGCTTCGGTCAGCTCCTGTTGCGCCCGCTTAAGCGCGTCCACGTTATCCTTCATTTTTTCTGTCATGCGATTGAAGGAATACGCCAGTGAGCCCAACTCGTCATTCGTCGTTTCCGCAATGGACACATCCAGGTCGCCTTCCGTCACGCGGTGCAAAGCCCGCGCCAGACGGTCGATAGGTGAGGTCAAACGACGCGCGAACACAATCGCAACACCACCGGAAATCGTCACGACAAATAGCGTCACAATCAACATGGCATTGACAAACAAACCGCCGATAGCCTGGCGATTTCGTTCCAGTTCACGGTAGGTTTTATAATCTTTTTCAACGGATCGCGCACTTTGCACCACGCCGGGGGGGAGTGTAATTTCGGCCCGAAGCAGTCCTACGATACCATGCTGACCCCTGAGTGGCGCATAACCCTCCACCACTTCCCGGCCATCCGCTGTTACCAGGCCGGTCACCGTGCGCCCCAGCGTCATGGCCAGCTTGGCATTCTCATCCAGCGGTTCAGTCTCCAGCGCCTCCAGGCCACTTTCCTGCACGCCGGCCAATAAACGATCATTGGTATCAAACAATTGCAAACGCTGCCAGCCTTCCTTGGATTGAATCTCCTCGAGCCGATGATTCAATCTGGAATAGTCAACGGGAGGCCTCATGGCATCCACCAGAACAGCATCACTAACATAAGTAAGCATCCCCTGTTTTAAATCCTCTTCCACGCGCCCGTAAAATCCACGCGCCAAATTCAGCGCACGATCCAGAAGCGTATCAACCCGCACGTCGAACCATACATTCAGACCATGTTCAACCATCTGGCTGGCCGTAATCTGAATGATCATGGAGGGAACCATCAGCATGCCAACCAGCGCCATTACCAGTTTAGCCCTGAGCCGGGAACCGGATCGCAGTTCACCGCGCTGGCGCAACAGGCGTAAACCGTATTGCATGGACAACCCCGCCAGAATCAGCATCAGCACGACATTCGTCCATGCCAACAGGGAACCCGCGCCCCTGTCCGTATCGCGGGGCCATACGATACCAACACCCATCAGAAGCAGAACAGACATCAAAAAAGGGAGAAAACGCATCAATCCTGCGTTCTTCATGGCAACGCAAACCCTGCGGATGTTTCAACACTGCTGGAACCCAGCCAGATAGCAATCCTGCTCCGATGCACGTCGCCCTCTATCTCATTGACCTTAACAGTCATCCGGTAACGGCGACCGGATCCAAGAAGGCTGCGGTCAATCACGGGAAAATGTTTCAGCCGCGTAAGAAACCGCACCGCCTGCGCCAGATTAAATACCCGTTGTGAAATACCGCTGGTTATATCAATGAGTTCCCAGCTTTGTGATACCAAATCCGGCGCCACCCGCCGCTTTACGGTCACCGTAGCGACCGCACGGTTCAGCCAGTATTTTCTGATCGCGTCAACATCAATCTCCCAACTGACGCTAATCCCGGTGCCTTCGCGCAATACCTTGGCAAGATGTTTCTGATCATAGTCGACATGCGCATTGCAAGAGACGACTTTGCTGCCGATATCCACAGCCATACGGATGCCGGGATTGGCATAAGCGGATCCGCCCATGCTCAGATACGCAGACACGCCAACCATCAGGCAGGTTAGCGAGAAGCTCAAACGTCGTTTCATCAGCGGGGAGTGTAGCAGCAGCACCGTTCATACAGAAGCCGTATCAAATCATTGCGGCGATTCATGAATGATTCAGGCCATGATCAGGATTTCAGACTGTATACTCTGGTGGGTTCAAATTTTCCCTTGAAATGCTGATCCCGATAGAAGCAACAATTCTTTTTCGCCATATCCCGGGGAATTGCACGGACAGCATCTTCGGTCATAAGCGCCTGGAACGGCGCGGCAATGCCGCACAATCTCGCGGCTGTATTCACCACATCACCGATCACTGTAAATTCCCGGCGTTCTTTCGAACCCAGAATGCCAAGCAATGTTTTTCCATCATTCAATCCGAAACCTACGGGACACGGCAAGAGACCGTACCGGCCTTCCCGATCCCGCAATGTTTTCGTCATTTCCAACACACAATCCGCAGCGCGAATTCCCCGGTCTTCACCCGAGAAACATGCCAGCAGCCCATCCCCCAGGAATTTGTTCACGCTACCCCCGTGGCTTAACACCAGTTTCGTCTGAATCGCCAAACTGGCATTGATGGTGGCATAGACCTGGCGCGGGTCATGAGATTCGGCCATTTCAGTAAATCCACGCATGTCACTGAATAAAATACTCATATTCTCTTCAAAAGCCAGATCCATAGGGAAATCCGGACCATATTGAATCATCATATTAACCGTTTCGGGAGGTAAAAATGAAGTGGCTGGCATCGGCCTACCCACGGGGGTTGACTGTTCCGAATACTTAAATTTCCCGGGAAGTTGATCCTTTGATTCCGTCATATCCTGACAAATAGCAATTTACATGCCATTTCCCTTTTGCTTTTTCAAGGGCTACCTTCCGCCCATGCAGAAAACACTGATCTCGGAAACTGCCATTCAGAAGAGCTATACCGTATTGGCGACCGACCTCAACGGCTATGGTTTCATGCATGGCGGGCGACTCCTGATGCTGGCCGATGAAACAGGGTTTCTTGCCGCGTATAGCTTCTGCAAAAGGGATTGCCTGACGGTTGCCGTGCATCAGACGCGCTTCCACCGGCCTGCTTACAAAGGCGATATGCTGACGTTACGGGCGCAGGTTGCATTCACTGGCAAGACCAGTCTCTGGGTTCCCGTTTTCGTCCTTGCCGTCGATGAACAGCTTGTCATGGAATCCATCATGGTCTATGCAGCGGTTGATGCGCGGCGATCGCCTGTTCCGGTTCCGGATGTGATCGCAGGCAATGCCGCCGAACACCAATTACAGGTCAAGATCATCCGTCTGCGAGAGTTCGTCCGGTCTGGAGAAAGTCGCTGAACAAAGCAGCCGGTTCGCCACTGCTGCGTGTCGCCACCTTTAACATTCAGGCCGGTATTGGCAGTCGACGCCTTCGACATGTTTTGACGCATAGCTATCGGTATGTACTGCCACATCGGCAGTTGCTCACCAACCTCAACATGATTTCCGAACAATTGCATGATTTTGACATCCTTGCCTTGCAGGAAGCTGACAGCGGTTCATTTCGTACGCACCAGGTTCATCAGGCGCAATTCATCGCATACCGTACCGGCATGCCGTATTGCCATACCCAGATCACACGCGATGTCGGGCGTATTGCGAGCATCAGCCTGGGGCTCCTGTGCCGTGTTCCATGCACGAAACTGGTGCGGCACCGACTCCCCGCCTCAAGGCATGGCCGTGGCCTCATGGAGGCCGTATTACGCTTCAATGATCGGGAGATTGCCTTATTTATCACTCACTTATCACTCAAAAAATCGAGCCGGATACGGCAAATACAGTTTCTGATCCAGCGCCTGAACAGTTATCAAAGCGCTATCCTGATGGGCGATTTGAATTGCGAACCGGACTCTCGGGAATTCAATTATCTTTTATCTCATACCGCGCTGGAAGATACGTCTGAACATCCATACACCTTTCCAAGCTGGCGTCCGCAGCGGCAACTGGATCATATTCTGGCGACAGGCGATCTGGCGATTCGCCACCTTCAGACCATGCCTTTTGCATGCTCGGATCATTTGCCGGTGATTGCGGAAATCCACCTCAGCGAAGCAACATAAAAAAAGCCCCGGCGGGGAGCCGGGGCCTGGAACATCCGGCGCAATCTATAGGGAGGGGAGGAGGGAATGGCGCCGGACAGTTCGAATTGTACTGATTGTTCATTGAAATATAGTGAAGGTAAGATTAAGAAAATTTCATGCTCGCAAAACCCCTGAAAACTGGCTGGGGGACGTGGATTCGAACCACGGTTGGCGGAGTCAGAGTCCGCAGTCCTGCCGCTAGACGATCCCCCATCAGGGATACGGGAGTTTAAGATTGCATGCGGGCAAGTCAATGCCTGTCCGGTATTCGTCCACGCAACCCTTTGACAGGCTATAAGAGAAAAGCACCTAGTAGTGCGTCCCATAAATACCGACTACATCTTTGGCAAGATAGAATAATTCCACTGCTATTATATTAGACCCCATAATATTCATAATAACACTGAA
>VAOW01020200.1_pt1 | contig 15487 bp, 11 predicted proteins | sample 3393921 | NCBI WGS metagenome assembly VAOW01 (sample SAMN08290428, study PRJNA428436) | hydrothermal vent metagenome | isolation source: Deep-sea hydrothermal vent chimney | place: Indian Ocean: Southwest Indian Ridge | depth 2742 m m
AAGCCTTATCCGCGATTGGATAGACCTCGACAGCAAGCACGGATGGAAATTGAAAAATATGGGCATGCGAAGAAGTTACGGGCTTAACTTAGTGCCATTCGCCTATATCATAGTTTTCTCATGCAGGCCACCGCGCTCCGGGCCCACGCGAGCGCTTCACGCTCATAAGGCGCCATAGCCGAAGATTCGTAATCGTCCAACAGCCGGTCAATGTTGTCATCATCCTTATTCGTACCAAGTTCCAGCAGCAGGGGTGCATCGAAGCAATAAAACCACGACTTGCGCGGATAGGGAGAATCCGATCCCATGCGTCTACGCTCGAAGGTAATCTGGTCATGGTGATTATAGGGATCGTGCCAGCGGATTTCGTGGGCATAATAACGTTTAATATGCGCCTGAATCAGTCGGACCTTCTCCGAGTCAGTAACAAAGCGGGCGGCCTCATGATACCCGGTGTAAGCCAGCTCCACATCGTCCAGCTTGACCGCCGCTTGAAAGAGTTCCCAGGCCGGCTCCTTGAACTCGTCAAGCTTAGATTGCTGGTTCTTGAATGTTTCTGCCAACCCACCCAGGGCAACTGTTGCGGCGATCTTGTTATCCGGCTTCGGGCTCGCGAGTCGCTTCAGTACAGCCGTTGCCACTTCATCCGATCGCGCCTTCACCGCCTCATTAACCCCCCATGTCCAATTCGCATCGAAGATACGTAAGGACACATCCAGCGATAGAGGCACGCCTCCTAACAGGTCAGCAATGTAGCGCTTTCCCAGCCAACGAGAGAATGCCTCATCGGAGGGATTGGAGTCGGGTGCGAAGTAGTTATCGGCGAAGCCTTCCAGGCTATTTACAATATTTTTGGGACTACCGCTCGTCGTGAAGTGCCCTTCAAGCCATTCCCCAAACTTCGCAGGATCAGGCGCCGGGAACGCAGTGGCTGCTCCGCGCTGTGGCCATGCCGCGCCGGTACGTGCCGAAAGCCGGCCGGACTTGCCATCGATGAGGAAATGCTCCTGCGCCTCCAACAGCTTTGTACAGCCATCCGCTTCGCCCAAAAGGAAGGCGACTCTGTAGTCATCGAGATCGCCGGGGCTTCCTGACCAATGCAGGTAACACACCATCAGTTCATAGGCACCGAGTTTCTGGGTAAAAAGGCCCTTTAGTTCATGGAATGCATGCTTGAGCCCCTCCCGAAGAGGCCTATCTTCGCCCCTGGCCACCAATCCATCGAGCGCAATAATAGCCTGTGCCAAGGGGTCGTAGTGCCATCTTTCCGATTCCTTGGGGAAGTGGTCCTCGCTGTCTCGTCGATAGCGTACCAACTGCCACAAAATTTCGCGCCACCCATCACCAGATGAAAAAGTATCAATTTCCTCTTTTGCCCTCATCACCATTCGCCAAGCCAGTAGAAATAAGCCACGCCCTATCAAATCGCGCGCAATGATCCAGACCGCCCTATCCCAATCATCTTCCATGACCTTATCATCTCTAATCCGGTACAACTCTCGAAGTGTCCCTGGCACCAGCCCGAAGGCCTCCAGCCAGAACGTCAGCTGGGGGCCAGTCTCTAGTCCAGGGATAAGACGTTCAGGGAATCGGGAAGCAAGTGTATCCAAGATAGCGTCCCGAATGGGCGTTGGGCCACCTTCATCAGTCCTCAACTCCACAGCAATAGCCCTGGCAGCCAAATAGGCCTGTAAGGCCTGGTGGCGGAAATGCCCACCCTGTGCATGGATCGATACAAAATCGAAATTACGAAGCCCTGCCTTCTGGATGGCTTCTCGCAGAGCCTTGACGGCATGCGCTATGCGATCTGCGAACGGTCCTGTAAATGTCTCAATGTAGTCCGCTAACGCCAAGCGCCAAGCACAATCTGAGGCGCAGTCGTGGATCCCAGCCCATTGTTCGTCATTTAGTTTATGGAGATCAGAAACTTCAGACCGCGCCTGATTTTCTTGATTGACTTGCCAGTCCCAGTATCTCTCGATAATCCAAGCGGCTGTAAGCTTATTGTTGCTTACCCGCCCTTCTGGAACAATACGAGAGAGCATCTCCAGGAAAAGAGGAATCCGCAACATTTCGCGGGTCAGGCGCTCTTCTCTTAGCCTGTGTAACCACTCGGCAGCCGCTTTCGCTCCCGTTCCAATGTAGTCGTCCACCTGTCGGGGGCTTACCGGGTCGAGTTTCCATGCTTTATAGCCATTATTCGCCCAAGCAGCCAGGGTTGCATCCGGGATCTTGCGGGTCGTTACCATCTTAATGCAGTGACCAGTATCCACGTTCTTTAATGCCTTGTTGCCATCAACTTGGTCGTAGCCATCGAAAAGATAGATCACCTTTTTCTCAATCTGAGACCGATGCAGGCACCCAAGCAACCATTCAGCAGTGTATGGTTCATGGGCCAAAAGCTTTGTCTGCAGCACTTTCTCCAGTGTTGCATCTACCAAATTCCCCAAATGGATATAAAGTGGGATAAGCCCGTCTGATCCTTTGCCGCCTTCAAGCAACTCGAAGGCAACATGCTTTAACAGTGTGGTTTTACCGCACCCGGAGTCAGCATAGACCAGATGAGAACGATGTTCGGGGTCCTCTAAAGCTTTCCCCCAAGTTTGTTGCTCGCCTTCGAGGTTCGTCAAGGTAAGATCAATGTACCGCTTAACGGCGCCTGGAGCACCCTTCTGAAGACCCAGTAGTGCCCATGCGAAATCCCTCAACGGCACCTCCGGTCGGGCGTTCTGGTGGGGTGGCGGCCGCGGTGCCTCTGGTTGGAAGCAAGCATCCAGTTGCCGACACAGCAGAGTACCGGCTCGGTCCAGATCAGCGTCCGTCTTTATCAACGGTCGACCATCGTCATCAATCATCTTAAACTTTTTGAGTCCTGCTTTTTCCCAAGCGCATTCTCTAAGCAGCACGGAAATAATCGTGAGCTGCTCACCCTTTTGCACCCGAGCCAGTGCCTCATCGCATTCTTTACGGCAAGGATTGGAAGCAATGAAATTAGCACTCAGCAAGGCAAGAAAGACATCACATTCCGATATCTTTTCTTCAAAGCATTTTTCCAATTCATCCCCGGGCTGAAGCTTCTCGTCATTCCAGACACTCACCTGACCTGCACATTCCAACGGTATGAGATGTGTCTTCAGTTTACGCCAACGATCTATGTCAACATGTGAATAGGAAACAAAGATCCGTTTTTCGGTTGGGCGCTTGTCACTGATCATAGCCAGAACAATCCTTATTTTCTGTGTGTAATGGGTTTGGCAATAGCTATTGCCCGATGCAGATCGAACAGAGCCGGGTCACCGAAGCGACCTTGGATACCGTACAATCGACCTTCGCGTGCAAGGGGAGCGAACAGGTCCAAATAGTTATCCTGTACTCCGCCAGGCTCTTGAATGCCAGGATTCAGAACATAGACTTTGGGCAAATGGGGATTGTCCGCTAGTGAGAGGGCGAGAAAATGCCTGAAGTACAGATCAGTCTTTGGTAGAGAATAGCCGATGAAGATGATGCGTCGGACACTCTGCAGCCCCCGGGAGATGTGTCCCCATTGTGCCTCATAGGCAGGTTTAGTTGCCTGCTTGCGCCAAGTAGGGGGAACAATATCCATATATTCACCATCCTTCCAACCTGTCTCAGGGCGGGTCTCCAGCTTACAGTGAACCTGATGAGTATCAACCCAGACATCTGCTTTAGAAGTGCGAGGGTAGAGCCTGAAGCACTGAGCTTGGAGGAGTTGCGCATCGATGGGCTTTGCAGATGCTGAGTCGTTATTAATCCAATTGATACTTCCGTGCGGACGGGCCAAGCGTGGCCAGATTCCGTAGTCGAGATTGCCAGTCCGCACGTCGCCATACCATGGAAGCCAAAGCTTGTTCCTATTCTTCGGCTTCCATTTCGGCTTGCTAGGAAGTTTCGACCACAAGTACAGAGCCCGATCCAAGGCCAAATCCCAGTTGAACTGGATGAATAGTGGGAGGATACCGTTTTGATCCTGGAAGGAGACAAGACAGAGATAAGCCAGTAGATTGGTCCAGCGTGTTCCAGAATTGCGGTGTAACAGGGATTGCGTCGAACTTTCCCGTTTGATTTCGTTAAGTTGTCCGTGGGTCCCGGGAAAGCGGTCCCGTTGGGCCAGGAACTCTTCGCCTGCACGCGATGCCAAGTGGAAAATAGCCCTGTTAAGGGCCTTCTTCACCATTGTTGGCTTGATATCCTTAAGATCCCTAATGAATAGTGGTCCGTACCATTTTTTGGCACAAGGTTTTCCTGCTGCCTTCCACAGGTCTTCGTCCATGTCCGCCATGCCATAAAGCTCTTCGATGTTGAGCAGATCAGCGTTTACATACGCGGCCGCACCCTTGACTCGCGTGATAAAAGCCTGAATAGCCGCCAGGTCACCCCTAGCCCCCGCGTAGGCATCAACCTTTGCCAATTTATCCATGACGGTGTCAAGGAACCCTGCCAGGGCGGGCACCCCCAGGCCGACCGAGCAGCCACTGCCTATCACAATAGCCGTATACGGCCCCATTCGGTTTGGATGGCTTTGATCAGTCATCGTGTCTTGCCCGCCTTGCCGAAAAGCGGTTCCACCCAGGAGATCCCCTCGTCGTTAAGATCATAGGCGTGGGGCCGCATGTCATGGGCAGCTCCACGCATCTTTAATACTTGCAGGTAACGCACGATATCCCCGGAAGGATATTTACGATAGTTGAGCTGAATCACGCCAGAGGCTAGGTAGCGTTCCTCGGTGCCCAGAAACAACGGATGACCACCCCATGTCTTCCCGGTATCGCGTTCCGCTTCACAAGCCAGGAAGGTCGTAACTCCATATTCCTCCAGCCAGCGCACCAGGTTCAGTATATTGAGCCTTCTGGCAGGGGATGCATTGGCCGACAGATCGTTTTCGCCAAATGGATTCATCAATGCGCTCAGGGAGTCGATGGCGAGCAACCGGTGCTTGTACTCGGGGAAACGGATAAATACCTCCGCCAGAAGATCCTTGAGAAGGCGTACACGCTGAAATGGGTCGGAGATGGGGCGAGTGATAAGATTAAAGCATCGACAGCTTATCGGTTTTTTGTCGTCATGATCCTCTCTTGAAAAAGGCACAGCATCATCGTCCAGTTGTTCAATACGCTTGGGATCTTTCTTATCCGCGTGATAATAGAGTCCAAATTGTCCGTCTTCATCCAGATCGTGCCCGCCCAGATTTAGGTCGTAACTGTGTTTGCTCCAAGAATCCGGGCGCTCCTTTTCCTGACTACCACCTCTCAGGCGTGGATAGCGCAGCCTGTCATCCAACCGCCCGCTCAGGAAGGCCGTGGCATCGATCACTACAAACTGATCATTGCCGGAGGATTCATTCACCCATTGGTCTAATAGTTTCTTATGGTTATCCAGGAGACGGGAAAGGTTGTTCTCCAGGCTGATGAAACAGCGTAACGTGCCCATTTTTTTGTCTTTGTGTTCTTTGGCATCTTTGGCATCTTGCTGTGTCAGCGCAGGCTTAAATAATTGGTTAATTTTCTCAAAGGTCTTGTTGTTCTCAGTATCTCCTGCTTTGAGACAGACGGCCCACGACCGTTTTTCCTCTTTCTCATCCTTTTTCTTTTCCTTTTGTATTGCCAGACTTCCATGAGTCACATAGGTGAGCAAAAAAGTTGTTTTTCCGGTTCCAGGATCACCCACTACGACCACGGTGTTCCCTCGTGGAATCCCCGATGGGAGATCGCCACTGCCATCCTTAACATCCTTATTCTCATCAGGAGTCTTGGTATCCATCACTGTTCCCACTCAGCTTCTATCCCGCAAAAACCAACTCAGGCCGCTGATCCGGGACGGCAGTGGCAGTATGCACCGCAATATCCTGCCTCGCTTTGGACCAGCATTCGCCATCGACGACTATATACCGAATACCGAGCGCATCAGCCAAGGGCAAAGCCTGTGTAATGGTAGCGGGCATGGGCCGGCCCCTGGGGTTAAAGGATGTATTGATCAGCAGCGGAATATCGTTGAGCCGTTCGATTTCCAAGAGTAGTGCGTGGAAGCGTGGGTGATCCTCCCGGTTTACCGTTTGCAAACGCACCGTGCCATCGGCATGCAAAAGATGCGCTAACCGTTCATGCCAGGCGGGTCGAGGCCGTACTGTGATAAGCATATAAGGCGTCAGCCCATGCCCCGCGACCGGAATGTCGAACAGTTCTTCCGCCCGCTCCCGTGGCACGGCAAGCGCCAGCGGCTCGAACCAGTAGCGTCCCTTCAATTGATTAACCCGCTCGACGACATCTCGACTGAGCGGTGAGGCCAGCAGGGAGCGTCGGCCCAGGGCTCGCGGGCCAAATTCGCAGCGTCCGTCCAACCAACCTATTACCTCGCCCTCTGTGAGCCAGCGAGCTACTGTCGTCAACAAGCCGCTCATACGCTTACGTTGCCAGCCTTTTGCACGGCCAAGGAATGCAATACCCGGAATGGGACCCCATCCAGCCACCTCAGCGGACGCATGACCAGGGACAGGTAGTTTTGTAATGCCCGTGTATACATGCCACGCGGCGCCTACCGCTGTACCGGCATCGTGAGCCGCCGGGCCAATGTGGATTTTAGAAAACGGGCCTCTAGCCGCCAGTTCGGCATTGGCACGGCAGTTGAGTGCCACGCCGCCTGCATAAACTAACGCCGGTTCACCGGTTTGCTTGTGCAAATCATTAGCGATTGCCAACAAAACCTCTTCGGTTGAACGTTGTAACGTGACCGCAATACGGATACGGATGGCTGTATCCTGTGCAGCCACCTTGCGGCTGCAACCAAACCATTGCTCTAAACCGGAATAGTCCCCTGGATGCTCAAGATCGAAGATCTGCGGGTCCACCACCAGCCTCTCTTCGCACCATTGCATGTGGTCAGCTAGGGCATTGCTGGGCGGTGCAGAATCCAGTCCTGCCAGGGCCATCACCTTGCAGGCATCGTACTCGGTCAGTCCCAGAAAACGGGCCACCTTCTCCCAGGCCAGACCCACTGAATGCGGGAACAGGGATTGACGCTGCATCTGCAACTGCCGACGATTCCCCCGACCTAGAGATACGCTGGCGCCTTCGCCAATACCGTCCATCACCAGTACCGCTGCTTGCTCGAACGATGACGTACCCAGGGCATACCAAGCATGGCAGACGTGGTGGGGAACAAAGTGAAGTTTTGCATTGGTATGACTGCGAAGCATTTTCGGTACACGGGCAAGGCTGCGTTGAAACATGCTTTCGCCAAGCGGGTGGCCGAAGTTGTCGTACCGTCCCTCGGATCCGATGCAGGCTTGGCGTTGTCTCAGTGAGGGATCGAGAGAATAGGCTACGGCGTCAAGATCCTGCCAAGTTACCCCGGCCTCTTTCAAACAGTAGTTTATGGCTTCCACAGGCAAGTAATGCGCGCTGTCCACTCGTAGTGGTTTGCCGTGTTTACAGCCGGAAAAACGTTCTTCTTCCACCGCTGCTATCACGCAACCGTCGATAGCGATGGCGGCTGCCGACTCGTGGTACGCGCTATTAACACCGAGAATTACTTGAGCACACCTACCTGGGAATCTTTTTATTTGCTTCATCATTAGGCTTCTCAGGATTGATGTAGATGCAATTGTCCGCGCTGTGGGTACAGATATATCTTAGATATTTTTTATCCCAACCCGCGCAAAATTCATTGTTTTTTCTGTCATATTGCCACATTGGAATATAGACAAAATCCTTTTGTGATTGAATTAACTCCGGCAGCACCTCGATATGGACACGAGCAACCCTGAATTCATTTTCCAGTACGCATGGGTCAACTTTGATGATACCGTCGAAGAATGACTCCAAGTAGCTGGTCTCTTGCTCATTGAGTACACTTTCTTGCAATACTGCGAAAAATAGGCCGGATTTGTAACGAATGTCTTGTTTACCCGGCTTGGGTTCCACAGACCAGATACTCTCATTGAGCATGGTCTTAAGAAAGGCTGCTGATTCCGAGAGGCCCAAGTTGCGATACAGGTTGCTCAGAGAGTTGAGCAGGAACACATTAAGCTTTGCGCCACCCGGTTTCGCCTGGACTAGCCTGAAGAAACGCATAATGGCCATTGGGTTACCGGGTCCTGCTACCGATTTTGACCACCACTTGTATTCTTCCCTTATTTTTCCGCTTGGCGCCTTATATTTTTCCACTGGCTTACTATTCTCAAACTTAAATTCTTTGACGCTGAGGTCTCCGCCAGCATCATGAAAACTGCCGAAGGTGTCTAGCCAAGCCGCCATTCTTGGCACTTCGCCGTTTTCTTTACCATTTACCAGAGCATTACCAAAATCACCCGTAATATCGCTCGTGCTGACGTAATAATCTGGCCCCTTAAGATGTTGAATTAAATTATCTGGAGAATCTTCTATAAACATCCCTATGACATTAGGGGGAACCTCATTTTCGTTATCTTTTACGACACGGGACGCAAACAGCAGCTCACCCAACAAAGGATATAGCTCCGGCATGCGCACGCTGCTACGAATAAGATAAGCGTAGCCTGGGCGTAGATTTTCACCCTCCGGCGTGAATTTTCCGAACACTTTTAGCCTGGGCCGATTTTCGTTATTGCGTTTGTTCATCACAGACTCACTGCGACTGACGGCGCCTTGCCGCCTGTGGAGAAATAGAGCTCAAGTTCTTGCTCGTGGACCAGTTCAGCCAGCTCGGGCAAAGCTGTGAGCAGCTCTTGGCGCAGTACCTCTCGCTTATCCATCTGCTCAGCGGGAATGCAGATCTCAAGCGTCGGACGAAACTCTCCTTCCACAAACGGTGCGGCCGGATTACTAGGTGCGTCCTTGTACCGAAACCGCGCACCCGCAACCTGGGCAGATATCAATGCTGTAAGTTCGAATGTGTCCAATTGTACCGCCCGTGGCAAAACCAGAGTGTCAGCGATCCGCCCATCTAAATGTACTCTGGGACCTTCGTATCTGCAGGTACAGCGCTGCCGCTCGATACGGCCTTTATCACCGCTGCGAAACCGGATAATAGGCATGTTCTCCTGCATCAAGCTGGTGACGACCAGCTCACCCGTTTCCCCTTCCAGTACCGGTCGGTCCGAGTTTGGTTCCAATACTTCCACGTGTGTAGCGTCGGGCCAATAATGGAAACCGTTGCGCACCCGGCATTCGGCACCGACCACACATTCAGAAAGCCCGTAGGCGTCGTGGACAAAAGCGCCGAAATGCGCCTCGATGAGATGACGCTCGTTGTCGAGCAAGGGCTCACCGGTGGTTTCTACCATTTCCAGGCACGCCCCCTTGTAATCGGGTGCCCAGGCGGCGAGCACGCTGGGGGTGCTGGAGATTACGGTGGGTCGGATGAGACCGACCATGCGCTGCCAAGTTTCAATGCCGCCATGCAGATCTACCGGGAAGACTTCCGCCCCAGCCAAGCGGTGACCATCCACCGTGATCTTGCCCACCGTCCACAGCCCCATGGGCAGCAGCACCATCACGCGCGAATGTTCCGTGACCCCTTCAAATCTGGCGAAACGTGCACACAATTCGCCCACGCGCCCCAAATCTTCGAGACTGTAGCGAACCATCTTCGGAGCCCCGGTGGTGCCGGAGGAGTAAAACAGCAGCTCCGGGCCTTGGCGCCCTTGGGCCTGCGTCTCTCGCAAGCGCTCGCTTTTCAGCGTCGGCAGATGGCACCATGCCTCGTCGACAAAGCTGGTAATCCGGGAAAAATCCCATCCTTCATACAAAGGGTGCCGGGCTGCCGCTTCCAGCAGGCACGCTTGGCTTAACACGGTGTTACAATCTCCATGGCGTTTCCATGATCTGTAGATGGCGTTTCGCACGAACCGGTACAGTACGGGTTTCAACCTCCACTGTCAGAAAGCCGGAACGGTGTGTATCGGCCACTTCCAAGGACGAAGCAAGAAAGCGGCTGTGGACGTCTCCAGGTAACGGCAATGGTGCGGATCCACCCAGAACAATGCGCAGTCGATCACCCTCCAGCGCGTGCTCAACCGTGAAATGCGCTTCGTGGATAGGGCTCGTTATTCCATCCAGAAAACGGTCCAATTGAGCCCGCCCAACCTTGACGCCCGTCGCTAATCCAAAGCCATGGCCACTGCGCCCGAGGTACCTGAACTGAGGGCCATCGGCTGTGTCGGGAGCTAATTCCACCAAGTCGTTCAATGGATAGCGAAGCAGTGGCATTGCATTACCATGGCGCCGCGTTACCAGCAACTCGCCGATCCCTGTCTCTGCGATACGGCCCTCCGGCGCCAGGATCTCCAGGTGCAGGCGATCGGGGTCCCAGTGGAAAACGCCCGGTTCGTCACGTACTTCCGCCCCCAGAACCGCTTCGCTGGCAGCGTATAGGCACTGTGGGGCAGTACCGAAATAGGCGGCAAGTTGCTCGCGTATCGAAGAGGATACGGCCTCGCCCACCAGTATCAACTTGTCTGTTTTGTGAGGAGGCGGGAAACGCATCATGTTGCGGGCAACGGACGGTGTGGTTATCAGGGCGTTTACCCCGACACTTGACATGAGTCGGGTAACGCCCGGCAGGTGGGGCCCATACAAGCCGGCGGGAAGAACCCCCGCACCAAGATACAGCAAAGATTCACACAAATTATCGCCCGAGAACCAGGGGCCGAAGGGCAGCACAACTGCTGCGAGGTGACCCTTTCCCAGCCCGAGTTCGGCGAGGCAATCGGCCCGATGGGCGACGACTTGCTGCCAGTCCTGGGAGGAAAAAGCCACCTGTTTGGGTGCCCCGGTGCTCGAACTGGTGAAGTAGCATAGGCTGGATTTGGTTGAGTCCGAGCGACGCCCATTGCCAATCAGCCGTCCCAATGGAATGGCTCCCCAAGTGGTAACTCCACGCAGCTGTTGGGTGAAACGAGAATCATCGCGTAACCGAGCTAACAATTCGCCTTGCCAGTCAGGGCCGCGGGTGCTAGCGTGCATTTGCTGAGTTATCCGAATGTCAGTCACGTTAAGGTGGTCTCCCAGGCTACGGTATCAAGTCCAGATTGAATTTGTGAATCATAGACTTCCAGGTGGCTCTGGGCAAATTCGAGGTTCTCGGCCAGACGCTCGGACCAGGGTCGCGCATCCTTGTGTGCCAAATCCCTTAGATAATAAGCATAATCGGGCTTTGCCCGCAGGCGCGCCGCCTCCCGACGGTAGCGCACATCATCCAGTGTGCGCACCAGTTCCAGTACACATCGGTGGATCGAATGGGTGACGGCATCGCTGGTGAATTTCTGCGGATTGGCGAGCAGATTGAGTCGTGGCAGCGGGTCCGACTCCAGCCCTCCCAGAAACCAGTCAAAGGGGGTAACCGCGTGGGGGCGCCCCGGTCGGAAATCCAGCAGACGGTCAGCCAGATCGAGTAAAAAGTAGGGCTCAGGCAACCGGTAACGCCCAGCTTCATACAACAGGTCCGGCAGTGTGTAGGTCTGCAGGTTGGGAACCATGATATTGGCAAATAATTTCAGCTCCTGGAGATAACCCAAGCCACGATCCACTTCCTCCAGCATCTCGGATGTCGTGAGCACCGTGGCTCCAGCGAACAGGAAGACCCCAGGATCGAGCCGGTAGGACTGCGCAACCGCTATCGCTTGACTGAAGACGTCACGGCTTAGATCTTTCGCAAATACCACATTACGCAAAAAATCATCGTGGCACTCGAAGCCTGCATTGACCACCACATCCAGGGCGTCCAACAGAGGCTCAAGCTCCCTCAACTCGCCGCTTTCGTGCGCCGCAAGCAAATGTTCAGGCCGACATTCCAGCATCAAGTGCAAATTGACACCCTTCTCTTCCTGGAACGCTACCAGTCGCTCCAGGATAGCGCGCCGATATTTCGGTGGCACCTCGGCATCCCTGAAGAAGCTACTCTCACCGGCGAGTTGAAGCATATACCAGGGCCGTTCTGGGGCCTCGCGCAGGCGATAGTTATCCAGCCGGCCGTTGGCGCGGGTGACAAAGAGTTCGGCGAAGTGATCCAGCACCCATTCCAACTGCCCCATCAATCCGGCATAGAGCTCCTGCTGACCCAACCCAGTTGGATAAGAACGAGCAGAATAACTGCACGGGCTACAGTATCCCAAAACATATTTATCACAGGGTACGGTGCGTAAGGCAATGATTGGATAAGTGCCGCAGGGAGCATGGTCAAAGTATATGTCGGGTTTTATCGGGGCGCGGTGGAGAGGTTGATCTTTTTTCTCATAACGGAGGCGGCGTTTACGCAACTCCCGTGATAATTCACGGGACTGTGCCAGGAGTTCTGCCGGTGCCGCTGGCGGGGGGGCGGCCCGCATCGGCACACTCACCCCCACCCCTCCACGGCAGCTAATGCGTACAGGTCCACTTCTTGGATAAGACAGGGATCGATATCCAGTTCATGCGCCAGTATCTGATACTCAGACATGATCCTTTGCGGGAGCGATCTTCCTACCTGGACTGCCCATTCTTCTTGCCGGAATTCATCTCGGCAGGCACATGAATAAATCGTTCTTATGTGTTCAAACTCCCCAGTCTGGTTCCAGAAATTGATGGCGCCTTTAACGTGCTCAGTGCAAAGATCGCAGGTTCGCGCATAGTGGCGTGGAGGCACCGGCGCATGGCTGATCCCCTTGATTTGGACAAACCGTCGATATTCTGGCGGTAGTCGCTCAAGTAGTTCCACCGCTCGCCAAAGACTGGGCAGAGTATAGCGCCCGCGTTCTGTGAGGTAACTGGTCAGGCTGTAGTCCATCAGATTGGTAACCATTACAAAGATATACCCGGAGCCATGATCCACAGCAAACCGTATTGTGCGCTCCGCATCCTCGACGTCCTCCTGGGCGGTCATGAACGGCTTACCCAGGAGCACGTAGCAATCGAAGGGGAAACCCTGACTCCGCAATAGATCAAAAGCTGCCAGGTAATCCTCGCGTCGCCGGCCCTTGTTGATGCAATACTGCTGCACAAAGTCATCACTGCTTTCCAATCCGAAAGAAACCGAGATTGGATGGGGCCCAGGGCTTCCCGCCGTATCGGGAGAAAAAGCGCTTACCATGGTATGCAGGCGCTCGGGAGTTATGTATTCAGGGCGTGTTTCGATAATCAGGAATCGAAATCCTGCCTCCCGAAGCATCTGCAACATGAGCGGCCGAACCTCATCAGAAACCTCGGCACGGTCCAGGAAACTGCCGTTGGAGGTAAATACCAGAGCGGGATAAACGGCCGGGTTCAAGCGGCGAATCGCATCTTCAGTCTGAGCGCTAAGGTGCCGATCGGTAACCGGGCCGCGATTAGCGCCCAGATGATAGCCACACATAACACAGCCGGCTGAAGCGGACCAACGGCAGGGATTTGTCCGCAGGGTGACCAGCGGCATGACATAAGATCCGGCACACGGGCCTTCCGGCGCATGCAACCGCACCTCTTCATAGTAGATATCGGTGTGCCAGGGATCGGGCACTGTGTGTGGAACGTGCTGATGCAGTATCTGCTGCATCACATGGTTCAGGAATCGATTGCCGCGGCGTGTAGCGATTTTTCCCACTCGATGCGGCTCTACCACCGTAGGAGTGGCGGCAGGAATAGCGCTCATTTGCATAACGCCTTGATATTCATCATTATATCCTCATAAATAAACTCCAAGACTTGAGCTAATATAGCGCAGGGCAGGAGGCAAGTGATGCAAATCGCGGCGACGATTGTGTTGATCGAGGGAAAGCGCAAGAAGCTCACGCAACTGGCGAAGTCCCACACGGCGAGCATACGCATGGCGCGTCGCGCACAGATCGTGTTGCTTGCGGCGGCGGGTCAGCGGAACGATGCGATTGTCGAGGCGCCGGGTATCGGCCGTGGGCAAGTCGGGCGCTGGCGGGAGCGTTACGCCGCAGGCGGTCTGGCAGCCATTGGGTTCGACTTGCCGCGTGGCGGACGCCCGCCAAGCAGACGCCGCGGAGGTGGTGCGACTGACCACACAGACGCGGCCCGAGGCGGTTACGCACTGGAGCACGCACCTGGCGGCGAAGGTTGGCGTGAGCGACACGACGCTGTTCGCCGCGCTCAGCACACTGGTCGGTTCGCTCATCGCTTGTTGCCAACCGCGTCACCGCCATGAGGAGTGGCCCATCTTCCTGCGCCAAATCAACTGGGAGACGCCCAAGGACAAGGCAGTGCATCTGATCTGCGACAATTACGCCACACAAGCATCCCAATGTGCAAGCATGGAGCGCCAAGCCCCCACACTTTCACGTGCACTTTACCTCGTCCCAAGGGTTTGCACCAGAAATGCTTCTAAAACAAAGAATAGCAGTGACCCTTGACAAGCCAATATCTAATCGATGTTCCCGCTGATGTCGCCGGTGCCTTGTAATGGGGCTGTGCCTACTCCCTCCGCGCCTCAATGCAGTGGTCGGCCATGCCTTCGGCATCCTGCACGGCGTGTGCCCCGTCCCGCGGGTGCCGTTGCCTTGCGATGAGCGCCGCCGGGAAAACCCGTGCCCGCATTTGACGCGCAGCCCCGAATCCGCTTTACTGCAAGCTCCGCATCAGGACATCACGCCGGAGGGAGTCGGCGTGCGGTCGCGGCGGGGCGGTCGCCGGGCTCACGGAGCACCTTATGCACCTGGAAGCGCTCGTCGCCACCTATGGATATGCCGCGATCCTCCTGGGAACTCTTCTCGAGGGGGAGGTCGTGGTGCTGGTGGCCGGGTTTTTGGCTCACCAGGGGTATCTGGATCCCGGGGGCGTGGTGTTGGCGGCGTTCTCCGGGACCCTGTGTTCGGACCAGCTTGCCTATTTCCTCGGGCGCAGCCGGGGCGGCGCAGTGCTGGAGCGACGGCCGGCCTGGAAGGCCAAGGCGGCCCGCGTGTTTGCGCTGCTGCATCGGCGCCGGATCCCGCTGACTCTCGGCTTTCGCTTCCTCTATGGGTTGCGCACGGTGACTCCGTTCGTGATCGGTGCGAGTGGTATCCGGCCGCGCGAGTTTGTACCGTGGAACGTGCTCGGAGCCGCCGTCTGGGCGGCGGTCCTCGCCGGGCTCGGCTACTCGATCGGCGGTGCCCTGACGGTGGTGGTGGCGGATGCACAGCGCTACGAACTGTGGGTCCTGGCAGGCGCCGCGTCGCTCGGCGCACTGATCTGGATCGGCTACGCCCTGCGCGGGCGTCTTGCCGCCAAGGTCGCCGATCCCGACGGCGGTCTGTGAGCGGCTGCCGCCAGCCTTGGCGTCACGCACTGGATCCGGTGCAGCGCCAAGCGTAGGTGCAGTCCAGCTCCGATCGAACCGCGGTAATGCCGCTGAGACCGTCTTCGAGCATCGTCGTCAGGGGCGTGCGCCGGTCGAAGCGGCGGTGCGGCGTGTTGATCCACAGCGCCCCCTGGGTCGGGTCGCGCGGGCAGGCGGTGCGCAGCGTATCGGCGATCCCCACCAAGTGCTCCACTCGCTCCGAGATCTCCGGCGTGTCCGGGAGCGGGGTGTTGTCGCGAAA
>VAOW01041058.1_pt1 | contig 15458 bp, 14 predicted proteins | sample 3393921 | NCBI WGS metagenome assembly VAOW01 (sample SAMN08290428, study PRJNA428436) | hydrothermal vent metagenome | isolation source: Deep-sea hydrothermal vent chimney | place: Indian Ocean: Southwest Indian Ridge | depth 2742 m m
ATTCATACGTGATCTCGCTGGTCAAAGAGTTCTTGCAAAGCTTCTCGAGCAACAAACAGAGCATAGCTCCTCGGCACTACGTAATCATAGGGGACCTGACACCAAGGCCCCTTATGGACCTTACACACAGAATTTGCGCCATGTGCTGAATGCGATTGAAGGGCATATGGTTTCCGGCTATGCCGATGGTGGGGATGATCCAACCAAACCGCTTGAAATAGTTCCGGGTGCTGTAGATGAGGCATCTGCCTTTCTAGCTGAACACGTTGATACTCGGAAACGATTTTTGCGGGTGAATGATCTGGTGGAAGGTTTTGAAACTCCATTTGGGCTTGAATTACTGGCAACCGTGCATTGGGTAATAAAGCATGAAAAAGCGACTTCGCTTGGAGATGTTGTAAAGCATACCTATGCATGGAATTCACGAAAACAACAGTTTTCTGAAAGACAGATTGATCTTGCAGTACATGTATTGACCGACAAGGACTGGGTTGAACCCATATGCGCAATTAAATCAGGCGCTAATTAAATATGCCGGCGACTACTGAGCTAGACTTTGAAGCGGCCATCGAAGCATGGCTGGTGGATCAGGCGGGTTATGACGTGGCCGATAACAGCCAGTTTGATGCCGCCTTGGCGCTGGACAGTCAAACCTTGCTGGCCTTTATCCAGCAAACCCAGCCCGAAACGTGGCAAAAGCTGGTGGCCAGTTATGGCGGTAACGTGGAAACGTCGGTGGTCAAACGTATTGCTGCGGAATGTGACAGCCGGGGTTTGTTGGATGTGGTGCGTAACGGGGTGCGGGATCGCGGGCAGACGATTCACTTGGCCTATTTCAAACCCGCCACCGGCCTGAACCCTGACACCGAAAAACACTATCAACAAAACCGTCTGACGGTGATGCGGCAAGTCTATTACGATCTGGCCAGCAAGAATTCCATTGATATGCTGCTGTCGCTAAATGGCCTGCCCATTGCCACGGTGGAACTGAAAAACGCCTTTACCGGGCAGAAGTCCATTAATGCGATTCGCCAATATTTGAAAGACCGCGTGCCCAGCAACAAGACGCCGCTGATCCAGTTCAAAAAACGGGCGCTGGTGCATTTTGCCGTGGACACGGACGAGGCCTACATGGCCACCAAGCTGGCAGGCAATCACACCTTTTTTCTGCCCTTCAACAAGGGCCGCCACGGCGGCAAGGGCAACCCGGATCAGCACACGCACCAAACGGGTTACAAGACGGGCTACCTGTGGGAAGAGGTCTGGCAGCGCGATAGCTGGCTGGATATTATTCACCGCTTTATCCACGTGCAGGTGTCTGAAAGCTGCAATCTGGACACGGGCAAGAAGACCCGCAAAGAGACCCTGATGTTCCCCCGCTATCACCAACTGGATGCCACCCGCAAACTGTTGGCCGCCACCCGAGGGCAGGGGGTGGGTGCAAACTATCTGATTCAGCACAGCGCCGGTTCGGGCAAGACCCATACGATTTCATGGACCGCCCACCAGCTTGCCAGCCTGCACGATGATCAGGACACGCCGATTTTCAATTCGGTGGTGGTGATATCGGATCGGCGCAATCTGGACAAGCAGCTTCAAGACAATATCTATCAGGTCGAACACAAACGCGGAATGGTGGAAAAGATTGATGATGATAAGTCGTCCACCGATCTGGCCAATGCCCTGAATGCGGGGGTGAAAATCATTATCACCACCCTGCAAAAATTCAGCTTTATTCTGGATAAGGTGAATGGCTTTGCTGGCCGGCGCTTTGCGGTGATTGTGGACGAAGCCCACAGCAGTCAGAGCGGGCGCAGTGCGGCAAACCTGCGCGTGGCCTTGGGGCATTCCGGGGGCGAGGCGGGCGAGGCCGCAGTGTTAAGCGCGGCGGAGGGGGAAGATGGCAAGCAGCCGGAAGAACCCAGCGGTGAAGATATTATTCTGGCCGAGATCAAGAAGCGCGGCAGGTAGGAAAATATCAGCTTTTACGCCTTCACCGCCACGCCCAAACACAAGACGCTGGAAATGTTCGGGGAGGAAGATAGCGACGGCAAGCCACGGCCATTCCACCTGTATTCCATGCGGCAGGCGATTGAAGAACGCTTCATTCACGATGTGTTGAAGTATTACACCACCTACAAAACCTACTACGGTCTGTCCAAGGCCATTGACGATGACCCGGACGTGGACGAAAAGAAGGCCAAGCGTGCCATTGCCCGCTTCATGTCCCTGCATCCCCATAATATCGCGCAGAAAACCGAAATTATGGTGGAGCATTACCGTCGCTTCACCCGCAAAAAGATCGGTGGCCGTGCCAAGGCGATGGTGGTAACACGTTCACGCTTGCACGCGGTGCGCTACAAACAGGCGTTTGATGAATACATCAAGGACAAGGGCTATCAGGATATCAAAACGCTGGTGGCCTTTTCCGGAGCGGTGGAAGACCCGGATCTAAAGGAGGTCAGTTACACCGAGGCGGGCATGAACGGCTTTGGCGAAAAGGAACTGCCGGAGCGGTTCGGGTCTTCGGAATATCACACGCTGATCGTGGCGGAAAAATATCAGACCGGCTTTGACCAGCCCCTGCTGCATACCATGTTTGTGGACAAGCCGCTGAAAGACCTGAAAGCGGTGCAAGCGCTGTCACGTTTGAACCGTATGGCAGCAGGCAAGATAGATACCTTTGTGCTGGATTTTGCCAACGAGGTGGAAGACATAAAAGAAAGCTTCAAGCCCTATTTTGAAGAAACGGAAATCGACGAACCCACCGACCCGAACCAGCTATACACACTGGATACCAAGATCCAGCAGTTCGATATTTTGCGCAGTGAAGACGTGGATGCCTTCGCAGAAGTTTATTACAAGCCGCAGGCCAAGCAGACCAAGCGCGATCACGGTCAGTTGAACAGGTGGATTGACCCGGCGGTGGAACGCTACAGGCAAGCATTCAGGGATGCGACCGCACCCGTGGGCGAAGAGCGCTACACGGACGAGGGCGAAGACTTCAAAAGCAGCCTGCAAAGCTTCGTGCGCCTGTACAGTTTTTTGAGCCAGATTATTGACTGGCAGGATGTGGCGCTGGAAAAGCACTATGCCTACGGGCGCTACCTGTTGACCAAGCTGCCCTACCGATCCAATGGCGGTGTGCTGGATCTGGATGATGATGTGGAATTGTCGTCTTATCGCAATGACAAGACCTTTGAAGGCAGTGCCGCGCTGATGGTGGGGGATACGCGGGCGGTCTACGGTGTAACAGACGTAGGCACCGGTGGTGTGCCGGAGGAAAAGCAGTCACCGCTGTCGGCCATTATTCAGATCATCAATGACTGCTTCGGCACGGACTTCACGGAAGAAGACAAGCTGCTGTTTGAACAGATCAGCGGTGATATGGCGCAGGATGAAAAACTGGCCGAACAGGCGCGTGCTGGTTCAAAGGAAAGATTTAAGGTGGTATTTGAACCCAAAGCAATGCAAGCCTTTGTATCCCGGCACGGGCGCAATGAAAAAATCGTCAATGATTTTATGTCCAATCCTGATATGCGGAGCCTGATAGTGGCTGCTTTACTGGATGATGTTTATGGGCGAGTGACAAAGGGCGAGACGCCGATTGCCAGCCCCTACCATTCATATTCGTCGTAGGTATCCAGCGCTCCCTGACTGGTGATGCCGAGGTAACGCATCGTGATAGCAGGCGCGGAATGATTTAGTACCTTACTGACCTTTTCGATGGGTACACCCTCGCCTTTGATGAATGAACAAACGAGCATGTCATCATGCTTGAACACTGTGTGCGGCACGGGGTAATGGCGTGGCCAATCCTGGTCATTATAAATATCTGATAATAATAAAAAAGCCAACTGAAACAATCAGTTGGCTTCCGTATTTGGTGGAGGCGGGGGGAATCGAACCCCCGTCCGCAAGCTCTCCGCCTTCGGTTCTACATGCTTAGCTCAGTCTTTTAATTTAACCGCCAACTACCCGACAGGCAGGGAAGACTGGCGACGATCCCGGTTGAATTTTAGCGGTTCGGTCCTGGGAAAACCTCCCCGCGAGCTTGTAGAAGTCGACGCCTCGAACCTGAGCGCACAAGCTCGCTTCAGTGAGACGGCACCCTACCGGGTTTTAAGCGGCGAGTGCGTAGTTGTCGTCGTTGGCAACTATAATTTTGCAGCGAGTTTTACGAGGCCAGCTACATCCTCGGCATGCACCTCCGGTTTCGCAACCCGCGTCGAAGCCAAGTCGCCCCCATATGAATTTAGTATTCTATCATATTTAATTTTTTCAAGTGCTTCCATCACACAGGATTAGGAATATCCAGGAATATATGGTCTACTCCCCAGACCTGCGCCATCCATTCTCCAAGAGCCTGAACGCCAAATGATTCCGTTGCATGATGTCCAGCGCTCAGATAATGCAGGCCAGCCTCGCGGGCGATATGAGTAGTTTGTTCTGATATTTCACCGCTGAGATAGAGGTCTACTCCCTGTTGCGCGGCCTGATCAATATAGCCTTGTGCCGCACCGGTACACCAGGCGACTCGTGCTACCTTGGGCGGTCCTCCATCAATCCATAGCGGCTCTCGCCCAAGAACGCTGGTGATCCGCTGAATTAATTCTTTGATTGGCATGGGGTTTGGCAATCTGCCCACATTCCCGATAGCATCTGGATTGAGTAGGCCCTCCGTCAAAAAACCTAAGCGGTTCGCCAATTGCGCATTATTGCCAATTTCCGTGTGAGCATCCAGCGGAAGATGATAGGCGATTAAACTGACATCGTGTTTCAGCAAGGTAGCCAATCGACGCTTACGCAAGCCGGTAATCTGCACCGGCTCCCCTTTCCAGAAATAACCATGATGAACCAGAATGGCATCGGCTCCCAACTCGATTGCAGCATCCAGTAGCGCCTGACAAGCCGTAACACCCGTGACGATCAATTTGACTTCACCGCGCCCCTCGACTTGCAAACCATTGGGGCAATAATCATGAAATCGTCCGGGCTCAAGCTGTTCATCACACCAGGTCAGGATATCGTTGAGTTTCACCATCGTTTCATACCTCAGACAAAATCTGATCCAGTGCGATAAGCAAGCATCTATGCTGATTATCCGTCCCCACACTAAACCGCAAGTAGTTTTCTATTCGTGTCTGCTGAAAATGGCGCACCAGCACCTGATGTCTACGCAATAATTCGGCAATCGCTATCGCGGATATTCTGGAGTGCCGCGCGAACACAAAATTGGCGCTTGATGGCAATACCTCGAAATCCCGCTGTTGTAATTGATAAACCAGATCTTTACGCGAACGAATGATTACGTTTCGTGTCCGCTCGAACCATTCATGATCCCGTAGGGCGGCTACCGCACCGACTTGCGCTATGCGATCAAGCGGGTAGGAATTGAAACTGTTCTTGACTCGCTCCAAGCCTGCTATCAATTCGCTGGAACCCATTGCAAATCCTACTCTAAGGCCAGCCAAAGCATAGGATTTAGACAATGTACGCACGATCAGAAGATTGGTATATTTTTTAAGCAGAGGGACTGCGGTATCTCCACCAAAATCGATATAAGCCTCATCAATCAAGATGACGGAATCAGTATTTTTGGCCAGCAGGCGCTCAATGGCCGCGAGGGGTAGCAATCGTCCCGTCGGTGTATTGGGGTTGGCCAACATGATGCCTCCATTGGCTACTGGATAATCATCCACATGGATACCAAGATCCTGATCCAGCGGAATGATCCGATGTGCTATCCCGTACAACCGGCAATACACAGGATAAAAACTATAGGTGATATCCGGTATCAAAACCGGTTTTTCTTGTTGGAAGAAAGCAAAAAAAGAAAGCGCAAGCACTTCATCTGACCCATTGCCAACAAAGATCTGATCGTCTTCTACCGCCAGGAATTCAGCCAGCGTGCGCTTGAGCATTACGGCTTCTGGGTCTGGATATAGGCGCAAAGACCCATCAATCACCTCACGCATTGCCTTAATGGCCTGTGCAGAAGGGGGGTAGGGATTCTCGTTAGTATTGAGCTTTACCCAAGCACCCTGTTGGGGCTGCTCTCCGGGGATGTACGGAGTTAAGTGATGGACAACCGGACTCCAAAACCGGCTCATCCGTCCTGTCTCCGATAGCGCGCGGACAGGGCATGGGCGAACAGTCCCTCCCCTTCCGCCAGAGTTTGCGCTATCAGACCGAGGTGATCTGCCCCCTTGGGGGAACAGTTAATGATGCTGCTGCGCTTTTGAAAATCATAAACACCCAATGGTGAGGTAAAACGTGCCGTGCGCGATGTCGGCAGCACGTGGTTCGGGCCTGCGCAATAATCGCCCACAGCTTCGGCGGTGTAGCGACCGAAAAATATCGCCCCGGCATGATGGATACGGTGAGCCAGTTTTTCAGGCTCCGCCACGGACAGCTCCAGGTGTTCAGGTGCAATATGATTGGCCAACCGCACGGCCTCATCGAGATCACGTATCCGGATCAAAGCACCTCTAGCTTTTAGGCTGGCACGAATGATAGAGGCTCTAGGCATTCGCTTGAGCAGCGCATCCATAGCCTCCACAATCCGATCTAGATACGCTTCATCGGGGCACAATAAAATGGCTTGGGCGTCTTCGTCATGTTCTGCCTGGGAAAACAGATCAGCGGCAATCCATTCTGGATCCGTGAGGCCATCGGAAATAATCAGGATCTCGGATGGCCCTGCGATCATATCGATGCCCACCGCACCATAGACTTCACGCTTTGCAGCCGCCACATAGATATTACCCGGCCCCACGATCTTATCTACGGAAGGAATAGTCTGGGTGCCATAGGCCAGTGCGGCCACGGCCTGGGCACCACCGATAGTAAATACCTGATCGACTCCGGAAACTGCCGCAGCAGCCAGGACGAGCTCATTGAGCTCGCCATCCGGCGCGGGCACCACCATGATCAATTCTGGCACACCAGCCACTTTGGCTGGAATAGCATTCATTAAAACCGAGGAAGGATAAGCCGCTTTGCCACCCGGTACATAGAGGCCCACCCGATCAAGCGGTGTGACCTGCTGGCCGAGCAGATTACCGTCCTCATCCAGATATTCCCAGGAGTCGATTCGCTGATGTTCCGCATAGGTGCGAATTCTGGCTGCAGAAAGTTCCAGCGCTTCACGTTGCCGCTGAGGAATGGAGTCCAATGCCTGCCGCAGACGTGAAGATTCAATTTTAAGATCCACCATACTGGTTTTCCGCAGCCGGTCGAAACGAGCCGTGTACTCGAGAACCGCATCATCACCGCGCTGTCGTATATCATGGAGAATATCGCGCACGCTGCGGGTAACCTGCTCACCGGCCACGCTTTCCCAAGTCAAAAGTGCATCCAAACGGCTTGCGAAGGTTTCGGATCGGGTATCAAGTCTCAAAATTTCTGACATAGTAGTGCAGATCCTGCTGGCAACGAAGAGAAAAGCCGGAATGATGCCATTTGACTGGTTAAAAGAATCAATCGCACACCCGGATCAGGACGACTGGATCAGCCGCCCTGCTTCAGGGTCGAACCGACCATGACAGTGTGGCGTAAATTTCGCCGTTGGCGCACGGCTTCGGCGACTTCTAGCAACAACATCTCGGTATCCGTCCAGGCAATACAAGCATCGGTAATACTTTGCCCGTAAGTCAGCGGTTGTCCTTTGATAACATCCTGTCGGCCAGCTCCTATATGACTTTCCAGCATGACACCCATAATGGATTCGTTACCATTTTTGATTTGCTCCATCACATCGTGAGCAACACCAATCTGGCGCTCCGGCTGTTTACGGCTATTGGCATGACTGCAATCGATCATAATACACGGTGGCAAGCCCGCCTTGCGCAAGCCCTCCACTGTCTGTTGCACGCTCTGCACATCATAATTAGGCCCGACTTTCCCACCGCGCAGAATAATATGGCAATCCGAGTTGCCCGTTGTGATGTAAATAGCCGATCGTCCCGCCTTGGTTAGAGAAAGGAAGTGGTGAGGCCGGGAAGATGAGCGGATAGCATCAATGGCAATCTGGATATTCCCATCTGTCCCATTTTTAAATCCAACAGGACAGGAAAGTCCTGATGCGAGCTCCCGATGAACCTGGCTTTCAGTTGTCCGTGCACCGATTGCCCCCCAGCTGATCAAATCAGAAATGTACTGGGGACTGATGATATCGAGATATTCAGTGGCCGCAGGTATGCCCATCTCTGCAAGGTCGCGCAGCAATCGGCGAGCAATGCGCAATCCACGATCGATCTGGTAGCTGTTATCGAGATCCGGATCATTGATCAATCCCTTCCAGCCAACAGTCGTCCTGGGTTTTTCAAAATAAACCCGCATGATGACAACCAATTCATCCTCAAGCAGATCCCGTATCCGCCGCAATCGTTGGGCATAGTCAATGGCCGCTACCGGATCATGGATCGAGCAGGGGCCGACAATCACGACTAGACGATCGTCCCTGCCCACCAGAACATCATGCACTGCCTGGCGAGTTTCATAAACCAGATGTTCGACATTCTCCGTCGACGGGATCTCTCCACGGATCGTCGCTGGCGCACTCACCTCACGAATGGATTTTATGCGCAGATCTTCGGTCGGGTAAGGCATGTTATCGGGAGCAGCCCCTGTCACGGTTTAAATGAGTGAGTATAAAAAATCGTAGCCAGTCCAGTCACCTTGCTCTTTCATGACAATGCGCACGAACATGGCTGATATACTATCAATAGTATACGCCTGACTCGTTCCACCTCTTGCCCACCCGACATTCCAATACGCCATCAGTCCACAAAAGAATGTATCAAGCTTTAAAATAAAAGAATTATTTTAACCCAGATTTCCAGCAATGGCACGAATAATGTCTGGATCTCATTCGGCAGCATTGACTGCCCGATCGAGCTGACCGATCAAGGCACGCACTCGGCGATGCTTCATCTTCATGGATGCCTTGTTCACGATCAACCGGGAACTGATATCGGCAATCAATTCCCAGGGTTCAAGACCATTAACACACAGAGTATTGCCGGTATCGACGAGATCAACGATGCAATCAGCCAGCCCTACCAGCGGGGCCAGCTCCATCGAACCGTAGAGCTTCACCACCTCCACCTGTCGGCCCCGGGAGGCAAAGTATGCGCGTGTACTCTGAATGAATTTCGTTGCCACCCGCAAGCGCCGGTGACTCACCTGGTTGCCACCCACCGGGCCGGCAACCATCAATCGACAACGGGCGATACGCAAATCCAGAGGTTCATAAATCCCTTCTCCACCCTGCTCCATCAGGACATCCTTGCCAGCCACGCCCAGGTCGGCAGCGCCATGCTGAACATAGGTGGGTACATCTGTCGCACGGATCACCAGCAAACGAACTGCCGGATCATTTGTTTCGATAATCAGTTTACGGCTGGTTTCCGGATCTTCTCGGGGAACGATGTCTGCTTTTGCCAGCAACGGAACAGTATCTTTGAAGATTCTGCCTTTTGATAAGGCAATGGTCAGTGTATTCATGTTAAAAGTCTGCCGGAAGAAAAAGGAATCTACTGCACAAGAGGGGAAAAGACTGCATTCTTTCTGTATTTTCTTTGGATGATTCTGGTGCTCGCCTAAAATCTATTCGATCTCTCTCGCCGCACCAGCCCTTTGCACCGCCTCCATATTCCACAAACTCCCGGCTCCTTTATCACCTGGCGATGCGTTTGATCCGCGCGCCCAATTGCATCAATTTTTCCTCAATGCATTCATAGCCTCGATCAATATGATAGATATGATCTACGAGCGTTTCCCCGTGCGCGGCCAGTGCGGCCAAAATAAGGCTTGCCGAAGCCCTGAGATCGGTAGCCATCACGGGTGCGCCCGTCAGCTTGTCCACACCGCGAACAATGGCGGTATTGCCGCTAACCTGAATATTGGCACCCATTCGCTGTAATTCCTGAATATGCATGAAACGGTTTTCGAACACGGTCTCGGTAATGCTGGCAACACCATCTGCAATCGTGTTCAACGCGGTAAACTGTGCCTGCATATCAGTGGGGAAGGCTGGATAAGGAGCCGTTTGCACATCAACGCAACGAGGCCTTTCTCCATGCATATTCAACTCTATACTATTCTTCTCTACATGGATTTCGGCGCCAACCGCGCGCAATTTGTGTAAAACTGCATCCACTAACGAGGCACGGGTTCGCTTGACCTTGACCCGCCCCCGCGAAATCGCGCCAGCCACCAGAAAGGTTCCAGTCTCGATCCGATCCGGCAAGACTGAATATTCACACCCCTGCAGATGATCCACGCCATGAATCACGAGACGGTCAGTTCCAGCACCCTCGATTTGTGCGCCCATGGCATTCAGACATCTGGCTAAGTCCACGACTTCCGGCTCGCGGGCGGAGTTTTCGATAATGGTTCGGCCCTCCGCGAGAGAAGCGGCCATCATCAGGTTCTCTGTTCCTGTGACGGTAATAATATCCAGCACCAGCCGCATGCCATGCAAGCGCTTCGCTCGTGCACGGATATAGCCCGCTTCGACTACTATCTCGGCCCCCATAGCCCGCAGGCCATCCACATGCAGATTGACCGGGCGGGAACCGATCGCACAGCCACCTGGCAGAGCCACTTCAGCTTCGCCAAACCGGGTCAACAAGGGCCCTAACACCAGAATAGATGCGCGCATCGTCTTCACCAGTTCATAGGCGGCACGCAGGGAATGAATGGGGCGCGTATCCGTTCCGATGGTCATATGCTCGTCAACGACTAGATCGACGCCCATACGCCCCAGTAATTCCATCATAGTGGTCACATCATAAAGATGAGGGACATTACCTATGCGCATGGGAGTTTCGGCCAGCAGAGTCGCTGCAAGAATCGGTAGAACGGCATTCTTAGCCCCGGAGATATTAACTTCACCATCCAGTTGGGCACCACCATGAATTGATAATTTATCCAGACGCACGCCTTAGAACTCCCCATAAATAGAAGGCTGGATTACAAATTTCCAGGCCAGATGATATCCCAATCGAGTCATTGGACGACCCGCTTATCAGCCAGAATCAGTACACCCCGCAAATCACTGACATCAATAATTACTTCCAGCACATGGGGCAAATCGGTGATGCGCAATTGCCCCTGATGCTGATGAGTCACACGCATCCATTCCAGCAGGCAAGCCACTGCTGAACTGTCGGCCTTACTTACCTCGGCGCAGGAAACTTCGATCTCACCGCTAGACCGGGCAATGGGTTCGATTTCTCGCCATAAATCCGGCACTGTATCTACGGTCACATCGCCTACCAGACCATAATGACCGCCTCCCCTTTTTTCCAGATGGGCGCTCACGAGCCAGGTATCTTCTGATCAAACTTGGCATTCTGCTGCCGCAAACGATTAATCAGCGCTTGCAAGCCATTCCGTTCGATTGCCGATGAAAAAGCACTGCGATAACTCATGACCAGACTCAACCCGGAAATACTGACATCATAGATCTTCCATCCGGTCTTGGTCTTGAACAGATGATAAATCACCGTGACTGATTCGTGTCCAGGGCGGATCGCTTGCGTATAGACACTGGCAAAAGATCCGTTTAGCGTATCCCGATTAGTCAAATAACGGATAGTAGGGCTAGGTACCTGCCTGAGCACCGTGCTATAAGTGCGAATCAGGGTTTTGGTAAATTCCTTTACGAATGCCTTGCGCTGTTTCGGGGTAGCACTGCGCCAGAATCGCCCAAGCACCAACCGGGAGGTGGATTTGATGTCCACTTCCGGCAGAATACATTTTGAAATCAGGCGATAGATTATGAGTGGATTAGCCAATTGGATAGCCGGTAGCTGACCGATAGCTTTGAGCGCTCTTGTAGTCGCATCACGAATGACAGTCTGCGGAGACTGTGACAGTGCGACCGTATTGATAGCAGATGCACCCCAGGTTAGACCAGGGGTGAGCGACAGAATGGATAAGCCGATTGCCAAGCCTCTGATTCCATTGCGCATATTGACATTCCTCACTCAATCATTTAGACATAAAACTCGCCATCAGCTTGCCAATGACTTTCTCCAACACGACCGCCGACTGGGTGTACTGAATCTGGCTGCCATTCTTTAAGTATTGCATCGATGCGCCGGGTGAAATTGCAATATATTGTTCGCCCAACAAACCAGCAGTATAAATGCTCGCTGTCGAATCGACTGGAAAATTATTATATTTTGAGAAGATTACCAGAGTGGCCTTGGCCTGGTAATTTTTGGTGTCATAAGCGATACGGGTCACCCGCCCCACCTTGACGCCCGCCGCCATAACCGGCGCCCCGGTCTTGAGCCCGCCGATGTCATTGAAGTAGGCATAAACTGCATATCCAGATGGACTTTTTAAGCCCCCCAGATTGCTGACCTTAAGCGCCAGAACCAGCAAAGCGCCTATCCCGGCGGCAACAAACAATCCTACCAAAATCTCGATCCATCGCGATGAATTCATTTTTAACTCCATCAATTCAGGGTATTACAATTTAACTACCACATAGAAAGCCAGCGGATTCCGATAAACCAGCCCAGCCACCCGCGCGGTACAGCGTCTCGATGGAAATAGGACGTTCACTACGACCCTCATCCAAACATAATGGCGGTCAGGATAAAATCCAGCCCCAGTACCAGCAATGAGGTATTGACCACTGTTCGCGTCGTAGCCCGGCTCACACCCGCAGGCGTGGGCACCGCATCGACTCCCTCGAAAACGGCGACCCAAGCTGCCACAAAACCAAATACCAAGCTTTTGAGCACTCCATTGAGTACATCATGGCGAAAATTCACTGCGGAATTCATGGCAGACCAAAAAATACCATTGTCCACGCCGAGCATTTGCACACCAATCAGATAGCCACCGAAAATCCCCACTGCACTGAAAATGACCGCGAGAAGAGGCATCGTCAGGAAAGCCGCCAGAAATTTGGGGCCAATCACGCGCCGAAACGGATCAGTAGCCATCATCTCCATCGCCGAGAGCTGTTCTGTGGCCTTCATCAATCCAATTTCAGCCGTCAGGGCGGAGCCGGCACGGCCGGCGAACAGTAATGCTGTTAGAACGGGACCAAGCTCGCGCACGAGGGAAAGCGCCACCACCACACCCAGTGAACTGACAGCATTGAATTTTACCAGCGTGACATAGCCCTGTAATGCCATCACCATGCCTACGAACAAGCCTGAGACAACAATAATAAGCAGAGACAGCACGCCGACTGAGTATATCTCTTCAATCACCAGGCCCGGTCGCCTGAGGGAAGTACCCAAGGCGCTCAATACCCGCAACAAGAACATACTCGCCCGCCCAAAACGGGCGACGCTATTCAATGCCCAACGCCCCAAATATCGGAAAATCTCCAGAATCTTCACGTCGACCCTAACATATCTTCAGTATAATCCGGCGCAGGATAATGAAAGGGCACCGGACCATCCGCCAAACCATCCAGAAACTGGCGTGCTTTGAGATCCTTGACCCGATTGAGCTCCGCGGGTGTTCCGGATGCCATCACCTGACCTTCTGCGATCAAATAGACCTGATCCGCAATACTCAGCACTTGGGATACGTCATGCGACACCAGAATACTGGTCAGTTCGAGACCCTCATTGAGGCGCTTGACCAAAGTTAGAATAGTGGCCATGGTGATCGGATCAAGGCCGGTGAAAGGCTCATCGTACATGATCATCATGGGATCCATAACGATGGCGCGCGCCAATGCCACCCTGCGCGCCATGCCGCCGGAAAGCTCATTGGGCATTAATTTGCGCGCTCCGCGCAACCCTACGGCCTGCAACTTCATTAGCACCAACTCGCGAATAATCCCCTCTGAAAGACGGGTATTTTCACGCAAAGGGAAGGCAACATTCTCAAATACATTCAATCCGGTCAACAAGGCACTGCTCTGAAACAGCAAACCCATCCGGCGACGCAAATGATAGAGCCGGGACCGAGACAATCGATGCACGTCCTCCCCATCAACCAGGATTCGCCCGCGCTGGGGGCGCAACAAACCGCCGATCAGCTTCAACAGGGTGGTTTTGCCCGTGCCACTAGGCCCCATGATGGCGATGATACGATTTCTTGGGACAACAAGATCAAGCCCGGTAAAGATCATTCGATCTCCCCGCCTGAAATGTACATCCTCGATTTGTAGTAGCGGTCTTCCCTCAGCGCCCATGAGCATACCCATAATTTTTTGCGCCGACAACCGTTAACCCCACAGGGTCGCCGAAGTCATTTCCAGACAACACAAGACACCTTCGTTCGGCAAAACAATCCCAGACAGCCCGTCAATGTGTCGCCCATCGCTCGATAAACCCAGATGTTATAGCGCACAGATCTGCCGGCGATCAGAATTATCCATAACGACAGCAGTCTCGATCTCAGCCCCGGATACTGATGAATAATGCTGATTAGCTAAACCAGCAAGGCATTGCTGCTCGCTGGATGGTGCACACCCCACGTCCGATGGAGCGGCAATCATACGCTTGTCTGGAACTAACAGCAAACGGGCCCGGGGCATGGGTACCGACCGGATCCCGGCCAACCTATTCCCGATTCGGCCTGGGTCTTCCGCCACAATCGGACTCGCCACTTGCGACGACCCAACGACTCACCAAGCGGTGCACAGGTAGTTTTGGCCAGATTGCAGATCTGCACAACGCCGCACCGATACCGGCACAGCGCCATTCGTTATCATAACAAGCAGGCCACCAAACTTTTGGCTAATCAGATAGATATGGTCTAACTACGCCGATGGACAGATCCAACCCCATACTCCACATCGATTTGGATCCCCCACATCATTTTCCCGCCCACATGCTGGTGTATTTTATTCATGCCATTTGATATCTTCAATAAACTTTCCGTACCAAAATTCCTCGGTTGATCTGAAAGCGAAATCTTCGATACCACGCTGAATGAATGGGTGCTGGCGGATCGGCTGGGGTTTTCCACCGGTTGGCTGGTCGAACATCACTTCATGCCCGAATATTCTCACAGCACAGCGTCAGCCCTGTTCCTTGCGGCAGCAAGCCAGCGCACCCACCGGGCCACGCCATCGTGCCATTACCCTGCCATCCACCCCATCCACGCCGCCAAACAAATCGCTACTCTCGACGTACTTTCCGGGGGGCGGGTCGAATTCGGCTTCGGGCGAGGATTCTCCCCTCAGAAATATGCCGCATTCAGCCAACAGATGCGTAATAGTCGCAGCTATACCGCGGAAGCATTAACCGTCATTCGGCAGGGATTAAGCAAGGGAGCCGTCCACTTTTCCGGTCATTATTTCAATCTCACGGATCTGCCCATCCCTTGCTTACTCAGGTTTTACGGGGCCCTTTTTACCCGCGCGGCCAGGCCAGTATTCCCCAATCCATAAATGAGTCTGAAGAGGGGGTGAGAGAGTCGTCTGTCAGCCGGTTTTCGGAGTCCGTCCATGAATAGTTTTAAAG
>VAOW01003687.1_pt1 | contig 15457 bp, 14 predicted proteins | sample 3393921 | NCBI WGS metagenome assembly VAOW01 (sample SAMN08290428, study PRJNA428436) | hydrothermal vent metagenome | isolation source: Deep-sea hydrothermal vent chimney | place: Indian Ocean: Southwest Indian Ridge | depth 2742 m m
CCTGGGAATACAAGGTGGTGGAGCCGGTGAGCCGCAGGTTTTCGAGCTGGCTGATGTCGGGCATCTCGGCTAGCCAGCGCAGCGCCACCACACCCAGCACCACCAACGTTAGTAACACCAGGGCCACGAAACCCCGCATGATCCACCGGCCTACCCTCACGCGGGCGAGTCTACCGCATTCTTGAGTGTGATGTACGCATGGTTTGCGTATTTGCCGTACCTCAAGGCGTTTTTAAGCTCTGACACGGACCCCTTCCGGTAATGCCACACGCTACTGCATACTGAACCTCTAATGAACTGAATTAACCCTTATCTTGCGTTACCTGCACATCAGCTTCAGGAGTGAGGTGTAGTGGAAATAATCGATCGATGGGTTAGTCTCGAGCCCGCCGATGAATTAGGTGAATCTCTACGTACTGCACTGACCAGCAAGTCGGCTTGCAGATGGGTGTAGCGTTTTAACATTCTGGATAGACTTATAGCTGGTGCTGGACTGAATGATTATCCTACTCAGTCCGCGCTCGAGCAACCAGCCGGTTGCCTCGTAGCGCAGGCTTATGGAAAGCCGGCTCGGTAATTTCAGCATGAACAGCTGTAGCTACCCGGTGTTTTGCATAGCCACAATTTCGGGTTTATTTATGTTTTTAGAGATTACTTGTTGTAAAAATTGATAATCTATTTAATACAATGTATTGAGACCTCTTCTGTATGTTTTCCACCGCGTATCTGACTCCACTAAGCAATGATGCCGCCGGGTGAAATTTTAAGCCATTATTGACTTTCTCTGAATAGTGCGGCAATCAAACCCCTCATTCCTTTTCTGCACCTCAATCTGCAGTATTAAGGAGATTATGCTGCCTATCATTAGGAGCATATAGTACTGAAGGGAGGGTTGATGCTCCCTAAATCACGTTGATTATATGTTATAAATACTATCTAGATGAGCAATAGAGATAAAAGTTTCTCTCCGGAGAGGGGACTGGAATACGCGGTAAGCTTACTCCGAAAAGTATCTTTTGAAGAGGGGATATTGCCGACTATGTGCCCTGATTCTGGTATTGGTGAATTAGAGGCCTTAGATCTACTTGCCCCTCATGTGCTAGGCCGCGCTGCGTATTTGGATAGGTCTGACGTGTTGGCGCATATGGATCCCCCGACACCATGGATCACATGGGCTACGGCTCTTTGGAATGCAAGACTAAACCAAAATCTACTTCACCCTGCGACAGCACCATTTGCCATTGAAGCTGAGAAACTAATTATTGATTGGTTAGCTCCCTATTTTGGTATGAATGGTGGCCATATGTGCGCCGGATCAACACTTGCCAATCTTACCGCACTATGGGCTGCTAGAGATGCGAAAGGCATAAGTAAGATTATCGCATCAGAAGCAGCACATTTAAGTATTAAAAAGGCAGCCCGAATACTTGGCTTGCCTTATGAGGAAATACCGATTAATAGGGATGGCCGACTTAACCCCGAGAAATTGGGTGATATCTCTGATGCTTGTTTGGTTCTCACTGCGGGAACGACGGTAACAGGGGCAATTGATCCATTAGAGCTGGCAGGACAAGCAAAATGGACTCATGTTGATGCAGCCTGGGCCGGGCCATTGCGTCTAAGTCCAACTCATGCACATTTGCTTGAAGGTGTTGAGGCAGCAGATTCTATCGCTGTTTCAGCGCATAAATGGTTATTTCAACCTAAGGGCTCAGCCTTGATCCTATTTCGAGAACCGGAACTTGCAAACCCGGCGATAAGCTTTGGTGGGAATTATTTAGTTGCACCAAATGTTGGAGTTCAGGGTTCTCGCGGTGCAGCCGCTATACCATTACTAGCCACTATGATTGCTTGGGGAAAAAACGGTATTGCTGATCGTATCGACCATACCATGTCGATGGCCGATGAGTTTGCTGAGGAGCTGAGCAGGGAAGAGGATATAGTCCTTTGGGCTATGCCGAAAACAGCTGTAACTTTATTTCGCCCACTCAATTACAGTACAGAGAGTTTTCATGCTTGTTTACCGGAGGGAATGTTTTCCAGCTGCAACCTTCAAAACGAGAGCTGGCTGAGATCCGTCGCCGTAAATCCATTAGCTGATATTAAAGGAATTATCTCGACTATACAAAAGGTGATTCATGAAGATAACGTGTAACGAGGTAGTCCTAAATTCGGGGATGAAGATCTGAGTGAGAGTTGGCTCTTTGGAATAACCCTCACCTTATGAGGGGGTTGAAGGGATCTTTTTATTTTCTAAAACTTTAGGGGTAGCTGGGGGTTTATAGCTCCCCCAGTCTCCACTTGACCAGAGGGGGATAGCCGGGCAGTATGCATGCAAGGCCCTTGCTGGGTTCTGCTGGTTCGTTCTTAAGGTAACGAATGCCTCCTCAATACGCACCTTTACCTTCTGCGAGGTGCGCGAGGCAATTTGCTCGAGCGCCTTCAGGGCTTGCAGGCCTTGTGTATATGTCAAATACGGCGGATTTTCCCATAGGGCGCGCAGTGTGAAAGTGCTTACATAGCTATATGCATGTAGTACGCAGTTGCTGGAACCGACTATGACCCCCTAATCCATCGTCACCGGGACCAGCCGAGATAGAAACCTATATTAGGTGCCGGGGCCAAAGGGGATCCTGGAGTTTGGAGCATTCTCTCCCACGTGCAATACCTCGGGGATTGGTCGTATAGCGTGAGTGACGCCGTGGATGGGCCCGGTCGTCGGACGATTAAATCGCCGGCCGCAGGGGTAGCCTTTGGCCTGGTGCCGGTGGTGAGCGCCGGTATCCTACCAGAGAGCCTAGTGACTTTCAGGGCTTGGCCACGTATCTGCACAAACAATACTTTGCTGAGGTGGCTGATGATTAAGTATGGTAGAGCCGTCCCGGATCTCGCATGAACCGAGTAGTGATGGAATGACGGTCTACACGAGGGTATTGCTGGTGAGGTGGGCCGGGGACGGCCTGCGGTAGGGAGGGCCTGGCCAAAGTGATACATAGCGAAGGGTATCGTAACGGCCTATGCCCAAGGCCGGTATGGATCCGGGAACCTTCGGTACCGCCTTAATCTCCTTGGTAAGAACTTCTAGGGCAGCGATTTATAGGTTATTCCACGGCATCATCGTGCGCACAGGGTAGTGCTGGGCGCATGTTGATTCTAGGATGGGGGATATGCGATTGTTTTTGGTAACTAACTGGCTGATCGGCGACCCGCAGGTGGAGGCGATTTATCTGGTGGCTGCCGAAACCGAGGAGGAATCTCTGACCTTTGCCGCAAAACGAGCAGGGGAGGGGCTTCTGCGCCAGCAGGCCCGGCCTTTGCGCTTTGGCCAGGATCACGCCAGCCTGGTATTCATGCATGCTCGGCCGGAGCATATCGAGCAGAGCTTGGGCAGAGTTCCCCGCCCGGATCACATGCGTTTTGACCATTAGACCTCAGAGGGCCCCTGCGCCCGCTTCCCGTATGAACTAAGCTTAAGTGACACTTGCCGCACGCACTCCCCGGCGGCCTGGAGAATTGAGTAATGCCGGACTTCTCCAACCTGATGGTGCACAGGGGAGGGATACGTTAAGATGTGGGTTGATTTTTGGGTCCTTTGGACTCGGCTAGTGAAGATTTGCACGAGAGGAGGCGTGTCTTGTCACCTTTATCAGAGTACGTGTTCATACTGATTTACCTGGGTACTGCGTTGCTGATTGGACTAGCTGCGGTTGGTGTGGGGGCGTTGTTTGGTCCCCGGCGGCCCAGCCGAGCCAAGTTGATGCCCTACGAATCGGGTAACGATCCAATCGGCATGATAGAGAGGTATCCGGTCCACTTCTTTATTGTGGCTATGTTGTTCATCATCTTCGATGTGGAAGTGGCGTTCCTATGGCCGTATGCAGTCAACGCCGGGCGCTTGGGCCTGTCTGGGTTTATAGCCGTGGCGTTGTTTGTGGTGGTGGTGATGAGCGGCATGGCCTATGAATGGTGGAAGGGGGTCATGAAGTGGGATTGAGGGACCTATTCGAGAGGGACGTACAGGAACTGGAGAATGAGGGTATTCTTTTCACCACACTGGAGAAGATGGTGGCTTGGGGTCGCAGCAATAGTTTGTGGCCGGTTACTTTTGGATTGGCCTGCTGCGCGATTGAGATGATGGCTAGTACGGATGGTCGAAACGATCTATCACGTTTTGGTAGCGAGGTTTTCCGCGCCACGCCGCGGCAGGCCGATGTGATGATCGTGGCGGGACGACTATCAAAAAAGATGGCGCCGGTCCTCCGCAGAGTCTACGACCAGATGCCGGACCCCAAATGGGTGATTTCCATGGGAGCTTGCGCCAGCTCTGGAGGTATGTTTAATAACTACGCTATTGTGCAATCGGTGGATTTGGTGGTTCCGGTTGACGTCTTCGTGCCGGGCTGCCCGCCCCGTCCAGAGGCGTTGATCTTTGCCGTGATGCAGCTGCAGAAGAAGATCAAAGGCCAGGCTTATGACGATGCCGGACACCGGCTTCCGCCGGTGCAGGCCTGGACCCGCTGAGGAGGGGTATGCACATAGATAAGCTCCTTACCTACGTTGAGGAGGAGGGCTACAAAACGTACCAGGCGTTTGGGAGCACCTGGCTCGAGCCGCCCCTGAGCGGATTGCATGAGCAGTTGGCTTATTTCAAGGGCCTGGGCTTTAATTATCTGTCCAATCTGGTGGGGGTTGACTACCTGAACTATCCCGAAGCCAAGCCGGAGCGTTTCGGACTGATCTACGAGCTGGTCTCGATGCCCGGCTGGGGGGAAGGTGACGGTTCCCGCTTCTTCGTCCGCTTCTACGTTCCCTATGGCAATCCCGAGGTCCCCTCGGCTGTCGATATCTGGGCCACCGCGAACTGGCTCGAGCGGGAGGTCTTCGATCTCCTGGGTATTCGTTTTACCAATCATCCCGATCCACGCCGCATCCTGATGCCCGATGATTTTGAGGGTCATCCCTTGCGTAAAGATTTTCCGCTGGGTGAGAGCCCCACACTGTTCAAAGAGGGTCGCTTCATCGACCCGGAGTCTTTCCGTGCCGGTTTGAAGGGGCAGGATCCGGGTCTCACCGGCTGGCGTGGGGGAATGCGTAAAGGCGCCAAGGACGCGTGGGCCTCGTTGCGTACGGCCGGCGCACTCAAGGAGGAGGGGTGATGCCGGAAGTTGCTGAAAAGACCAGGGGCCTGCACGGCGAAATCATGACCCTCAATGTAGGGCCGCAACATCCTTCTACCCACGGAGTACTGCGTGTAGTGGTGGACATGGAAGGCGAGAGGGTGGTGCGGGCTGTTCCCCATATCGGCTATTTACATACCGGCTTCGAGAAAAACATGGAGTTCCGCACCTATCAACAGGATCTCACCTATACCCCGCGCATGGATTACCTCCATTCCTTCGCGCATGACTTGGCGTTCGCCCTCAGCGTCGAGAAGCTCTTAGGCGCCGAGGTTCCGGAGCGGGCGCGGACGATTCGGGTGATGTTGAACGAGCTTTCGCGTATAGCCAGCCATCTGGTCTTTATAGGTACCGGCTTGCTTGACTTGGGTGCTTTGACGCCGTTCTTCTATACCTTCCGCGAGCGCGAAGCGGTGCTCGACTTATTCGAATGGGTATCCGGCCTGAGAATGCACCACAATTATGTCCGCGTCGGTGGTTTGGACAACGACCTTCCTGAGGAATTCCCTGCTGAGGTAAGGAAGTTTATAGACACCATCGACCATCGTATCGATGAGTATGTGGGTATGTTCGCCGAAAGCCCCATTTTTTATGATCGTGCGCGTGAGATTGGGGTTATTCCCCCTGAGGTGGCTATCGATCTCGGTCTGACGGGGGGCAACCTACGGGCGAGCGGTGTGAACTACGATGTTCGCAAAGCCTACCCCTATTCAGGTTATGAGACCTACGACTTCGAGGTGCCCTTGGGTGAGCGGGGAGATGTCTTCGACCGCATGGTCATCCGCGGCCTGGAGATGCGCCAGTCTGCGCGTATCGTGCGCCAGGCTTTGGAGCGGCTCAGGCCCGGTCTAATTAAGGATCCCAGTCCGTACATTTCTCCCCCGCCCCGGCAGCTCTTGGAAACCTCGATGGAAGCGCTGATTTACCACTTCAAGCTGTATACCGAAGGATTCCATCCGCCCAAAGGCGAGGCCTACGTGCCCACCGAGTCGGCGCGTGGTGAGGTCGGCTACTATGTCATCTCCGACGGCGGCTCGATGCCCTTCCGCGTCAAGGTCAGAGGGCCGTCCTTTGTAAATTTGCAAGGTTTATCGTATGCCGCCCGGGGATATCAGTTCGCCGATCTGGTTGCGGTGATCGCCAGCCTGGATCCCATTATGGGAGATGTGGATCGCTAGTCCCGGAGTTCGGAGGTTCCATGGGTTTCTTTGACGATAAGCAGGAATGGCTGAACGAGGTCTTCGGCAATTACCCGGAGGAGGGTAGACAAAGCGCCATCATGCCGCTCTTGCGCCGGGTCCAAGCCGATGAAGGATATGTCTCCAACCAGAGGATTCGCGAGATTGCCGAGCTGGTTGAGTCTACCCCGATGAAGGTCAAGGGTGTGGTGAGCTTCTATAGTACCTACCATGGGTTACCCGTCGGTAAGTACCACCTGCAGGTATGCGCCACTTTGTCGTGTGCTCTGGCCGGCTCCGATGAGTTGTGGGATGCTCTGGTGGATGAGCTTTATATACTTCCGGGTGAGGTGAGTACGGGTGGCGTATTTTCCATCCAGAAGGTGGAGTGCTTAGGCAGTTGCCACACCGCGCCGGTGATTCAGGTGAACGACGAGCCATATGTGGAATGTGTGACTAGAGCCCGCCTGAAGGCTCTGCTCGCTGGCCTGAAGGCCGGACGGGCGCCTAGTGAGCTCGAGCTGCCTGGGGACTGTGGCCACACCGAGCGTGCGGCTTTGGAGGAGGAGGCGTGAGCGCGGTAGAGGGGCCCATACTGTCCGCGCGTGATCCTCGTTTCACGAAGACCTTGTACGCCCATGTGGGTCAGGCGAGCGCACACACGCTGAAGTACTACCTGGACCACGACGGATACCAGGCGGCCCGCAAGGCGCTTGGCATGACTCCCGAGGCGGTAGTGGAGGAGGTCAAGCACTCGGGCCTGCGGGGGCGCGGGGGCGCGGGGTTCATGACCGGGCTTAAGTGGTCCTTCATGCCCAAGGACGACGGAAAACAGCACTACATCGTCTGTAACGCCGATGAGTCGGAGCCGGGTTCTTTCAAGGACCGCTATTTTATGGAGGACGACCCGCATCAATTAATCGAGGGTATGATCATCGCCGGTCGTGCGATTCGTGCTACCGAGGGATATATCTACGTCCGTGGCGAGTATCGCAAGGCTTACGATCGCTTGATTGCGGCCATCGATGAGGCCCGGGCGGCCGGGTATCTGGGCGACAGCGTAATGGATACCGGTACTGCCTTCGATATCCACGTACATCGTGGCGCCGGGGCCTACATCTGCGGCGAGGAAACCGCTTTGCTCAACTCGCTGGAGGGCCTGCGGGGTATTCCCCGTACGAAGCCGCCCTTTCCGGCGCAGGCGGGTATATATGGAAAGCCCACCACGGTCAACAACGTGGAGTCCCTGTGTTCCGTAGTGCATATCCTTAGCAAGGGCGCCGGCTGGTTCACCGCAATGGGTACCGAAAAGTCTAAGGGCGTCAAGGTCTTCCAAGTCTCAGGTGCCGCGAAGCGACCGGGCGTCTACGAACTGCCTATGGGGGCGAGTTTCCGTGAACTCATCTATGATTTCGCCGGTGGTCCCAGCGAGCCTATCAAGGCCGTAATTCCTGGTGGTTCATCCACTCCGCCCTTGCCCTGGAGCGAGGCCTTGTTGGACACGCCTATGAGCTACGAGTCTCTCGTAGGCCTAGGCAGTGCGCTGGGTACCGGTGGGGTGATCCTGGTGCCGGAGTCGGTATCCATGGTGGATGTGATGTGGAATATCACCCGCTTCTACGCCCACGAGTCCTGTGGCAAATGTACGCCCTGCCGAGAAGGGGTCTCGGGTTGGATGGTAAGGCTCATGGAAAAGATCGCTAAGGGACGAGGGGAGCCGGGCGATGTGGATCTGCTTTGGAACCTGCTAGATAACATTGAGGGTAGGGCCTTCTGCCCCTTGGCCGATGCCGCAGTCTGGCCGGTACGGGGCTCCTTGAAGCATTTTCGTCACGAATATGAAGCGCAGATTCGCGAAGGGCGGCCGGTGTCGCGGCCGAATCGCTGGAGGTGAGGGTGTGAGGGTTAAGGTCAACGACCGCGAGATCGAAGTACCGCCGGGCACTTCGGCCATGGACGCGGTGTTTCACGCTAATTATGATGTACCCTTGTTCTGCACTGAACGATACCTTTCGCCCACTGGGTCGTGCCGGCTGTGCTTGGTACGAATCGGCACGCCGCGGAGAGGGCCGGACGGCGGGCTGATCAAGGAAGAGAGCGGCGCCGTCAAGATCTTCTACTTCCCCAAGTTGATGGCCAGCTGTACCACCGAGGCCAGCGAGGGTATGCATATCGATACCCTGTCCGAGGAGGTCAAGAAGGTTCAGTCAGGCATGCTGGAGTTCACGCTTATAAACCATCCGCTGGATTGTCCTGTCTGCGATAAAGGTGGTGCCTGTGAGTTGCAGGACCGTAGTATGGAGTATGGTCTGGACAGCCCCGGCTATGTTGGGAATGAACAGGATAAGCCCCTATACACTCGCTATACCTTTGGGCGGCGTTATGAAGAGAAGCACCACAACCTAAACGCCTTCATTACCTTAGACCGGGAGCGCTGTATACGCTGCAGCCGCTGCGTGCGCTACTTCGAAGAGATACCGGGGGATGAGGTGCTCGACTTCATCGAGCGTGCTGTGGACACCTTCATAGGCACCGCCGACTACGACTTGCCATCGAACTTCACTGGTAATATCACCGATATCTGTCCGGTGGGGGCGCTCCTAGACCGGGTGGCCCGCTTTCGGGGACGTAACTGGGAGTATGACCATACCCCCACTACCTCGATGGTGGACGCCGCCGGCCAGCAGGTTTGGGTGGATGCCCGCTCGGGGCATATCGAGCGGATCCGTGCGCGTGAGCACCCCCAGACCAGCCAGATGTGGATCTCGGACGCAGCGCGTTTCGGTCACGAGTACACTAATATGGATAGGTTGCGCCGCCCATTGGTACGCCATGAGGGGCGGTTGGTAGAGGTTAGTTGGGATGAGGCGCTCGCGTACATGCGCGAGGGCCTGAAAGGGACCGATTACACCGATGTAGGTCTTTACCTCAGTGGATCCGCCACGTTGGAGGAGGGCTATGCGGCTGCGTCACTAGCCAAGTTGATGAACACTCCTCATCTAGACTTCGAGGGTCGTGGGACCATGGCGGCCAGTGGATTTGCCGCGCTCACCTATCAGGAATTGCTCACAGCTGATCAGGTATTGGTTTTCGGAGATCCTACCGAGGAACTGCCTACGCTGCATATTTGGTTACAGCAGTATTTGCGCGGACTTAAGACCGTGGCGCCCTTGGCACACGGAACGCCTTTCGCGGACCTACAGATTAAGGAGCACATGCTAAAACGGCGCGAGAAGCTGGCTGTATTTGCCCCCCATCCTACCGCCTTGATGAAGTGGGCCGGCCAGCAGGCGGTTTTCACCCCGGGGAGGGAGGCGGAGCTTCTTGGGGCTCTGGCTACTTGGCTTGAGCGGCCAAGCGCCGAGATTACGCTGGAAGGCTTGGACGTTACGCCTGTCCGTGAGGCCGCTAAGCGCTTCTTGGCAGCCCGCACGCGAGTGATGATACTGGGTGCGGATGTTTTGGCCGATGCGGAGGCTGCCGGGGTGGCCCTAAAGATCAGCCAGATCTATAGGGCTAAAGTCTTCGTCATGACTCCCGCGGCCAATGCGCGCGGTTTGGAGGCTATGGGCGTGTGGCCGGGCGAAAGGGGTGCTACCCTGGAGCACTCAGGGCCGCAGGTGGCTTTCTACGGCGGTGTCCTACCTAGTGAAACGGTGCTGAGCGGTCAGAACTTCCGGGTGGTTCACCATACCCACCTGACGCCTGTAATGGAACGCTACGCCGATGTGGTACTGCCGGCGGCCAGCGCCTACGAGAAGCGTGGCGCCACCATTAACGTGGAGGGACGGGTGCTTACGCTTAACGCGTGCGGGATTGATAACGGTGAAGCTGAGGGCATGATACAGGCATTGGCCATTTTTGCCCGCGCTCTGGAGATAACCCCACCGGCGCAGCTCCTGCGGCAGGCCCGTAAGCAGATCCGTGAACACTATAGGCTAGACTTGGATACCCTACCCGAGGAGGGGCTAGTTTGGCGCCCGAAAGGCCCGTGGTCTGTTGTCATAGTGAAAGAGGAGGCCGATGCCAGGTTGTACCTCAGACCAACTATGTGGCGTTCAGAGATGTTACGGGGTACCCGTGCCTTGGCTGCGCTTGGAAGGAATCACCTTGGGGTCCATCCTGCTACTGCGGCCGAGCAGGCTTTGGCGGAGGGCCAGCTGATCGAACTGGAAACCTCCTTAGGCTTGGAGCAGGCCCAAGTACACATCGATGGTCGCCTACCACAGGACTATCTATACTTAGAGGCCCGTGATGGATATGTTGGGCGACGCCTGACCTATAAACTGCTGGTGCCTGCTGGAGGCGAGGCCTAATATGGAGTACTTATGGGCTTTCATTAGGTCACTACTGGCCATCGTGGCCCTTTTAGGCGCTTTCGCCTATATGACTTGGGTGGAGCGCCGGCTTTTGGCGCGTTTCCAGATCCGAGTCGGGCCCAGCCGAGTTGGGATCATGGGGCTTTTGCAGCCGATCGCCGACGCAGTAAAGATGGTCTTCAAAGAGCAGATCACCGTTCATAATGCGGATCGCTTAGTGTACGTGATCGCACCGATTGTCTCGGTCACCTTTGCGTTGCTTACCTTTGGGATTATTCCCTTTGGTCCCAAGGGCTCGTTCTTCGGCCTGAATCCTTGGGTGTTGAACTTGGACATAGGTGTGCTGTACATACTCGCCATAGGTGAGTTGGCGGTGTACGGGATCTTCCTGGCCGGCTGGGCTTCCGGTTCTAAGTACAGTCTGATGGGATCCATGCGCTCTGCGGCCGGTTTGATCAGCTATGACCTGGCGCTGGGTTTGGCGCTTCTGGGACCGGTGGTGCTGGTGGGCTCGCTCAATATAAATGACATTGTGGCTTGGCAGGCGCTGCACCCGGTGGGTTTGTGGTTGTATCAATTTCCGGCTCTGGTAGTCTTCGCCATAGCTAGCCTGGCTGAGGCTGCGCGCACTCCCTTTGACCTACCTGAGGCTGAACAGGAGTTGGTCGGTGGCTACCATACCGAGTACTCGGGTATGCGTTTCGCAGTTTTCCAAATGGCCGAATACCTGCATATGATTACTGCAGCGGCAGTGATACCCACTTTGTTCTTTAGTGGTTGGCACGCACCGTTCGGCCTCCCGGAGATCCCCTATCTCTGGCTCATTATCAAGATGGCCATCTTCCTGTTCATTTTTATCTGGATTCGTGCGTCTTGGTTCCGGCTGCGCTATGACCAGTTGATGCGTTTTGCCTGGGGTTGGCTGGTGCCGGCCGGGGTGGTCTGGTTTCTGATCACTGCTGCGGTGGTGGCCAGAGGAGGTCTGATATGAGCATGTCTGCGCTGGCCAAGAGCATGGGGATTACCTTGAAGTATTTCTTCAGCCGCCCCGTGACTATCCCATATCCCGATGCGCCGGTATCCCTGAAGCCTCGCTTTCAGGGGCGTCATGTACTCACCCGGCATCCTGACGGGAAAGAGAAATGTATCGGTTGTTCGCTTTGTGCCGCGGCCTGTCCGGCCTACGCTATCTACGTAGAGGCCGCGGATAACGACCCCGAACATCCGGTATCGGCAGGGGAGCGTTACGCCAAAGTCTACGAGATCAATATGCTGCGCTGCATATTCTGTGGCTTGTGTGGGGAGGCCTGTCCTACCGGTGCGGTCGTGCTAGGCAACGAGTTTGAACTCGCAGATTACCAGTATGGGGACTTTGTATATAGCAAGGAAGATATGCTGGTGGGCGTGTATGGATCCAAGCCGCAGCGGCGTGAGGCGGAGCGCAATGAAGTACCCGTTCGACTGGGTTTCAAGGTGCCCTACGTACGAAACGAGCTTGAGGGGGTGAAGTACGAGTGAGTACCTTTGAGGTGATTGCCGCGGTTTTGCTAGTGGTATCCGCGCTTGGCGTGGTGGTCCTGCAGAATGCGGTACATGCAGCCCTGGCACTGATCACGAACTTCTTAGTGCTCTCTGGTGTGTATGTAGCCTTGGACGCACGTTTCCTGGCCGCAGTACAGGTGATTGTCTACGCCGGCGCGATCATGGTATTGTTCCTATTTGTGATCATGCTGCTTTCTGCGTCTAAGGCAGAGGTGGGCAGAAACCCGCTGCCTAGAATGGGTTGGTTTGCTGGAGTAATCGGGGTAGCGCTGGCGGCGGGTTTGGTGGCGGTATTGCTTCAATATACGCCGGCCATGTCGGCGATTCAGGCAGCTAAGGCTCTCCAGGGCGGCCTCCCCCAGGGGGTTGGTCAGGCGTTATACGGACCCTGGGTCTACGCGGTTGAGCTGATTGGCTTATTACTGCTGGCGGCTACGGTCGCTGCGGTGGTGATGGTACAACCGCATATCAGTAGGCCTTCCAAGAAGCCTCAGATGCTTGAGCGGGAACGTGAGAGCGGGGTGGTACGGTGAGCGTTTTCTTGGTGACTTCCGCCCTGCTGTTTGCGACCGGGGTGTTTGGAGTGCTGGTACGCCGCACGGCGATCTTAGTCTTTTTATCGATTGAACTGATGCTTAACGCCGCCAACTTGGCCCTGATTAGTTTTGCCAGGGGTTATGGAGACATAGCGGCGCAGTCGGTGGCTTTCTTGGTCATCGCAATTGCCGCGGCCGAGGTGGCGGTGGGGCTGGGTATTATTGTGGCGGTATTCAGGCTTCGGGCAACCACGAATGTAGATGACCTCAATCGGTTGGGAGGCTAGCCGTGCTGCTTGCCATTATTCTCTTACCGCTGTTGGGCTTTACCGTACTGGGCCTGTTCGGCCGCCGCTTTCCGGAGCCTTGGCCGGGATATCTGGCCTCATTCTTAGTATTTGCCAGTTTGATCCTCAGTCTTTTGGTGTTGACCGGTGGAGGCTCGAGCTTTACCTTGAAAGACTGGGTCCCCGGCGTCCCCTTTAGCCTACGTATGGATCACCTCTCGGCATATATGAGTCTGATCATTACCGGGGTTGGTTTTCTTATCCACGTCTACTCTATTGGTTACATGCGGGATGACCCCGGGGTGAGCCGCTTCTTCGCTTATATGAACTTCTTCATTGCGATGATGATGATCCTGGTGCTGGCCGACAGCTATCCGCTGATGTTCGTGGGCTGGGAAGGCGTGGGTCTGTCCAGCTACCTGCTAATCGGCTTCTGGTACCAGGAGAAGCTCAACGCCGACTCCGCACGCAAGGCCTTCATTGTGAACCGTATCGGTGACCTGGGGTTCTTGCTGGCTATGGGTCTTCTGTACCATATGTTCGGCACCCTCTCCATCTCAGCGCTACGCGGGCATATAGATACTACCTTGGTGCTGCCGGTCGGACTGGGCCTCGCGGGATTTTTTCTGCTGGTCGGCGCGGTAGGCAAGAGCGCGCAGATTCCCCTGATGGTCTGGCTCCCCGACGCTATGGCCGGTCCCACACCGGTCTCTGCGTTGATCCATGCTGCGACCATGGTAACTGCAGGTGTCTACCTGCTGGCCCGTAGTAGTTTCCTTTACGCCAACCTGCCGGATATCTCCTACCTCATTGCCTGGATCGGTCTCTTGACCGCCCTCTACGGCGGCATAGTGGCGCTGGGGCAATGGGATATCAAGAAGATCATTGCGTACTCCACCATCAGCCAATTGGGCTATATGTTTCTGGCCATCGGGGTAGGCGCGTACTGGATTGCGCTGTTCCAGGTGCTCACCCATGCCTTTTTCAAGGCACTGCTCTTCCTCACTGCGGGCTCGGTGATTCATGGTGCGGGGGGTGAGCAGGATGTGCGCAGGATGGGAGGTTTGAGAAAATATATGCCCCACACGCATATTCATGGTTTAATTGGCGCTTTGGCGCTGGCCGGGATACCGATCCTCGCAGGGTTCTGGTCCAAGGATGCTATCGTTAGCTCGGCGCTCTACTATCCCTTCGGGGGTACGTTGCTGTGGGTCGGGGCGTTGGTGGCTGCGGCGTTTACTGCGCTATACGCCATGCGTTGGTACACTCTGGTTTTTCTGGGGGAATTCAAGGGGAAGCACCCGCCACACGAGGCGCCCATGGTGATGCTGTGGCCTAACTACGTGTTGGCTATCGGGGCGGTGTTGATTGGCCTTCTGGCGCTGCCAAAGCCGTTCTGGAATATACTTGAGCCCTTCCTTGCTCCGGCTTTGGCGCATATGAATGTGAGCCCCTTGTCAGAAGGCGCCGATTGGGGCCTGCTGCTGCTGGGTGCGGGTATTGCCGTAGCCGGCCTGTACGTGGCGTTGTACTTCTTCGGTCAGAAGCGTTTCCGCGACGATAAGCAGATGCCTAAGGGGTATCGCAACTTTCAGCGCTGGAGCTCAAACGCTCTGTACGTGGACTTGGTCTACAACAGCTTAATCGCCAACCCCATCAAGGAGCTGGCTTACGGGCTGGGTGAACTGGATCGTTTTTGGGACAACTTCGTGGTCTGGCTTTCCGGTTCCGTCGGCTTGGCCGGTCAGGGGCTTGCCCGGATGCAAGTGGGTTACGTGCGTGTATACGCCGGGGTTACCTTCCTTGGCTTGGTGGCCTTCGTGCTTTGGGGAGTGCTGCGATGATTCATATCATGGTGTTCCTTCCCGCATTCGCCGGGGTCTTGGCGCTGATATGGCCGCGGGCTGCACGGGTGGTTGGCCTGGTGGCCAGTGCGGCCACATTTCTGATTGCTGTGAGTTTGTTCGTTGCTTATAGCGGCACGGGCTACGCGTATGTTTACCAAACCCCGTTGCTGCAGCCGCTCGGTATCTACTACGCCGTAGGGCTGGATGGTGTTGGGTTGGTGCTGGCGTTGGCCTTCAGCCTGATGACCTTCTTGGGTATCTTGGCCTCTAACAAGGTTCCGGGCCGAATGGTGGGGTTGGCGCTGCTCATGGAGACCGGTCTACTGGGCATAGTAGCCAGTATTGATCTGATTCTCTTCTACCTGTTCTTTGAGGCCACCTTGATCCCCAGCCTACTGATGCTGGGTCTATACGGTCGCGAGAACCGGGTACGGGCTATGATCAAGTTCGCTATCTACACCCTGGCGGGAAGCCTATTGATGCTGGCTGGTATTCTGGCGGCTCGTTACCTGAGTGGTGCAAACAGTTTCCTGCTCAGCGACCTGCTGGCACATCATCTGAGCGGTACAGC
>VAOW01000921.1_pt1 | contig 15396 bp, 28 predicted proteins | sample 3393921 | NCBI WGS metagenome assembly VAOW01 (sample SAMN08290428, study PRJNA428436) | hydrothermal vent metagenome | isolation source: Deep-sea hydrothermal vent chimney | place: Indian Ocean: Southwest Indian Ridge | depth 2742 m m
AGTGGCGTGCCTTTTGTACCCATGAAATATGTTTTACAATGCTTGCAATAATACCTCTGATGGCCTGTGCTTTTGTACTTACCGCTCTTGATGATATCCTTTCCCTTCTCCTTCAGATAATAACGGCATCTCGGATTTTGGCAAAGAACATCGATTCTCCCTCTTGGTCGAGACATTTATATCACCAAGAAGATTATATGTACATCCTACTATAATAAGGTATCGTATATTAGGACATTACCGAAACTTCTGCACTTATCAGAGTCTAAACTCCACTTTTTGATATCTATGTTCTACTTATTCTCTATCACAGTTTAATTTTAGCAGGACTAAAGTTTAAATACAATTAAATAAAAGTTATATTCATGTATGTAGAGAGACATTGAAGAAATTTTCGATGAGCTTTCCAAGGTTTACAGCATAGTCGCTCTGGTTGGAGCAAGGCAGGCTGGTAAAACCACGCTTCTCAAAAAAAACTTGTTGAAAAACCAAAAAGCGGTGCCGAGGTAAATTTCATTGTTGTGGTGGATGGAAACCCCATTTTGGTAGATGTGAAAACTTCCTACCCTTCGCTGGGGAGAAACATGGCTTCCTTTATCATGACATATTCTCCAGAAGAAGCCTTTGTAGTTTTTTACAGGGGAAAGAAGAAAGAAACTAAGGTGGAAGGGTGCAGAGTTGTTTTTACCGACGTGTTTGATCTGGTGTATAAGGTGAGATAAATCTTGTGTTATGGTACACCTCGGAAAAACCCCTGCCTTCTTAGAACTCTGCATAGACATAAGGAGAATATCCTCCTCCTAGTTGTATTTAATCCCATATATACCCATTAACAGCAAGGACAAATCTTTTATCATAATTGTAGCGAAGCTGAACATCGGTCAGTCCTATGATAAGCGTCATTTCATACCACTGTAGTCAATATAATATTCGACATATACTTGGGAAGATAGGCAACACACTAAGATTTAAATCCTGCTATTTGATTTTTTAGCTTTGGTTGTTTGGGGCAATAAGCTCACTTAAGTCATTCATCTGGCTGAGCCAGCAGGTCTCTTTTCAATATCCTTTTTCTTGTTATAGATGATTATCCCCCTAACCTGACCAAAACTATATATCAAACTTTCCTTTATGAGATATCTACAGGCCTGAAACAGGCATTTATTGGTTTCTGTAGGATGTCAAAGTTATTTGAAATGAGGTGAAAAAATGACAAAGGCACACCATCCACGTAGAGGTTCATTAGGCTACAGTCCGAGGAAGAAAGTTGCCTCTCCAGTTCCAAAAATAAGGAGCTGGCCTAATATTAATGAGGTGAAAATCCTTGGGTTTGCTGGTTACAAAGCTGGAATGACCCATGTTGTAATAATAGATGATAGAAAGAATAGCATATCTTCCGGTGAAGAAATAACAAGAGCTGTAACTGTGATTGAAACCCCTCCTCTTGCCATCTTTGGAGTGAGACTTTACGGCAGAAATACATATGGACTTCATGTTCTGGATGAATTCTGGGTAAAAGAACTTGCAAAACAATTTTCAAGAGCTGTATTGGTGCCCAAGAAGAATGAAAAAAGCATAGAAGATTTAGAGAGCCTTCTTGACGAAACCGTCGAGGTCAGGGCTTTAGTGCACACCCAGCCATGGCTTACAGGAATAGGACAGAAGAAGCCTGAGATTATGGAGTATTCTGTTTCAGGAAATGTTAAGGAAGCCTTTGAACTGGTAAAGAATAAACTGGGCGGAACTGTTAGTATAGGTGATATTTTTCAGGATGGCGAATATGTTGATTTTATGGGTATCACTAAAGGCAAGGGTTTTCAGGGTCCTCTCAAACGCTGGGGAACCAAACATCTGTCAAGAAAGACAAGAAATGGAAGAAGAACTGCAGGAAACCTTGGTCCTACGACACCTGCTGCCATGATGTGGCGCGTACCCCAGAGTGGACAGATGGGTTACCATCACAGAACAGAATACAATAAGAGAATACTCAATATAGTAACCAGTGATAATCTAATAAACATAACCCCTAAAGGTGGTTTTCTGAACTATGGTATTGTTAAGAATGATTATATAGTGGTAGATGGCTCAATAGCTGGGCCGAGGAAACATCTTGTCAGGTTCAGACAAGGTATAAGAAAAAAGGGAACAGGTAAAACTGTAAAGAAGCCTGAAATTAATTACATAAGCCTGGAATCCAAGCAGGGTGTATAACAATGACAATAACGGTCAATATTTATTCAATTAAAGGTGATAAAAAAGGAGAGGTTGACTTACCTGCGGGATTTGATATGCCGGTGAGGTATGACTTGATTAAAAGGGCAGTTTTAGCTCAGCAATCTCACAGACTTCAGCCCAAAGCTCCCAATCGTCGTGCAGGTAGAAGGACATCTGCAGCCTCTTGGGGACCTGGGCATGGTGCGTCAAGAGTTACAAGAGTCAAGGGTTCAAGATATTCTGCTGCAGGTAGGGGTGCCATTGCTCCCGGTACAGTTGGCGGAAGAAGAGCTCATCCTCCCACTGTTGATAGGAATCTCGATGAGAAGGTAAACAAAAAGGAAAAGAAGCTTGCCACTGCTTCAGCTCTTGCAGCCACAACTTTAAGAGAGATAGTTGAAGCGAGAGGTCACAAAATCGACAATGTAAAGGAGATTCCACTAGTCATAGAAGATTCTCTTGAAGAGATTTCAAAAGCAAAAGATGTAAAGGAATTTTTTGAAGCTGTTGGCGTAACTGAAGATATTGAAAGGGCAAGAGTTAGGAAGATTAGGGTTGGCAAAGGCAAAATGCGAGGCAGAAGGTATAGAAGGAAGAAATCTCTGCTCATAGTTGTGGGCGAGGATAAAGGTATTTTCAGAGGTACAGGAAACTTCCCTGGGGTTGATATTGTCCTTGCAAAGAATGTCAGTCCCGAAGATTTGGCACCCGGTACACATCCAGGCAGGCTCTGTATTTATACTGAGAATGCTATGAAAGATATTGAAGGGAGGTTCTCATAATGCATGATGAAGAAATCATAATTTATCCCGCTGTAACAGAAAAAACAATGAAAACTCTGGAAACTGAAAACAGATTTGTGTTTATAGTTAATAGGCAGGCAAATAAAAGGCAGATAAAGGAAGCAGTTGAAAATCTATATGAAGTTAAAGTTACAAGTGTCAGAACTCTAATCACACCGAGAGGTGAGAAAAAAGCTTTCGTAAGGCTTGCTCCAGAGTTTAAGGCAGAAGAAATAGCTACGAGGATTGGAATATTTTAGGTGGTATTTATGGGCAAGCGTATTACATCTCAGAGACGTGGACATGGTGGGAGCACTTATAGGGCTCCTTCCCACAGATATGTTGTTGATTTAAAGTATAGGAGATATGACGAGGCAGAGAAGACAGATAGGGTAGAAGCTGTTGTTAGAGACATAATTCCTGCACCTGAAAGGAGCGCTCCTCTTCTATGTGTAGAATACAAAGAAAATGAAAAAGGTTATATGCTTGGTATAGAAGGCGTTAAAGTTGGAGACACTATTGAGATTGGAGTAAAGGCAAAGATATCTTTTGGAAATGTCCTACCTCTTGCCAATATGCCGGACGGCACGCCTGTATGTAATATAGAGAATTCAGTTGGCGACCGTGGTTCTCTTGTAAGAGCCTCAGGCAACTATGCTCTTGTTATAAATCATGAAGGTGATAATGTAACTGTGCATCTTCCCAGCGGCAGCCTCAAGACACTGAAATCTAGATGTAGAGCAACAGTTGGTGTGGTTGCAGGAGGAGGCAGGCTGGATAAACCTATAATGAAGGCAGGTAAACATTATCATATGATTAAACCAAAGGCAAAATACTGGCCTGTTGTAAGGAAAGTGGCTATGAATGCTGTAAACCATCCATTTGGTGGTGGTTCACACACTCCAGGTAAGCCAACAACAGTTTCAAGGAGAATGCCTCCAGGCAGGAAGGTTGGACTTATAGCAGCTAGGCGTACAGGAAGGAGATAGAGATATGGCAAGAAAAGTTTTTAAATATCACGGCAACACCCTTGAAGAACTTAAGGAAATGGGGGTGGATAATTTCATAAAGCTTCTCCCTGCAAGACAGAGGCGCACTTTAAAGCGAGGTCTTTCGCAGAGACATAAAAAGCTTCTTGAGAAGCTAAAACAATCAAGAACAAAAGAAAGAGTCAGGCTGAAAACCCATATGAGAGATATGATAATCCTGCCCGAGATGGTAGATTTAACTATAGAAGTTTACAATGGAAAAGAGTTCCAGAGGGTTGATATCCAAGAAGAGATGGTAGGTCATTACCTTGGTGAGTTTGCTCTCACAAGGAGAAGAGTACAGCACGGTTCCCCTGGTATGGGTGCTACAAGGTCAAGTATGTACGTACCTCTCAAGTAAGGGTGATTTAAGATGTCAAAAATAGGATATTCTTTTAAAATTGAAGATGAAGATGTAGTTGCAAAAGTTACAGGAAGAGCTTTAAGAATCTCACCCAAGTGGAGCATTGAACTTGCGAGAGAGGTCACAGGAAAGAAGCTCACCAAAGCTAAAGATTATCTTGATGATATAATCGAACAGAGACGCTCTCTGCCTCTTAAGCGCTTCAAGAAGGGTGTAGCCCATAGAAGTGACCTTGTTAAGACAGATGCTGGAAGATATCCTAAAAAAGCTTCCCAGTACTTTCTTGAACTTCTCGAAAGTGCAGAGAAGAATGCAGAATATAAGGGTTTGGATGTGGATAAACTCTATGTAAAGCATGTTGTTGCTCAGAGAGGCCCTATACTAAGGGGCTTCAGATCTAGGGCATATGGCAGGGCTTCACCAAGTAACACCCAGACAACTCATGTTCAGATAATACTGGAGGAAAGGTGATATTATGGCTCTTGAGGGGAAATTTATTCAGGATAATTTAAGAAAACTTGAGGTCAAGGAGTACCTTCTCAGTGAGCTGAGCAGAGCAGGTATAGGTGAGATTGATATTCAGAGAACCCCACTGGGTACAAGGGTTATTCTACAGGCAAGAAGGCCAGGTATAGTAATAGGTAAGAAAGGCATTGCTATAAGAAAGCTCACAACAATACTCAGAACACGCTTTGGTCTGCAAAATCCTCAGGTAGAAGTGAATGAACTCGAAATCCCTGAACTCAACCCTCTAGTTATGGCAAAACAGGTCGCTGATGGCCTCGAACGTGGAATAAACTTCAGGAGAGCTGCCTATACCGCTCTGAGGCAGATAAGAGAATCAGGTGCAAGGGGTGTAGAAATAAGAATTTCTGGAAAGCTTACAGGTGAGAGATCAAAAACTGTGAAGTTTATGGATGGTTTTCTAAAACACTGTGGTGAACCAGCCATAAAATTCGTTAGAATTGGTTACGCTATTGCCGCTCCAAAGCCAGGAGTTATCGGTGTCAAGGTAAAAATAATGCCACCCGGTGTGAAGTTACCTGATGATATCGAAATAAGAGACATAAAATTTGAAGATGAAAAAGATGAGGTAGAGATGGACAGAGAAGAAGTAAAGGAAATCATAGAGGAAATCATAGAGCAAGAAGCTGAAGCTAAAGAAGAAGATATAGCTCCAAACAGTGATGAAGTAGAAGAAGAGCAGCAGAAAACTGAAGAAGATAAGAAGGAGGTGGAATGACTGTGGCTATTCTGAGAGCAGATGAAATCAGAGAACTTAATTATGAAGAGATGGAAGAAAAGCTGAAAGAATTACACCAAGAACTTTTTAGTGAACGTTCTAAGAAGGCTGCAGGCGGTGCGCCGGAAAATCCCGGACGGATTCATGAGATAAAGCGTACCATAGCAAGAATCCATACAATAATGACTGAAATCTCAATGGAAGGAAGCTGAAATGAGAACACATAATAATATCGTGAAACACGAACTCATAGGTCTCACATGTACTGTTGTTGAGTCAGGTAATCCTACTATCATCGGACTCACGGGTACTGTTGTATATGAGACAAGAAACATGCTTCATATTGATGTGGAAGGTCAGCTCAAGAAAATTCCGAAAGAGCACTCAATATTTCTTTTCAAGATTGAGGATGATGAAGTCAAGGTTGAAGGCAGGAAAATACTTGCCAGGCCAGAGGATAGAATAAAGAGGTGATATTCATGCGTGACATTGGAGTAGATGTATCAGAGCCTGAAAAAGAATGCAGTGATGATAAATGCCCATTCCACGGAAGCCTCAAAGTTAGAGGTCAAATTATTAAAGGTGTTGTTGTTGCTGATAAGATGAAAAAAAGCGTTGTTGTAGAAAAGAACTATCTCAGATATATTAAAAAGTATGAACGTTATGAGCGCAGAAAATCAAGAATATTTGCCCATAACCCTGTGTGTATCTCAGCTAAAGCTGGAGATGACGTGAAAATTATGGAATGCAAACCAATAAGCAAGGGCAAAAGCTTCGTTGTGATTGAAAAGGGGGCAAGCCCATGAGAGCCATTAAAGCAAAGGTTACAAAGGCTCTACCAAGTGGGGCAAGACTCTTTGTGGCTGATAATACAGGCGCCAAAGAGATAGAAGTTATTCAGGTGATAGGTTTGAAAGGCACCAGACGAAGGATGCCAACAGCAGGCGTAAGCGACCTTATTGTGGCAAGTGTTAAGAAGGGTAGTCCTGAGATGAGGAAGCAGGTAATCAATGCTGTGGTGATTAGGCAGAGAAAGGAGTACAGAAGAAGAGACGGCACAAGAATATGTTTTGAAGACAATGCAGCAGTGATAACCAATGAGAAGGGTGAGCCAAAGGGCTCTGAGATAAAAGGTGCAGTGGCCAAAGAGGCTGTTGAAAGATGGCAGCAACTTGCCAGTGCTGCCAGTATAATTGTATAGGTGATTTTCATGGTAACAAAAAAGCCAGGTAAACAGAGAAAAGCCTTCTTTGCTGCTTCTCTAAACAGGAAACACAGGTTTCTTAGAGCTCATCTAAGTAAAAAACTGAGGAAGGAATATGAAATCAGTAGTCTCCCAGTGCGCAAAGAGGATACTGTGAAAATAATGAGAGGAGACAATAAAGGTACGGAAGGTGTTGTGCAAAAGATACTCCTGAAGAAGAGCAGAATATATGTTGCAGGTGTAACCATTGCCAAGGCTGATGGCAGTGACAGGTTTTATCCAGTTCATCCATCCAATGTTATGATAACCAGACTAGAGCTCAAAGATGAAAAAAGAAAAAAGGTACTTGAGAGGTAGTAAAAATGAGCAGACACGCTAAAAGATTGATGGCACCAAGGACTCTACAGATTCCTAGGAAAGAGCATAAGTTCATAGTTAAGCCCTCTCCAGGGCCTCATAATTATGAAACATCAGTATCCATTCTCATAGCTATACGTGATATGCTAGGTCTTGCTACAAACGCAAGAGAAACAAGAAAGATTATAAAGAGTGGAAAAGTTCTTGTGGATGCCAAAGTCAGGAAAGACCATAAATTCCCCATAGGTTTGATGGATATCCTTGAGATTCCAGAGGGTGATGTCCTAAAGATAGTTATGATAAACAGGAAGGGTAAGATTGTTCTTGTAGATATAAGCAAAGAGGCAGCCAGAACAAAACTCTATAAGATAAGAAACAAGACAATTCTCAAGGGTGGAAATCTTCAGCTCAATCTTCATGACGGAACAAACCTGTTAATCCCTGTGAAAGACCCAAGAAATCCAGAGGAAGATATCTATAACACTAGGGATACCCTTGTTGTAAGTCTAGCTAATAAGGAAATTGAAAAACATATAAAATATAAGGAGGGCAGTCTTGCCTATATCACAGGTGGCTCCCATAGAGGTGAGATAGCCAGAATTAAGGAGATAAATAAGATAAGAAGCACAATACCCAATGAGGTCATCCTTGAAGGAAATGATGACACAGCTTTTGAGACCATAGAGGAATATGTTTTTGTTATAGGTGAAGAAAGCCCTGTTCTACCTGAGGTGGTGTTTCCATGAACACAATGAGGAACTTGAAGATTGCCGCTGTTACAGTAAATATGGGCATTGGTGAAGGTGGAAAAAGACTGGCAATAGCAGAGAAGCTCTTGGAGCAGCTTACAGGACAGAAACCTATACGCAGAATGGCAACAAAAGCAATTCAACCCTTTGGAATAAGAAAGGGTTTACCTATAGCCTGTAAGGTGACTCTCAGAAATGAAAAAGCTATAGATTTTCTGAAGCGAGCCCTTGAGGCAAAAGACAGAAGAATTAAATCCAGCAACTTCGACCAATTGGGAAACTTCTCCTTTGGCATAAGAGAACACATTGATATCGATGGAGTAAAGTATGACCCAAATGTTGGCATCGTTGGAATGGATGTAAATATTTCTATAGAGAGGTCAGGTTCTAGAGTGAAGAAAAGAGCACTGAAAAGGACAAAAATAGGAAAAAGGCACCTTGTAAGTAAAGATGATGCCATAGAATTCATCAAAAAAGAGTTTAATGTCGTGGTGGAGGATTGAAATTATGGAAGAGAAAAAGAAAGTGGGCAAAGGCACAAGAAAATGCAGAAGGTGTGGTTCTCATGGCCCTATTATAAGGAGATATGGGCTTTATATTTGCAGGCATTGTTTCAGAGAAGTTGCTAGAGACATTGGATTTAAAAAATATGAGTGAGGTGCGTTAAATGCAGATAGATCCACTAGCAGATGCATTATCCAACATGAAAAATAATGAGCATACAGGCAACATGAACTGTATTATCAGACCTTCTTCAAAAATTATTGGTAATGTGTTTAAAGTAATACAGGAGTATGAATATATAGGTGAATTTGAGTATGTCGATGACGGAAAAGCAGGAATTTTCAAAGTCCAACTCAATGGAAAGATAAATGATTGTGGAATTATAAGACCGAGATATCCCGTTGGAACTACTGAGTTCGAGAAGTTTGAAAAGCGGTTCCTTCCAGCAAAGAATTTCGGAATACTTATAGTTTCGACCACCGAGGGTATAATGTCCCATACGAAAGCAAAAGAACTGGGTATCGGTGGCAGGCTTCTAGCCTATATTTACTGAGGTGTAAATCATGGTTCAAATTCCTTTATTAAAAGAAGTCGTAGAGGCACCGGAAGGAGTAACTTTAGCCCTTGAGGGTGAATATGTAGTTGTCAGAGGCCCGAATGGAGAGCTTAAGAGGAGACTCTACTACCCAAGTGTGAAAATTACACCGGAAGACGGAAATATAGTTATCATTTCTCTCTTCCCGAGAAAGAGGCAGCTTGCTATAATTGGTACCTTTGCGTCTCATATAAAAAATATGATTAAGGGAGTGACAGAGGGCTTCACATACAAGCTCAAAGTTGTTTATTCCCACTTTCCTATAACTGTTAAAGTTAAGGGAAATGAAATGATAGTTGAAAATTTTCTAGGCGAAAGGGTGCCCAGAAAGACTAAGATATTTGGCATATGTAAAGTGAAGGTAATGGGTCAGGAGATTACAGTTGAAGGAATAAACAAAGAAGAGGTTGGACAGACAGCAGCCAGACTTGAGCAAGTTACAAAGATAAAGGGTAAAGATAGGAGAGTCTTCCAGGACGGCATATATCTCATAAAAAAAGATAACATGAAAGTATAAGGTGATAAGAATGAGTAAAAGAAAACCAGAATTTAAAAGAGTTGATTATCACAGGTATAAAAAGCTGAGGCGTTCTGGATGGAGAAAGCCAAAAGGAGTACATAATAAAGCGAGAGTATACAAAAAAGGAAAAGCCCTATCACCCAGTATTGGTTATGGTAACAAATCTTCTGAAAGAGGTAAGCATCCCTCTGGCTACTTTGTGGTTCTGGTGAACAATGAAAAAGAACTTGTTCCAATTGATAAGGAGACTCAGGCTGTAATGTTTTCTGCGACACTGGGCAAGAGAAAGAAATCCCTGCTCTATGCAAAAGCTCTGGAACTTGGCTTGAAGGTATTAAATCCACCAAAAGATTCACTAAAGGAGGATTAAGATTATGTCTCTGCTTACACAGCGAAGGCTTGCTTCAAAGATTCTTAAAGTTGGTACAAACAAAATATGGTTTGATCCTGAGGCTACTGAAGATATTGAAGCAGCGGTCACAAGAGATGATGTAAGAGGACTTATATCTGATGGCGATGTATCAGTAAAACCTGTAGTAGGTACTAGCAGAGGGAGAGCAAGGAAGATTGCTCTGCAGAAAGCAAAAGGAAGAAGGCGCGGTCAGGGTAGCAGGAAAGGTGCTAAAGGTGCGAGATTTCCAAGAAAGAAAAGATGGATGGTAACAATAAGAGCAGTAAGAAAAGAACTTACCTCTCTCAGGGAGAGTGGTGAAATAGAGTCCAGCACCTACAGAAGATTATACCTTCTTGCTAAAGGTGGTACATTTAAAAGCAGGGCACATCTGAGGCATTATATAAAAGAACAGGATTTTATTAAAGGGTGATTATTATGGCAAGAGGACCTAGATACAGAGTTCCATTCAGGAGAAGAAGAAAAGGAAAAACAGATTATAGGAGAAGATTGAAGCTTCTCTTTTCAGGTAACCCAAGAGCAGTAATTAGAGTTAGTACAAAGCATATTACTTCACAGATTGTTAAATTTTCCCCAAAGGGTGACAGCACAATGACTTCTGCCTCTTCCAAGGAGATACAGAAGCTGGGCTGGAAAGGCTCAGGTAAGAGTTTGCCAGCCTGTTATCTCCTTGGTTATCTGCTGGGCAAAAGGGCTCAGAATGAAGGTATTAAAGAGGTTGTTCTTGATCTCGGTCTTCTCTCACCAATTCCAGGTTCAAGGGCTTTTGCTGTACTCAAGGGTATGATTGATTCAGGGCTTAATGTACCCCATGGTGATAATATATTTCCGGATGATGACAGAATAAGAGGAGAACACATAGCAAATTATGCCAAACAGTTAGGTGAGGAAGAGAAAGGCAGGGTGTTCTCCCAGTATATCTCAAGAGGCTTAGACCCTGAGAAGTTACCAGAGCACTTTGAGGATGTGCTCAATAAAATAAGAGGTGTATGATCATGGAAGAACCTGAATGGATACCCAAGACCAGACTTGGCAGAATGGTAAAAAACGGAGAAATTAAGGATATTTCAGAAATATATAAAATTGACCTGCCAATAATGGAACCCGAGATAATTGATACGCTTCTGCCAGAGGTTGAAGAGGAAGTTATTGATATTAATATGGTTCAGAGAATGCATAAGTCAGGAAGAAGGGTTAGATTCAGAGCAATAGTTGCTGTTGGAAATAAGGATGGCTATGTTGGTCTTGGCAAGGGTGTGGCCAGAGAGGTTGGCCCTGCCATAAGAAAGTCAATTAAAAATGCCAAGGTAAATATGATTGAGGTAAAGCGCGGCTGTGGTTCTTGGGAATGTGGCTGTGGCGAACCTCATACAGTTCCTTTTGCTATAACAGGCAGGGCAGGAAGTGTTAGAGCAACATTAATGCCTGCTCCCAGAGGCGTTGGTCTTGTATGTAACGATGTCTCAAAGAAGATACTGATTCTGGCAGGAATCCAAGACGTATGGGCAAAAAGCCTCGGACAGACCCAAACAACAGTAAATAATGCCAGAACCACTTATGAAGCTCTTAGAAATACCAACCTTGTCAAGCTTAAGGAAGAAATGACTCTGTCTATTGGAATAGCTACTGGGAAGGTGGCTTAGATGAAGCGTCTGGCTGTCGTGAAGGTTAGAGGAAGTATAGATGTTAAAGGCACTATAAGAGATACATTCAAAATGCTGAATATTATAAAGGTTAATAACTGTACTTTTATAGATAACAGGCCGACTTACATGGGAATGTTACAGAAAGTTAAGGATTATGTAACCTGGGGTGAAGTTTCAGCTGAAGATGTTGAGTTTATATTGAAGCACAGAGGTGAGCTTGAAGGCGGTCATAGGATTACAGATGGTTATATTAAGGAGAATACATCTTTTGAAAATATAGCTGACTTTGCAAGAGATTTTGCAGAATTTAAGGCTGAAATCAGTGATATACCTGGGCTAAAGAAGATTTTTAGGCTGCATCCGCCAAGAAAAGGCCACAGAGGAATAAAAAGAAGCTTCAAAGAGGGAGGTTCTCTTGGATATAGAGGCAACGACATCAAAAAGTTACTAAATAAAATGAGGTGATTCTTATGGCTCTGAAATACAGAAAATTAAGGAGAAAAGCAGGTTACAGAAGCTGTGGCAGAGGCTCTCATAAGAAAAATAGAGGTGCAGGAAATAGGGGAGGCAAAGGTATGGCAGGTACACATAAGGGTAAGTACACTTGGGTTGTCAAGTATGCACCAAACTACTTTGGAAGACATGGCTTTAAATTGCCAGAAGGAATAAGGAATATCTACAAAAGTATAAATATCGGGGAACTTGATGAGATTGCCTCTGAACTTCTTGCTGAAGGAATTGCCAAAGTGAGTGATGATGGTATTGAGATTGATATAACTGTTCTTGGCTGCAAGAAAGTCCTTGGCAAGGGAAAAGTAACAAGAAATCTAGTTATCAAAGCACCAAGATTTTCTGGAACTGCTGTGGAAAAGATAGAGAAAGCAGGCGGAAAGGCAGTTATATTGGAGTGAAACTATGGGAATTCTCCATAGATATGAAAGTTTTCTAACAAGTTTGCCAGAAGTTGAGCGCCCTAGGGTCGCAATGACCTTCAAGAATAAGATAAAGTGGACTGGAATAATAATTATCACTTATCTTGTGATGACAAACATAATGCTATATGGTCTTGACCATAGCAGAGCAATAAACTACTTCGGTCCAATGCAGACTATTCTTGCCAGCAAGTTTGGTACCCTTATCACTCTAGGTATAGGACCTATTGTAACGGGTTCGATAATTCTACAGATCCTTGTCGGTGGAAAACTCATAGACCTTGATATGGAAAATCCCGTAGATAAGGAAATCTACCAGGGCACCCAGAAAATGCTTTCTCTGGGATTTACAGTATTTGAAGCAGGTATAATGGTTATGATGGGCGCCCTCCCAGCTCAGGGTAATGACCCGTTCCTCAAATTCATTATAATTGCCCAGCTTGTCGTAGCTGGAGCCCTGATAATATATATGGATGAAGTCGTTTCTAGGTGGGGTTTTGGCTCAGGCATAGGCCTCTTTATTGTTGCCGGTGTGGCTGAACAGATAGTTTATAGGAGTATAGCTCCGATTAAGATTGGGCAGCAGTATGCAGGGATAATATTAAATACCTTCAATCAGGTGCTCTTTAATGGTGGAGGAATGAACATTCTGTTTGACCTTACTCCTCTTCTGGGAACGATAATTGTATTTCTCTTTGTTGTGTATGTTGAGAGCATGCGTATTGAAATTCCGCTTACCTATGGAAAATTCAGAGGTGCGAGAGGCAGATATCCAATAAAATTTATATACGCAAGTAATATTCCAGTTATTTTTGCAAGTATTCTGATGGCAAATGTCCAGCTATGGGCAAGACTGCTTCAGAATCTTGGCCATCCTCTTCTGGGTACAGTAGGCACTGGTGGTCCGGGTACATATACCGGTATAGTTAAGTATTTTAGCTATCCCACTCCGATATACAGCGCTGGTTTTAACCCGATACACGCAATTATATTCACCATAATTCTTATAATACTCTCGGTGATATTCTCTATATTCTGGGTTGAGACATCCGGTATGAATGCCAAGACTGTGGCAAAACAACTGCACAGTGGTGGGATGCAAATCCCAGGTTTCAGAGGGGATATAAGAATTATAGAAAGGGTACTTCAGCGACATATTCCTGCTGTTACTGTGCTGGGCGGTGCTGCTGTTGGATTACTTGCTGCTTTTGGAGACGTCACAGGTGCTCTTGGTGGAGGTACTGGCGTACTTCTTACAGTAGGTATATTATACCAGATGTATGAGTCTATGGCAAAGGAGCAGCTATTTGATCTCCATCCAATGATGCGCAAAATTCTTGGTGACGTAATTTGAGGTGATAGGAATGAAACTTATTGTGGTTACTGGAATTCCTGGCGTTGGAAAAACTACAGTTTTAAATAGTGCTCTTGGAAGGCTATCTGAAGATTTCATACTAATAAATTATGGAGATAAAATGCTTTCAGTTGCACTTAAAAAAAATCTGATTTCCAACCGGGATGAAATTAGAAAGCTTCATCCTGATGTGCAGAAAGATATTCAGAGAGAAGCTGCTAAGGCTATAGCCGAAGAAGCTAAAACAGATAATGTTATTGTTGATACCCACTGCACAATAAAGACTCCACAGGGATATCTTCCTGGGTTACCAAGCTGGGTTTTGGAAGAGCTGAGACCCAATCAGTTTATACTTGTGGAGGCTTCCCATGAAGAGATAAGTGGAAGAAGAACTAAAGATGAAACGCGGGCTAGAGATATGGACACAATTGAAGAAATAAAAGAGCATCAGGAGATAAATAGAGCGACTGCCATGGCATATTCTATGTTTTCTGGTGCTATTGTTAAGATTATAAAGAACCATGATGACAGACTAGAAGAAGCTGTTGATGTATTGATGAGGGCGATATAATGATAGGTTTTCTTGCGCCAATATATGGTATTATGACTGCTATGTTCGGCTGGCTTTTTCATTTGACTCCACATAGAAATCTCAACGATATGCTGGGAGTATTTATTATAGCAGCAGCTATCTCAATATTTATAACAGTGATTACAGGTAAAGTTGTTGACCAGAAGAAGATGAAAGCAACGAAGGCGAGAATGAAGGAATATCAGGAGAAGGTTAAGAAAGCCAAGACAGACGGGAACACGAAAGAGATGAACAGATTAAATAAGGAGATGATGTCTCTTCAGGGTGATATGTTCTCCAACAGCTTTAAACCAATGCTTTTCACAATAGTTCCAATACTGCTGATATTCTCCTGGCTGAGATATTATGTTCCATCAGATATTAATGTTGTTAAACTTCCTTTTTATCTCCCAATATGGGGCAATGAACTCGGTTGGTTTGGCTGGTATTTTATTGTCTCCATTGCAGTTTCGCCGTTGGTAAAAAAGATTTTAAATTTAGAAATGTAGGTGGGTAAATTATGGTTGAGCCAAGATATAGAACAAGTTCCGTGAAACCCAGATCTAAAAGGACACCAGGCGGTAAGGTCGTGGTGCATTACGAAAAGAAGAGAGTAAAAGCACCAAAATGTGCAAGGTGTGGAAGAAGACTTGAAGGTATGAAAATTCTCCGTCCAAAAGTTCTCAAAAGAGTGAATAAGTCAAAGAAAAAGGTTAACAGGCCATATGGTGGGTACCTTTGTTCAAGCTGTATGCGACAGGAGATAAAAGCAAAGGTAAGAAAGAAGTCAATCACCCACGACTAAAGTCGTGGGCTTGTATCGTGAGAGGCAAGGGTAACAGGTTGATTAGGAGGCATTAAAATATGCAGCAGTTATTGGTAGAGTTAAAGAACACACCAGAGGATGCTCCTCAAGTCCTC
>VAOW01021590.1_pt1 | contig 15318 bp, 15 predicted proteins | sample 3393921 | NCBI WGS metagenome assembly VAOW01 (sample SAMN08290428, study PRJNA428436) | hydrothermal vent metagenome | isolation source: Deep-sea hydrothermal vent chimney | place: Indian Ocean: Southwest Indian Ridge | depth 2742 m m
CAATGCCATTGTCCTGGATGCCAGTAATGGAAAATCAGAAAGCATGAACAGCCGGATTCAGGAGGTGAAAGCACGCAGCCATGGCTTTCGCAACAAAGATCGTTTTCGCAATGCAATCTACTTTCACCCTGGTGATCTCAACCTGTACCCTGGATACAAAAGAGGTTGCTTAATGGCAGCTACCCACCCGGATTCGTGATGCGCCCAATGTCTTTGGGTTAGCGATGATCCAAATAGGGGGTACCCAGGCACCAGCGAGCTGGATTCAGAGGCTTACCGTCATGGCGAATGGCGAAATAAAGGCCAGCCCTGTTGAGTCCACCACTATCCCCAACACTGGCAATGATTTCCCCTTGGCGCACCCATGCGCCGACTGGTCTGTAGATGGCCTGGGTATGTCCATACAAGGTCATGAAACCTCGACCGTGGTCGACAATCAACAAGAGCCCATAGCCACGCAGCCAATTTGTAAAAACAATTCTACCGCTATAAATTGCCCGGACATATCGCCCAACAGGTGCGCTAATAAAAACACTATGCCAGCGAAGAGCACCTTCAACACCCTGTCTTGGACTATTGAAATGAGTAATAATCTGACCACTCACAGGCCAGGGGAGACGCCCCTTCAGGTATAAAAATGGCTTTTGGTTCAACCCGTTCAGGGAGGCTTCCCGGGTAACTGCACGCCTCACAGAAGCCAGGAGTCTTCGCAATTGCTGCTCATTGGTTCGCAATGACTGCAATCGTTTCTGATTGTTGTTAATGGTCTTTTCCAGACCAAGCATGACCTGCTGTCGCGCACGCTGGGCACTTTGCAGACTTTCACGCTGACTGCGTAATTTTTGCACTGTATGTACAAGGCGTCGTTTCATCATTTTAGCTTCCAGACGACTCCGGTTCAGTGCTGTCAACGCCTTTCTGGCCGCTTCGATTGGCCGCTTTCGAGCCACTTCGATCCATCTTAAATAATCCATCATACGATCCAATTGGGCTGGATTTTCCTGTTCTAGTAGTAGCTGGATCGCGGGTTCCCGCCCCCTCTCATAAATAGAAATGATTTCCTTCCTGAGGCTCTGCAGACGTGCATTCAGGGAAATCTGCTGAAAATGAATGGTCTGCTTGATTTGCTGTAAGTTTTTTTGCTGCTGTTGGAGTCGCTCCTGACTACGACGCAGCCGGCCCGCCACTTGAGCGATAGTCTGCTCGGTGTGGCGCAAGCGAAGATCCAAGGCACCACGCCGACCTTCTTCCTTCTCCAGGCGCTGCGTATACGTTTCTACCTGAGCCTGAATTTCCTGTAACCGGGAAGTGAGCTTCCCGGATTCAGCCCGTGCGCCGGTCAATCCGGCCATCACAACCACACCCATTAACAAAGATAAAAAAAGACGCCGCCTAGGAAGACTAGATTGAAAATCCGGATTCTGAATAATGTACTCAGGAGCACCGGAAATCCTGGTAACTTGACTTGCCTCAGTGTGATACATATGCATGAATAAGTGCTAATATACCTTGTTCAGGTAGGTGATCCCTTGAGGAGAATGAATTCATATGAACGTCAGCTCCAAGCTAATGTCGCAAGACAAGGACATCAACCTTGCCTCCCGTTCCTTGAAAGCCATGGCACATCCCCTGCGCTTGAAAATTCTGTGCGTGCTGGGTGATCGGGAGGTTAGCGTACAGGAAATAGTCGATTGCGTGGGCACTTCGCAAAGTAATATTTCCCAGCATCTTGCTATCCTGAGAGAGAAGGGTATTCTGGCTGCGCGCAAGGATGCCAACAAGGTTTTTTATCGGGTTAGTGATCCACGTACCCTGCGTCTGATCGGCATGATGCAGGATGTTTTCTGCAGTAGCGGGACGTAAGTCACCCAGTCTGATTGCACCCATTGGAAGCTTGCTTTCGGAAATACAGAAATGCATAAATATGTTGAATTTATTGTTAAAAACTATTTACTATTTGGCGCCCTCGCAGCTACTCTGATTGCTATTTCCTGGATAGAATTCCAGCGGGTAACCAGTGGCGTCAAGCATTTGAGCGCCAATGAGGCGGTCAGGCTCATGAATCGGGATGACGCCATTGTCATTGATGTCAGGGAAGATGCTGAAGTCCGTGAAGGCACGATCGGCAAGGCCAAGCATATTCCACTCAACGTGCTCGGAAAACGGCTGAGCGAATTAGAAAAGCACAAAGATAAAACTATCATCATTTATTGTCGGAGTGGGGACCGCTCAGCTCGCGCCTGCCGACAGCTGCGCCAGGCCGGGTTTGAAAATGTCATCAATCTTCGTGGTGGCATGATCGCCTGGCGTGAAGCCAAATTACCGGTCAGAAAAAGATGATAGGCCAGCATATAATTACCCAAGTCGGGATGTATAGCGCAGGTCTTTGCCACTATCACTATGCCACACACCAATTACTCCAAAGGAAAGATACAAAATTCGAGGAATTGTATATCGAAAGCCGGGGTAACTTAGGTATGGAAATAGAATCGTGCAGCGATCGTACCAGCGTACCTCAGATTTTTATTGGACAACATCACGTTGGAGGCTATGATAATCTTGCCGCACTCAGCTGATCCGGAAAACTGGATGGGCTGCTAGTGGCGAATCAATCCGAAGCCCATTAACCAGAAACTTGTTATGAGAAAGGAAAGGTGAACAGATGATCGACGGTCAAGAAAACACGGATGAACCACAATTCAATTTACAACGGGTATATATTAAAGATGCTTCGTTCGAATCTCCACGGGCACCACAGGTATTTACCAAAGACTGGGCTCCAGAAGTAGAAATTCAGTTACAAGTTAACAACCAACAGCTAGATGATATGGCTTGGGAGGTCGAATTGCATGTGACCGCGACCGCTCGTGCGGAGCAGGACGTCATCTACCTGATCGAAATAAAACAGGCGGGGATCTTTGTGCTTCAGAATATTCCGGAAGAACATATGGGGCACCTGCTCGGCAGCCATTGCCCGAATATCCTGTTCCCTTTCGCCCGTGAGGCTATTTCCGATCTGGTCGGCAAGGGCGGCTTTCCCCAATTGCTTCTGGCCCCAATCAATTTTGATGCCCTGTATATGCAGCAGATTGAACAACAAACCAAGCAAGAGCAACCTCCCGTCAGTCATTGACATAACACCCTGTCGGACTTGAGATCGCTTTGTTGCCTCGAGGTCCGCATTGCCCCGAGGCCAAAGTTTCGGCTATGAATCAGTTACCCACTTTTTCCACTACGCCCATTGCCGTACTGGGCGCAGGTTCTTGGGGTACCGCAGTCGCCATACTCCTGGCACGCAATGGCTGGCCGATCCGATTATGGGGGCGCAATCCCGCCCAGGTCGAGGAAATGTTGGCCACCCGGCGCAACCGGGCCTATCTTGGTGATATCGAGTTCCCGCCGGGGCTCCTACCCTGCTCGGATCTCGACAAATTGTTGGGCGAAATTCCCAACCTCGTCATCGCGATTCCCAGCGCGAACTTGGCTACTTTTATTTATCATCTCCGCGGGCACTTGCTTGCCAATGCTCGTCTGGTGCTTCTGACCAAAGGATTGGCGCCGGATACTGCGGAAACTCTAGATCACCTGGTGCGTGAAATACTCCCCGAGGAAACCTATGAACTAGCGGCGGTTTCCGGCCCCACCTTCGCGCACGAGGTCGCTATTGGCTTGCCGGCTGCGGTCACCGTAGCCGCCGCTACACTATCCGAAGCCAAAGAAATAGCTCGGTGGTTCCATGGGCCACAAGTGCGCGCCTACACGAGCAATGATCTCCTGGGAGTTGAATTGGGTGGTGCGCTAAAGAATGTCCTGGCTATCGCGGTCGGCATATCGGATGGTATGGGCATGGGGGCGAATGCCCGTACTGCCCTGATTAGCCGAGGGTTGGCCGAACTCTCGCGTCTGTACAGAAAAGCCGGGGCTAAAGAGGAAACCCTGATGGGTCTATCCGGCCTGGGTGATTTGGTTTTAACCTGTACGGATGATCAGTCGCGCAATCGTCGATTAGGGCTTGCCCTGGGTCGCGGGGCATCTCTTGCCCAGGCGCTCTCAGATATTGGCCGGGTTGTGGAGGGCGTGACTACCGCACTTAGCGTAATCCGTCTAACTCAACGCTATCAGGTAGAACTGCCCATCTGTGAAGTGGTAAACCGTGTACTGTATGAACATTTACCGGTTCAGGAAGCCGCCCGGCTGTTGCTGGCTCGCCAATCCCGATCGGAATTCGACTCCCTGCCAGTCTATTGAAATACCACAAAATGCGCTTGCCGGGCGTTATTTACTTTCCAATGACGAGATCACCGACCCATTTCCCCCAATTCCATGGAAATTACAACGATCTGACCAGTTCCTTGATACCCGCCACATGCCTTCGGCTGATCTCAAGTCGATCATCGATGGTCTTGAACATAACCAGCATCCGACCATCTGCTGCGCGCACCAGCCCGGAAAGCTGGCTTTTTGCCACCAAGGCGTTGCGATGGATACGGATAAATCGCTCACTAAATTCAGATTCCAGGGATTTCAGTGAATTTTCGATTAATGCCCCTCCAGCTGGGTAACGCACCGTGACGTATTTCAGTTCGGCTTGCAAATAAATGACCTCATCGACTGCGACGAGCAAAAGGCCATGATGACTGTGTGCACAAAAATGCCTGCGAGTACCCTCATGGTGGGCTTGATACTCCTTGTTGCGACCCACCCGCACGCGGTTCAACGCATCCCCTAAACGATCCCGACGTACAGGCTTAAGTATATAGTCTACCGCATGCACTTCGAATGCAGCCAGCGCATGTTGCTCATAGGCCGTGGTAAAGATAATCACTGGCGGCGGCTCTAACCTGGCCATCTCACGAGCCACTTGCAAGCCGTCCAGATCTGGCATGCGGATATCCAGCAAGACGACATCTGGCCGTTTTTTTTCCACAAGCTCCAATGCTATTTTCCCCGTACTCGCTAACCCGCAAACCTCGTCCTCAGGAGATTCCCGAATCAGACTGGCGAGTCGCTCTCGTGCTAAGGGCTCATCATCCGCGATCAGAATACGCATGGCTCTCCCCTAGGGGTAACTCCAATTGAACAATACAACCTCCAGACGTGAACTGAAGCTGCATCCGGGCTCCCGGATAACCGATCTCCAAACGCTCACGAATATTATTTAACGCAATACCCTGCCCTTCATGCCGAGGTCCCTTGGTGCCGCTCGGAATCGGATTTTCCACCACTATCTGCAAGTATCCCTGCGCCTGCCAGAGACGCAGGGAGATAACTCCCCCTTCGGGGCGGAGCTGGATACCATGATATATCGCATTTTCCACCAAGGGTTGCAGGATCAGCGGAGGGACGAACCGTTCATGATCTCGCTGATCGAGATCGATCTGCCAACGTACCTGCAAGCGCTCACCCAGCCTCAGCTGTTCAAGAGCGAGATACTGGCGGGCCAGAGTGATCTCTGCACCCAGGGTAGAGGCATCCTTGTCACTGATTACCGCCCGAAACATATCGGCAAGATCCTCAATCGCCTGTTCAGCCTGCCCTGGGTGTAAATGAATCAAGGCAGCAATGGTGTTCATGCTGTTAAACAGGAAATGTGGGCGGATACGTGCCTGCAAAGCTCTCAAACGTGCATCCGCGCGGGCTTCGAGGCTACGTTTCCAGGCCTGTAAAAGATAGAAATAGCGGAGTGCGACTGCCGCCACGATAGTGCTGATCAGCGCGTTGCGGAACATGAAATCCAGGTCATGGGTAAAATCACCGGCTTCCGAATGTACGAAATGGCCCAGCAAAAGTACGGTCATAACTGAGAACATTAGTGTAATACCAAGCACCACACCGTAAGCAACCCAGGCAACGCGAAGTGGGTGCTGAGTAGCTAGTTTTGATCTCAATCGACAAAGCACAGCCGCTGATGCCAGGGCGATCCATTGAACGAAAAGAGAGGTGAGTGCCAACGTATGCCAGAAAGAAGCCGCCGGCCAGCTCGCCAAAACCAGAACGATCGCCAGCAGTTCAGCGATGACCATGACCTGGAGCAAGCTGGATTCCTGGCAAAAATCCAGTAGAAATATTGGGTGCTTAACCTGTGTTTCAGACATGGTTGAAAGATAGCCGCATCAGGGAAGATATCCCTGGAATAAAACCTTCCATGAACATACGGGGTTACTCAGGCAAGTGCAAGCTCTCTCCAGAAGAACCAGCGTCATCCCCTATCCAGCGGGGACATGATAGGATTTGTAATCTGCAATTGAGGGCGCAATGGTCATGAGCGAAACAACGGGTGAAAAACTTTGGGGTGGCCGTTTCAGTGAACAGACTGATACCTTCGTGGAAGAGTTCACGGCATCTGTGAACTTTGATCGCCGCCTATACCGACAAGACATTCAGGGATCGAGAGCCCATGCGCACATGCTCGCCCATGTTGGTGTTTTAACTGCCCAGGAATGTGAGCGAATCATTGACGGCTTGGATACCATTCAGGTAGAGATAGAATCTGACCGTTTTTCCTGGAATACTGCGCTGGAAGACGTTCACATGAACATTGAGGCGCGCCTGACTGAAAAAATTGGTGAAGTTGGCAAAAAGCTGCACACTGGACGCTCCCGAAATGACCAGGTTGCCACCGACATCAGGCTATGGCTGCGCGAAAGTATCGACAAGATACTAGGTGAGCTTATACGTGTGCGACAGAACCTACTCAATATCGCCGAACGAGAAACCGACACCATCATGCCCGGCTTCACTCATCTCCAAATCGCCATGCCGATCACCTTCGGCTATCACCTGCTCGCCTGGTATGAAATGTTGCGGCGTGATACGGCTCGTCTACGGGAAACTCGCCACCGGGTCAATGTCTCCCCCTTGGGGGCGGCAGCCCTAGCCGGCACCACATTCCCGATCGATCGGGCCTACACTGCCGAGTTACTGGGTTTTGAAGCGGTGGCCGCCAATTCCATGGATGCAGTTTCGGATCGTGATTTCGCCATTGAGTTCAGTGCGGTAGCTGCAATGATCATGATGCATCTTTCGCGCATGGCAGAAGAGATGATTATCTGGTCATCGACACAATTTGGATTCATCGCCTTACCAGACCGCTTTTGTACCGGCTCGTCGATCATGCCACAAAAGAAAAATCCTGATATCCCTGAATTGATCCGCGGTAAGACTGGTCGGGTCTATGGCGACCTGATAAATCTGTTAACACTGATGAAAGGTCAGCCATTAGCTTATAATAAGGATAATCAGGAAGACAAGGAACCTTTGTTCGATGCTGTCGATACGGTAAGCAGTAGCTTGCGTGCCCTGGCTGATATGTTGCCGGCTATAGAGGTGAATCATGGGCGCATGTACGCTTCGGCGCGTGAAGGTTATGCCACAGCCACCGATTTGGCCGACTACCTGGTGCGCAAAGGCTTACCTTTTCGTGATGCTCATGAAGTCGTTGGTAAAGCCGTGCGACGCGCCATTGAGCTGGGCTGCGACCTGAGCGAGATGGATCTGGATGAGCTCAGAAAATTCAGTTCCCTGATCAATGTAGATGTCATGGGTGTATTAACGCTGGAGGGCTCGGTGGCAGCACGCCAACATTATGGGGGTACGGCACCGGAAGCTGTATGCGCACGAATCCGGGAGGCGTGGTCAGAACTTGAGAATGAGTGATCTAGCCCATCTATTGGCTAGATTGATAGTCTCATGACTAACGGAGATGAAAGTTGTTGAACAAACAAAGGTAATGAGGGTAATCGACATATTGCGACAAGGGAATCATTCCAGACGTTCAGCATGGCCGCAAAATCAGGCCTTCTAACTAAAACGAATGCACGGCAGATGGGGAGTTACTCTTAATTTAAAACTCCACAAACTGCGATACAGGCCACATATCCAACCTCTGTGTGACGAAAATCTGAATATTCGATTATGTTGGTTTTGATGGATTCAAGGCGGAAGGCCTGATGTCTATTTAGAATGGGTAGATTTTCTCGAATATACAAGGCTCGATATCATCCCCCTGATAGTCCAAAGAAAAGCTGGTCGGCTAACAAATTAGCAGGTGGCCATAACGCCCCGTTGAAAATAGACCCTAAATAGTCGGTTACCCGTTATTAATCGTACGGGTTCATCCTGGTCTGTTTCTCTGGGCTGAGTGGGCACAAAATTCCGTACCTCTATTTTGCTGATTGGTTACGGATTAATAATGTGGTTTTCCCCAAAAAATAGGGCAACACGCTATACTTTATATGTCTTAAATTTTGACCTATATTGAGGCTCAGGATACCTGTAGGACCACATGGAGTTAATTCGTGAAGCACATAATTTGCGGCCACAGCATCAGGGATCAGTGGTTACCATTGGTAATTTTGATGGTGTACACCGGGGGCATCAAGCAGTAATCGGGCGACTCGTCCAGGAAGCGCGTTATCATCAGCTACCCGGCGTCCTAATTACGTTCGAGCCCTTGCCGCGTGAATATTTCATGGGTGCAGGATCTCCGGCCCGGCTTACCAGCTTACGAGATCGCCTGCGGCTATTCGCTGAATTGGGTGTTGATCGGGTTTTGCTCCTACGTTTCGATCAACGCTTGGCCAATCTGGAACCAGAGGCTTTCATCCAGCAGATTCTAGTTGACGGACTGGCCACCAAGACGGTAATCGTTGGTGACGACTTTCACTATGGCAAAGATCGTGCAGGGAATTTCGAATCACTGGTAGCTGCAGGAATACAATTTAAATTCCAGGTACTGCGGCAAAAAACTTTTCTTTTCAATGGGGAACGCGTTAGCAGCACTCATATTCGTGAATGTCTGGCACGAGGTAACCTCGCCGAAGCCAGGGATTCTCTTGGTAGAGCTTATGCGATCAGCGGTCGGGTGCGCCATGGTGATGCGCGCGGCAGATTGCTTGGCTTCCCGACGGCCAACATCGCACTCTCCCCCGGAGAACCAGCTGTCCGGGGTGTCTTTGCGGTTGAGATTCAGCTCACATCAGGCTATTTGGCCCACGGGGTGGCCAATGTGGGTAACCGACCGACCGTGGATGGCGCTAACTCTCTGTTGGAAGCCCATCTATTCGAGTTTACTGGTAACCTGTATGGTGAGCACCTTTACATCGAATTCAAGCAAAAAATTCGTGATGAGCGGCGATTTCCTGGCCTTGATGAACTCACCCGACAAATTAGACAAGATGTCGATCTGGCGCAAGCGGCATTGAACAACACGGCCTGAATTCTTGCCGTTCCTGTTTGACTTCAACAACGGATATATCTGTGAACGATTATAAGCATACTCTAAATTTGCCACAAACCGATTTCCCAATGCGGGGAAACCTGGCCAAGCGTGAACCAGAAATGCTCACTCGCTGGAGCAATCTCAACCTATATGCCCGGTTACGCGAAAAGCGCCATGGGCGGCAACGCTTTATTCTTCATGACGGCCCTCCTTATGCCAATGGAGATATCCATATCGGTCACGTGGTCAATAAAGTCATTAAGGATATTATCGTCAAGAGCCGCACTCTGGAGGGTCTGGACGCTCCCTATGTACCGGGATGGGATTGCCATGGCTTGCCAATCGAGCACAAGGTCGAACAAATCGTCGGCAAGGTCGGGGAAACCATTGATGCCACAGCTTTCCGGGAGGCATGTAGGAAATACGCAGCCAGCCAGGTGGATATTCAGCGGCGAGGTTTCCAGCGGCTCGGGGTGATCGGTGACTGGGATAATCCTTATCTGACCATGGATTTCCGGATCGAAGCGGACATCATTCGCGCCCTGGGGCAAATCATAGAAAATGGCCATCTGGTCAAGGGATATAAACCCGTTCACTGGTGTGTGGATTGCGGCTCGGCTTTGGCCGAAGCAGAGGTCGAATATGAGGAACATACATCCCCGGCTATCGATGTGCGCTTTCGTATCGTCAATCTGGAAGAACTACTTTCCCGTTGTCACCTCGACAACATTCCGCGGAAGCCGACATCGGTACCTATTTGGACCACCACCCCATGGACCTTGCCCGCCAATCAGGCCGTGGCCGTGCATCCGGAGTTCGATTATACGCTAATCGAAACGACGGCCGAACAAGGTGGAGAATATCTGCTGTTAGCCGAAGGTCTTCTGGAAATCGCAGCCAAACGCTGGCGACTTGATTCATGGCGAACCATCAGCCACTGCAAGGGAACGGATCTGGAAGGCCTGAAACTCTTCCATCCCTTCCTGGACCGGCAGGTACCCATCATCCTCGGTGAACATGTCACGCTGGAAGCGGGTACCGGCGCAGTGCATACCGCACCAGCCCATGGACAAGAGGATTACCTCGTGGGCTTACATTATGGATTGGATGCCGAACATTCCGTCGGTCCAGATGGACGTTTCTCGCCAGAGACCCCTTTCTTTGGCGGTGAGCGAGTCTTCGATGCCAATCAGCATGTGATCGAATTGTTGAGGGAACACGGCGCACTTCTACATGTCGAGCGATTGCGGCACAGTTACCCTCATTGCTGGCGCCATAAAACGCCACTAATTTTCCGGGCTACCCCGCAATGGTTCATCAGCATGGATAAATACAGCTTGCGCCAACAGGCGCTTGATGCCATCGAAACCGTTCACTTTACGCCAGAATGGGGGAAAGACCGGCTACAAGGCATGATTGCTAACCGGCCAGACTGGTGTATCTCCCGTCAGCGCAACTGGGGAGTGCCGATGGCCTTATTCGTCCATCGGCAAACCGGGGAACTGCATCCACGGACGCTCGAACTTATTGAGGCCGTAGCCCAACGTGTTGAACAACGGGGCGTGGATGCCTGGTTCGATTTAATGCCCGTAGACCTACTAGATGAGGAAGCTGGGCAATACACGAAGGTCGAACATATTCTTGATGTCTGGTTCGATTCAGGTACTACACATTATAGTGTGCTTGATCGCCGTCCTGAACTTAGTTTTCCTGCTGATCTGTACCTTGAAGGCTCGGATCAGCATCGTGGATGGTTTCAATCATCCTTGCTCAGCTCGGTTGGCATGCGCGGCATAGCCCCCTATCGGGGGGTGCTCACCCATGGCTTCACGGTAGACGAAAAAGGCCGTAAGATGTCCAAATCACTGGGCAATGTCATCGCTCCGAAAAAGGTAATCGATATTTTGGGAGCCGATATCGTACGGCTATGGGTAACCTCCACCGACTACCGGCAAGAAATAGCCGTTTCCGATGAAATCCTCAAACGCACTGCAGATGTTTATCGACGAATTCGTAACACTGCTCGCTTTTTACTGGCCAATCTACATGGATTCGCCCCCAAACAGCATCAGGTTCCCCCTGAAAACATGCTTTCCCTGGACATATGGATCGTCCGCCTAGCAGCTCAACTGCAAGAAATCCTGCGCAAAGCCTACCAGGATTACGAATTCCATGTGATATATCAACGTGTCCATAACTTTTGTGCTATAGATCTGGGTGGATTTTACTTAGATGTCATCAAGGATCGCCAATACACGACCCAAGCGGGAAGTCTCGCTAGACGCTCCGCTCAAACCGCACTGTACTATCTGGCTGAAGCACTCCCGCGCTGGCTGGCTCCGATCTTAAGCTTCACGGCAGATGAAATCTGGCAGCATCTGCCGGGGGAACGGGAAGAGTCTGTTCATTTAGCCGAGTGGTATGAATTTCCACAGCCCTTACTTCATAATCATTTCCTGCCACAGGGGATGGATGATGGTTTCTGGCAAGCAATCCTCGAAATTAGGCAGGCCGTTAATCGTGAGTTGGAGGATTTGCGCCGGGCTGATGTGATTGGTTCCAGTCTGGATGCTGAGGTCGATCTTTATCCCGGCCCGCAGACTGCTGAGCTACTGCTTCGCTTGCAAGAGGAGCTGCGATTCGTACTCATTACCTCCGCAGTCAGGGTGCATAGTGCTGTAGCCGAACCTCCATCAGCCGAATTCTCTGCTTATCCATTACAGAATGGTGAATCGCTATACATCGGAGTTTCTAGAAGTCCTCACCCGAAATGTGTCCGCTGCTGGCATCATCGCGCCGATGTCGGTCAACATCCGGATTTCCCTAATCTGTGCGGTCGCTGCATAGAAAATGTGGCAGGAACGGGTGAATTACGCCGATATGCTTGAGAATCACGGTAGCAAATTCTGGTTCCCATTACCTGGCAGATTTTCAATATTCCGGGTTTATGCGGGTTTCCCATTCCTGAACTGCCGTCTAGTATTCCGGGATCAACCAGAATCACTTCGATCGACTGACTGGCGATCCATATCCTTACCCTCCATATGAAATCCCGTTACCTATTGCGCTGGCTATGGCTATCGCTAACCGTCATTGGTTTGGATCAACTGAGCAAGTGGGCAGCTGTGACCTTTTTACCCTATGATCGCGCGGTACCCATTTTGCCGCATTTCAATCTGACTCTCGTCTACAATACAGGTGCCGCCTTCAATTTTCTCAGCCATGCCGATGGTTGGCAACGCTGGTTTTTCGTTGGGCTGGCTTTTCTGGTCAGCATTGCTCTGATCGTGTGGCTAAAACGGCTGCGAGAAGGTAGTCACTGGACCGCATTAGCGATTGCACTTATCCTCGGAGGATCGTTAGGTAACGCTACAGACAGGATAGTTCGCAGTCATGTCGTCGATTTTATTAGTCTATATATACAACATTGGTATTGGCCGGCATTCAACCTGGCAGATTCAGCCATCACGGTTGGCGCCTTTACCCTGATTTTACGCGCCCTGTTCAACCGAGAGCGTAATGCGCGTCAACAAAAATGATCAAAAAACTAGTAAAGTGATAATAGATACCCAGGCTGACACCCATTTCAAGCCAAATAGATAGCGTTTCACCCAAAAAATATTCACCATTGTGACTGCTACTGTGCAAGTTGCCATACGCAGGATGCTGGGTCCCTTACTGGTCAATGTTAGAATGAACTTCTTGTTATCCTGCGTTAGATAACGCTTTTCCCGGAGTCAAGTATGCACACCCGTTTCCGCGCCTCGCTACTCTTCTCTTTACTAATTTTCGGTCTAAATCTCGCCATATCGCCCATTTTTGCAGCCTCACCCGAACCCAATCCGACAACGTCTCCAGCATCCGAAACTTTGCCTTTGGCGCAACTCAAAACCTTTGTCGAGATCACGCAACTCATTCGACAGGATTATGTCAAACCTGTCAGCGGTAAAACACTGATCACTAACGCCATCAATGGGATGCTCAATTATCTCGATCCCCATTCTACCTATCTGAATGCCAAGAATTTCCATCAATTGCAAATTGAAACGACAGGTAAATTTGGAGGACTTGGTATCGTCGTCGCTCCTGACAATGGCTTCATCAAGGTAATCTCACCAATCGATGATACACCGGCGCAACGTGCAGGTATCAAGGCGGGTGATATCATCATCCGCATTAATGGAGAGTCGGTACAAGGCATGCCTCTGGAGCGGGCCGTCCGGATGCTACGTGGAAAACTGGGAACCCGGGTTATCCTAGATATCATGCGGTCTGGCATAGCCAATCCCTTAGAATTCAAGATCACGCGAGAAACAATCCACATCAGGAGTGTCAAGAGCCGCCTCCTAGCTCCAGGATTTGGTTATGTGCGTATATCGAGTTTTCAGTCGGTAACACCAGCTGATCTGGCTCTTGCCCTTCAGCAATTAAGAGAAAAGAATAAGGTCTCACTGAGTGGCCTGATTCTGGATTTGCGTAACGATCCCGGTGGATTACTTATATCCGCTGTTAGTGTGGCCAACACGTTCCTCAACAAGGGTCTAATCGTTTATACCAAGGGACGCATGCCCGGTTCAGACGTCCGCTACATCGCCCGTTCCAGAGATGCCCTGCATGGTGTACCCATGGTTGTCCTGGTCAACGGTGGCACCGCCTCGGCTGCAGAAATCGTCGCCGGCGCCCTACAAGATAACCACCGCGCACTAGTTGTCGGCACCCGCACCTTCGGCAAGGGGTCGGTTCAGACCGTTTTACCTTTATCCAGAAACACAGCAATCAAACTCACCACGGCCCTGTATTACACGCCCAATGGGCGGTCCATCCAGGCTGAAGGCATTATCCCGAATATCGTGATCGAACCTCTTCAAGTACAATCTCCTAAAAAGAGTGGAATAGGTTTCTTGCGCGAAGCTGGTCTGTCAGGGCATCTCAATAATCCCGCAGGCAGCCCGAAAATCCCTAACCTTAAAAACCGCTCAAATATTTTTTTGGCCCACCGTGACTTCCAGCTCTATGAAGCACTGACCCTCCTCAAAGGGCTGAACTACACACAGAAAAAAGCCACTATAGAGAATGAATCGCCCTAAAAGGGTACAACGGTAACCCTTTTGCTGGCCTTAGTACCAAGATCCTGGCGGATTTTCCGTTGATATCCCAGCCAAAATACAACTAGATTTTGTTATCATTTTCTCACGCTGATCAGCGAATTGAGTTCAATGTCACACTTTATTACTACAAGTTGGCGCCTCATGATCTTATATGGGTAACTCAGTCAAATTAGTTATATTTCGCTAATAAGAGACAAGCAATGGTACCAATAAATATTGGGTATCGAATTGCCTGCGAGTGGTTGATGTCGAATTGACTACTCCGCATGAAGAAGTTCGAGTCTATATCCAGCAGCATCAAAATGTGGAGCTGACCTGTCCGCAGTGTGGTAAAACCTGCGCTGGTTACGACACCAAACGTCGGGAGTGGCGACACTTAGATACCTGCCTGCTGCAGGCAGGCCTGCCAGTTCAGAACCATACTGGTTGCAAATATTCCACGGGCCAATTGCTCTGAGCACGGCATTCATCAGATAACAGCTCCCTAGGCTGAACCGGGCTCGGGGTTCACTGCGTTGCTTGAACGTCTGGTTATTGACTGACTCAGGCAAGCAGAAGTCAGGCATTGAGTCCGCTTCAATGGCTATATGGCCTGCATTCATCAATACCACCAGGAAGCACATCCCCGAGGCCGACAACAAGATCTCTTTTGACCATTTCCAGGTCACCAAAATGTTCAATGACAGCATCGACAAAGTACGTCAGGCTGAACACAAGGCGCCGCTCTCCGAAGGCGACAACAGATGGCTGGAAGCCACTGACTGGCTGAAACATCCGGGAAATATTGCACAAGCGATGAGTTATAACCGAATCTGGTGTTTGAGTAGTTGAAAAAGAGCGGCGTATCTGGTTGATTTGTTGTTGCAAGACAAACAAACAACCTAAGGACTGAACTGCCCCCAAAAGCAGGACAGTGGGTTAAGGTGGGTTAAGGTGTACTTTCCTGTTCAAAGGAGAGACACATGGCACGTCAAAGTGACCGTAAGGAAG
>VAOW01037238.1_pt1 | contig 15282 bp, 14 predicted proteins | sample 3393921 | NCBI WGS metagenome assembly VAOW01 (sample SAMN08290428, study PRJNA428436) | hydrothermal vent metagenome | isolation source: Deep-sea hydrothermal vent chimney | place: Indian Ocean: Southwest Indian Ridge | depth 2742 m m
ACCTGACGCAGGGCTGCAATTTCTTCTGCTGCATCTTCACGACTAAAGAATTGCTGTGCCAGTAACTGATCGAGACTTGCCAGCTCTTTATTAATATTAACCAGCTTTTCAGTATTCGTTATTTTTTCCTGTTTAATCTCAAGGATGGTAATTTTGTCAAAAAACTCGCCAATGGAAATTTCTATATTTACGTTCATGATATACTCTCTACCAGATAAAAGTTTAACAAAACCTAATTATACTTAACAACAGCCCCCTGTGTCCTAACCTCAGGAATTTTACACAATAGAAAATTACCGTTAATGTAATAAAGTCAATGTGTCGATATAAAAATATTCTGGTAATCAGAAACGACAAGCTCGGTGATTTTATGCTTGCCTGGCCAGCGCTTGCATTATTAAAAACACAGTATCCTGATGCGACAATCACTGCCCTGGTTCCCCAATACACCGTACCAATGGCTGAAATTTGTCCATCGATAGACCGATGTCTTATTGATAAGCATTATAACTTTCTACCCTCTGATATTCGCCACCTTATAAGAACAATCAAACAGGAAAATTTTGATGCTGTTATTACATTTTTCTCAGAATTTAGAACAGGAATGGCTACATGGTTAGTCGACATACCTGTCAGAGTTGCACCAGCGACTAAAATGGCCCAGATCTTTTATAATAACAAACTGAAACAACGCCGTTCAAAATCTGAAAAACCTGAATATATATACAATATTGATCTGGCCAAATTCTTTATCAAACTACAAACACTCAAATGTCAGGGACTACCGCAGCCGCCATACTTAAGCTTTAACAAAAAAGAAATAGAAATACTAAAAGAAAATTTTAAAACCAGGCTTAAAATCGATTCTTCAAAGGGGTTGATATTTATCCATCCAGGAACCGGTGGTTCAGCTATAAATCTTTCACTTAAACAATTTTCAGTAATAGCAACCCAACTCTTCAAGTCATGCAACTGCCACATCATAATCACAGCTGGACCTGATGAATTAAAAATTGCAAATAAATTATCGAATCTTATAAAAGGTATAAATCATACCGTATACCATTCCACTGATGGTATCATTACATTTTCAAAAATCCTGTCAATCTCAGACCTATTTATAAGTGGTTCTACAGGACCACTACATATAACGGGCGCACTCAACAGACCAACAGTTGCTTTTTATCCTGCTCGCCGCTCTGCGACACCACTGAGATGGCAAACTCTTAATCAGAGGGAATATCATTTAGCAATATCGCCAGACAAACATATTGATGAAAATGACATGAGAACCATTAATCCTAAAAGAAGTGCTCGAAAAATAATTAACTTTTACCATTCAATATATAACACACAACCAACTCAATAATGTCTTTCAGGCCTTAACCCCCCCTTCATACATCCCACCTATGTACTTAATTTTTTACACACCAGAGAAAATACCTTTTAAATCAAATATAATTACAGATAATGACACCTGACTCAACCCTCTACTCTCACAGTCATAACCTGTTAATAGCAAAAAACTGAAAAAAGTGCCTGGTTAATTTCTTATCCAATTGAATTAAAAAATATTTGTCAAGAAACGTCAATGTCTCAAAATTTTTTATGCCATGTAACTCACCCATCACCCAGTGCACTTTAGACAGGATTTTCTCCGGAATGGAACTGATTATTTCATATTCGGCACCTTCAGTATCTACTTTTAAAATATCGATATTCTTTATATCTGCCTCTGATATAAATTCAACCACGCTCTTAATATCTATCTGGGAAAAAGTCTTATCTACCGTACCAGTGTCATCTCCATCATCTGGTAATCGGAATTGAGAGAACCCGCCCTGATTTGCTATATCTTCGTTTGCAAATACATCAACAGTGCACGTTTCCCTCCCCAGCCCAAAATTGTATGCGGTAATATTACTATAAGGCTTGATGTTTTTTTTTAATATTTCAAAATTTTCCAGCATAGGCTCGAAACAAAATACCCTGGCCCCAGGATATTTTTTTGCCATCCAGATAGCGGTTATCCCAATATTTCCACCGACATCAAAAATGACTTTAGGCGTTATTTCATCAGGAATATAATATTCTGCCTTCTTACCTTTCTGTATCAGGATATTGTAAATAATACCTCGATCACTTGTATGGGCACGATAATAAACTGGAAATTTATTCCATATAAATGTGCTGAGCTTTTCCTCTTTGTCACTACTACTTAAATACCTGCTTCGCATAAAACTCCAGGAACGCGATCTCATCAACATTTTTATATCTTGCAACATCAGAACTCCCACTTAAGTCGAATTACTAACAGTACGGATGAAAAGGATGCCCATTGTTCAAGACCGTCAGCAGCAGGGATGCGGGTGTCGAGTCTACACGAATGTATTAATCGCGTGTCCTTAACAATGGGCATCATTTTCATCTGTTTCAGTAATATATAATACATCCGTGTATAATAACATCCCTTCAAAAAACTTTATCAGATACTGTAATAATATGCCGACTAAAAAATATGAATTAACCCAATATGAAATCAATAGCATAGAATCCATATGTGTGTTCTGCTGGGGCCGACTTGGTGACGTCTTTATACGCTCACCAATAATATATGCCCTGAAAGAAAAATTCCCTTACGCTGAGATTACAATCGTTACCGACCCGACAGCAGCACGCGCATTTAACCCAAATACAACTAAATATTACATATTTTCTTTTAGTCACCTATCAAAAAACAAAACAAGGTCTTTTTTATCCGGCATTAACAAAATAAGAGTTCTGCGACAAAAAAAATTTGATCTGAGCATTGATCTTTATGGCGGTGGATCCAGCCCCTTAGTCAGTTACCTTGTGGCCTCGAAGTTCCGGCTAGCCTTTGATCACAGAATTAAGCTAAGAATTTCAAATAATTTACTTGCTCCGTACCCGCACGGAATAAATCACTGGTCACAAAGCATAGGATCAATAATTGAACCATTAGGCATAAAACACCAGCAGATAAGTACCGATGTAATTTATGAATGCGATGAACAGAATAGAAATCAGGTAAAATATATGTTTAATACATCTGATACATTTTATATCGGTATCAATCTAGGCGCTAGCACATTGGACAAAGCCTGGCCTGTTAAAAACACAATTGAACTATTAACTAATATTAGCAATCGCATAAATATAACTCCTGTTATATTTTTTAATCCTGGCCAGGAAGATATATCAGAACAGTTTTTGTCCCTGTATCCACGAAAATGCGTAAGTTTGAAAGACCTGAACTTTGAACAGGAAGCAGCAGCACTGGAACGGTGTGATATTTTCATTACTGGCGACACAGCGCTGATGCACCTTGCCACTGGTGTTAAGACACCTGTATTTGCGTTTTTTCTCGAAACGCGCCCCGAGTCTGTACAGCCAAAACTAAATCCATTTCATGCCTGTTTGATTGAAGACTATGAAAAAGAATTAATCCATGGTTTTCACCAGGTAAAAAATAAAATCCCGGTTTCCGTCGCTATAACTGAATTTATTTACTTCACCAAAAACGAACTCAACTGGCCGTATAACTAGTTTTTATACGCTTACATTACTGTCGTCTATCATCCCAACATTAGTCTTAAATACTTCTACCAGCTCATTTGGTACAGACATATAATTAGGGTCGTCCTGTTCAAATATTTTATCAGATGACTTTATAACTTCGAGCTTTCGATCACGACTTACACCAATAATGGAATAGTCTCGTGATGTTATTAAATTATATATCTGAGTAATCCTGTCTACACTTGCCGAATCTTTACTATTAGCCCATACTTCTATATACAAAAACGGCCTAAATTTTTCTATCGTTTTCACCAGCCCATCTAGAACAGACAACTCAGCGCCTTCCACATCAACCTTTATAACAGATATTTCTTTAACATCTAACATTTCAATAAATGTATCACCTTCGACAGTGATAATATCTGAGGAATATTCCAGGCTGGCATCAACACCTGTAGTTTCAACTATCAGCGACGCTGTTTTATCACCCAATTTACTCGCATAAAGTGTTTTAACATTTAACTCATTAGAGAGTGCCACTGGTAATACCTTAGCATTCTTAAACTTGTTCATACGAATGAGTTCATTTATATAATAGTTACACACAGCGTTAGGCTCAAAGCCTATATACTCTATGTCGTCACGCAGCACTTTAAGCTTCACAAGATAAACACCAACGTTGACACCAACATCAATTACACAACCTTGCTTTGATCGGATAAACGCATCAAGGCACTGCCCCATCCATATTTCTTTCGGAATAACGTAACCACGCCCCATCCCAAATATAATCGGATACTTAAGGTCAAGACCAAAGTAATCATTTCGAGCAGACTTTACGCAGGTTTTAGAGAAAAAAACCACCAGTTCCCGCTTTAATTTACCAATAAAACTCATATTCTATCTCGTTATTATATAACTTGTTCGTACTCGACTTCATCCGAGTTATCTATAAAGTAATGCAGACTGGATACTATAGTCACCATATATAGAATATATATAGCGACGGGTGGAGACCTAATAATCCATGACATACTTAAACCTGTAATGGAAAACAACAATACCGTTATTATGCCAACTAATGATATGTCTTTAACCACTAACCTGCAGGCAAACATGATTTTCAACGGCATGTATATAATACCCAGAATTAATGTCAGAAAACCAATTATTCCTGCATTAAATAATGACTGAAAGTAAATATTATGTACACTGTTGAACACGTTCATACCTACATATTTTCCTTTCTTCTGCAACGCACTGATGGTGTTATCAAAATTACCAGGCCCGGAACCAATTACTGGGTGTTTTTTCCAGCTATTAGCCGCTATTGACCACATAGCAAGGCGGGCACCGAGTGAGGAAGTGTATTGGTCATTGCTATAAAAATCAGAAACATTTTCAACTGCTGCAGACACTCTACTCTTTATCATATTAGCAATGGGAGAAATGGCTACTGCACCAGAAATTAATGCCACTATTAATAAAACCGTACTCAAATTCACTTTCTGATACCGGACAGCATAATACAGAGCAATAATTATATAGGCCGGTATAACCAACCACACACCTCTTGACTGAGATAGAACTACTGCTATAAATCCACATATCAGGGTGGCTAAAATTAAAAGTTTTAATAACTTACCAAGATTTTGTGTCAGTAAAATAGCAAGCATAACACCTACATTTAACATTGCGAGACTACCAAAAAGTGTTTGGTGATATTGCCCTTGTGCAGGTAGCTGAGGATTGGCCATATAGCTTTGTATCGCAACACAAAACATAAAAGGGCCTGAAGCAATAGCCCCCGCATATATATACTTAATAGCATTAATTTTATATTTTCTTACAAACAGGTAAATTGGAACGGCAGCCAGAAAACGTAAATATCTTTCAAGTTCTTTAATATATTCATGCACATCCTGCACGTTAATAAACGCAATCACACCAGAAGCTGCATATAAACCAAAACATATTAACAGCCATTTTTCATATTTACTTAACTGCTTCCAGGTGAAACTCCAGTCTTTTATTATAAAAAAACTGGCAATCAGCATTAACGCGAATGCAGTGCTGGCAACATTATGCACAGAGGTGCCCAATACAGCCGTAAAAAAAATACAACTACCTGTAAAAACTTCCTGTGGTTTATTTTTTACATTAGACAGAAATAAATCTATATATTTCATCATATTTAATATTTTTCATGCAATGGGTATGCCCCAACGGGCACTTTCGTTTAAAACAGGGACTACAGTCTAGCCCAAGATAAAAAACATTCTTTTTATTACTAGCCGTTAATGGCGGTGTGTATTCAGGCGTGGACGATCCGTAGATTACATTTACCGTTACATCTGTCGCAGCAGCAACATGCATCAAACCTGAATCGTTACAGACAACGGATTGTGCACAGGCAAATAAATCCACCGTATCAACCAGCTCGGTTCTGCCACATAAATTGATAATGGCGTTCTCACTGTTACTGCTTATTATATCACCTGCCTGCCTGTCTTTATCTGAACCCATCACCCATATCTGACAACCGGTTGCAACCAGCCTTAAAGCCAGTTCACGGTAATAGTCAATCGGCCACTGTTTTGCCGGGCCGTATTCTGCACCTGGCATTAAACAGATAACTGGTTTTGTTAAATTTAGATTCAGTTTCTCTAGCAGGACTTTTTGATGATTCTCATCCACAGTTAACGCCGGAAAGAGTATTTCCGGTACCTGTTGTGGATTATTATTACCGGCATGTGCCACATAACGTTGCACGGTCTGCTTTAAAACTATTTTATCCAGGTCTCTAATATCATTTAACAGACCATAACGTATCTCACCACGATAGCCTGTGCGTACGGGTATTCTTGCTGCAAAAGGGATGATAGCTGATTTCCACGAGCGCGGCATAACAATGGCGTGGCTATAGTTTCCTGTACGTAGTTTTTTGCCCAGCCGCCAGCGTTTAAAAATAGAAAACTCACCATGTTCAATATTTATAGCCACACCACGATGCACCTCAGGCATACGCGCCAGTATTGGCAACGACCACTCAGGCGCCACCACATCAATAACACAATCCGGGTATTGCTGCTTTAGTGTCTTGAACAGAGCCTGAGCCATCACCATATCGCCTATCCATGATGGGCCGATGATCAGATATCGGTGTTGTTCACTGTTCACTATTTTCAGTGTTGCTTCAGCATTATTATGATACTGCAGCCATAATATTTTTTAACTGGCTAATTGTTGCAGAATTTTTGTTTACAAGAATATCATCATTTATTTTCAGCACAACACTTTTTATAAGGTCAGATGTTTTCTTTATTTCAGTTATTTCTTTAAGATGAAGCAAATCTTCTTCCAGATGACGACCTTTAATAGAAATTCTTTTTTGTGCCATACCTTCAGCCAGATCTGTTTGCAGGTATCGTGAGATATTATGTGATGAAATCCGGTTATTTGATAATGAGTGAATATAAAATTTCATAATATGAGGAACAAATTCAGCTCCTCCCCCTAATTCATCACTAACCAGATTCAGAATATCAATCATATGTGCAGGTACACGACTCTCCAGCGATTTGCGTTGTCCTTCTAACTGTTTTTTTACTGCTGGAGTAGATTGGTGCGGTAAGACAGCTATAGAATCACAATTATTGCAAATACCCACCAGCACGTTTCTTACAATACCAGTACCATCACTGAATGGCGTATCTCTTAATTTAAACGTCACACCCTGAATTGACTTACAGGTGTTACAAACAGCTTTTTTCATATCACCTACTTTTAAAATTTTCATAGCCTTAGCCCCGAGGCGACTCTATTCAATGATGAACACTGATAAATACACAGTCCGGCTCAATAAAATACCATTTGATATACCAGCTTTCCCCCAAGTAAGTGGTTTTTATCAGATGAACAATAATCTCCTTATTAAAATGATGCGGACTACAGGTATATGCATTCCCGCTTGATCTTCCAATAATAGTGGCAACATCACTTAATGAAACGACACCAGTAGAAAGTAAATTTTTAACATCAATATTATTTCTTTCTTCATGGAGAACATAACCATTATTCAGGCAGTAAATTACCTTACTTTTTACTTCCTTGAAGCCCATCCTACCTTCTTCTCCTTTATTGTACGATACTATTCGTACAACATCAATATTTCAACCTGTAATAAAAAAATGACATCGACTTTATCTTCTCGTTTGTGTGATAAAACTTCACTCAAATAAGGTGGTAACAGTTTATCGATACGCTCATCCATAAAATCATCGGGCATGACAAACTATACTAAAGTGAATCAACCTGGTCAGAATCTATTTTTCCTCACGATCCTGCTTAGGAGCCTGTCCGAGAAATGGCATTCACAACTTCTATATTATGCATTAAATGCTGGGGATTAATCGTACCCACAATCATGCCGCTGACACCTGGTTGTTTCAGCACATGCGCAAGGGCTTTTTCGATACCACCACCGCCTGACGCACTGTCTGCATGGCCGCTTTGCAGGCCTTTTTTAATCACCACGCCTTTATTTAGCTTTTTCGCCAGCTCCAGTACCGGCAAATCATCTTTATATGTCAGATTAGCGGTAGCCATCACCACATCGCAGTTTTCCACCACCCAGCAACCACCTTCAACCGTTTTGGTTGACATGCCATAGGCCCGGATCAAATCCCGCTGTTTTAATGTTTCCAGTGCTTCAAATACCTGTTCATTATTAATGATAGACATATCATCGCCATTAGAATGTACCTGTACAATATCAAGCCAGTCGCGTTTTAATTTTTTCAGACTTTGCTCAACACTGTTAATAGTGAAGTCGTATGAAAAATCGAACCGTGACCGACCATTTTCAAAGATCTCCCCAACTTTTGTCATGATTACCCAGTCATCGCGATCGGGTAATAACTCACCCAGGCGTTGTTCACTGCGACCATAGGCCGGGGCGGTGTCAATAAAATTAATGCCTGATGATTGCGCCAGCTCGAACAGTTCACGCACTGCTTTATCATCGGGCAGTTCAAACCCGGAGGGATACTTAACCTGTTCATTACGGCCAATTTTAACGGTACCCAGCCCGAGTACGCTTACGTCAATACCAGTCGAACCCAGTGGTCGTTTAGGCAGTGGTCGTTTAATCATCTTTCAAGTCCATCTTTATCGCCCTGCTAATGAATTGATGGGGTAAAAAACCTGCTACGAAGAACGCAAAGGAGCAAAAGATGCAAAGTCTAAAGATGTTGATCACCGCTTCTAATCACACCAGCTTTCTACTTCATTCCACGGAAAATCAGCGTACAACACCTGCTCCCATGACGGCAGAGAAAAATCCGTTGCTGGTTTTATCTCCTGTTGCCTGATTATATCAAGCAGGGCATCGGCCAGTGCCGGTGACAGCGCCAGCTTGGTGGGCCAGGCGGTAATAATATTTCCATGTTGTTCGATTGAAAAGCTGTCCGGTCGGCTACTGCCAACTTTTTTTATTTCTGCACGGTTAATTTCCAGCACACCCCATTGTGGCTGTTTTAATTCCAGCCACGGAATCAGTTCGGCTAACTCTTTTTTTGCGGTGCGAATTAAATCTATATCATCTTTATGCACCCCGTCTTCAGCCAGTTGCCCCCCCATATACCAGATAATATTGCCATTTGCATCGTAATGCGAAGTAATAGTAAGTCGCGGATTTACTGAAGCACCCAGACAATGTGCATAGATTCTGTCATCTAAACCACCGCGTAATACCACCATTTTCAATGGTCGACGTTGCATGGCAGGGGTACTGCAACCAAAACGAGCGATTAAATCTTCATTGCCCTCTCCAGCCATCAATAGTGCTGACTGATAGTGAAAGGTATATCTTTGGCCGTCTCGGGAGGTCACCATCACGGCACTTTTTTGAGCTTGCAGACTGTTTTTATCAATCGGCAGAATAAATTTCTTTAAGGGTTCAGCAATAGCACGTATCACACTTAATACATTAAACACCGGCTCATCAAGTTGATAGAGCTGTCCCTTAAAGGCTTTATGCTGAAACAGGGAAGGCAGTGATGTTTTTTTTACTTCAGTGGATCGGCTGCGCATCACCTTACTGGCAAAAAAACCGGAGATACGTGAGGTTAAATGACCGGTTGACCACAGATAATGCGCGTCAGAAAGCAGCTCAGCAGCGGTTAAATCCAGTTCACCGGTGCCTTCATAACAGGCACGCCAGCGGGCTGGCATATCTGCAACTGCCTTGGAAGAAGCCGTCAGTTTACCGGTGAGGGCATACTTGGTTCCACCATGAATAATACCCTGTGCATAACACGTCTGTCCGCCACCAAGCGCATTTGCTTCCAGCAAAACGGCTTTATATCCTGCCTGATGCAAACGTGCCAGCGTCCATAAGCCGGCGATACCACCACCAATAATTAATACATCAACATTAACATCTGTGGTTTTCTGTTTTTCTGTGTCGGCCATTAATATCATCGCTGATTATATTTGCGTTCCCACGCAGGCGCGTGGTTTATTGCCCTTACTGCCAATGAATGTCGCCTAATTACCGTTCTCCTTAGTATTTCGTCTCTTTAATCGAGTCGATAATTTTAGTGGTTGAAATACCATCAACATAAGCCAGCACCATCACCTGGCCACCCGCTTCGCGCACACAGTCGCCACCGGGAATTTTATCAACATCATTATCACCACCTTTAACCAGAATATCCGGTGAAATATCACAGATCAGTCGGGTCGGTTCGTCCTCTTCAAATGGCACTACCCAGTCTACACAACGTAATGCGGCCAGCATACGCATACGGTTTGCCACTTTATTTACCGGCCGGTCTTCGCCCTTGAGTCGGCTGACGGTTTCATCAATATTCACCGCAACCAGCAGTCGGTCACCTAATGTCGCAGCCTGTTCAAGGTAGGTCACATGCCCTGCATGCAAAATATCAAAGCAGCCATTGGTCATCACAATGGTTTCACCACGAGACCGGCAGATAGACAGTACCGAATGCAGTTCAGCCTCGTCAAGAATACCATGTTCAGTACTTACCGTATTTTGTTCGATTTCAGTTTCAAGCTCCTGAATGCTAACACTGGCTGTACCCGACTTACCCACTACGATACCCGCTGCCAGATTCGACAACCACATCGCTCTTTCCAGAGACACATCTGCCCCCAAAGCCGCAGCCAGGGTGGAAATAACTGTATCACCGGCACCCGTCACATCAAACACCTCGCGCGCATGAGTGGGTAAATGCACCGCATCATACCCCTGCTGCATCAGGCTCATGCCATGCTCACTACGTGTTACCAGCAGCGCGTCAATATTATATTTCTGCGCCAGCTTATCAGCGCGCGAAACCAGCTCGTCCACATTTTCACAACGACCAACCACGGCTTCGAATTCCGATAAATTTGGTGTAATTAATGTCGCGCCAGCATAAGGTTCAAAGTTACTACCTTTGGGATCCACCAGAACCGGTATAGATTGTTTATTACACATGGCGATGAGTTTATTCACCTGCCGCAAACTGCCTTTGCCATAATCGGAACACACCACTATATTAAACTGGCTTAGAATTTCAGCAAATTTTGCTTCCAGTGCACACAGGTCTCTACCGATGAAACCATCTTCAAAATCCAGCCGCATTAACTGCTGTGAACGGCTCATTACCCGCAGTTTGGTTACCGTGGCATTTTCGGCCATGCGTATAAACTGGGTATCAACATTTGACTGTTGTAAGATAGTTTCCAATATCTGCGCGGCTTCATCATCACCGCAAAGCCCCATTACCGTACACGGTGTACCTAGCGTAGCAATATTAAGCGCCACATTACAGGCACCACCGGCACGTTCTTCATTGTTATGCACATGCACAACCGGTACCGGCGCTTCAGGCGAAATCCTTTCTGTTGCACCATGCCAGTAGCGATCTAACATCAGGTCACCAACAACCAGTACATGTGCTTTATCAAAGGAAGGGAGCTGCATTGTCATAATGAAAGCAATACCTGTCGAAATTCAGGAACAGTGTGTTTTAAAAGACCATTTTAGCGGGCATTAATCAACCAGTCGGTATTCACAACCACAATAAGGGCATTTTGCTGCGCCAGTTTCTTCTACAGGAAGATAAACCAGCGGGTGAGAATTCCACAAACTACTACCTGGTAGCGGACAGCGAACAGGCAGGACATCGCGTGACACTTCGTACAGCTTTGCATCATTCGGTATATCCAGCCCCTGCTGTTCAGCGGTATGAGAATTAGGCATTATTTACTCCGGTTAAGTGATTATTTAACAAGCGTCAACCAGTCCAGGTTGAACTGTATGCGCCCATGGACCAGATCAAAATACATTTTCTGTAATTTCTCTGTTACCGGACCGCGACTGCCGGTGCCAATGGCACGGTTATCTACTTCACGAATTGGCGTTACCTCAGCAGCCGTACCGGTGAAAAAGGCCTCATCGGCAACATAAACTTCATCGCGAGTAATGCGTTTTTCACGTACTTCATAACCCACTTCAGCTGCCAGGGTAAAAATTGTTTTGCGGGTAATACCATTTAATGCCGAGGTTAGATCCGGGGTATAAATAATATTATCTTTTACCATAAAAATATTTTCACCGGTACCCTCTGCGACATAGCCTTCGTTGTCCAGCAGCATGGCTTCATCATAACCATCGGTTACCGCTTCCTGTAATGCCAGCATGGAATTAATGTAATGACCATTCGCTTTCGCTTTACACATACTGATATTGACATGATGACGGGTATAGGAAGATGTGCGAATACGAATACCCTTTTCCAGTGCTTCCTTACCCAGATAGGCACCCCATTCCCAGGCAGCAACCATGACATGCACACGCAGATTATCCGCGCGAATACCCATTCCTTCCGAACCATAAAAACACATAGGACGAATATAGGCTGATTCCAGATTATTCTCACGCACCACGGTGCGCTGTGCTTCATTCAGAACGTCTTTATCAAAAGGAATTTTCATCTGCATAATATGCGCTGAGTCAAATAGACGATCGGTATGTGCCTGCAGGCGAAAAATAGAGGTGCCCAGCTCGGCTTTATAGGCACGAACACCTTCAAACACACCCATACCATAATGTAAGGTGTGGGTTAATACGTGGACTTTTGCCTCACGCCAGGGAACCAGCTCCCCGTCAAACCAGATAACGCCATCTCGATCGGCCATGGTTTGCATACTTTTCTTCTCCTGCAATCTTTTTAAACAAAAATTAAAATTTCTTTTTACTGCCACTCGGGGTGTTATTCTTTGTGATAATCAATTTTTTGCTGAATCCGGCGTTTCTATATCTGGCATTAAGCGCCGCCAGACGCTTATCACCTTTTCACGATGCGCCTGCACTTCGTTATCATCACTATTACATTTCAGGCTTTGCCAGTTTTTTAACTTACGGAAATAGCGGTAAGCCGCCGCCAGCACGGTTGCTTCTTTGTCCTGATACCAGCCCGCCTGCTTCAAACAACCAATCAGCGCTAATGTTGCCGTATGCCGGAGACAGTCAGTATGGTCTACAGCCTTCAATAACACCCCCGCCTGGGTCATAAACTCTATGTCAATCAGACCCCCTGTATCGCACTTAATATCAGGCTCCACCGATTTTGTAGTCAGATGCCGGTGCATTTTTTTACGCATAGCGGCAACACCTTCAAGCAGGTCTGCGACATTTCGTGACCGCGCCAGAACCAGAGACCGGATTCTATCAAATTCCTGCTCGATAGGGGGGCTTCCGGCAATGAATCGAGCCCGAATTAATGCCTGATGTTCCCAGATCCAGGCTTTTTCCTGCTGATAATCTGCAAATGCCGATATACTACTCACCAGCAGACCGGACTGCCCATTCGGTCGCAGGCGGGTATCTGTCGCATACAACAATCCGGAGCAGATTTGTGTACTGAGCAGATGAATAACTCTTTGCGCTACCCTGGCAAAAAAATACCGGTTATCAACCGATTTTATACCCACTGTCTGCTGCTTTTCACCCCAACTATCATGCAGAAAAATAATATCCAGATCAGAATCATAGCCCAGCTCATGACCACCTAGTTTGCCATAGCCAATAATAGACAGGGTCGGGTGATTAGTTTCTCCATTACGCTGACATGATGGCTCTCCATAGCGTACAACCATCGCCTGCCAGGCTAACTGTAATACCTGTTTTAGTATGGCATCGGCCGTCTCGGTCAGCCGGTCGGCAACTACCTCTACTGGCAAGTCATAAAACACATCCAGCATGGCTACTTTAAAATCACGCTGCCGTTTAAACTGTCGCAGACGATCCATCTGTTCTTCCAGCAGGCTGTCTTCATGTTCCTGACCAATCTGTGTTAACTGCCGCTGTAATTGAACGTCAATATTTTCTTCAAATAAAAACAGCTCCTCGGTATTAAGCAAGCTGTCGAGTAACAACGGGTAGCGGGCAATATTCTGCGCAAACCAGTCGCCAGCCTGGCTTAAACGCAATAGCTGCTGCTGTAGCGCCGGGTACTCATTAAGCATACTGACATAAACCGCCCGCCCGGCAATCGACTGTAAAATATTGACTACTCGCTGTATCACCCTGGGGGCATCACGATACTGATGCGCCTGGCGCAATAGCGAGCTTAACAGCTGCAATAAAAGCCGCCGGTTATCTGTACGTAACTGTTTAACCGGTATTGACTGCTGAAAATGTAATAATGATTTCAGTATTCCCTCGGTATTTACAAACCCTGCCTTTGATAGCCAGGTCATTAATAATTCGCTATTTTCCGGCTGTTCCCAGAATAACAATAATCCCTCTATGTAAGGATCTGCACTGCTGCTGTCTTCACCCTGCGCCTTTCCCAGTTCGATTATCCGGGTAAAAACTTTTTCTACATAATCACGCTGGGTGCTTAGTTGTTTTAGTAGCTCACCCCAGTTACCTATATCCATTGCCACACATAATCGTGCTTGCATCAATGCATCATCCGGCAGAGAATGTGTCTGTTGATCACGCTGCATTTGCAGGCGGTTCTCCAGTTTTCGCAAGAACCAGTAAGCATGGATTAAACTGCTACTGTCTTCGGCAGATAAATAGTTTTTCTGTGTCAGCAGCCCAAGTGCCGCAATAATACTACGCACCCGTAAGGCAGGTTCTCTTCCCCCTCGCAGCAACTGAAAAGTCTGCCCGATAAACTCAATTTCTCGAATGCCTCCCCGACCCAGCTTGATATTATTTTTCATTCCTTTGCGGGCAACCTGCGCGGCAATCATCATCTTCATTTCACGAATCGAAGCAAATGCACTGTAGTCCAGGTATCGCCTGAAAATAAAAGGGGTTAACAATTTCTGTAACTGTGCCCGATGATGCTGCAAGCCACTGACAACATGCGCCTTCATCATGGCATAGCGTTCCCAGTTGCGCCCCTGCATCTGGTAATACTGCTCCATTGCGGAAAAACTCATTACCAGAGAGCCACTGTCACCATTAGGTCGTAACCGGGTATCAACCCGGTAAACAAAACCATCCGCCGTTACTTCGTGTAAATATCTGACCAGTTTTCTTGCCACCCGGAGAAAATATTCATAACAGGGTACACGCCTCGGCCCCGTCGTTTCACCATCCTCAGCATAGGCAAAAATCAGGTCAATATCGGAGGAGAAATTTAATTCCCTGCCACCCATTTTACCCATTGCAAGAATCAATAAAGACTGCACCTGTCCCGCATTATCAACTGG
>VAOW01040402.1_pt1 | contig 15262 bp, 15 predicted proteins | sample 3393921 | NCBI WGS metagenome assembly VAOW01 (sample SAMN08290428, study PRJNA428436) | hydrothermal vent metagenome | isolation source: Deep-sea hydrothermal vent chimney | place: Indian Ocean: Southwest Indian Ridge | depth 2742 m m
AATTAATCTCTTCCGTGTTAATTTCCTGCCGCTTGCTCTATAATTTGTGGGTGTGAATTTATTAGCCGTTTTCTGAACAGGTGAATCATCCAGTAATATTTCTAATAATATCAATTAGCTGTATTCCCTGGCTAATATATTAAAGTCGTATTAGCAGTGTTTGCTTGCCAATAATGTTTTTTCGACTATCTTCTGTTTATTATTAATTCATAATTACAATAATAACTGGAGTCCTCCATAATGAAAAAGCAGTTCAATCGACTGGCGATTGCAATCGTATCTGTACTGGCGACTACCTCTGTGCAGGCAATGCGGTTTGATGGTTTTATGACAGTGGGTGCAGCGATTAATAACGACACCAAAAATAAAAACACCTATTTAGGTAGTCTCGGTGACCGAGGGATTACCAACGATCCTACTTTTGAAACGGATACTCGTTTTGGTTTACAGATCAGTTCTGACGTGGCTGATAATATGTCGGTGGTTGCACAGATTCTGGGTACAGGGGTTAAACAGAATTTTAATGCCGTGGTCGAGTGGGCATACGTCGATTATAAATTGAATGATTATGCCAGTATTCACGCCGGTAAAATTAAACAACCGGTGTATCTGGTGAATGACTATATCGAAGTGGGTTATGCCTATCCATGGATTCGTCCACCTTCTGAAGTATATTATCTTAATAACCCCCTGGATACGGTCAATGGGGTGGAATTGATGTTGCAGTTTCCAATTGGCAATGGAACCCTGTCCTTCCTGCCCTATTTTGGCTCCAATCGTGACAATATCCCTAATACTGGCGGGGCTTATTTTCAGGCGGAGAAAATTTATGGTATGGATGTTAAATATTCCGGGCGTGGTTATACCGTACATGCCAGTGACTTTCATTGTGGCCGGGTGGATACAACCGGTAGTTTTACCATTGATCAGACCGCATTCGGCCCAATTACCGCTGATCTAAATGGTAGTGGTGAGTGTAATGTTTCCTCTGTCGGTTTAAATCTTGATATTTCCAATGTGGTGGTTTATGCCGAGTGGCAGAGGCGTACTACCACAAAAGGATTATCACGCCCGTTTGGTGATCAGACTGGCTGGTATACCACTTTTGGTTACCGCATGGGTAAATGGCTACCGCATATTACCTTTGCAGGTATTGATGGCACGGCTTCGCTTTATGGTTTACCGAATAAAGGAGCAATTACTGGTGGAACATCACCAAATACATTTTCAATGAATTTCCCGGTCTCAATACAGACCTCGGTGACGGCTGGCCTACGCTATGAACTCAATGACAGTGCGGCATTAAAAATGGAATATGAAGTGGTTGATGTAAACAACAATCAAAACACACTGAAAAATGCGAATGAGCCAGGCGGTGGTTCTATGCCATACGTAAACTACGGTTTATTTAAGACTGATTTTTCCGGTTTCCCCGGCAACCTGCCAACAAAAAAAGTGGGTATTTTCAGTCTGGCGCTGGACGTAATTTTTTAACCGATAAAATGATAGTCTGTAACGGGTGGCACATTTTTATGCTATATACAACATATCAGGTAATTTAGTGCGTCAATGTTTATGACACAAGTAAAAAACAAACAGGCAATACACTGCTATGCGCAATTGGCATATAGCGATTGTAAAGTGGTTCTGACAGGTTTACTGCTGTTATTGCTGCTATTGATTTTTTCTGCTGCATCACATGCCGATGGTCTGTTTAATTTTCAGATGAAGATGGCTAATAAGGGTAATACGGAAGCCCAGTTTAAAGTGGGTGAAATGTATGAATCCGGTTTTGGTGTCAAGCAGGATAGAAAAAAGGCAATGCAATGGATAACGAAAGCGGCAGAAAAGGGACATGAGGCCGCTAAATTTCAGTTGCTTTACTGGGATATTGAGAAGAACGGCCTGACAAAAGCGAATAAAACAAAGCTTGAAGCGTTAAAACAAAAAGCGGCTGATGCAAATGCCCAGGCGCAATACTATTATGGCAAGATGTATGCGCATGGCGTTGGTGTAAGAAAAAATGATGATAAAGCCATTGGATGGTTAAACAAGGCGGCATTAGTCGGTGTACTGGAAGCAGAGCGTGAAATGGATGCAGTACGGGAAGAAAAGCAAAAATGGGTTTTGCAAAAACAGCACACAGAAGAAAAGAAACGGGCACAGTTAAAAGCTGAGCAGGCAGCCGTTGAACAACAGAAAAAACTGGCAGCACAGCGTAAACTGCAACGACAGAAACAGCAGGAAGAAAAAGTGCGTACGGAAGCGTTACGTAAAAAACAGCAGGCCACTACTGCTGCAAAAAAACAGAAAAGTAGCCAGGCGTCTGCCGAAAAAAAAGCACAGATGCTAGCGAGTCAACAGGCTGCTGAACAACGTCGCCTTGAAGAAAAAAGACAGGCTTTGCTGAAACAGCGTGCAGCAGAAGAAGCAAAAAGAAAAACTGAATTTGAATCAAACCCGTGTAATGGCAGGTCTGCACGTTTTCTGTCTACCTGCCGCTAATCTACACCGTAGCAATAAAACTCTGCTGGATAAAATATATCATCAGAGCATCCTTTTCATCCGTTTTATCCTTTTAGGAATAATTCTGCCAGAAATATAATAGATAGCAGTATAATGTGTTGCTTAATAACTGAATAAGTTACATCCTGTAAATATCTGTTTAACATTGTTGCCGTAAATAATAAACACCTCATGCCAGACTCTTTTTCCCATGCATCAGATTACCTTGCAGCAGGCGGGCCGTTTTGCCGGCAATTGCCTGGTTATCAGGTGCGCGACAGTCAACTTGGTTTGTCTGATGCGATTGAAACGGCTATCCATGCTGCCGGTATATTAACGGCTGAGGCGGGAACCGGGATCGGAAAAACCTTTGCCTATCTGGTTCCGGCAATTTTATCTGCGGAAAAAGTTGTTATCTCAACCGGAACGCGGCATCTACAGGATCAGCTATTTCATAGCGATCTTCCGCGTGTAATAAAAGCACTAAAACTGGAAACCAGAACAGCCTTATTAAAAGGACGAAGTAATTATCTGTGTTATCACCGCCTGAACCTTGCCCCCCATCTGGGTTTTGTGAACCGGCAAACAGCCGCTTTGTTGAATGAGATAGGCGACTGGTCACAGCAAACCCAGTCGGGTGATATTGCCGAGCTAAGCGGTATTGCTGAAGATTCGTCTGTCTGGCCAATGGTTACTTCAACCACCGATAACTGTCTGGGCAGTGAATGTGATAGCTGGTCAGAATGTTTTGTGGTGAAAGCACGAAAAAAAGCGCAGGAAGCTGATGTGCTAGTTATTAACCATCATCTTTTACTGGCTGACCTGTCTTTGAAAAATGAGGGTTTTGCTGAATTACTGCCTGATGTGAGTGCTTTTATTATTGATGAAGCGCATCAGTTACATGATATTGCCTCTCGATTTTTCGGCGATACACTGAGTAGCCGCCAACTGATTTCTCTGGCAAAAGATGTTATTGCCGAGCAGTTAAGTGAAGCCCCGGATATGGCGCAGCTACGTGAAGCGGCTGAGGTGCTGGAAAAAGCCGCCAGAGATTTCAGATTGGTTCTTGGTGAATCTGCATTACGTGAAGCCTGGAAAAAAATTAATAACAGACCTGCGGTTCATACCGGACTGGAAAACATCAATACGGCATTAAAGAATCTGTCTGCTATCTTACAGTTAGCAGCGGAACGCGGTCGCGGACTGGAACAGTGTAATGACCGATGCCAGTTGTTACAGGCAGGCCTGCAACCTTTTCTGTTGCCTTCACCATTTCCCCGGCGGGTGAATGATGGCTTTCAGTCTTCCGATAAAGATATAGCGGAAGATCCAGCGGTGGAGAAAGTACTCTGGTATGAAACATTCAGTCGGAGTTTTATTTTGCATGCAACACCGGTTGATATCGCCAGCCTGTTTCAGCAACATACCAATCAGTTTGAAAAAGCCTGGGTGTTTACCTCGGCAACCTTGCAGGTTAATCACAGTTTTGCACACTTTACCCGTAATCTCGGTATTGATGGCCTGGGTGAGAGGCTGCAAAGCGATGTCTGGGACAGCCCTTTTGACTATCAACAGCAAAGTCTGTTATATCTGCCAGCATCCTTACCCCAGCCTGCGGAACATAATTATACGTCATGTTTTATTGAAGCCGCGTTGCCGGTATTAAAAGCCAGTCAAGGACGGGCTTTTATTCTATTCACCAGCTATCGTGCCATGCATCAGGCACACGACTTATTAAAAGAGCGGCTGCCCTATCCGCTTCTGGTGCAGGGGAATTTACCCCGGCACCAGTTGCTGGAATCATTTCGTAAAACGCAACATGCCGTGTTGCTTGGTACTTCCAGTTTCTGGGAAGGCGTGGATGTGCGTGGTAAGGCGTTATCCTGTGTTATTATCGATCGACTACCGTTTGCATCACCCGGCGATCCGGTGATGCAGGCGCGGATTGATGCAATTAAAAAACAGGGGGGGCATCCATTTATGGATTTTCAGGTACCGCAGGCAGTGATTGCACTGAAACAGGGAGTGGGACGATTGATTCGTGATATACGCGACCGGGGTGTAGTGATGATCGGTGATCCAAGATTGCGGCAGAAAGCCTATGGTCGGATTTTTCTTAACAGTCTGCCTGCGATGCCACAAACATCAAAAATAGAAGAGGTGCTGGCTTTTTTTGAGCAGGAGAATATCGTTGACAGCATACCGGGAAATAATGTGGAAAAGGTCGGATGAAAATACTGGCAATCGATACCGCCACCGAAGCCTGTTCAGCCGCGTTGTATCAAGATGGTGAAACGATCAGTCGTTATCAGGTGGCACCACGGGAACATAGTCGATTAATACTGAAAATGGTTGATGAACTTCTCACCGAAGCGGATTGCAGTCTGCATTCACTGGATAGTCTTGCCTTTGGTCGTGGTCCCGGTTCCTTTATGGGTATCCGGATTGCTACCGGAGTAGTACAGGGTATTGCCTATGCGCAGGATCTACCGGTAGTACCGGTATCTGATTTACAGACCATTGCCGAAGTCGCTTATCGTGAAACTGGGGCCGAACAGGTTCTCAGTGCTATTGATGCGCGCATGAAGGAAGTGTACTGGGCTGGCTGGTTGCGTGATGAGCAGGGACACTGGCAGAATATTATTGATGAATCCGTGTGCGCACCCGAAGCGGTCCTCTTTCCAGCAGACGGACAATGGACGGGGGCAGGAACAGGCTGGAATGCCTATGTTGATCTACTGCGGAGCAATTCGATTATTATTGACAGGAAGCTGCCGGCCTGTCTGCCATCGGCTGATGCTCTGGCGACGATTGCAGCTTATGAGTATAAGCTGGGCAATGTTGTTTCTGCAGCACAGGCACAGCCGGTGTACCTGCGTAATAATGTGGCAAAAAAACCAGAGAAGAAAACTTTTGCCGCGCATTTGAACCTCTACTAATTACCGTTCTCCTTAGTAAGAGCTGAATTTTTCTGTTTTTATCCCCGCCAGTCTGCTGCGGAGAAATTTATTAGAGTAGGCTTTTTAACCATTCTCCGGTAAGATTCGGCGTTTAAAATCATTGTACAGAATTATGGAAATCAATCCCCTTATCAATCAGATAAACGACCTTCGAGCGCGCACCGTATCGCTACGGGGGTATCTTTGACTTCGATCGACGCAAAGAAGAACTCGATGAAGTAAATCGCGAGCTGGAACAGCCGGGTGTCTGGGATAGCCCGGAACGGGCGCAGAAACTAGGGCGTGATCGCGTCAGGCTGGAAAAAATTGTCCTCACTATCGAAACGCTGGATAGCGCACTGGATGACGCTGAAATACTGCTGGAAATGTCAGTTGAGGAAAATGATGCCGCAGCGGTAGAGACGATTGCTGATGATGTAAGCAAACTTGATATTCAGGTAGTGGAGCTGGAATTTAGACGGATGTTCTCCGGTGACATGGACAGCAATAGTGCCTTCGTTGATATTCAGTCCGGTTCTGGTGGTACCGAGGCACAGGACTGGGCGGAAATGCTGTTGCGTATGTATTTACGCTGGGGCGAGGCGCATGGTTTTAAAACCGAACTGATGGAAGTATCAGCCGGTGAAGTAGCCGGTATTAAAAGTGCCACGATTCATATTGAAGGGGACTATGTGTTTGGTCGACTGCGTACGGAAACTGGTGTGCATCGGCTGGTGAGAAAGTCTCCGTTTGATTCCGGCAACCGTCGTCATACCTCCTTTGCCGCCGTGTTTGTGTCACCCGAAATTGATGATGATATCGAAATTGACATTAACCCAGCTGACCTGCGCATTGATGTCTATCGCGCCAGTGGTGCGGGTGGTCAGCATATTAACAAAACAGAATCTGCGGTGCGAATTACACATAACCCGAGTGGTGTTGTTGTGCAATGCCAGAATGACCGCTCACAACATAAAAACAAAGCCAGTGCCATGAAACAGTTAAAAGCCAAACTGTATGAGCGGGAAGTACAGAAACGTAATGCCGACCAACAGGCACTGGAAGATACAAAATCGGATATCGGCTGGGGCAGTCAGATTCGTTCCTATGTGCTAGATGCTTCACGTATCAAGGATTTACGTACTGGTGTTGAAACCGGTAATACCCAGGCCGTATTAGATGGTAATCTCGACCCGTTTATTGAAGCCAGCCTGAAAAGCGGACTTTAGAGTACCCTGGAAAAGCTGTTTACTATTTGTAGGGACGAATTAATTTGCACCTGTTATGAATGAAAATAATTTATGAATACAGAAAATATAACTGAACAGAACATTGATAACACTGTTGTTAGTGCGGAAGATGAAAATAAACTTATTGCACAGCGCCGTGAAAAATTAAAAGGCCTGCGTGAGAGCGGCAATGCCTTTCCAAATGATTTTCGACGTGAGAATTATGCGGCAGATATTTATCGTGAATACAATGGTAAAAGTCGTGAACAACTTGAGCAGATGCAGATAACTGTAACGGTTGCCGGCCGTATGATGGCCAAGCGTATTATGGGCAAGGCCAGCTTTGCTCAGATACAGGATATGAGCGGACGCATACAGTTATTTATACAGCGTGAGGCGTTGGCTGAAGGGCTTTATAACGAAGGTTTTAAAAAATGGGATGTCGGTGATATTGTCGGGACCAGTGGTGTATTGTTTAAAACTCGCACAGATGAACTGTCTATCAGGGTCGATCAGATTCGACTGTTGACCAAGTCCTTACGTCCCTTACCGGAAAAATTTCATGGCCTGACTGATACGGAAATTCGCTATCGTCAGCGCTATGTTGATTTGATCATGAACGAGGATGTAAAGCATACCTTCCGTCTGCGCGCAGAAATTATCAGTTTCATCCGTCAGTATTTTCAGGCGAATAATTTTATGGAAGTCGAAACACCGATGATGCAGGTGATTCCCGGCGGCGCCACAGCAAAACCATTTGAGACGTACCATAATGCACTGAACCTGCCCATGTATTTACGTATTGCCCCGGAGCTATATTTAAAGCGTCTGGTTGTTGGTGGTTTTGAACGAGTATTTGAAATAAACCGCAGCTTTAGAAATGAAGGTGTTTCCACCCGACATAATCCTGAATTCACCATGCTGGAATTTTATCAGGCCTATGCTGATTACCATGATCTAATGGATACAACGGAAGATCTATTGCGTAAGCTTACGGATAAGGTACTAGGCACAACGCATGTTAAAAGTGATGGTAATGAATTTGATTTTGGTAAAACCTTCGACCGGCTCAGTGTATTTGATTCTGTTTTAAAATATAATCCGGATGTAAAAGCCGATGAACTTGGCACACATGATGGTGCGAGAAAAATTGCCGAAACACTGGGTATACCGCTAAAAGACAGTTATGGGCTGGGTAAGATACAGATAGAAATATTTGAAAAAACGGTTGAACATCGTTTAATAAATCCAACATTTATTACCGAATACCCGACTGAAGTCTCACCACTGGCACGTCGCAGTGATAACGACCCGTTTGTTACCGACCGTTTTGAATTCTTTGTTGGCGGGCGTGAAATTGCTAATGGTTTTTCCGAGCTGAATGATGCGGAAGATCAGGCAGAACGTTTTAAGGCACAGGTGGCTGAGAAAAATGCTGGCGATGATGAAGCCATGCATTATGATGCAGATTATATCTGCGCACTGGAATATGGTCTGCCACCAACGGCGGGTGAAGGAATAGGCATTGACCGGTTGGTGATGCTATTGACGGATTCACCATCTATTCGAGATGTAATTTTGTTCCCGCATATGAAGAAGGTGGATTAGTCTGGTCAGGCAAAATACCGGGTTATGGAATATACAACCCGGCTTGTGAATTACTGAAATTACATGCCAAGTTTATCTTTAATGGCATTAATCACTGCATCAGAAGATGTGGCCTTAACCGATAACAGCATACCTTCATTTTTATAGAAACCAACCAGCGGTGCGGTCTGGTCATTGTAAACATTCAGCCGATTACTGATGGCTTCTTCGGTTTCATCATCACGCTGTACCACCGGGCCGCCACATTTGTCACAGATCCCTTCTACTTTTGGTGGATTGGATTTAACGTTGTAAATTTCGCCGCATTTTGCACAGGTACGGCGCGTGGTTAAACGGTCGAGAATGACATCACGGGGAACGTCAATTTCTACTGCACAATCGAGTTTTTCACCCATCTTGTCCAACAGTATTTTTAACGCTTCCGCCTGGGGAATGGTACGTGGAAAACCATCGAGCAGGTAACCAGCCTTGCAGTCATCTTCTTTTAGGCGTTCTTCCATAATACCCATAATTAAATCATCAGAAACCAGATCACCTGCTTTCATTGCAGCTTCTGCTTTTTTACCCAGTTCCGTACCAGCAGCAACTGCACCACGCAGAATATCACCGGTAGAAATCTGGACAGAACCGTCCATTTTAGTTAAAAGTTTTGCGACAGTGCCTTTGCCAGCACCGGGGGCACCTAATAGAATTAATTTCATGGGATTTGTTTCCTCAAACAAGGTTAAAATGATCAGATATTCCTTAGTATTACTGAAACGGATACTTATTGTTCAAGATACGCTGTAAATACCTCCATGTAAGCGCTAGACACCCACATCCCTGCGGCTGACGCGGCCTTGAACAATAAGTATCCTTCTCATCCATCCTGTTAGTAAGTTCTCTGTCATACTTTAAAAATCAGGGGCGTATTGTCCGGTTTTTACCGGCTGAAAGCAAATTATTTACTGATATTTATTAATAGAGGTGTCCATTATATTATTATCGGCAGTAGTGTCGCTGACGGTAATGTACTGCAAAAGTATATTTTTTTATAAAAATTTTGTATAACTTGCTGATTAATAATGCTATATATACAAACACGAACAAGATGTTTGTGTGGTTGATATTTTTATTTTCCGGTACCACAGGGTGACCAAGTGATATGAAAAGGGGCAATACTTGTGAGTAAATATCGTAAAGAAATCGGTGTATTTATTTATCAGAAAGAAGCTGACGATATTAAAATGATGCTGGTGACCAACCGCCAGCAAACACGATGGATCTTACCTAAGGGTCAGATTGAAAAAGATTTGACGGATAAAATGGTTGCCCATGATGAAGCGTATGAAGAGGCCGGAGTCATTGGTGAGATTGATGGCAATATTCAAAAGAAAACAATAAAATATACTAGTAGTACAGGGCTGGTTGCATTACATGTGTATACTATGCGGCTGGTTCATATTTTTGATCAATGGCCTGAAAACCATTTCAGGAAACGCAAAATGGTTACTATCAGGGCAGCATTAAAGATGGTAGAAAAAAAGGCATTATGCGAATTAATATCCCAGCTTGAGAAAGATATATTATCTCTTGAAAAATAGTCATAGATAGAGCATTAACCGAAATAACGGTTATGTAACGTTCGCATTAATAATAGGAATTATATTCGGTCATCAGATAAACCAGAACAGGAAAATTTATGGATTACGAAGAATTTCTCAAAAATTTACAGGGTGATGATGAAAATTTTTTAAAGCAGGTATATAAACGCTATAAAAAATATAATGAGGAGCAGATTCTCAGGCCCTATCAGGCTGAGTTAATAAAACTTCAAAATCACCTTGAGAAAACCCAGCAGAAAATGGTTATTCTTATCGAGGGACGTGACGCATCGGGTAAGGGTGGTAGTATTCGACGAATTACCCGTTATATGAATGAAAAACATTACCGCGTTGTTGCGTTGGGTAAGCCTTCTGATGTTCAGTTAAGCCAATGGTATTTTCAGCGTTATGTTGAACAGTTCCCGCGTGGTGGCGAAATTGTTCTGTTTGATCGAAGCTGGTACAACCGTGCTATGGTCGAGCCGATATTCGGTTTTTGTACGCAGGAACAATATTCAGTTTTTATGAAAACCGTTACCCGCTTTGAAGAAGATCTGGTTACGCATGGTATTATCTTTTTAAAAATATATTTTTCAGTATCCAAGCGCCAACAGGCTATGCGTTTTCAGGAACGAGAAGAAAATCCACTGAAGCGATGGAAACTGAGTGAGATAGATGTACAAATGCAGGAACGCTGGGATGAATTTACCCGAATGAAATATCAGATGTTAAAGCAGACGCACACCTATACGGCACCATGGTATGTTATTCGTAGTAATAATAAATTCCTTGCCCGTCTTAATGCGATTAAAAGTATTTTAAATAAGGTGGATTATGAGGATAGAAATATGAACCTGGATTATACTGTTGATGACTCTATTTTTTATTCCGGTGCGCATGAAATTGATATGATGGAAAATCACCTGCGTGAAAAGGGTAAATTTGTCGTCTAACAGGCCTGTTCAGAAGTTTCCTGGTACTTTTCGATCTACAATTTTTCAATGGCGTAAACATCAAAACGTGTCTTTTTGCTTTTAATACAGGTTGATGGTGTCATTGCATTTATCGACGGTGCATGTATTGGCCGTTTGACGACCACTCGTTTTCTGGCAATATTAAGGCTGATGCCAAGTAGTTGTTCTGCATTGTCTTCACCGCCATGTAGTTGCTGAAGAATCTGCATGGTTTTTTTGACCCGAGCCGATTTTTTTCGTTCTGGATACATCGGATCAAGATAAATAACATCGGGCTGGTCTGAGGAAGATAGCTGGTGAAGGTAGTCAACAGCATTTTGCTGATATAAATCAAATCCGTGTTCAAATATTTTCAGCAATGAGGGTTCTGTCTGCGCACGTGCTATGGCATCGCGAATCAGCGTGGCAAGTAGAGGGGAGCGTTCCATCATGGTGATCCGGCAACCGAGCGTGGCAAGGGTAAAGGCATCGCCAGCCAGTCCCGCAGTTGCATCCAGTACATGTGGTGATTTACCCTGCTTGAGGCCAATGGCTTTGGCAATTGCCTGCCCGCGTCCACCACCGAATTTATGCCGGTGAGCGAGTTTTCCCGCACAGAAATCAACGTAAATGCCGGTATCCAGCAGTGTTGAAAAAAGCTCGATATGGGTTTCCAGATAACACAGTTGTAACATATATCCGTTATGTTTGTGACGAAAAATGGGTAGATGTTCCACCGCCGCCAGTCGCCTGGCTGCTGACATGTAGTGAGGCTGGTCGCAGACGATGCAAACAGATGGAATATGTGATGATAAAGTGGTAATAGTACTGCCTCGGTAACCGTCGCGTTGGCGGGTATGATAACGTAGCTACTTTAAATGATGAAGCCGGATAAGACTTTTTGCGAACCGATAACAGATGAACTGATGACAGATGAATCAATGACACAATATATTGATATTGGTGCGAACCTGACCGCATCGGCCTTCCAGCATGATCTGGATCAGGTTATCGAACGCGCTGTTTGTGCATCAGTAACAAAAATGGTTGTTACCGGTACCAGTGTAGCAGATAGCCTTCGGGCGATTGATCTGGCGCAGCAGTATGATGCAGTCTGTTATGCAACCGCTGGTCTGCATCCGCATCATGCAGCTGATTTTTCTATAGACCTGTTAAGTGAATTAAAACAGATTTGCCAGCAAAAGCAGGTGGTTGCGGTGGGTGAATGCGGGCTCGATTTTAACCGTAATTATGCAACCCGAAAAGACCAGTTGCGTGCCTTTGAAGCCCAACTGGAACTGGCAGCCGAATGTGGTAAACCGGTATTCCTGCATCAGCGCGATGCGCATGCCGATTTTTTGAGTATTATGAAAAATTATCGCCCGGCGCTGAAAAATGCGGTTGCGCACTGTTTTACCGATGGGCCTGATGAAGTACAGGCTTATCTTGAGCTGGATATGTATATCGGTATTACCGGCTGGATTACTGATGAACGCCGTGGTCAGGCTCTGCAGGCAGCAGTAAAATCTATACCATTAAACCGGATTATGCTGGAAACAGATGCTCCTTATCTGTTACCGCGAAATATTGATATTAAGCCGGTGAAGAAAAGCCGGAATGAACCCTGTGTACTACCGGCTATTGCCCGTGCTGTTGCCAGATTTATGCAACAGGAAGAACAGATTTTGGCAGCCGCAGCCGTGGATAATACCCGGTTATTTTTTGATATAGGATAACCCGTCCATTGACGGTTATAGTAATTTTTGCGGCGTGATTGAGGGGGCATTTTGAAACAGACCTTTTCCGCTTTTTTACGGTTATTATTCAACAGCTTTCGCGACCTGATCCCGATTTTGCTGGTTATTACCTTTTTTCAACTATTTGTTTTGCAACGTTCTCCTGGACACCTCGGCCAGTTGATCGTGGGGGTAATTTTTGTCGTTCTGGGTCTCGCGCTTTTTATTTACGGGCTGGAGCAGGGGCTGTTTCCGCTTGGTGAATCGATGGCACACGCATTTGCCCGCAAAGGCAGTGTTGTCTGGCTGTTAATTTTTGCTTTTGCTCTGGGCTTTGGCACTACCATTGCGGAGCCTGCATTGATTGCCGTTGCCACAGAAGCTTCAAAAGTAGCCGCCAAAGCAGGGGTAATTAAAAATAATGAAATAGCGATGATGCATTATGAAGAGGGCTTGCGTTATACCGTTGCTTTATCGGTTGGGGTAGCCATTGCTGTTGGCGTGTTGCGTATTCTAATGAACTGGTCCATTCATTATATGATTATGGCGGGTTATATTATGGTGGTTATTATGACAATGTTTGCGCCGAAAACAATTATTGGTATTGCCTATGATTCGGGCGGTGTCACCACATCAACAATTACCGTGCCACTGGTTGCTGCCTTAGGTATCGGTCTTGCTGCCTCCATCAGTGGACGTAATGCTATGAGTGATGGCTTTGGCCTGATCGCCTTTGCGTCATTATTCCCCATTATTTTTGTCCTCGCCTATGGCATGATAATGTAACAAAATTACCCAATGGAACTGCTTTATGATTTACCCAGACTGTTATTATCGACATTTCTCGATATATTACCTATTGCGCTAATCCTTTTCTTTTTTCAGTATGTGGTGATCCGCCGCCCACTGAGTAATGTAAAACAGGTATTGCTCGGGTTGTTATATGTTGTAATCGGGATCACCTTCTTTTTAATGGGGCTGGACCTCGCCTTATTTCCAGTCGGACAGAGTATGGCCGATCAGCTAACAAGTCCGGCATTTCTGCAAACGGTGCGTTTGAGTAGTGGTATGCTGGTATGGCAGGATTATTACTGGGTTTATCTTTTTGCATTTGCTATCGGTGCCGGCACTACCATTGCAGAACCAGCATTAATTGCTGTAGCGATAAAAGCCAATGAGGTATCGGGTGGTACCATCGGGGTATTGGGGCTTCGGGTTGCAGTCGCCATTGGAGTGGCTACTGGACTGGCGTTAGGAACGTACCGGATTGTTACCGGCTTACCTATCGAGTATTTTATTATCTCGGGTTATATTATCGTAATACTGCAGACCTTTGTGGCACCAAAATCGATTGTTCCGCTGGCGTATGATTCCGGCGGGGTGACTACCTCAACGGTAACAGTGCCACTGGTTACTGCACTGGGTCTGGGTCTGGCCGGTTCGGTACCGGGGCGCAGTGTACTCATAGACGGTTTTGGGTTAATTGCTTTTGCCAGTTTATTTCCGATAATCTCTGTCATGGCTTATGCGCAGCTTGCACAGTGGAGAACAAAACATAGAAAGGTTTGATGTTACTGGATTTTGATACTACCGGATTGTTAATAAAATGAAAAAATACAGACAACGTTGTATGCGAGGTTATTATGCATTTTAAGTTAATTATTGCTTTTGTTGAAGATGGAAAAACTGCCGCAGTGATGACCGCCGCACGTGATGCAGGGGCAACCGGAGCAACGGTTATCAATAATGCACGGGGTGAAGGTCTGGCACAGAAAAAAACATTTTTTGGCCTGTCGTTAGAAACCCAGCGGGATGTTGTTCTGTTTCTGGTTGAGGAACATTTATGCCGGAGTATTCTGGAAACCATAGAAGATGCCGGTGAATTTGAAGCAAGACCGGGAACCGGTATTGCCATACAGGTAGATGTTGAAGATGCGGTAGGGGTTTCGCATCAGATTGAAAAGCTGGTCGATGTGGTTGAGGGTGAGTTATGATTAGTTCAAATCGGGAAATAATCCGCGTTCGAGAAGTAATGAAAAGTGGTTTTGATCTGGTTGATGGGCGTATTACCGTGATGGAAGCATTGCAGGCAATGAAGCATGTTGACACTAAATCACTAATCGTTGATAAACGCGATGAAAATGATGAATATGGTATGGTTCTGCTATCGGACATTGCCAGATATGTACTGGCAAAAGACCGTTCGCCTGATAGAGTGAATGTTTATGAAATTATGTCCAAACCGTTATTGCCGGTTGATCCAGATATGGATATTCGTTACTGTGCCCGCTATTTTGACAGCTTCGGCCTGTCGCGGGCACCAGTTATCGAACAACGCAAGATTATCGGCATTGTCAGTTATACCGATATGGTTCTTAAAGGCATGGTTGATTTTTGAGAACATCCATATATCCTGGTTTGTTGCGGCCTGTCGTTACAGATATTACTGGCTGAAATACCAGCAAACTTACCGTCGAAGCAGGAAAAGCCAGAGACCATGCCATTGCAATGAGTGCAAAAAAACAACAACCAGCGCCGGATGCAATTTATCGCCAGGGCGCATAAAAACAAAAATTGAGTGTAACCTATTCATTCAGGACTTGTTCAGAGGCTCCTGGATAATGAATGAATGAATGAATGAATGAATTAAATCATGGATAAATTCGATCGCATCTACGCCCTGCATGGTCTGTTATCCACTCACCGCTA
>VAOW01005860.1_pt1 | contig 15239 bp, 13 predicted proteins | sample 3393921 | NCBI WGS metagenome assembly VAOW01 (sample SAMN08290428, study PRJNA428436) | hydrothermal vent metagenome | isolation source: Deep-sea hydrothermal vent chimney | place: Indian Ocean: Southwest Indian Ridge | depth 2742 m m
GCAATATTTTTGTTGGTAAGAACGCCATTATAAATATAAACGCCCTTGCTAAAGGGTTTGTCGCGCAGGATATAATGATTGATTTCTCCGGTTTCGCCTATTTTCAGCAGCAGTCCGGTGAGATAATTACTGAGCGAATAGGAAGCAGTATGCGGCACTCTTGAGGCAATATTCGGAACGCAATAATGGGTTACACCGAACTCCTGAAAAACAGGATGTTGGTGTGAAGTGGGATGTGAAGTTTCAAAACATCCTCCCTGGTCGATACTCACATCAACTATCACCGCTCCGCGTTTCATTTGTTTCACCATCTCCGCTGAAATAAGACAGGCCGATTGTCCGCTTGAAGAATGCTTGGCTGCAATTACCACATCGGCTTCTTTGAGCGCTTTCAGCAAAAGAACAGGCTGCAAAACGGAGGTCGATACTCTGAATTCAAGCTTATTTTGGAGGTCGCGCATTTTGTAAACCGAGTCATCAAAGATGCGCACCTGCGCTCCCATTCCGTAAGCTGTGCGGGCAGCGTATTCGGCAACAGTTCCGGAGCCGATAATGACAACCTCCGATGGTCTGATACCCGGAAAACCACCCAGCATCACCCCTTTTCCGTATTGCGAACTACTGAGGTATTCCGCAGCAACCATAATAGAAGTATTCCCGATAATTTCGCTCATGGAACGCACCAGCGGGAAAGCCCCGGTTTTGTCTTTTATTAACTCGTAGGCAATGGCAATGGCCTTTTTTTCGATCAGTTTCTTAAAATAGACTTTGTTCCTGCTTTGGGACATAAGAGATGAAAAAATCGTCTGGTTTTTGTGCATCAAATCGATCTCATCAACTTCGGGAGCTGCAATTTTTACAATAATATCTGATTGCCACACTTCAGCGGCCGTTTGTGTAATTTGCGCTCCTGCATCGGCATACATTTCATTTGTAAAATGAGCCGCCTTGCCGGCATTTTCCGCCATCACAACCTGGTGGCCGTTCTTTATGAGAAGGTCAACGGCATTGGGAACTATAGCTATACGCCTTTCATTTTCGTCTTTTTCCAGCGGAATCCCGATAATAAACTTTTTTTGCTGTGGTCTTCGTTCCAGGGTTTCTTCTCTCGGCAATAAGACCTCTTTGCCGGAAAAATTAAGGTATGCTTTTCCTTCTTCAGTCATCGTTTGTCTTTTTAATTGTGGAGAAAATAGGTAATCTTTCGCTTTTCATCCTCATTCACTTCAATGGAAATATATACGTAAGATTCGGGTAAAAGTTCCGAAATACGCTCCGGCCATTCTAAAAAACAGTAATTTCCACTATCCACATACTCTTCAAATCCTATATCAAAAACCTCTTCAATACGCTTTATACGATAGAAATCAAAATGGTACAGGCTGTTTCGGTTTTCATCATTGTATTCGTTTATAAGAGTGAAAGTGGGACTGGTTACTACATCGTTGCTCCCCAATACCTGGCAAAAAGCTTTGATAAAAGTTGTTTTTCCGGCGCCCATTTCTCCGTAAAACGCAAAAATACGTTCGGGAGCCATATCCTGTAAAATCTTTGCTGCTGCAGCAGGCAAATCTTCAGGCGTTTTTGAAAAGAGTACTTTTTTCATTACATTTTCGAACTCAGTGTAATAATGGGAATCATAATCTCCTGCATTGAGATACCACCGTGCTGAAACGTATTGGAGTAATAGCGTGCATAGTAATTGTAATTATTAGGATAGGCAAAGAAATCAGCTTTACGGGTAAAAACCCAACGGGTACTTACATTTTGTTTGGGGAGGAAAAATTTCTCGGGATCTGTAATTTCAAAGACCTCTTTGGCATTGTAGGCCAGACTTTTCCCGAATTTGTATCTTAAATTGGTATTTACATTGCGATCGCCAACAATTTTTACAGGACTCTGCACCCGTATAGAGCCGTGATCGGTAGTAATTATTATCTTCACATTTTTATCAGACAAATATTTGATAATTTCAAACAGCGAAGAGTACTCAAACCACGATTTCATCAGCGAGCGGTAGGCCGGCTCGTCATCGGCCAGTTCCCGGATAATCTCCATCTCGGTACGCGCATGGGAGAGCATGTCCACAAAATTGTACACAATGACATTCAGATCATATTCCATCAGATTGGCAATATTTTCTGCCAGCTTCCGCCCGGCTTCCTGACGAAGAATTTTATTGTAGGAATACTTTAGCTTTTTTCCGTAACGCTTCATTTGTTCTCCCAGCAGCTCGGCCTCGAACTGATTTTTTGTTCCTTCCTCCTGTTCATCTGTCCAAAACCGGGGATAACGTTTGCGGATTTCCAAAGGCATCATTCCGGCAAACAAAGCATTACGGGCATATTGCGTTGTGGTGGGCAATATGCTGTAATACAGATTGTCCTCATCCACGCGAAGATATTCGCCTATCATAGGTTCAATAATCTTCCACTGGTCATAACGCAGATTATCGACAACGAGCAAAAAAATCTTTTTACCATCTTCCAACCTTGGAAAAATCTTCTCTTTAATCAATGTATGCGAAAGAACAGGCTTATCTTCCGTATTACCATAAAGCCAGTCGGCATAATTACGTTCGTAGAATTTTGCAAAGCCCATATTGGCTTCGTTCATTTGCATTTTCAGAACTTCGCTAATACCCTCATCATCCGATTTTTCAAGCTCGATATCCCAGCGAACTAATTTTCGATACACATCGCCCCACCCCTCGTAGGTAAGTCTGTCCTGCAGCTGCATGCCGATTTCACGAAACTCCTGCTGGTAAATCTGGGTAGCCTTCTCTCCGGCCAGTTTCTTATTTTCCAAATTGCGTTTGAGCGACAGAAGAATCTGGCTGGGTTTTACGGGCTTTATCAGATAGTCGGCAATATTAGAGCCTATAGCATCTTCCATAATGGACTCTTCCTCACTTTTGGTAATCATAACCACCGGAATATTCGGGCGTACCTCTTTTATTCTTTCCAGAACTTCAATACCGCTTAAACCGGGCATTTGTTCATCTAGAAAAATAATATCAAAATTTTCTTCAGTAACAAGTTCCAGCGCCTCACTCCCACTATTCACAGCTACTACATCGAATCCTTTCTCTTCAAGATAAATAATGTGAGGTTTCAACATGACTATTTCATCATCTGCCCAAAGTATGCGTGTTTTATTCATTTTCGATTATTTTTGTTCCTACTGATTGTCCGATATATGGCGTATCTTTGTTTTAATTTTAAATAAGCCCCGTTTTTGTAACCGGATATATACCAAAAGCAAAGTTCCGGTTTTTCTTCCGTTATATTTATCGGAGAAAACAAATTTAACAAAAATTATGAGCAATCTGCAGATTAACAAGCGTAAAATATTCAACGATCCGGTTTATGGGTTTATTTCCATCACCGACGATAAGATTTTTGACATTATAGAACATCCTGTCTTTCAGCGATTACGCCGGATAAAGCAGCTGGGCCTCGCGCATTTGGTTTATCCGGGAGCTTTGCATACCCGTTTTCATCACTCCCTCGGAGCCATGCATTTGATGACCCGGGCGCTGGCCGAACTACGATGGAAAGGACATACTATCACAAAAGAGGAACAGCATGCAACGGAAACGGCCATGCTGTTGCACGATGTTGGACACGGACCTTATTCGCATGCGTTGGAACACAGTATTGTAAACACCGTGAGCCACGAGCAGATTTCGCTGTGGTTTATGCAACGGCTGAACAAAGAATTTGGCGGAAGTCTGCAGATGGCGCTGGATATTTTTAAAGACCGATATGAAAAACGTTTCTTACATAAACTTATTTCGAGTCAGTTTGATATGGACCGGCTGGATTATCTCAAACGCGACAGTTTCTTTACGGGTGTTTCCGAGGGAACTATCAACTACGAACGGCTGCTGAACATGCTGCAAATTGCCGGAGATGAGCCTGTAATTGAATACAAAGGCATCTATTCGGTGGAAAAATTCATCACCGCCCGCCGCATCATGTATTGGCAGGTCTATTTACATAAAACGGTGCTTGTAGCCGAGTATATGGCCATTCATCTACTGAAACGTGCCAAGTGGCTGGCCATGAACGGCCAATCGCCTAAGGCAGCAACCCCGGCCCTGCAGTTCTTCCTTGAAAATGATGTTCACGAAAAACATTTCCTGGAAGACAACCGCGTATTGGATACTTTTGCTTTACTGGACGATTACGATATTTACACTTCTTTGAAGTTATGGATGGATCACCCCGACAAAATTCTGTCGCATTTGAGCAGAGCGCTGGTAAACCGCAGGTTGTTTCGTATTGAAATGCAAAACGAACCTTTCTCGCCGGAAAAAATCAGTGTCATCAGGGAAGCTACAAAGAAAAAGTATCATCTCAAGGAAGAAGAAATTCCGTATTTTGTATTTTTTGAGAAAACTGCTAATTACACCTATCATCCAGGCACCGACAACATCAATATTTTATTTAAAGATGGTACGGTAAAAGACATTATCGATGTTTCCGACCAGCTAAATATCAATCTGTTATCAAAGCCTACAACCAAATATTTCCTTTGTTATCCAAAAGATATTTCGACATCCGCAACAGATTAGGATCGGCTTTCTGTAATTTTTATTACCTTTATCTTTTCATTAACACCTTTGGTTTCGATAGAAGCCTGAAGGATAAAAGAAAAATCTTTGGGTAAAGAGGCAAAAGAAATATTGACAAAATACTGGGGGTTCTCCCAATTTCGTCCCATGCAGGAGGAGATTATCGATTCCGTACTTCTCGGTCGGGATACTTTTGCCCTTTTGCCTACCGGTGGCGGAAAATCGCTGACCTTTCAAATTCCTGCTCTGATAAAACCGGGATGCTGCCTGGTGATCACTCCGCTGGTAGCCCTTATGAAAGATCAGGTTGACCGGCTCAGAAAAATGAATATTCCTGCCAGGGCTCTTTATACCGGGCTTTATTACAATGAGATAGAATCTATTTTTTCCAATGCTATCCATAACAAACTAAAATTTCTCTATGTTTCACCCGAACGATTAATGAACCCGGCTTTTCAGCTGGCGCTTGCTAAGATTGCTGTAAATCTCATTGCCGTAGATGAAGCACATTGTATTTCGCAATGGGGTTATAATTTTCGTCCTCCCTATTTGAGAATTGCCGAGGTAAGAACCTTTTTCCCGGATGTTCCGGTATTGGCTCTAACGGCAACAGCTACCCCAAGAGTTGTGGAAGACATTATAGATAAACTTCGTTTCAAATCGGCAAATATCTTTAAAAGTAGTTTCGAGCGCAGAAATCTTGCCTATCGCGTTTACAAAGAAAACGATAAAATCAGCCGTATCATCCATCTTTTAAGAAACACAAAAGGAACTGCCATTGTGTATGTACGAAGCCGGAAAAAAACCCTGGAGCTGTCGGAGATTCTATTGAAAAACAAAATATCGGCCACCTCCTATCATGCCGGACTCGACAATGCCATACGAAGCCAGCGGCAACATGCCTGGAACCTCGGACAGATAAGGATTATGGTAGCTACCAATGCTTTCGGGATGGGTATTGACAAATCCGACGTACGACAGGTTATTCATTACAACCTTCCCAATTGTCTGGAATCATATTTCCAGGAAGCTGGGCGTGCAGGGCGCGATGGAAAACAGGCAGTGGCTTCCCTTCTCTTTAATAACCAGGATATCGGCCATGCCAAAAAACAACTCACCGAATCTTTTCCCGACATAAAAACCATCCGTAATATCTACAATGCATTGGGAAACTATTTTAATATCCCCGAAGGCAGCGGTAAAGACATGGGGTATAATTTCAAGATTACTGATTTCGTAAATTATTATGGTTTCGGACTACTCACTGCTTACAATGCCATTAAACTTTTGGAAAAGGAGGGCTTTATTGCTTTTGACGAATCAGCAGGCCACTATTCAAGGATGAAAATTCTGCTGAATAATGAACAGCTGTACCGTTTTATCGTTGAGAACGCAAAGTTCGAAAGGCTTTTGAAAGAGATGCTACGCTCCTATGGCGGATTGTTTACAGATTATGTGAATATTTACGAAAAACAAATAGCCAAACGTACGGAGATGAAACCGGAAAGCGTTATCGCTGCTTTGTCTTATCTGAGTAAATCAAAGATTATAAGCTATTTTCCATTAAAATCACAGCCTCAGATTTTTTATAATACGGTTAGGCTACCTGTTGTAAATATCGGATTTTCCAAAGAAAACTATCAGAACCTAAAAGATGCTGCCGCACAGCGGTTGGAGGCGCTGATCGATTTTCTGAATAACAGTCGCGAGTGCCGTAGCATTCAACTGCTACGATATTTTGGGGAAGCCCATGGAAACCGTTGTGGCATTTGCGATGTGTGTCTCTCAGTGAATGAAACAGGCCTTAACACTCTTGAATTTGAACAAATTGAAAGCAAAATTAAAGTTCTACTATCCAATAATGCCAGACACTTATATGAAATTGTACCTTTCGTGCCTGACTTTGAAGAAGATAAAATACTTTCTGTTATTGAATGGTTGCTCGATAACGGCACACTTATCCGGCAAAAAGATGAACGCTTGCGCTTGTATGATGAGTTGAAGCTGGAATTGTGAAATAGATTTTTTGGTTTTTGTTTATGGCTATAATTGCCTGAACTTTCCTGTTCCGGTACAATAGTAGTGAAACAATAACTAATTTGTTACCTTTGTTATAAATTAAAATACTACATTATGAAAAGATTTATCCTTTTTCTGTCTGCCTTTTTATTTTCGGTTTCTGCATTTAGTCAGGCGGGGATGCAGACATTTGGCCTTTCTGCCGGAGCCATGTTCCCAATGGGTGATTTGGCAGACAACAATCTTGCCGACAGTTCTTCGGGTTTGGCAGCTATGGGCTATCACATTCAGGTTGCTTACGACTACCAGCTTACTAACAATTTCGGGATGGGGGTGCAGGTAGAATTCAATTCGGCAAAATACAGTTTTAATAAGTTGAGTAAATATTATGAAAATATAATGGATGATACACAAAAGCAGATAACGAGTACGGCAGGATGGTCGCTGGGCGGCTTTTTCTTCAGACCCTATTTGTCCTTGCCTATTGGAAAAAAGTTTTCCTGGGAAATTTCTTTGCTCGGAGGCCTTCTTGGAACCTATTCGCCGGAGTATCAATATGTTTTTACCAGCATTATTCCTCCGGGGCCCAATAAACCTTATGACTATTATCGCTACCGTGGCAAGACATTTTCCTTTGCTTACGGGGTGGGAACCAAATTACACATCAAACTAAAAAAACACGGTTTCTTTTTCGAAGGAAGGCTTCTTTACTCCAAAGCCAACTTTAAACATGTTACCGGTATTGGATGGAATGATAATCCATACGACATAAGCGTAAAAATGAATCTAATATTTATAACAGCCAGTCTGGGCTACACCTATTATCTTAATTAGAGGAAGGTGAAAAAGCTGTCTGTTTCCTTTTACCGGCAACCGGATGTAGTGAAGATAGCCAAAGGCTTATTAGGCAAATATCTGTTCAGTAATATCGGAGGAAAATTGTGTGGCGGAATGATTGTCGAAACCGAGGCTTATGCCGGTATTATTGACAGAGCTTCTCATGCCTACAACGGAAGGCGCACAACACGTACCGAAACCATGTACCAGCCGGGAGGTATCAGCTACGTGTATTTTACTTACGGTATGCATCACCTGTTTAATGTGGTAACCGCTACAAAAGACATCCCCCATGCGGTTTTAATAAGAGGCATTATCCCGACGGAAGGAATTGAAATTCAACAGACTCGCCGGAAAATGCCTTCGGGAGAAAAGCAATTCACCAACGGCCCGGCCAAAGTATGCCAGGCGCTGGGTATCACCCTTGTGCAAAACGGAGTTTCCCTGTTGGGAAATGTTTTATGGATTTCCGATGACGGATTTAGCCCTGCGGAGAAACGGATTATTGCCACTGATCGTGTTGGCGTTGATTATGCCGGTAACGATGCACAACTCCCCTATCGTTTTATTCTGAAACATCCCGTTTATTTTCCGGTGAAAAACAAGCATGCTATTTGATATTTGTTTGAAGTCTGTTCTGTTGGTTTGGGCTTATCCGGATTAGTACATAAAAAAACGTCCGGCACGAAAATACCGGACATTTTTCCCTGAAGAAAAGATGTATTTATTTTACACCTTTAGACAAGTCAGCACCTGTTTTAAATTTAACAACCTTTTTAGCAGGAATATTAATTTCTTTACCCGTTTGCGGATTGCGGCCCTTTCTCGCCGAACGGGTGGAAACAGAAAATGATCCGAATCCTACCAATGCAACACGTTCACCTTTTTTGAGAGCATCAGTGGTGGAGCTGACAAAAGCATCGAGGGCTTTTTTTGCATCTGCTTTGCTCAAGCCTGCACCTGCAGCCATTGCGTCAATCAATTCAGCTTTGTTCATAATTTTTAATTTTAATTAATATTTAAACAATTGATGTAACAAATATAATGGTAATTCAATCAAATGCAAGGATATATATTAGAAAAGTCAGAAAATGTTAATAAAATCCTGCAATTTGTTAATAAAAGTGCCTGAAACAGCTGGAAAACGATGTTTGGGGTAGATTTCTCAGGTAAAATGCCAATTTTCATTTATGGGAAGACCCCGTAGAAATTCTTTCGTCCGAAGCCGTTTTTTGCCTGACTTTTGTAAATCATAAATGTAAATAAAGCCATCCACAACAGCCACTTTTAAAAAGGTCTTTCCATCGGTAACAATGGTCCCGGGGTGGAGCTGTTCTGATGAAAATTCCATAGAAGCTTTAAAAATTTTCACGATAAATTCATCACCCGAAGGCGATTTTAGTATGGAAAAAGCACCGGGATAAGGGCTGAGTCCCCGAATAAAATTGTGAACCGAATGTACATTATTATTCCATTGTATGTGGCAATTTTCCTTAAAAATTTTTGGTGCGGGTTTCAACAAAGTTCCTGGTTTCACCAGCTTCTGCTGATCAACAGGGGCAATTTCCCCTTTGCGAAGACGTTCGATGGTTTCCACCAGCAAATCTCCGCCTAACGCCATCATGCGATCGTGCAGTTCTCCCACCGTCTCATTCGGACCAATGTCCAGCTTTTTCTGCAACAGAATGTTTCCCGTATCAATCTCTTTTTGCAATAAAAAAGTCGTTAATCCGGTTTGTTTCTCACCGTTGATAATGGCATGATGAATGGGCGCTGCCCCACGATATTGCGGCAAGAGGGAAGCATGCAGATTTATGGTTCCAAAGTGAGGCATGGCCCAAACCTGCTCCGGAAGCATACGAAATGCCACCACAACCTGCAAGTCGGCTTTTAAAGCTTTTAATTCTTTCAAAAATTCCGGATTTTTTAATCGTGGAGGTTGCAACACATTCAATCCCTGCTCCAAAGCAAATTTCTTTACCGCCGGCGGGCTGAGTTTTTTACCTCGCCCTGCAGGCTTGTCGGGCGCAGTAATAACGCCAACAAGGTGATAATTGGCTTGTAATATAGCTTTTAAGGAAGAAACAGCAAAATCGGGTGTTCCCATAAATACGATACGAAAATCTTTTTTTTCCACAGCCATCTGTTTGTATGAATTGTTACGAAAGTACGGAAATAAAAAAACCCGATAAAAATTCATCGGGATTTTTTTTGAAAATTTTCTTTATCTTTTACTTACGCTTTTTCAAAGCCTCAGCCCTGGCTATATATTTCTCAATATTCCTGGCTTCCTGGCTTTTAAAATAATCCTGTCGAATGCGTTTGTACACTTGAATTGCCTGGCCGTAGTTTCCCATAATTTCATTTACCTCACCGGCTTTGAGCAAAAACATGGGGCTGGTAAATTCATTGTTCGTTAAGTTGGCCGCTTCCATATAATAAATAACAGCTTTGGCTTTGTCTCCTTGTTCGAGGTAAGCATCGCCGATAGCTCCCTTGGCCATGGGGCCGATAATCTCATCCTCACTATTAAACTTCTTGAGATATTTGATGGCATCAACAAAGTTTCCTTTTTTCAGAAAGCAGATACCGGCATAATAATTAGCCAGATTTCCGGCTTTTGTGATGCTGTAATCTTTGGCGATATCCACAAAACCAAGATTATTTCCATCCCCATAAAGCGCTTTATTTAATGAATCGACCCGAAAATAATGCTGGGCAGGAAAAATCTGTTCCTGAGCTTCTTTTTCTTTTGGCTGTAAATAGTATTTTTTAAATCCAAAGAATCCAAGGACAATAATTACCAAAACGGCCACAATAATGGTGAGTATTTTTTGATGTTCAAGGATAAAAGCTTCCGACCTGGAAAGTGATTCTTCAATATTCTCAAACTGCTTCTGTGTTTTTTTTTCTTTTTGTTTCTTTTTCGACATCTTACGGATTTTTCTGAGCCTGCAAAAGTAAATTTTTATTCGTTATAATAAAAAAACATCAGCAATTTTTTATCTTTGTTACATAAATAAAATGGTGAAAGAATTTTTTCAAGCGGGTATTTAACAATTCATTATGCGGCGAACGATTATTGTTTGGATGACGATTCTGCTTTTTGCAGTCCCTCAGCAGTTAAAAGCCGGCTGGGTCATATCGGAACAGAGCAGCGATGCTTTCGGAAATAAATCTTTTTATACCACTTTTATTCAGGATAGCATTATCCGTTTCGACAAACCCACCTCTATCAGTATAATAAACTTTAACAGTAAGCAGGTTACTCTGATTTTTGCCCAACATCGCTCTTACTGGCAGGGAACAGTTGCCGATTTAAAACGGACGACAACCCAAATGGCGGAACAACAGATGCAGAAGCTGTTGGCTTATGCCCCAATCAACCAAAAAGAAAAAATAAAACAGGTGCTGGAAAGTTTTAAGAACACAGATGAAACCTCTGACAGCCTACGTACGTTTCCTGAAGTAACTGTCAGAAGAACAGGTAAGACCGATACGATTATCGGCTATCCGGCTGCAGAATATGAAATCACCATCGACAGTGTGGTTAAACAGCATGTATGGGTTACGCAAAAGATTAAACCTTATCATAAAGCTGATATTGAGAGAATTATGGCTTTTAGCAAAGCCCTGAACCCTTTTGCTATCGAAAACAGCCTCAGCCACAGCAAAGACTATTTAAAACTACTTGAGAACGGGTTTATTCTGAAATCGGTCAATTACACCTATGATGGCAAACTGGTTGTGCAGGTAAAGAAAATAAGGCAGATGAATATTCCCGAAGCCATTTTTCAGATTCCGGCAGGATATATGAAAACCAGTATTGAAAATGTTATGATTCTCGACACGAATAAAAATATCCTGAACCCAAAAAGCCTGTCTCCCGATGACTCTGACAACGATAATGGGTTGCCCGAACTCCCTCATAATAACAATGATAATTAACCAAAATCAAAAATAAAATGTATAAAATTAGTGCTATTCTCATTGGTCTCTTTTTTTTACTTGGAGGAACCGTATTTGCCCAGGACACGGCAAATTATGACATACAGGTAAAACAGTTTCTAACAGCAGGCCCATTGGGCGTTCAATTGCCGGCTTTTAACAACAAGCCCAATTTAGAAGGAAAAACATTCAAAGCCAGCAATTTGTTAAAGTTTGCTCAAAAAAAAGTTACCAATCCAAGGTCCGGAAAGACTTTTCTCAAAAGCGAGGGGAAATCACTGCAATGGAAAACTTCTGACATTCAAACTCCTTTTACAACTGATTATACGACTCCATATGCCATTTACTGGCAGGCCTTTTATTTGCAAGTTAACCGGTTTGTAAAGATGAAACTACATGCCGAAAGTTCTCATCCTTTCGAGGTTTTTATAAAAGGTGAGAAAAAAGCCTTCAACTACGCCATGGGTAACAAACTGGTTTCAAAAGAAGCTTCCCTCAAATTAGAAAGAGAGAAATATCTTGTTGTGGTAAAATCTCTTATAAAAAAAGATGAAAAACAGGTACTTCCTGTTAAAATATCCTTTTCGTACGGAGACAAATTTACCCGACAGGCCATCACCCTGTCCCTGTCTCCCGAAAAGTTTATGGATCTCCGGCATGTACTTCTGGGTCAACGCCTCACATCAACCGACTTGTGTGGCGATGGCAGTTTAATTTTGTTGCAGTATGCACAAACATTTCCTCCTGAAGGAAAAACTATTCACTGGTTTGAAATAAAAAATACGCGCACTAACAAGGTGATTTTTTCCTCAAAACACAGCGACCTGAGCAAGGCAGAATGGATTCCGGGAACACATAAAATTAGTTACGTTACAAAAAACGGGGTATCCTCCGCACTTATGACCTACAGTTTAAAAACTCATAAGGAAACACTTTTGATGAAAAATCCAAAGCGGTTTTCTGGCTACAAATGGAGCCCCAAAGGCGACTTTATCATCTATTCCGTTCGCGAAAAATATGAGAAAAATAAGAGCGGCGTTTTTATGCTTCGGGGTATGCCCGACCGCTGGCCGTGGTATCGTACGCGCACGCAGTTATTTATGTTTCGCGTTGTCGACCACAGCGTAAAACAACTCACTTACGGTTATTTAACCAACAACCTTCAAGATATTTCTCAGGACGAAACGCACATTCTTTTCTCACAGAGTTTTCCGTTCTATTCACAGCGTCCATACACCAAACAGATTTTATTGCAAATGAATCTTGCTAACGGACAGGTTGACACCATTTGGGATGCCAGTTTTGGCGGAAGTGCCATCTACTCTCCGGATGGAAAAAAGTTGCTGGTAACAGGAAGTGCCGCCATGTTTAACGGAGCAGGCATTCATTTGAAGAAGGCCAAAATTCCCAACGATTTTGACATTCAAGCCTACATTTACACCATAGCCACCAAAAAAGTACGGCCTATCACCAAAGATTTTAACCCGTCCATCGAAAATGCCTGGTGGAATCCGTTGGATCATCAGATTTATTTTTTGACTCAGGACCGTTCCGATGTGAACATATGGAAGTATAATCCCGAAAACGGTAAATTCAAGTTGCTTCCCATGAAAACGGACGTAGTAACCAGCGTTAGTTTCTCCAGAAACGCCCCTTTCATGAGCTATTCCGGAAGCAGCATCTCCTATCCTGCAACAGGCTGGTTTTATAATCTGAAAGAAAACAAACAATCGGAGGTAGCTAATCCGGAAAAAGCTTTTTTTGCCCATATCAAATTCGGAAAAACCGAAAACTGGAATTTTAAAAACAAAAACGGGCTAATCATACAAGGCCGCATTTATTTCCCGCCTGATTACAATCCCAATAAAAAATATCCATTGCTGGTTTATTATTACGGCGGAACTGTTCCCACATCAAGAGATTTCGGCGGCCGTTACCCGAAAAATCTGTTTGCAGCTATGGGTTACATCGTTTACGATCTGCAGCCCAGCGGAGCCATCGGTTATGGACAGGATTTTTCAGCTTTGCACGTGAACGGTTGGGGAAAACAAAATGCCAGCGATATCATCGAGGGCACCAAAAAATTCCTGAAAGCTCATCCGCAGGTAAATCCCAATGCCGTCGGATGCCTCGGAGCCTCGTATGGCGGGTATATGACAATGTGGCTGCAAACGCAAACAGATATTTTCACCACAGCTATTGCCCATGCCGGCATCAGCGACATCGCCTCCTATTGGGGACAAGGATACTGGGGCTATTTGTACAGCTCGGTGGCTTCCGCAAACAGCTTTCCATGGAACAACAAAAAACTTTACGTTGATCACAGTCCGCTGTATAATGCAGAGAAAATCCACACGCCCATGTTACTCCTTCAGGGCACGGCGGATACCAATGTTCCTACGGGAGAAAGCATTCAGCTCTACACCGCTTTGAAACTTCTAGGACGCCCCGTAAAATTTGTGGAGATAAAAGGTCAGAATCATCACATCATCGACTATAATAAGCGGATTTTATGGCAGAAAACTATTTTTGCCTGGCTGGCAAAATACCTGAAAGATCAACCGCAATGGTGGAACAGCATGTATCCTAAAAAAGATCTGTAACCGCTTTTTATGTATGGATTTTCAAGCGAAAAAAATTTTTTTAGATTTTCTGTCAGAATATCTTACAGAAAACCGGAGGCAGCTCTTTGAGAAAGTCATTCAGTACCGCACGCGGCACATTACGGTTGTGTTGGAAGATATTTATCAACCACACAATGCCAGTGCCGTGCTGCGTAGCGCTGATATCACCGGCATTCAGGACGTTCACATCATCGAAAACCGAAACCGGTATCAGGTAAATCCGGATGTAGCAATGGGCTCTTCCAAATGGCTGAATCTGATAAAATACAATGAATCGGAAGACAATACGCTGACAGCTTACAAAGCTTTACGTAAAGCCGGTTACCGCATTGTGGCCACCACGCCGCATACCAATGACCAGACACTGGACGAAATTCCCCTTGACGGGAAAATGGCCCTGATTTTTGGGACAGAACTGAAAGGCCTCTCCGATACAGCCATTGTCCATGCGGATGAATACCTGCGTATTCCCATGTACGGGTTTACGGAAAGTTACAATATTTCGGTCTCGGCAGCGCTTACCCTTTTCGCTCTGACAGAAAAACTGAGAAAGTCTTCGATCTCATGGCAGTTAAGCAAAGAAGAACAGCTCGATACGCTTATCGAATGGACCAAACGTACCTTAAAGCATGCCGAACTTTTCGAGAAAGAATTTCTTCAAAAAAGAAAAATCAAACAATAATTTTGGAAGCTTTGAATTTTTTGGTAATTTTACAGCAGTAAATTAAATATAATCATTCATTTAAAAAAATATAGCCATGGGAAAAGGTGACAAAAAAACGAAAAGAGGTAAAATTGTAAATGGTTCGTACGGGATATTGAGGAGAAGGAAAAAATTAAAAGCTAAGTTTGAGAAACCTCTTGTTGCTGAAGTTCCAAAGGACATTAAGACTGAGATTGCTGTGGAAAAACCAGTGGTGAAGAAGGCTGCTGTCAAGAAAACAACAGTTAAAAAAGCGATTGTCAAAAAAACTGCCGCGGCAGCTAAAACGGAAGAAAAAGTAACCAAAAAGCCCGCTGCCAAAAAAACGGCAGCAAAGAAAAACACTGTCAAACCAATAAAAGAAAAAGCGGATAAACCAAAGGAAGAAAAAGAAGTATAACAAATACGACGGGGCGAAAGCCCCGTTTTTTATTCGTGAAACTCATATTTCAAAAACAGCCAGTACCGCATCAAGCGGTGGCAGTGAATTGAAATATGTAAGTTGAACGAATCCCGATAGCGAAGCGTA
>VAOW01008461.1_pt1 | contig 15128 bp, 11 predicted proteins | sample 3393921 | NCBI WGS metagenome assembly VAOW01 (sample SAMN08290428, study PRJNA428436) | hydrothermal vent metagenome | isolation source: Deep-sea hydrothermal vent chimney | place: Indian Ocean: Southwest Indian Ridge | depth 2742 m m
CCCCCTGCCCTTCTTGCCGCGAACCCGGCATCGTCCGCGGATGCCTGTTCGAGACAAGGTTTCAGATAACGGCCCGTCCATGAAGATTCGCAGGCCGCCACATCCTCCGGCGTGCCGGCAACCACAATCTCACCGCCCTTGTCACCCCCTTCCGGCCCCATATCCACAATCCAGTCAGCCGTTTTAATCACTTCCAGATTATGTTCGATGATAATCACCGTGTTGCCGCGCTTTACCAGCGCATGCAGCACATCCAGCAGTTTGGATACATCATCAAAATGCAGCCCGGTGGTCGGCTCATCGAGGATATACAGCGTATCACCCGTCGCCCGGCGAGCCAGTTCACGGGATAATTTAATGCGCTGCGCTTCGCCACCGGACAATGTGGTCGCCGATTGTCCCAGGCGAATATACCCCAGCCCCACTTGCCGTAATGTTTCCAGCCGGTGCCGAACAGGCGTGATATTGACGAAGAATTCGGCTGCTTCATCCACCGTCATGGCCAGAACATCGGCAATATTCTTACTCTTGTAGCGGATATCCAGCGTTTCGCGATTATAGCGCGCTCCCTCACAAGTTTCGCAATGAACATACACATCGGGCAGGAAGTGCATTTCTACCTTGATGATACCGTCTCCCTCGCATGCCTCGCATCGTCCTCCCTTGACATTGAAGGAAAAACGTCCCGGTTTATAGCCGCGCGCACGTGATTCCGACACGGAGGTGAACAGATCCCGAACTGGCGTAAATAATCCGGTGTAGGTCGCCGGATTGGAGCGTGGCGTACGGCCAATGGGGCTCTGGTCAATATCAATAATTTTATCCACCCGATCCGCACCGATCAGATCGTCATAAAGACCCACCCGCTCCTTCACCTGCCGCATCCGCCTGGCAAAAGCACGATAAAGGGTATCGATAAGCAGCGTGGATTTGCCGGAACCGGAAACGCCGGTCACACAACTCAAACGTCCCACCGGGAAACTCGCATCCACATGCCGCAGGTTGTGGGTGCGCGCTCCCCGCACCCCCAGCCTCGGATGCCCCGCCTCGACTTCCATTCGTTCAGGCACGGCAATCATTTTTCTTCCCGTCATGTAATCAGCAGTGAGCGAACGCTTGTGCCTGAGCACCGCATCAATCGGACCCGCCACCACCACTTCACCGCCGTGCTCACCGGCCCCTGGGCCCATATCCACCACCCAGTCGGCGCGGCGGATGGTGTCCTCATCATGCTCGACGACGATGACCGAATTTCCCAGGTCGCGCAAACGTTCCAGCGTCGTCAGCAGGCGGTCGTTATCACGCTGATGCAACCCTATTGAGGGTTCGTCAAGAATGTAGAGTACGCCAACCAGCGCCGATCCTATCTGCGTTGCCAGACGGATACGCTGTCCCTCGCCACCGGAAAGGGTCCCCGCCGTACGATGCAGGCTGAGATAATCCAGGCCCACTTCAATCATAAAGCCCAGCCGCGCATCCACCTCTTCCAGCACCCGTCCGGCGATGGCCTGATCCTGTGGCCCCAGTTCCAGATTCCGAACCCATTCCCGCGCCTCGCGCAGCGGCATCCGGACCACATCCGGCAGACTTACGCCACCTACCCGCACATGTCGGGCCGCAAGATTCAGACGTGAGCCGTCACAGGCCGGGCATGGCACATCATTGATATAATGCGATAAGGATTCGCGCACCTCATCGGACGCACTTTCCCGGTAACGCCGTTCCAGGACCGGAATCACACCGTCAAAGGGCCGCACCACCTCGCGTACCGAACCACGGTCATGGAAGCGGAAGGAAATACGTGCTCCATCCGAGCCATACAGCAGAAAGCGTTGCGCTTTTTCGCCCAATTCAGAAAATGGCGCGCGCGCGTCAATGCCCAGATGGCGGCACACCGCCTCCATGGTCTGCTGGAAAAAAGGCATTTCGCGCCCCGACCACGGTGCAATCACCCCCTGTTTCAACGATTTCGAATCATCCGGCACGACCAGTTCGGGATCGAAAATCATCTTTGAACCGATACCGTCGCATTCGGGACAGGCGCCTGCCGGGGAATTGAAGGAAAACAGCCGCGGTTCGATTTCAGGATAGGAAATACCGCAATCCGGGCAGGCGAAACGCTCCGAGAAGGTCTGCGCTTCTCCATCCACCAACGCAATCAGCATACCGTCGCCATATTTCAGAGCGGTCTCAACGGAGTCAGCCAGACGCGTGCGCATGCCCTGACGTATGACGAGACGATCCACCACCAGCTCAATATCATGTTTTTTGTTCTTTTCCAGCGGCGGCGTATCTTCAATGGAAAACATTTCTCCATCCACACGCACGCGCACGAACCCGTCCTGCCCTGCTTTCTCCATTTCCCGGCGGAATTCACCTTTCCGGCCACGTGCGACGGGTGCGAGTAACTGTAACTTCGATCCGTCCGGGAGGTTCAGCAATGTATCAATAATTTTACTGGCGTTTTGTGATGCAATGGGATTACCGCAATGGTGGCAATAGGGTTTGCCAATGCGGGCAAACAGCAAGCGAAGATAATCATAGACTTCGGTAATGGTGCCAACCGTGGAACGGGGATTCCGGCTGGTTGTTTTCTGCTCGATGGAAATGGCAGGCGATAATCCTTCGATAGCATCCACATCCGGGCGTTCCATCATGCCCAGAAACTGGCGGGCATAGGCTGAAAGCGACTCCACATAACGCCGCTGGCCCTCGGCATACAGCGTATCGAAGGCCAGCGACGATTTTCCTGACCCGGACACGCCGGTAATTACAACCAGTTTGTTCCGCGGAATATCCAGGGTAATGTTTTTCAGGTTGTGAACACGCGCGCCGCGCACGCGAATCCAACACTCGTCCAGCCTGTTGTTCATTGAACCTCCAAACCATCAAATCTATGCTTATGCTCTCGATGCACAAGTCATATGAACATGTTACCGTCGGGTTCAAACAGTATCGCAATGCAGGAGACAGCCATGCCGGAAGAAGATGCCGTAGAAGGAGCAAGCGAACCGTCGCCAGGGGCGCAGCCTCCTGCTTCGCCACAGCATACGCGGTCTTCATCCATACCGCTGTTTCTGTCCAGTCTTGCGTTATTACTGGCTGCATTTGCTCTTACCGTGGCGTTGATCAGCAGTAAAAATATAAACGCACACCGGTCATTGAGTGGCATCAAGGGAAAACTGAATGTCATGGAGGGCCGCATGAATCATGTAGAGACATTGATGGCAACGGATAAACGCGGCATGGTACAGGCTGAACTGAAGAAAATGCTGCTGAACCTGCATGAATTATCACGTCTCGGCGATGATAAAACCAGGGCCGAGATCGCCAAGGCCGAGGCGGTTCTTCAGCGACTGTCCACCCCCGAAACAAGGATCAGGATAAAAGTTGATCTGAAGCGCGCCATGCAGCCCGGGCGGTCGGATAAACCGGAGGCTTCGGCTACAGAGGTATCCGCATCCAAACCTGTGCCTGCCAATCCGGAAAAGATCTTACTGAATAAAACAGCAAACAAACCGTCCCCGGATGCTGCAACGGGCACTACGCCTGCTCTCTCCGTACCCGCGGAGAAATAACAGGAAGACTGGATTTTTGCGCAATCAGGCGATCTGTCGTCGTTGTCTCCTCATGGAATACAGTGGTTAATTCGGAAAAGGAGGCCTGCAATTCCCCAGGATCAAGCAGATATTCCCGCCGCATGGGCCGATCCTGGTGAACAGCCTGATAATGACTCGTATAGGTTTCAAACAGCAACAGACCTCCGGGATTCAGGGCATTGACCATGGCAGGAAAAATTTTACGTTCCAAAAAGAAAAAATTCACCAGCAGATCATACCTGGATGCCGGAAATACAAACGTTTTCAGGTCAGCCGACATTGCCTGAATATGCAGTCCCCTCGTGGTGGCCAGCCGCACGCATCGCCGTAGTCCTTCCAGTGCAAAATCCACCGCCAGAACGCGGCATCCCCGTTCGGCCAGGAAAACACTGTTTCGGCCAGCCCCCGCCGCAAGATCGAGTACTCGGGGGTGTTCCGGAAGCATTTGCAATACTTCGTCCGCATGGGAAATCAAAAACTCGGGAGGATGCATGCTCACCTTTCGCTCTGGATCCCTGTACTTCCCATTCCACTTTTCCCGGTCTCCCATGCGTCTCTACCCTCCGAAGCGGTGAACCATGGAATCTTCAATCCCGGCGAACCACGCTTGCATGCCAACGGGAAAGATGCGATTAAGATAGGTGAGGTATCCGGTCACCATCAGAACCCCCAGAGAAATAAAGATCAGGCCTGAGATGATGCCTGTGGTGTGAAGATAAAGGGGATATCCGGCAATTCTTACCTCCCATCCCTTTCCTTTTAGAAAGCGCCAAAAACGACCGTTTCGATCCAGCCTTCCCAGATAAAGCGAGAGGATCATGAGGGGAAGACTTAGCCCCAGTGCAAAGGTGAACAGGGAAACCGCACCCAGCCATGCCGTTTTTACGGTCGCGGCCAGGACCAGCATGACGCCGAGGATCGGACCGATACATGCAGTCCAGCCAACCGAAAAGGTCATGCCGAAAAAAAAAGATCCGACCAGGCTAAGCGCCGGTTGCCGCCGGAAGCCTGCGCCGCTGAAGCCCTTGCCCAGGAGCGAGGCCAGGCCAAACAGTACGATGAGAGCGCCTCCTGTCCGCAGCAGGAACTCATGGTGCTGGCTCACCAGGGCGCCCAGCAAGGTGGCTGTTGCTCCCATCAGTGAAAAAATGAAGGCGAGTCCTGAAAAAAAGGAGATCGTCATCAGCAGGATATTCTTTCTTTCGCTTTGTGATGCAAAGGCAAAATAGGCAGGAAGAATGGGCAGGGTGCAGGGTGACAGAAACCCCAGTGTCCCCGCCATGAATGATAGGGCTACGATTATGCCAAAGCTGGCATATTGAAGTTCCTCGGCGTCGGTGGCGGGCTTGGGCTGATTCACCCTGAGTAATGCCCGATAAGCGTAGACAAACGCCGTAATATCTTCGGGTGGCGCCCGAAGCGCCCGATCCTGCAAGGCGGCGACAGATCTTGCCGCCGCCTCCATATAACTGCGATCACCGACATCCCTGCCGACCCGGTAGAGCAGCAGGGCCGCCATCCCGTTAGAGCGCAAGGGTTTTTTGGCCACAAACAGCTCTTGCGGCTTGTAAAACCGGGATGACGTGCTGTTGCGGGAAAAGAAGCCACCCAGTTTGTGGTCATAAAGCCGGTCCAAAATAAATTTAACCAGGTTTCGAGCTCTGTTGAGCCACCGCGTATCGCCAGTCGCCTTGTAGCCCTCGTAAAATGCCAGACCCAACGCAGCGTTATCAGCCAGTTGACCATTCAGGCTGGCTCTGCCGGTTTTTGGGGTGAAATAGCGCCAGGCACCCTGCTTGCCCACCAGCCGCGCCTCAATGAACCGAAGCACGGCGACGCCATTTGCCAGTATACCCTTCGAATGCACTGTGTTGCCCGCCCTTAACAGGGCGCAGGCAGCCGCGGCTGCATTTCTCACCCGCACCGTTGGACCGTGAGAATAAGAATCCCACGTCTTTTCAAGTGCCTGCGCGTAGTGTTTTATGGCCTCGATGTACCGGGGGCGTGATTGAACCCTGTTGACCGCCAGGTACAGTTGCACCCTTGCGGCAAGGCCTGTCAGCGTAAGCGGTTCAGGTATCTTTTTAAGCCTTTGCAAGGCATCTTTAATGGCGGCGGCATTCCCGTTCTTCGCGGTAATCGACAGCGAAAGTGCAAGGACCTCAGGGCGGCTGCCTCCAGAGGTTTCCACCCTGTTTTCCAGATGCCGGAGCGTTTCCACTGAAAGCCGGGTTGACAACAGCGGTTGCCGCTTTCCCTCTTCCCAGACAAGTTTCGGGTTTGTCATTGCTGTCAGGCTAAAAAACAGGGTGACCGCCAGCAGGAGGTATTTTCCTGTCTTTCCACTTCCCCGAGGCATTAATATTTGCCCAGTGTTACCATTTGCTCCGCAACCCGGTCGAATTCCGGTGAATTTGCCTCGATCCGCCCTGCCTGGATGTCACTGAAGAAATAGCCCACGGTGCCTTCCAGCATAGTTAGCCAGAACGGATCCTTCGTCTGTTTGTAGAGTCCCAGCAACACTGCTGCCATAACACCGTTGCTCGCGAAATCTTTTGTTTTGTCGAATGATCCATCCTTGCGGTACAGTTCTTTGCTGGTACTCCGACGTGTAAAAAAGCCACCACCCGCCGGATCATAGAGTTCCTTTGCGGCAAAGTGCGCAAGGCGCTTCGTTAATTCCAGGTATTTCCTGCTGCCGGTGATCTCATACGCTTTCAGGAAGGCTGCCGCCATCCATGCATTGTCCCCCAGGCGTCCGTCCAATACGCCTTTCTTTTTTTTGGGATCGTAATAACCAAAGGCGCCATTTTTTCCCATCATCTTATGCGCGAGAAAGCCAAGCGCCGGTATTGCCGTACGTCGATACTGCTGATCATGCAGGATTTTTGTGGCATTCAGAAGCGTGATGACCGATCTGGCGCTGGAGACGGCGTAACTGGTCTGGTCAACGGACGGCATGCCGACCTTTTTCCTTTCAGCCGCCGTGAAATGATAATAGACCTCATCCGCCAACTGGCTGCCGTAGAATCTGCCGACATTCCGGTTCAACAGCACCTGTTGAATATAGGCGAGTGAATGAACGGCGGCGTTCTTATATGCTGTTTTCTCATACAAGGGATACGCCTTCAGAAACAGATCAATCAACTGGCTGTTTTCAAACAGCATCTTCTCGAAATGAGGTACGGTCCAGTTCCTGCGAGTATCATAATGGAAAAAACCGCCTCCGATTCGGTCGTAAAGACCTGCGATCATATCCTTCGTCTGTAACGTCTCCACTTCGGTCAACAGGCTTGTCTGCTCGCGGCGTAATGTCAGTAGCTTTTCAAAAGACGGCTTCTCTCTTTTTCGTGGATTTCCGGTCAGGCCAAGGATTGCATCCAGCGTCATGCGCAAGGGATCCGTCCATTGTTTGTTTCCCTGCTCTTTCAGTTCAAGAAGCCGCAACAGGACGCCAGCATGGGGTTTCTTCTGGGCCAGGCCAAAGCCGCCAAAGGCGGGATCAAGGCCGGCGGCCATCAACAGTGCAAATTGTCTGGTATAAGCGTCAAGCATCGCCCGCGTAGGCTTTATTACCCTCGGTTTGATCGGCGACCCTGTTTTCTCAGCCGCTGACGGCGTATAATCTCTGGCAAGATAATCAAGCGTTTTTTGCAGATTGGACAATAGCGTGTCTTTTGGGATATATCCCGGAACAGTAGCCAGCATTTCGCCATTCGGTGCGAGTATGACAGTGATGGGAATGCCGACGGATGCATACTCATCCGCGATATCCCGTCGGCGATCGTAATCTACAAAGACGGGGACGTAGTGCTTATTGATGAATTCCGCGACTGACGGTTTCTTGAGCGTTTCCTCATAAACCTGACAGTTGTAACACCACACCGCTGTAATAAGCATAAAAACAGGTTTATTTTCCGATTTCGCCCGGAGAAACACCTGCCCGGAATAGTCCATCCAGTGGATGGAGGAATTATGGTGGGTATGAGCCCGTGCATCCCGGGCTGTCAACACCGCCATCCCCGGGATCAGGGCAATCAGCAGGCATACCAGCCACGTCCTATGTAGAGTAAGCATGCAGCACCTCTATTGCTATTGTGAAAGTATAGACCTCGAAAAGGGCCATGGCTACTCTCCTGGACTTTCACGCAACCAGGCGGGTTTCCGCGACAGTTTCTCGTACAAGTATGGTGGATGAAATCAAATCAGAAAAACAAAATGCTCTCTCAGCCGCGCATTATCCAACCGTTTCAGGATATGTCTGGTAGTGGATCAGGGTAAGGATACCGAGGACCAGCAAGGCGGCGGTTACTGTATGCGCCACAACGAAAATGAGAGGCATGCTGAATTGAATCATGGCCAGACCCAAGCCTGATTGTGCCGCCAGAACAGCCAGCATCATCATGCCCGTGAGGCGAAGCTTCCCACCCGATACGATAGTCCGCCAGCCCAGCCAACCTACATACAAAGCCGTGATCAATGCCATGATACGGTGCGACATCTGGATGGAGGCGGCGACGGCATGATCGGTGATGACCTTGCCGGACGCATCCACGTTCAGATGCCCCAAAAGTCCAAGCCCTCGCAGCAGATCCGCCAAGGACCAGTTCACCCCGGAGCAACCCGGAAACCCGGTGCAGGCCATTGCCGCGTAATAGGCGTCCGTCCAGGCGCCCAGAGTGATCTGGATCGCGACAATCACCAGGGCTGCTACCGTCCATGGCCTCAACAGGCGCACCTGCTTTGTGACAGGGACTGCCTTGGCATAAACGTCCAGCGTCAACCACCAGAACAGGGCAAACAGGGTGATTCCACCGGTCAGATTGATGATCATAATCCATGGGTAGCGCAGAGGAGAGCCGTACCATGCACCCAGAAAGGCCAGGGACAGGGAGAGGATCAGCGCCAGTATCGGAACGGGAAGCAGTCGATGGAGATTGCCGTTCTTGCGTTTTAGAAAGGCTGAAAAGACGACAACGATGATGAGGATTTGCAAGATATTGGCAACAGCGCGGTGAATGCGCCCGGCAGTGGCTGAAGGCGTCATGGCGGATACTGCCGTATGAGCCTTGCCAGCTTCCATTCCCGCTGTTGCCCCGCTTTCCGCAATCAGGCCATAAGAATCAGGCCAGTCCGGACTTCCCATGCCGACATTCATAAGATGCATGATGGAACTGGCATAAATAAGCGCCATGCACATCAGCAGCGTTGCAATGATCAAACGCGGATTCACCGTCTCGGCATGCTCACGCCGGGAGGTCAGACAAGCTCCGTGATTAAACGCTTCTTCATGGCTTTGATGACGATGATCAAAAACAGGATGCCGCCAATGGTCGCAACCAATCCACCGATACCCATCAGGGCCATGCCCATGGTTTGTTGTATATTATCAAGAACCTCGGCGCTCCCACCCACCTTGCGCGCCATGCCGTAACCACCGGCCCAGGCAAGACCCAGCACATGCAGCAACTGGCCGATGCCATAGGTATACACCTGAATCCTGGCCATACGGGATGGCGCGGATCCGAATCCGAGATGCGGCAGAAGATCATAGGCCAGCGCCATAAAGGCCAGCGTTACCGCGCCGGTGACGCTGTGATAGTGAGCCGTGACCAGCGTACTGCTTTTCTGGAGCATGTAACCCAGAATGCCACCCAGGGTAAACAGTATGATCGAGAGCCAGAGGGCGATACGCAACGGCTGCTTTTCGGCGGTCGCTCTGGCCGCCGTAAGCAGGCTCCACAATACGGCCAGGCCCAGGGGAAGGGTGGCAGCCGCACCGCCGATCTGCATGTGCGTGGTAAACCATTTCTGAAAGTTTACGGAGGTCACATGCATGGAGAGAAAGGCGACAGGCGTGAAGGCCACGGTGAACAGGGCCAGGGTAAAGAGCCACGTTACCACCCGCGGAGAAAGCTTTAATTTGGCGCCGCTGGCGGTAGCCAGCCATATCCATGCAGCCAGCATGAGCAATGCGTGCGTGAACTGAAGCACATGACCGCCAAGCCAGAATAACCCCTGATAATAGGCCTCATCGGAAAGCAGATGCGGCATGGTGAGGAATGCTCCGATAAAAGCGAAAACAGCCATGGCCGCGGCATTGGCGGCCGTATAGACACCGAATCTCAAACTTCCCTCTTTTGTTCTTATGCGGAGCTTGGGAACGGTGACCAGCGCCCGGAATACGAGCAAGGTGAAACCAAGCCCGGAAAAGGCAAGCCCGGTAAAGAATACCGGACCATTCAGGAACGGAATATAGTTGGCCATGACCGGTTCGGCACTTCCCGTAAAAGGAGACAGGGCGATAATCCCCACGCCCACCCAGGCAGAGGCCAGAGCAAATTGGCCCAGTGGTATCAAACGGGCTCGGGTATTGATGCTCCATATGACGCCGGCAACAGCCAGAAACCAGAAAACATTTGAGAAAATGACGTGTATCACCAGGGTCGTATGGAAAAAGTCTACACCCGGAATAATGCCCTTGATGAAGGGCGTCCTCGCGACAACCAGCAACGCGGCATAAAGGCCGGCGACGAGCAGGGTCACAACTCCCAGCTTCAGCCATCCCCCGGCCAGCCTCAGACAGCGTGGATCGGCTGTGTACAGCCTGAAATCATCCCGCACCCTCATCTCCCCGCAGCAGTTATTCGAAAACAAACCTGTCGCGGGTGTTGTTAAAGTCAATGATCAGCGTTTGCAGCGGCGCCAGGACCAGTGTTTTTTTGCCAACGTACTCATAGCCCTTGTGATGAATGTTATCATTCATACGTACGAGAAAATGATGGCGTCCGGCGGGAATGATAAAACGCTGATAGACCGGAGACGGCAGGTCGTGGTACAGGCCACGGGCCTTAATCACCGCATGATAGACGACGTGTCCATCTACCTGGAATTCAACCCTTAACGGTGAGCGACCTCGCGGACATTTCATGTTAAAGCGCAACTGTGGCGGGAGCTTGGCCATTGCTTTCGCGGTCAGCTTGTGGCAGGGCAACAGACGCTTGCCGGGATGGGTAAAGGTAAACTTGATCAGCGCATCATCCGGCGGCACATTCGTGAAACTCGGTGAATGGGAAAAATAACCGATAAATGCAATGAACAAAAGGTAGCTGAACCCCTGCCCGAAATAGGGCCAGACTTTTCGCAAAGGACTCATACGTCGCTGCCCCCCCCTTCCACATGCGCCTTCTTTTCAGGGGTGGGCTGCGCCGGCAACGTCTGACAAAAGGCATCGATTTCATTCAGAAGTTTCTTTCGATCCGTTTCTGCCGCCATAAAGAATTTGACCCGATCACGCGCCACCTTTCGCGGCAACATCGGCTTGCGCTCATCGTTCAGGCGCTGTCGCATCCACAGATTGCCCAGACGGTGATAGCAATCGCCCATGCGGCAACCCGTGACAAAAACGCCATCGGCGCCATGGCGCAGGGCATAATCAATGAGGGAGGGAGGGAGCATGCCGGTGCATTCAACTCTGAGCCCGGCCACGCCCGCATGCCCCAGCCGTGTAATGTCCATGCTGTGTTCACAACCGAAGACAATAACCCGCCGTTCATCCGAGAGTTCCTCCAGCGCCCTGGACGTTGCATCGCGCAGATGCTGAACGCCGGAATGCGGCATTTCGATTGCCGATTTCAATTTCTCGGTATGGCGGAAAGGCGTGGAAAACGGGCAGGATCCGGTGCATATGCCGCAACTGACGCATTTGCTCCCATCAACCTGGGCCTCATAAATAAAGCGGGGATGACCGTCCGTCCGCGGTTCCAGGCGAATCGCCTCATAGGGGCAATCTATCACGCACAAATTGCATCCGCTGCATTGCGCCAGATCCACAACCGCAACGGGGTCACGCCGCTTTGGCGGTAGCCAGGGAAGCAGCATCAAAACAATCGTCCCCCCCCCGATCAGCGCCCAGACCGCACCCAGGGGCCAGATGTTCATGAGCGGATAAAAAGCCAGGTAGAACCAGTCCAGGCGCAGCTTGCCCGGCGCCACGGAAAGGTTCGCGGGCGCCTGGCTGACCGCGGGATAAACGAAGGAAAGAACCAGCAGGGCCAACATTGTTCCCACGACCAGTTGCCGGGGAAGATTCACCTTTGGCCGGTTCAACCGATTGGTATGCAACAGCATGGCCGCAAGGAGGAAGAGTGGAATACCCAGATGGGTGACCACCATGAGACGGAATAATGAGTCGGTCACGCTTTCATTGGACAGAAAGTTACGCGCCACGGGTTCGGCGATGATCGGTAGCCAGTCGATCCATTCGGAGGTACGCACGGCGATAAACTGGGCCATCTTGTCCCAGACAAGCAAATAACCCAGAAGGCCGGTAATAAACACCAGCCATAGCATGGGAACGCCGGTAATCCAGGAAAATGATCGGGCGCCATTGAAGCGATTATTAAAGAAACGCCTCAACAGGTGCAAGGTCATCGTCACAACCATGCCATCCGAGGCATAGCGATGCAGGCTGCGCATGATACCGCCCAGATACCATCGTTGATGCGTCAGATGCTCGACCGAGGTATAGGCGTCATTGACTCCGGGCGTGTAAAAAATATAGATGTAGATCCCGCTGACCACTAAAATATACAGGAAAAAAAATGTCATGGCGCCCAGACAATAGAACGGATTATCCTCCGAACCAAAAGCGGCGGATGTCGCTCCCTCCGCCATCTGAAAAACCCTTCTGCCACCGCCCTGAACACCCTTCAGGAAACGAAACAGAATATTTCCGCGATGCCGGGAGTCAGTATTCTGTCCCATAAATTTATAATCCCTTTTTACCGTAGTTGGCTGAACAGGCTAGGTGAATCATGTAGGGCAAAACATGATGTAGATCAAGAAAATTCCCCGAGAGCTTCCATGGCTATTTCACCCGCGCAGGGACTGGCGCAGGGCCTTCAGGACGCTGTGCAGATGCTGTTGATCCGTCGGCGAGGCCCAGCAAAGCCCGATGCGGGATCGATCCACGGAGTGGCGCAGCATGGGCCTGCGTTGATTGTCCAAACGCAAGCTCAGCCACGTGCCGCCGAAACGATGGTAACAGTCTCCTTTTCGGCATCCGGCGAGGAGGACGCCCGCAGCCCCTTGCCGGAGCGCATGTTCGATGAATGCCGGCGGCAGCATACCGATACAGGGTATCCGAAGCAGAGCAACGCCGGCCTCCGCATGTGTTTCTATCTCCGCACCGTGTTCGCATCCCACAAGAAGAATCCTGCCCGTTCTGCTGCCGCCGGTCAGTGAATGATCCATCTGACGGCGCATCATCTCCACGTTGTGTTGCGGCATCTCAATGCCGCTTTTCAGTGCTCCGGTACGATGGAGAGGTTCAATCGTATTCCGGCGAAACGGATTGGACGACGGGCAGGCGCCCGTGCATATGCCACAGCGAACGCAGTTATCGGTAATCACGCTGGCTTCCTCCAGGAAAAGAGGGTGCCCGTCGCTTCGTCCCCGCATGACAATGGCCTCATAGGGGCAATCATCGGCACAGAGACCACATCCGCTGCAGTAATCCAGGTCCACAGTAGCCGCCGGCCTAACCCGGGCACCCGGCAACCATGGCAAAAGCAGAAAAAGTGCGATGACGGCAGCCAGCGCAGCCCAGACAGCGCCCATGGACCAGAATTGCATCAGGGGATAGAAAAACATATAGAACCAGTCCGGATGCAGAATGCCCGGGGCCACGGCCAGATCGGCGCGATGACTGCTGATCGCGGGCTGGATAAGGGCCAGCAGGACCAGTGCGCCAAGGGTTCCCAGCATCAGCGCCCGGGGAGGAAGGATCCGCGCCCGGCTTATCTTTTTAATATGCAACAGCAGAAACATGAAAAGAAATAGCGGTAGCCCGATATGCACGATGATCAACAGACGAAAAAGTGGATCGGTCACGTCGGCATTGGTCAGAAAATTACGCGCCATGGGAGAGGCAAAAACAGGCAGCCAGTCCAGCCACTCGGAAGTGCGTACCGCGATGAACTGCCCAAGTTGATCCCATACCATCCAGAAACCCACGATTCCGGTAAAATATACCATTATCAGAACGGGCACGCCGGTTATCCAGGAAAAGCGGCGAGCGCCGCGAAAGCGCCCCATGACCAGTTCGCGCAGAATGTGCAGGGCCATGGCAAGAACCATGCCATCAGCGGCATACCGATGCAGGCTGCGCATGATGCCGCCCAGATACCATTGTTCGCGGGTCAGATATTGAAGCTGATCATAACTTCCGCTGATGGTGGGATCGTAGTAGACAAACAGGTACGTCCCTGAAAAAAACATGATGAAGAAAAAGAGGAAACCGAGATCGCCCAGATGGTAAAACGGATTGTTCTCGCCAAAGACCGAATTAAAACGGGCCTCAATAAAGTAGAATACCGCCCGGCAAGATCGACTCAGACACGAAAGCAAGGAGGCTGTCCGGCTTCGTCGGGATTATGCATGATGACTTCGTAAGAAGTCATCAAAGCACCGATGGACGGACTTTTTACGACTTCATCGTACATGAAGCATCCCGGTCAGGAGTAACGCAGGAATCGTACAAGGAATATTCCCATGCCGGTCAATACAAAAGCGCCGAGCCCCATCGCAAACAACATGCCGTAATCAAATTGATAGGTGCCGGTGGAAGGATCGTAATGCGTGCAATACAGCCGCGCCCTGTTCACGAGCGAGGACAGGCTCAACGATTTGGGAACGAGTCCGAAAACCAGTTCTTTCATGGTCTCGGTAAGAAGGCCCGGGTTAAAATTCATGCCGTAGATTTGCCGGTAGATCTTGCCGTTCGCATTCACCACCGTGGCCTGAATCAGATGGTCAAAACCTTTGGACGAGGGAGTAAAGAAAAACCCAAGGTCAGCCGCCAAACGCGCGATGGTGGATTTATTGGCGCTCAGGAACGCCCAGTTCGTTTCGTAGCTTACACCCTGCTGGCGCGCAAAGCCGCGCATCCTTTCGGGCGTATCCTGCAAGGTGTCGAAACCAATCGTGATCACATTAAAAGCATCCTTCCCGACAGCACTGCGGGCGACGCCAACGGCATGCGCAAGGTTCCGGGTGGTGGTCGGACAGATGTGAAAGCAACTGGTGTAAATCAGGCTGATAATCAACGGTTTACCGCGAAAATCCGAGAGCTTGACCAGCCTGCCACGGCGGTCATGAAACGTATAACCGGTAAGCGTACGCCCAATGGCGGCCTGACTGATCTTCAGGGCGGAGGCCTTGTTGAATTTCCGGTGGCGTGAAGTGGCGGTGTCTGGGCGTGATGGCGAGGCCGATGGCAAGCTTCGGGGCGCATCTTGTGCAATCCCGCTCGCTCGTGCATCAACGTTGCTCCATGCGGCAAGCAGAAACCCGGCCACGCCAAGCATGTAAAAAAAAGTTCTACGCCGTAACACCACCTCAGCCTCCAGCTATTGGTTAACAATCAGTAACTACTCAGCACCCCCCGTCTTTTGCCCTCTGGCGGCGTTCCTGCGATGCTCAAATCCTCACATATGACCCATATGCTACGGATTCTGCGCTTCTCGC
>VAOW01013031.1_pt1 | contig 15084 bp, 15 predicted proteins | sample 3393921 | NCBI WGS metagenome assembly VAOW01 (sample SAMN08290428, study PRJNA428436) | hydrothermal vent metagenome | isolation source: Deep-sea hydrothermal vent chimney | place: Indian Ocean: Southwest Indian Ridge | depth 2742 m m
TATTAATACAGACTAATTTAACCGAACTCAGCCCAGAGTTAACTCATTCTATGGTTTTTGAGAGGGCATTGATACAACAGCTTCTAACTTCTTCAACAGATGCAGGGCCATTTTCATCGGGCATGGCGACATCGTGTATTGCAAAGCGTGGCCAGTAGCGGAAGGGGTCATGAAAGAAAATTCCAACAGTTGGAGTTTCACTAACAATAGCAAGATGGCGAATGCCTGTATCATTGGAGACAACCAGCCTGGCACCTTTGAGAACATCTACTGTCTTATCAATGGTATTAGCAGTAATAACATCAATATTTTTTATGGCTTTTAATGGTTTTATTATTTTATCGGCACTTTCCCAGGCCTGAATACCTTCAAGTATCAGATGGTCAAAATCGGGATAATCATTGCTCATTTTCTTTAATAGTTCAGTAAAACGTTCCGCTGGCCAGACCTTGTCCTGCGTTGAAGCACCAATAAAATAGATTAGATAGGGCCTGGAACGATGAATCGCTTTTCCCGGCATATTATATTGATGTGGGTAGGCAGTTTTTATCCCCAGTGCATTAAGCATTTTCATCATATTGCTACCCTCAAACTCAAGATCATTGCGACAAATAGCAACGTCATAAAGTAGCCAGGTATATATTTTGTGGTAGGGAAAACCAAATTTGAGTAATGCAGGTGTAAGCAGCAGGGTATAAAAAGAACGAGGACAACATGCAAAGTCGAATATTAAATCGTGGTAACCCAGTTCACGAATTTTTTTTATACGTTGGTGTAGAGGGGTGTCACGTTGATCAACACCGTGGATAATATGCACCCGGTCAACCAGGTCATTGGGTACACCGCGGGTATAATTACTGACGATGCTTAATGTAATACGGGCATTCGGAAATGCTTTTCTTGCTTCAATAATAAAACTGCGTGTTAGCACCATATCGCCTAAGGCAGCATGCCGTATAATGGCGATACTTTTTATATCGCTATGCGACATATTTTTAATTTTATTTTCAGCGTTTTTACGTTTCCAGACGCCCTTGTTAAACCAGAATTTCATAGTGGTACTTTTTTATTTTGAAATATTCACAACGGCCTGTAAATGCTGTTCAAGCAGCAAAAAATGCTGATGGTAATTGAAAGCTTTATCGGCTTTTTGTTTGCCATTAATGGCTAGCGTCTTTTTAAATTCCGGCTCAAGATAAAGACGATTAATCTGTTGATACAGGCTGTCACTGTTTTCACTTTCAAATAGTAGCCCGGTTTTCTCGTGCTCAATAATTTCCGGCACACCACCATTGTTGCTGCCTATCACAGCTACACCAGATCGCATGGCCTCTGGTAGCACCAGGCCGAATGTCTCCCGGTTTGTCGTCAGAGTGATACAGTCACAGATTTGCATTAAAATCTGTGGTTGGTTGGTAAAGTCCTGAAAGACTATTTTATCAAGAACCCCGAGCTTTTTTGCCAGTTTTCTTAGTTTATCTTTATAACCGGTATTCATCTCGTGACCCACAATTAGCGCCTTAATGTTGTGGCCGTTTTTTTCTGCCTGGTGGATTGCCTCTATCAGGAGATGCTGGCCTTTGCCACGTTCGAGCCTGCCAATTAAGCCGATGATAAAATCATCTTTTTCAAACCCCGTTTCTTCACGCTTCTGCCAGATTTCACTTTTATCAAGAAATTTTTCTGGACTCTTCACGCCGTGATACAATGTTGTTGTTTTGTTTCTGGCTTCCGGGATGAATTTCCTGCAAAGTGATTCAAGTTCTTTTGTGATAGTCAACATAAGATCTATCTGGCGATACTGAAAAACGTGATAAAAATCGCTTTTGTTGCGCGTAATCATCATCTGTCGAGTATAGATAAGTGCAGGTTTACGCTTTGAAAAGACTTTTGCGAAAGCTGCCAGAGGAAGGTCTTTACCCCAGTTCATATGGATGATATCAATTTTATTATTATCAATTATCCTGGCCAGTTTTATTGCGTTAAGTAAAGGTGCTGCGCTGAAGAAACGTTTTATGTAAAAAGTCTTTACTGATGCGTTATCTTTATAGTAGTGATCAAGTTTGCTGTTTTCTGTAAGTACCGCAAATACTTTATTAATATTTTTCTGGCTATGTAATAAAGCATCACTTGAGCGGTAAACATAGAGTTCAAGTCCACCCAGTCCGTTTGACAGACAAAGTTCGATTATATTCATAATGACTGATTGCCGTGTCGTGATTTCTGTAGCATATATGCACGGCTATATTTAATAAATACATGCATGTATGAAAGTACTGAGACTGTGAGGCCGGCAAAGCCGTCAAGGAAACCGCGCTTTATAATATAAAGTTTAAAAAATGTCCAGCTTGCATGAGTGAGTGGTGAGATTGCACTAATACGCCTGCCTTTATTTAGCAGATCATTAGCACCAATCTGTGTGAATCTATCAATCGTTTTCAGATGATCAGAGAGGCTATCGAATGAGTAGTGCAAGATGTCACCGCCTAATGCAATTGTTTGCATATTACTGGCATCGACACTTTCGTGGACATTATTATCAAGCCACCTTGTTTTTGATTTATTGAATAACCTGATTTTTCTGTCTGGATACCAGCAGTGGTTAAGCCAGCGATAGATATAAAAAGTTTTTCTCGCCATACTATAAACGGTGTTGTCATTTAAATTATTTTTAATAGTTTTGATTGTTGCCTGAAGTTCAGTGGATAGCCTTTCATCACAATCAAGACTGATTATCCAGTTATTAGATGCTTTAGCTGTTGCCAGATTTTTTTGTTTACCATATCCTTTAAAATCGTGAAGGAATATTTTATTGGTGTATTTCTTTGCGATCTCGACCGTTTTATCTGTGCTGTTTGAATCAACAATGATAATTTCATCGACTACACCCTGAAGACTTTTCAGGCAGTCTTCAATTTTTTTTTCTTCATTAAAAGAAATAATACAGGCGCTGATTTTAGGCATATTGAAAGATGTGCGTTACAGTACAATCAATTATTTCTGGAAACAACCTTGAAGATTGCAGTAATGGCGTAGAATTTAGTAAAGCGGATTGTATCATAATTGATGGCGATACTTTAACCTCCTCCTGCTTTATCAATAATAAGGGAGTGGTAGCTGATAGCTTCAGTATTGCCAAACAGGCCGGTTATAAAAGCGGGTATCATGGCTGTATGGGTAGACAATAAGCGCGTGCCTTTTCCAGATCTTCCGCGGTATCCACTGCCAGGCCTTCATAGTTATCTAATGTCACCACAGAAATAGAAATACCATTTTCCAGAGCGCGTAGCTGTTCGAGTTTTTCTGTCTGCTCCAATGGGGTTTGTTCAAGCAGCATTAACTGTTTTAAGGTCTTTCTGGTGTAAATATATACCCCAATGTGAATTTGTCCGCGTTTGGGCAGGGCGCCATTTTGTGTCACTGGAATACAGTTGCGTGAAAAATACAGAGCCTGACTGGTGCAGGAGGTAACAACCTTAACATTTGATGGCAGAGACAGGGCTGTTTTGTCCTCGCTCCAGTGAGACAGTGTACCCATTTCCGGGTTATCCTGGCGACAAAATCCACTTACCAGTTGATCAATATGTGCCGGGTTTAATATCACTTCATCGCCCTGAATATTGACAAAAATATCCACCGTTTTGTTCTGTTGCATATATTCGGCAATACGATCAGTACCACTGGCACAGTTTTCTGACGTGAGCGCAGCGTGATAACCGGCAGCGGTAACGACTTCAAGGATACGATCATCATCGGTGAGAACCACAACATCTGACAGGCTTTGTGCCCGATGTGCTCTTTCCACTACATGTAAAATCATGGGTTTACCGGCAATATCGCACAGGGGTTTGCCCGGCAGACGGGTGGAGGCGTGGCGGGCGGGGATACAGCCGATAATTTTCGGGTTTTTCTGTGGCATGGGGAAAATGTATTTTCTAAATGGACGTATTGTGCGGAAAATAAGGCAGGATGGCAAATTTGTGGATTTTTTATTGCCATAGAACCTGTCTCTATTGTAATCTGTTCAAAAGCGTACACAATTATTTAATATATACACAAGGGTTAATATTATGAGTCGAATAGGGGTTAAGGATCTGCGCGCCAGGCAGGCTGAAATGCTGGATACCGTTCAGCGCAGGACATAAAAGATATCAATTTTTAACGAATTTTTTCTTCCGGTTCATGTATGGCTTCCAGCTTCTCAAGCACTTCATCAACGCTAATCAATGTCATCGCGGCTGTGGTTTTAATGCGTTTACCCCACGCTGCCTGTTTAATATCCTGCTGATAATACTTCTGTAAAGCCTGTGGGTACTTATTTACCACATCGTCCATGAAATTATACGGTCCGGCACGTTGCGGGTTGGTCGCTGCATAGAGACCAATGGTGCTGGTGCCAAGTGCGCTGGCAACGTGTATCGGACCAGTGTCCGGTGCAATGACAATATTCGCCAGTTTCAGTAATGCTACCATTTCATCGAGGTGGGTTTTACCAACGAGGTTGACCGGTTTTATTTCACACAATGCCAGAATATCTTCTGCGGTATTCTTTTCAGACTGTGCCGGGCCACCGCTTAACACGACCTGCATATTGCATTGTTGTGCCGCATAGTCGGCAATTTGCGCATAACCTTTATTCGTCCAGTTACGCCAGCTTTTTGATCTAGCAACAGCGCAGGGGTTAATAACCAGAACGGAGCGGTCGGTCGCCAGCTTTTTTCTTATGGTATCAAGTGCAGCAGGATTAACCGGCAGTGCCCACTTTAAAATCGGTGTCAGCCCGAAGTGACGGGGAAATTCAAGAAAACTGTCTACCACATGCTGTCGGGTGGATAACGGTGATATTTTTTCATTACTGAAAAGCCACTGCATATCTTTAGCCCGGGCTTTATCAAAACCCAGCCTGATTTTTGCATGAATCAGGGTGCTGATAACCGATGCACGTAAAGATAACTGCATATGCATTAATATATCAAAGGATCTGCTGCCTAACCGTTTTTTTAGATGCAAATAAGCCCGCCAGCCCTCTGTCTTGTCAAAAATGATAAACTCGATATCCGCTATGTCTTTGACCAGTGGATATTCTGCTCTGCCGATTACCCAGGTTAGTTTTGTTTGTGGCCAGTGCTGTTGCAGGGTTCTTACCACGGGCAGCATATGGGTAATATCACCAAGTGCAGACAGGCGCAACAGGCAGATGCTGTCAGGCGATATTGCCGGGCTGAAGGTAGTATGAGGAAATGGCATCGGATAATGGTATCAGGCAATGTTATCAGATAACAATGTAAAAATTTGGCAATCAGAAAATATATACATTCTGTATGATGCTTCACTGGTTGAGAATCCGCAGCGGCAATTATTTTCATCCGATACTCGGGTAGACAATAAGCCTCTAACTGATTCGGTCAGCGCCATCGGTCGCGCACCGGTTATTTTTTTTCGGGCAGAGACTTTGCATCTGGTGCTGCGCCATTACTATCGCGGTGGTCTGGTGGCGAAACTGGTACGTGACAGCTATTTCGGGCGAAAGCCTGAAAAGACAAGGGCTTTTCAGGAATGGTGCTTGCTGCGTACGATGAGAAATTTAGGCCTGCCGGTGCCGCTACCGGTTGCGGCACGTATTATTACAAAAGGCTTTCTGTATCATGCTGATCTGGTTACCCTGCAAATACAGAACAGTCGGACATTGGCTGATTCTTTACTGGACCATCCGGCACCTGCTGCGTTATGGCAGCAGGTTGGGCGCTGTATCCGGAAATTTCATACGCATAACATCTGTCATGCGGATTTAAATGCACGTAATATTTTATTGCAGAAGACCGGTACTTCAGATAATCCGACTGTTTATCTGATTGATTTTGATCGTGGCACAATCAAAAAACGCGGGTCATCATGGCAGCGGTTAAATCTGAAGCGTTTAAGACGGTCGTTAAATAAATTTAAACAACATAATGTCGGGTTTCATTTTAATGAGGCTAACTGGGAAAGTCTGTTGCAAGGGTATAATGGGTTATGCGGATAAACTACATGAATCAGTCATACAGTGTTTGAGGTAGAAGAATGGAAAGTGTATTAATCTGGTCAGCAGTCCTGTTATCGGGAGTTAGCGTACTGCTTCTTTTTGTAGTGATAAAAAAGCTGGGAACAAATAGCAAAGCAGTTACTGAGAATGTAGTTCGTGATGAATTTAGGGAAACACGAAAAGAGAATGCGGAAGATGCACGCAGGCTTAGGGAAGAGGTGTCAGGAACACAAAAGGCAGCAAATGAAGCTGTGGTGAATGCCATTGCAGAAACGGGAAAGTCTCAGCAGGATGGGATGGGTGCAGTTGAGAAACGAGTTAAAGCCCTTGTGGACTCTAACGAAAGTCGTCTGGAAAAACTTCGTGGAACTATTGAAGCGCAGATGAAATCTATTCAATCCAGCAATGAGACAAAGATAGAAAATATGCAGGGTGCTGTTACAAAAACTATCAGTGAAATGAAAAAATCTCAACAGGAGGATCTGCATTCAGTTGAAAAACGCGTGAAGTTATTGGCCGAGTCAAACGAAACTCGTTTAGATAAGTTGCGAGATACTGTTGATAACAATATGAAATCATTACAGGACAATAATGAAAAGAAACTGGATCAGATGAGGCAAACGGTAGATGAAAAACTCCAAAGTACGTTAGAAAAAAGACTTGGCGAATCATTTAAACTGGTGAGTGAGCGCCTTGAGGCTGTTCAGCGTGGTTTGGGCGCGATGCAAAATCTTGCAACCGGTGTTGGCGATCTTAAACGTATGCTAACTAATGTGAAGACACGAGGAACGTGGGGGGAGTTCCAGATTGCTGATATCCTTGAACAGTTATTAACCCCGGAACAATATGAAAAGAATGTACAACCAAAGAAAGGATCTAATGAAACAGTTGAATATGCTATTCGCCTGCCCGGACAAGGAGATTCGACAGAAATCTGGTTACCAATAGACTCTAAATTTCCTCAGGAAGACTATCAGAGATTGATAAATGCGGCTGAAAATGCTGACTCGGCAGCCGTTGAGAAATCAACGGCTGCATTGATTCGCTCAATATTGAATTCGGCAAAAGATATAGCGGATAAATATGTAGATCCACCTCATACAACGGATTTCGCAATCATGTTTCTTCCAACCGAAGGGCTGTACTCAGAGGTTTTAAGACAGCCGGGTATGGTAGAGAAATTACAACAGCAGTATCGAGTGGTTGTAGCTGGCCCAACAACCCTGTCCGCTATTTTAAACAGTTTGAGGATGGGGTTCAGAACGTTGGCTATTGAAGAACGATCAAGTGAGGTCTGGACCGTGCTTTCAGCCGTTAAAACAGAGTTTGGTAAATTTGGTGATGTACTGTCTAAAGTTAAGAAGCAGCTTGATACGGCATCTAATACAATTGAAGAAACAGGTGTTCGTACACGGGCAATGGAAAGGAAGCTGCGAAATGTAGAGGAGCTACCCGTGGATGAGTCGAGTAAATTACCGGGGAAGGTCTAACAAAAAATCTATATCGTGCAAAGCGCTCAAATAAAATTATTTTCGGGCGAAGCAGTTGAACAACGTATCGGTGCCAGTTATGCTGCGCAGATGAATATTAATTTCACAAAAATGCATGGCCTGGGTAACGATTTTATGGTGATCGATGCCATTACCCAGGCGGTGAATTTATCTGCCGCCAAAATCCGTGCCTGGGCAGACCGCCATACCGGTGTTGGTTTTGATCAGTTATTACTGGTCGAAGCTACGCAATCATCACCGGCTGAATTCCGTTACCGTATTTTTAATGCCGATGGGGGCGAAGTCGAACAGTGTGGTAACGGGGCACGTTGTTTTGCGGTATTTGTGCGTGAACAGGGGTTGAGTGTTAATGCCCGTATTCCGGTTGAAACAGCGGGTGGTTTTATCCTCCTGCAGATTGAAGATAATGGAGAGGTAACCGTGGATATGGGGATGCCGGATTTTTCGCCCCAGAGCCTGCCTTTTGTACCAGATAAAATGCCAACGCAAAGCCAGTTACAGGAAAATACGGCGGCACAATATGAAATAACGGTAAATAATGAATGGTATGCTATAGATACTGTATCCATGGGAAATCCGCACGCTATTTTGCAGGTGGCTGATGTTGGTCGTACAGAAGTTGAAGATATCGGTCATGCGATTGGCTCGGATCAGCATTTTCCTCAGGGGGTGAATGTTGGCTTTATGCAGCGCATTAACCGTCGGTTAATCCGGCTTCGTGTGTATGAACGTGGCGCGGGGGAAACGCAGGCATGTGGAACCGGTGCCTGCGCGGCAGTAGCGGTTGGCATTAAGCGCGGATTACTGGATAATGAGGTAAAAGTAGAGCTTCACGGTGGAACCTTGACGATTCGCTGGGAAGGAGAGGGCTGTTCATTATTGATGACCGGTCCAGCATGCAGTGTTTATAAAGGGCAGATACTCGATGACTAAATCAGCAAGCGTACATAAAAAATCGGTGGAAATTCCTGACGATGAATTACAGTTAATCAGCCTGCTAAGGGAAAATACAGATATCCTGCAGCGCCATCCTGAATTGCTGGTGGAACTGGAAGTACCACATAAAAGTGGCGCAGCAGTTTCTCTTATCGAACGTCAGGTTACGGTTCTGCGCCAGAAAAATCGCCAGCTTGATGCCCGGTTGTGTGATTTAATGGATATTGCCAGAGATAATGAACGGCTCGCGCAAAGTCGGCATCGTATTGCGGTTAATCTTCTTGGCGCCCACGATCTTGATGATGTTATCAGTATCGTCCTTGATGAGCTGAGCAATGAATTAAAAGCCGATTATGCGGTTGTTCATTTGCTTACAGATAACCAGGAACGGTTACAGAATAACCCCGGTTTGTTTCTTGCGATGGATGCGGAGGGGCTTAATATTTTTAAAACCATGCGAGAACATAAAAATCCGGTTTGTGGTCGCGGTACGGATGAGCAGAAAAGGTTTTTATTTGGCAACGATGCAGAAAAAATTGAATCAGCTGCGATTATTCCTCTGTATGCAGGTGCCGATCTGGGGTTGATTGGTCTAGGCAGTAATCAGCCTGGCCGGTTTCAGGCTACGATGGGTACTCATTTTCTGGCGCAGATGGGCGAGCTGGTCAGTGCGGCACTGGCGGTGCATCTGGAAGATAATAATCGGTAGCAATAACAGACGATGGTTACATTGCCCCATTCAACATCCTGTTCAGCAAACAAAGACCTGAATCGGTTTTATACCTACCTGCAATCCGAGCGGCGTTATTCCCCGCATACTCTGCATGCTTATCAACGTGACATTAATCGTTTTTTGTCCGCCCTGGAAATTAAAAATAGCCACGATATTCACTGGGATGATATTACTCAGCAACAGGTGCGTGCCGGTGTTGCCCGCCTGCATCGGCGGGGTTTATCTGGGCGCAGCCTGCAACGATTATTATCGGCGATACGTTCCTTATATGCTTTTTTATGTCGCCATGATCTGGCGAAGAACAACCCTGCCGTGGGTATTCCTGCACCTAAAGCGACCAGGCGGTTACCGAATACCTTACATGTAGACCAGCTGAATCAGCTGTTAAATGTAAATGTAGACAGTTTTCTCAGTAGTCGGGATAAGGCAATAATGGAATTATTGTATGCCTGCGGTTTACGTCTGGCAGAGTTAACCACGCTGGACCTGGCCGATATTGACTGGCAGCAGCAATTCGTGCGGGTAACCGGTAAAGGACAGAAACAACGCCAGGTACCGTTTGGAAATAAAGCCCGGCAGGCATTAGATGTGTACTTGCCGCAACGTGCTTTAATAACAAAAGCGGATAAGGCTGCCGTTTTTATTAGCCAGCGTGGCAGGCGCATCAGCCATCGCAGTGTACAGCAACGTCTTAAATTATGGGCGCAGAAACAGGGCCTGACCAGTGATATTTACCCGCATATGTTACGCCATTCATTTGCCTCGCATATACTGGAATCCTCCGGCGATTTGCGTGCGGTACAGGAACTACTCGGTCATGCGAATTTAAGCACTACCCAAATTTATACCCATCTTGATTTTCAGCATCTCGCCGGAGTGTACGACAGCGCGCACCCGCGCGCACGAAAGAAGTAACACGAAAGAAATCACCTGGAATTTATACCAGTTTATTGTTTTTCTGCCCACAGGGCTAATTTATGCCGGATTGTTTTCTGTGAAATCTGTTCTTCAGGCACGGGCGTTATTAACTTGTCATGGACCAGAAGCCGGTAAATATATTCAAGTTTTTCATTGGCTGAATCGGTTGCCTCGAACTCTACAACACCGCGTTCTTCACCGTAAGCAACCCCCAGGGTAATTGCCTTTTTAACCAGTGATTTTTCATCTTTTAGTTTCTTCATAGTGCCTCTGGAAGGTGTATAGATAAAGCCTTGCCCGAAATGTTCGCCTGAAGTATAACGGAATATGCGGTGTATCACTCAAAAGAGATGTAACACGTTTGATGCTACCGGCACTTTTTAGTGTATGATGCTGCACAATGTAGTCAAAACCTGTGTTCCTTATTGGCACATAAAATAGAACATGATGAGACAATGACAGCGATTGAATGGTTAAACGTGCATGTAGAATACTGGCACTGGATTGTCGCCGGTTTGTTGTTTGTGCTCTCAGAAATTTTCCTGACCAGTTTTATTTTTCTGTGGATAGGGGTGAGTGCAGTAGTGGTTGGTATCACCTTGCTGTTCATACCCATTAGCTTTAATGCCCAGCTTATTTTATGGATGCTGTTGTCGCTTGTCTGTCTGGTTCTCTGGTTTAAGTTTATTTCCCCTGTAATTAAAACCCGTAGCCTGGCTGGAATGGCGATGGAAAGTCTGATCGGTCAGCAGGCAACGGTGGTTTTATTCGATGGTGAGTCAGGTAACGGGAAGGTTAAATTCTCGGTGCCGGTTCTGGGCAGCGAGCAATGGGCGATAATTTGTCATGATGTCGTGATACCGGGTGATCGTGTCAAAGTCACCGATGTGCTTGGCAATAAACTACTGACCAGAAAAGTCTAAGGAACCTCTGGCCAGGTCCGTGTCAAACAGACTGCCGTTCTTCTTAGTATTACATTGCTTCACTAACTAACTATTTAAAACAGGAAAGCTATTATGGCAACCTTATACATCGTATTAACCCTGCTCGCTGTCGTTTTTATCACCATGGCTATGGGCGTGAGCATTGTGCCTCAGGGCAAGAAATATGTCGTCCAGCGACTTGGTAAATACCATAAAACATTAAATCCAGGATTGAATATTATTCTGCCCTATATTGATACCATCGCCTATAGAGTTGTTACCAAAGATATCGTGCTGAACATTCCTTCACAGGAAGTGATAACAAAGGATAATGCGGTGATAGTGACCAATGCGGTGGCGTATATTAATATAGTAGATCCACAAAGGGCCGTCTATGGTGTTGAAGACTATGAATTAGCGCTATGTACGCTGGTACAGACATCACTACGTTCTATATTGGGTGAAATGTCACTTGATGATGCACTTTCATCCCGTGATTTAATTAAATCCAAATTAAAATCATCCATCTCTGATGATATCAGCGACTGGGGCGTGGTACTGAAAACGGTGGAAATACAGGATATTAACCCATCTTCAACCATGCAGAGTGCGATGGAGGAACAGGCTGCAGCCGAACGTCAACGTCGCGCTGCTGTAACCAACGCTGAGGGGCAGAAGCAGGCTACTGTTCTAAAGGCTGAAGGGAATCTGGAGGCATCACGTAAAGATGCCGAAGCAACCGTTCTGCTCGCGGAGGCCTCGGCCAGCGCCATTCAGAAAGTCACTGACACAATTAGTGATGAGTTACCGGTGATGTATCTGCTGGGTGAAAAATACATTGAATCATTGAGTAAACTTGCCGGGTCTGACAACAGTAAAACGCTGATTTATCCGGCTGATCTACAGCAGGCAATGAAAAGCATGTTGAATTTTGGTAATCGGTAACGATGAATCCTCTGAACATCGGTTTATTTCCCCCGACTTATTACTGAAACAGATAAAAAGGATACCTGGTGTTCAAGACACGCTGTAAATACCTCCATGTAAGCCCGACACCCGCCTCCCTGCGGCTGACGGTCTTTTGAGCACCAGGTATCCTTTTCATCCATCCGGTTAGTATGCAGAGGGCTTTCTGGCTAAGGGTAATAAGCAGATTTGAAATTATGGCAACGGGCTCATGGTATTTAAACCGTCACAGGCTCGAACTCGATCATTGTATTGACATCCACGTCATAATCAACGCCTTCAACACCAAAACCAAATAGCTTCAAAAATTCATCTTTGTAACCCCGATAATCGGTCATTTTAAAAATATTTTCACTGGTCACCTGCGGCCAGAGCTCCCTGACTTTATCCTGCACGTCGTCGCGTAGTTCCCAGTCATCCATACGTATCCGGCTGGATTCATCCAGTTCTACGTTACCCTCTTTATATAACTGGGTGCGGAACATACGGTTTATTTGTTCAATGCAGCCTTCGTGAATGCCAAGCTCCTTCATTACCTTAAAGCCGATGGCGATATATAAAGGCATGACCGGTATGGCGGCGGATGCCTGGGTGACCACGCTTTTCAGTACGGCAATATTTGCTGCACCGTTGATGTCGGTAAGTGAATTGCGGATTGAAGCGGCGGCTCGATCCATATCTTCTTTGGCCCTGCCCAATGCGCCGTGCCAGTAAATTGGCCAGGTAATATTGGTGCCGATGTAACTGTATGAAACGGTTTTAACCCCATTTGCCAGGACACCTGCCTGTTTCAGTGCGCGCATCCATAATTCCCAGTCTTCGCCACCCATTACGGTAATAGTGTTTTGTATTTCTGCCTCGGTTGCCGGTTCAATTTCGACATCAATAAGGCGGTCTTTGCTGGTATCAACGGCGGTGGCTTTGTAGGTATTACCAATGGGTTTTAAGACTGAGCGAATAGTTTCCCCGGTGTCTGGTAATTTGCGTACAGGCGAAGCCAGTGAGTAAACCACCAGATCAACCTGCCCCAGATCTTCCTTAATTATTTCGATAGTTTTATTGCGCATTGTATTTGAGAAAGCGTCACCATTAATACTTTTTGCATAAAGTCCTGCTGTATGTGCCGCTTTTTCGAAAGCACCAGAGTTATACCAGCCTGCAGAGCCGGGCTTTTTTTCTGTTGCCGATTTTTCCAGAAACACGCCTAGTGTTGCTGCACCCGAACCAAAAGCAGCGGTAATTCGCGATGCCAGACCATAACCGGTTGACGCACCAATCACTAAAACTTTCTGTGGGCCGTTAACGACGGCACCATCGGCTTTTACGCGCGCTATTTGTTCTTTAATATTGGCTTCACAACCAGTGGGATGAGCGGTTGTACAAATAAAGCCGCGTGTTTTTGGTTTGATAATCACGTTAGCATTTCCGTTTTTATTTAAGGGCGTCTGAATAACAGGGTGAATATTACCAACTATTCACCCATTAAACACGGTCTTTTACGGCAGATCTGCTGATTCGGAGCGGTTGATTCGGGGCGGCGGATTCAGATATGATAATTAATATAGCATCGGAAATTCACGCCTGATTTTATCTATTTCGCCATAAACGTCTGTAGGCAGTTTAACCGAGATCGAAGCTATATTATTTTTCAATTGTTCCATATTGGTCTGACCCATAGATGTCAGAATGTCAGTCTAACTGGTCGTCGGCGACGAAGTATTTAGGGTCTTCGATTACGTTGACCTCCACCAGATCGCCAGCCCTTTCCAGCAATTTGGTGCATTCCGGGCTGAGGTGACGTAGATGCAGGCGCTTGCCGGCCTTGAGGTAGCGTTCGGCAAGGGTGTCAATGGCTTCGATAGCGGAGTGGTCGGCAACGCGGGCGTTGCGGAACTCCAGCACCACATCGTCGGGGTCGTTGCGTACGTCGAACAAATCCCCGAAGTTTTTCACCGAGGCAAAAAACAGCGGGCCTTCCAGTTCGTAGACCTTGCCACCCATATTGTTGATGGTAGTTTTGACGTTGATGTGTTTGGCATGTTTCCAGGCAAAGACCAGCGCCGAAACAATAACCCCTACCACCACGGCAATAGCCAGGTCGGTGGCCACGGTAACGCCGGACACGAGAATTAGCACAAAGGCATCGGAGCGGGGGATCTTTTTCAGAATGCGGAAGCTGGACCATTCAAAGGTGCCGATCACCACGGTGAACATCACGCCCACCAGTGCTGCCAGCGGGATATCCTCGATCAACCCGGAGGCAAACAGGATGAAGGCCAGCAGTGCCAGCGCGGCGGTGATGCCGGAAAGTCGTCCACGGCCACCGGAGTTCACGTTGATCATGCTCTGGCCAATCATTGCGCAGCCGCCCATGCCACCAAAAAAACCAGTGACCACGTTGGCGGCACCCTGGGCAACACACTCCCGGTTACCACGGCCGCGAGTGTCAGTAAGCTCGTCGATCAGAGTCAATGTCAGCAGTGATTCAATGAGTCCGATGGCAGCAAGAACCACCGCGTAGGGCAGGATGATTCGTAGTGTCTCCAGTGAAAACGGCACCATGGGAATATGAAATTCAGGCAGGCTGCCGGCAATAGAGGCGATATCGCCCACGGTTTTGGTGTCCAGTCCCGCGCCCATCACCAGCAGGCTTACCACCACGATGGCTGCCAGCGATGAAGGTACGGCGGTGGTGAGCCGGGGCAGGTAGCGGATGATGATCATGGTCAACGCCACCAGGCTCAGCATGACCCACAGGGCGCTGCCGCTCATCCATTGCAGGGCACCTTCCGCATCGGCTATCTGAAAGTTTTTCATCTGCGCGAGAAAAATCACGATGGCCAGACCGTTGACGAAACCCAGCATTGCCGGATGTGGCACCATGCGGATAAACTTGCCGAGGTGCAACAGACCAAAGCTAATCTGGATAATGCCCATCAACACTACTGTGGCGAACAGGTATTCGATGCCGTGTTTGGCTACCAGTGCTACCATCACCACTGCAAGCGCGCCGGTAGCACCGGAGATCATCCCCGGCCGACCACCGATGGATGCGGTTATCAGCCCTACCATAAA
>VAOW01008339.1_pt1 | contig 15066 bp, 20 predicted proteins | sample 3393921 | NCBI WGS metagenome assembly VAOW01 (sample SAMN08290428, study PRJNA428436) | hydrothermal vent metagenome | isolation source: Deep-sea hydrothermal vent chimney | place: Indian Ocean: Southwest Indian Ridge | depth 2742 m m
CTCTGGCGGCGTTCCTGCGATGCTCAAATCCTCACATGTGACCCATATGCTACGGATTCTGCGCTTCTCGCGCCTTGCCAGAGAACAAAATCCAGGGGGGTGCTGAGTAGTTACAAGAAAGGTGAATAAAATGGATCAGAGACGGAGGCCTGAAATCTACCGTGCTGTGGTGAGCGTGGAGCTCTTCTCCACTTTGAAAAACAACGTTTGTTCAGTTTTACAGAAGAAAAGTTGCGCTGCCCTGCCGCGCGCCCTTACGGGATTAGTTTCTGCCAGTGGCAAGGCTTCCTGTCTTCGCCATGGTTTCGACGGAAGTGTGGCGGATGCCGGAAGAATTGACCAATATCAAGGAAACAGTCCTCTCCTCTCCTGTATCTTCCCCGTCGGGATGGGGGACCATTCCGCTTCTGTCTAATCACAAGAGGATGAACTCACAAGAGGAGAAATTATAATGTTGAAGAATAAATATATATCGGGAATTCTGAAAGTCGTGGCTTTCCCGGTACTTTTTATGGCGCTTGGCGCGTCTGCATTCGCAGGCGGCTTGCGCCACGTCAAGGAGATTATGGTCATGCCGCCGGCTCTGCCGGTACATAGCCAGATCGCAAAGGGTGGCCCGGTGATTATTGACGTAACACTGACCGCAATCGAGAAAAACTGGATCATCGACGACGCTACCGGCACGCAGATTTCGGGGATGACCTACAATGGCTCAACCCCGGGACCGATTATCGTGGGTCATGTGGGCGACTATGTCCAGTTGACGTTGAAGAACCTGAAAAGCAATCTCTTTATGCACAATATCGACCTGCACGCCGCAACCGGCGCGCTCGGTACGGCCACGCTGGACAAGGTGAAGCCCGGTGAATCGGCAACGGTTCGCTTCAAACTTACCAAGTCGGGTATCTTTGTTTATCACTGCGCACCGGGCGGGATTATGATCCCGTACCACGTCGTGCAGGGCATGACCGGCGCTATTCTGGTACTGCCGAGAGGCGGCTTGACGGACGGTCATGGCAAGAAGTTGCATTATGATCGCGCCTACTACATCGGCGAGAATGACTACTATATCCCGAAGGACAAGAACGGGAACTACAAGAAGTATGACAACGCCATGGATGCCATGGATGACACCCTGAAGGTCATGCGCGGCCTGATTCCGACCCATATAGGTTTTGGCGGCAAGGAATTCGCCTACACCGGCAAACATGCCCTGACAGCGAAGGTGGGCGAGACGGTTCTGGTCCTTCATTCGCAGGCGAACAACATTTCCTCACCGCACCTGATCGGTGGTCATGCGAACTATGTCTGGGTGGACGGCGGTTTTACTTCTCCGCCGCTTCGGAACTTGCAAACCTGGTCAATTCCGGCAGGCGGCGCCGTGGCCTGGATGTACACGTTCAGGCAGCCCGGACTCTACGTCTACCTGAATCATAATCTCATCAAGGCCATCATGCTGGGCGCTGCCGCCCACTTCAAGGTGACCGGCAAGTGGAACAACAATCTGATGAGGCAGATCAAGAAGCCTGGCCCCATGTAAAAAAAGCGGGATGCCGGTCGGGTCGTTACTTTCCCGAACGGCAATGCTCAACAGGCCGGGCCCGGTTTTTCCGGGCCCGGTTTTTTGATGTCAGGGCGACTGGCTTCGAACCAGTCCCGGATTATTCATGAATAATCCGGGATAAATGCCGTCGGAAATTGAATAGCGTCAACGCACGGGAAAAACCTGTGATTGCCATGTCCGTCTTTCTTCGAGATACGGAGCACCTGTTGCCGCCAACGATTTCAGTAATTCTTTTGCCGTTTGTTTCAATACGGGATGCCGCCAGTTTGGCCGGATGTCGCATAAAGGCTGTAATACAAACATGCGCTCATGCATATGCGGATGGGGCAGCGTCAGACAGGTCGTTTGCATGATCGTATCGTGATAGGCGACGAGATCGAGATCAAGCGTCCTCGGACCCCAGCGTTTGCCATTGCGTGTGCGGCCATGTTGATTTTCGATACGCAGCAACTGTTGCAAAAGCGATTCAGCCTCCATGTCGGTATCCAGCAACACGACCGCATTGAGATAATCCGGCTGCCCGGCAGGGCCGACGGGCGGAGAAGAATAGGCATGGGAGGAATCAAGTATTCGTAAACCCCGGGTGCAGGCAAGGCGTTCGCGCGCGGATAGAAATCCGCCCATTACGTCGCCCACATTGCCGCCAAAGGCGATGATGGCTTCTATGCCCATGCCACCGCGCCGCCGCGCCTCGGGTCGCCGGCGGCCTGTATACCCCCATCTTGATCGAGAGCAATAGCATGTACGCCGCCAAAATACACGGATAATTGTTGCCAGTGGCGGATATTCCATCCAAGTTCAGACAACGCATGTTCCTCATTCGGGTGGAGACCGCCGGGTTCGCAATCCAGCACATCGCCTTCGTTATGGATGCGTGGAAAACAGACGGCGGACTCAATATTCATATTCCCCAGAATATGATGGCACAGCACCTGTAGAATGGCGCCGCGCAAGCGGTTTGAGCCGCCGCTGCCAAGAATCAGGGCGGGGCGGCCCTTGCGGACGAAGATGGAAGGCGCCATCATGGATGAGAGGGTTTCCTCTGCGGCAAGACGGTGGAAACCCAGAGGATTGATATCCTCTTCTCCCAGCATGTTATTAAGGTGAATGCCTGTTCCCGGCGCCACGATACCCGAACCCTCGCCGTTGCTGGCCGTGACGGATACCGCTTGCCCCTCTCTGTCCACCACACTGATGTGGGTAGTGCTGCCGTGCCTGTTTTCTATTTCAAATGATGTGTCTGTTTTTTTATTATCAAGGCATTGGACGATGTGATTAAAGCTGTGGCTTACGAGGTTTTTATCCGGGAACTGTTGTTCCGCACCAGCCTGATACAGTTGTTGATCAAAATCCGCACCACGGATGTGACTGGCGGCGCGCAGCGCTTCAGCCAACAGAACATTCAGAGGTTCATGGCGTCCGGATTTCATCATCTGTTCCAGAAGCCTGAGGCTGAAGCCGATCAGGCAGCCACCGGAAGACGGAGGGGGATTGGTCAGCATCTTGCCTCCCAACACCGGGATGGAAAGCGGTTGACGCCGGATGACTTTGGCCTGTCCCAGATCATGCCGCGAAAGGAGTCCTCCCGGTTGGCAGGCCGCGGCGATGGCATGGGCCACATCACCATGATACATCTCATCCACGCCATTGAGGGCAAGCAATTCCAGCAGGTTGGCAAGATCGACGTTCCTGAAGCATTCGCCTTCCCTCAATAGCTTTCCTTCCGGCGCATGCAGGTTGCGGCATGCGGTTTCGGAGGTTAGAACGGGTTCCAGCAAATGAATAAATGAGGCCTGAAGGGCGTTCAGACGTACACCATCGCGTGCGGCATGGATGGATGGCGCCATGACTTCTCTGATGGGAATACGGCCATAACTCCGGTGCGCCTCAAACAGCAGGGACATGAGGGTAGGGGTCGCAATGGCAGCGCGTCCGATATGGAAGGTTTGAACCGTATCGCCGAAATCTACCGGCATGGCGTGAAAATCGGGGTGAGTCACTGATTCAATGCGGCGCTCAGGCATGCGGGCAAAACCGTCAAGCAGGATGGATGTTCCGTCCGGCTGTCGCAGCAGCAAAAATCCGCCACCGCCCGCACCCGTCAGCACCGGTTCCGTAATGAACGACATGCAAGCGCTGGCTACGGCCGCATCCACAGCATTACCGCCCGCCCGCAGAATTTCTGCACCCGCTTGCGCCGTGAATTCATGCCCGGCAGCCACGCATCCATGCTGTCGTATCATCAATGACACACCTGTTTTCTGACCATGCGGGTGGTTATAGCAGGGAATGCGGGTGTGAAGAAGCACCGGTTTTTGTGGAATCCTCATCCTGCTTAGGAGCTGTAAAGAAATAACATGGCAATTTATAGGCCTGAATATGTACCGGATTGTCGTGATGCGATTGAACAAAACATGAGATGTAGTTTCTACTACCTCTCATGTTTTGTGATTGAGCAGCGCGTCAAGATGGTGCATAGGCTGGATGGAGAAATTGCCATGTTATTTCTTTACAGCTCCTTAAGGTTATAGTCAGGCTTTTGAGGAGGGATTCAAGTGGAATATGCGTTCTTGTTGAGGCTGGACAAGCGGTTGTATGCCATCCTGGACGACACACGACGGCAATATGGCTTGCACTCATTATTATTGGCGGATCAAAACGGGTTGGCTGTCAGCTATTCCGGAAAGATTGCCCATGCGGGCATCGCAGCCATTGCGCCCGAGTTGATCAGGGTAGGGGAGCACGCGGTTCGTCTCGGCGAATACGACAGTATCACCTGTGTCGCACTGGTTCTGGAAAACAGCCATTTGATGATCATCAAAGATATTGAAATCAGGAATACGCCGTTTGTCCTCGTCATGGATACGGCATCCGTGCCGAAGGGTCTCGGCGGGATGATCCGGAAGCTGCGAGACCGTATCGGTCGCGCCATGGCGGTTGACAATTCCATGGATGACTGATTGGATCATGGCCACTTCTCCACAGGTTTTTGAAGGTGGAGGGTACGGCTTTTTGAAGGCAGGTGGAGGGCGCGCGCCATGGCGGATATTCTGTTCGAGAACGATGAACACAAGTGCGTGTTCTTCGAGGACTTTACCGAGGGTGAAATGGTACCGGCCAACCAGCATCTGATTATCCACAAGGGTAAGGCCATGTTGCTGGATCCCGGCGGACACAAGGTTTATTCCAAGATATTTGCCGCTCTTCCAAAATATACGCCGCCGTCAGCGCTGAAGTATTTGTTTCTCTCGCATCAGGATCCGGACATTGTGGCATCCGTCAACGGCTGGCTGATGGTGACTGAGGCGGATGCTTACCTGCCGGCTATCTGGCGACGTTTCGTAGCCCATTTCGGCGTGGATGGCAGCGTGATGAGCCGCGTCAAGGATATTCCTGATGAAGGCATGATCCTGGATTTGGAAGGGTGTCCGCTGGCGCTGATTCCGGCTCATTTCCTGCATTCTTCGGGAAATTTCCAGGTGTATGATCCGATTTCAAAAATATTGTATTCCGGCGATTTGGGCGCGGCCATCGTGGATTATCGCTTTGTTGAGGATTTTGACACACATGTCGGGCACATGGCGGGTTTTCACAAGCGCTATATGCCCAGCAGTACGGCTTGCAAACTCTGGGCGAAAATGGTGCGTAATCTGGATATCGACATCATCGCGCCGCAGCACGGCGCCATATTCTCCGGCAAGGACATGGTGACCCGGTTTATTGACTGGGTTGAAGGGCTGGAAGTGGGCGCTGAAGCAATGCGAGACGTGTACAAATTACCGGTAGAGTCCGAATCAAACCCGTGTAAGAAGGCAGTGTAAGGAGGTGATATGGCAACCAAACAGGAGATGATTGATGCAGTGCTGGATGAATTGAAAACGGCTACCGCGGACATCCAGGGGATGGCCGTCATCAGCCCTGACGGCATGATGATTGCGGATAAACTGGGCGGGGATCAGGGTGATACCGCGGCGGCCATGGGAGCGGCTTTGGGCAGTCTGGGTAAGCGGGTCGCGGAAACCCTGAAGGTGGGTGATTTTCAGGAAATCAATATTCGCGGTGCGAATGCGGGCATTTTGTTGTTCGATATCGAGCACCGCGCCGCCATGGTCCTGAAGGTTGCCGGAGGCGCCAACCTCGGGCTGGTATTGCTGGAAGCCCGGCAAGCGCAACAGAAACTCGCAACTATTCTTTGACTGATTATCTAAAACAACTTCGTCATTTTCTGACCGGGGGTCGCCGGGGCACGCTGCGCATCACGACCAAACAAGGCGCCATTGATCTCAATATCAGTCAAGGTTGTTTCCTGACCCCAAGCGATGATTCGGCTGTGATTCAGACCATTAATATGCTGCTGACGGGTCATGTACTGGACGTATCCACTGAAGAGCTCAAGGCAGGCAACCTGACCTTCGTAAGTCAATCTCCCGAAGAGGTTATTATTCGCGGGTGTTATCAGAGACCGCCGGACGAAATACGCCTGTTCGAACTGTCGCGTTTTTTTTCGTTATTTCCACCCGTGAAAATTAAGCTCGCGCCGATGTACAGATTTGCCGAAATATTCCCCGGGTTTACCGCTTATATGAAGCTCCATGCCGATTCTCTGCTGAACGGGCAGGTCAATCTCAATGATTTTCTAACGGGCGCGCCTTCTCCGGATAAAATGTGTTTTAATGTACAATTGCTGGTGGTGCTCTATGTGTTGGGGCTGATGGCTCCGGCGCCCAAGCCAAAGCATTCTATCTTCAACCGTCTGATCAAGGCTGTGCGAGGTATATCATGACCAGGGAAATCGTCAAGATCGTGATTACGGGTCCCGTGAATGCAGGCAAGAGTACGCTGATCCGGCATATCAGCGACACGCCGGTGATATTCACTGATGAAATTGCCACGGATGCGGTGGCTGATGTGAAGAAACGCACCACGGTCGCCATGGATCATGGTGTTTTGCATGCGGGTGATGGTCTGGAGTTGCATTTGTATGGCACGCCGGGCCAGCGCCGCTTTAATTTTATGTGGGATATCCTGGCCGTGGGGGCGGCAGGCATCATTTATCTTGTGGACGGATCCGACTCCGGGTCCGTTAACGAAATGAACCATATTTATCATCACTTCAGGAAACGGCTATCCATTCCCGGCCTTGTTGGCGTGACCAGGCAGGATATTGATGGCGCGGCCAGTGCCGAGGAGGTGGCCGAACGCCTCGGCGCGGAGGGAATTCCGGTCATGGGGTGCGACCCGCGCGAGAAGGATGATTCAAAGGTTCTGATTCTCAGCCTGTTTGAACTGATTATACGGGAAAAAGAAGAATTTGAGGAAAGCGGTTTCTTCTGAGCTACTGGCGCAATACTGAGCGGAGAAGGCAATTGCCGCGAGCAATATCCGATTACCGCTGAACAATAAAACCCTTCAATTTATTTTTACGCGCCAACTTCTGTTGGCCATTTCGGGCGTGGGCACGGGTCGGCCATGGCCCGACAAGCACCGCATGAAGAGAATTTTTTTTGATGACGGTTTGCGCATGCCAGCCGATCTGCCGTAGCCGTCTGACCTGTTTGATTGCCCTGGAGACGTCCCTGAATGCGCTGACCTGGACATAGTAGCCGGATTTCAGGCTGTGTTTGCTCTTTGTCAAATGACTAACGGATGGCGGGGGGCGTGATGCTTTCGATGGTGCTTTTTTAGCTTGTGGCGTAATTTTTAATTTTACAGCAGGCGGCTGAGCGAGTTCGGACGGAAGACCGTATCCCGGTGATCGTATTCTGGTCCTGTTATCCGTGGAAGATGATGTGGGAAGAAACCATGATGGCGCGGCAAGTAGCAGGATAAGCGCCAGCGATCCTGCAATCGCAACGATCAGGGCCAGGCGATATTCGCGTACGCCTGCTATCCAGTTCGTAAGTTCGGAGGACATGTCCGTGAAAAATGGCGGGCGGATGAAACGGTCAAGTCAGGACATCCCTGATTTTCTCTTCAAAAGCCTGATAACGGAATGGTTTTTCCAGGATATTCAACGGCTTGTCGGGCCAGCGTTCGGTCAGGTCGTCCGGGTAGCCGGTGACAAACAGGATACGATCCAGTAATTCCGGATTAACCTTCTCAATGCTGTCGTAGATTTCATCTCCCGCCAGCCTGGGAAGCCGCACATCCAGCAGAATGGCGGCGTATTGTTCACCGTTGGTCGAGAGATCAAACAACCCCTGCACCGGGTCCGTCAGGATCCTGATGTCGCCCGTCATGCCCCTTTTCCCCAGATAGCGTTGCAGAAATGCAGCAAGGATGCTCTGCACCGTCGCTTCGTCTTCTACAACAAGTATTTTAACCGTCTTGCCCATCGATACCCCTCGATCCCAAAGGTTGGTTCCGTAAACGTAAAGCTTTATGGATGGCTTCAATGGCCTGCAATGCTTCGCGGCAGGCCTCGGTGAGCCTGCGATTGTTGGTGGATAATGCATCCTTGAGTTTTTCCCGCAATTCCGGAATACGTGCCTTTAACCGGGGGAGATAATACACGTTGGTCATGAAAAACGGGCATAAAAGGCAGGCATCCAGCAGATAGCAGGGACCTTTCTTACGGCAGTATCCAAACGGTAGCACCTGCACGTTGACGCTCCGGAGAATTTCTTCCACGGGCAAATCCGCATCCTCCGCATTGAGCGCGATCAGCACGCCTTCCCGATCCACCATGGCACCGGAAAACCTGGCGCTACGTTCATCATGGTTGGCCAGTTGCCAGTGACCCTTTTCGGTCTGCCGGATACCGGGCCACTGCCACAAAAAAAGTTCGGCGACATGGCGGGCCGCCTTTCCCGGGTCGTTGTCTTCAAGCCAGTCAGCCACCAGCCTGGCAGCGTGCCCGGCGGGTGTCTGTTCATGTGCGGCAAAATCCATCTGATGCCCGCCCTGCAATCGTCCGCCCCGCAGCCGCAGGACGGGGATGTTGTATCTGGAGAGTGACGAGTCCGTGGTGAGCGATACGCCGACGCGCCCCATTTCTCCGCCGCCAAAAGGCGCATCACAATCATACTCGCCGAGGAATACCTCGATATGGCGTGTTCCGGTAGTGAAATCAAACAGACTTTGTCCTTGCATGGATCTCCCTGAATTCAATCGATTGATTTTCCGTCCGGCGAAGGCTGACAGGCGTAGCCAGTTTATAGCACATGGCGGTTAGAACAGAAAGAGCCGGGTTATTTTTACCGTGCATGTCCGGTCAGCGAATCCGGGTTGATGCGGGCGCCATTGAAGCGCACGCCCCAGTGCAGATGGGGGCCCGTGGCGCGGCCGGTCTGACCGACTTCGCCAAGGGTTTTCCCGGCCCCGATCCATGCGCCCTGATGGATATGCAGATCCTTCAGGTGAGAATAGACCATGACCAGCCCCCGTCCATACCCGAGAACCACCGTATTGCCATTGAGGAACATGGATTCCGCCAGCAGAACACGACCGGCCAGGGGATTGACGATGGGCGTGCCTTCGGGTGCGGCAATATCCATCCCCGAGTGCGGCGAGCGCGGTTCTCCGTTGACATAGCGCCTGGCTCCGAAAGGGGTGGAAACCACGCCATGAATCGGCGGTTTAACCATGGAGATATCCGGCAGTGCGTCGACTTTTATGCCATAGGCTTTTTTAAGCGCCGCATGATCGGCGCGGATGCGGGCCAGCGCTTTGGCGTCGAAGACAGCCATTTTCTTTTCCACCGTGATGCGGGAGATGCGAAAATGGCCCGGGTTGACCTGCAACTGACCGGATGCTCTCTGTGCCTCCGATATCCAGTGGATGTGATAATTACCAGGTTTTTGTTCCATATCAACGCCAATCCAGCCCATCCATCGCCCTTTGGGAAGCATCCGGACCGGCCAGCTTTTACCGAAACACCAAAGGCTGACGTGTGGTCCGGCCAGCTTTGTTTCCACGCGAACGATATCGCCCTGAACCGCATGCCATTCATGAGCCCTTACGCCCTGCACGCCGCAAACGGCATTGAATACGATCAACACCCATGCGAATGAATACGCGGCTTTCATGTCATGTCCTCACGGATTCAACGCGCGTGTGCGCATCGCCGTCCACAAAATGAACGCGCACGGCATCGCCCCGCTTGATCCGGGCCGCATGTGTGATGACCTGGCCATCCGGGCTGTAACTGATGCTGTAGCCACGCTTTAGTACGGCGGTAGGATCCAGCGCGGCAAGGCGTCCCTGTTCCTGCCTGAACCGCTGTCTTGCCTGTTGTATCCGTTGCGGCGCCAGGAGGCAAAGGGACTGGCGTTGCTGCTCCACATGCATGCGCCACGTATCATGAGCGCGGATCCGGGCATGCTGCAAGCGAAGCGTCTGGTTTTTCAGGTGTTTTTCGGCGTCGTTCAGCGAATGGCGTATGATTTGCTGTAACAGGGGCAGGCGTGGCATCTGTTTGCGCAGGGTTGCTCTGTCCGGACATACGATTTCAGCGGCATTGGACGGTGTGGCAGCCTGTTTGTCCGCGGCGAAATCGGCGAGACTGACGTCGATTTCATGGCCGATGCCGGTGATGACGGGAATATTACACTCGGCCATGGCGCGAACCACGGTCTCCTCGTTAAAGCACCATAAATCCTCCGGACTCCCGCCTCCGCGTACCAGCAATATCACATCCGGCCCGGGATCCATGCGCTGCAAACGCTCCAGGGAACGGGCAATTTGCACCGCCGCGGCATTTCCCTGCACCAGCGTAGGCGATAGCGTCAGTTGCAGCCAGCCGGGTCGGGTCGAAAGCACCTTCCTGACATCCTGCAATGCGGCGGCGGTTTCGGAGGTGACAATGCCGATATGGCGGGGCAGGGCGGGGATCGGACGTTTGGTTTCGGGTGCAAACCAGCCGCGTTCGGCAAATAGTCTCTTGCGCCGTTCAAATTCGATAGCCAGCGCGCCGTTTCCGATAAGTTCCATCCGTGAAACAATAAGTTGATAGCGCCCCTGGGGAGGATAAAGAGAAAGATGCCCGGTAAAGATATATTGCTGACCTTCTTGCGGTGGTTCGGTGAAGCGTTGGGCGGTCGATTTCCAGATGACGGAGGAAAGCGATGCGCCTTCATCCTTGATGGTGAAATACATATGCCCCGATGCCTGCCGGTTAAGACGTGAAATTTCTCCCAGCACGCGCACGCTGGCAAATTCCTGCTCAAGCATCTGCTTGATGCAAGTGGTCAGTTCAGTGACGGAAAGAGGCTGTCTCCGCGGGGGGGCACTTAACACGGGGTGATACTAATTGAGTATCAGGCATCGATCCATGATGGTTTCGCAAGAAGTCATCAATGCGCCCATGGAGGGCCTTTTTGCGACATTCATCATCCTCTCGTGAAAGATCGTTGGTGGTGAAGGATTTGTCAGAACGCCAGGCTTGCAGCCTGCGCCGTATGTCCATGTCGGATCCTGGGGAAAATATTCATGGTGCGTGTACGGAACAGGAAAGCTAGGCTTCCCCCCCTTATGTTTACCGGAATTATCCATGATGTGGGGCATATTACCGCCATGTGGCGGGAAGGCGCGGGGATGCATTTGTCCATTAAAACCGCACTGGATATGTCGAATTGGCAAAACGGAGATTCGGTGGCGGTAGACGGTTGTTGCCTGACTGTTACGGAATTTGGCAATCATACGTTTTCGGTCACGTTATCACAGGAAAGTCTGGGTTTGACGACATTCGGAGAGGCTTGTGAAGGGAAGAGGATAAACCTGGAACCGGCATTGCGCATGGGCGATGCGCTTGGCGGCCATATGGTCAGTGGTCATGTGGATGGCGCGGGAACGGTTAATGATATTCAACCCGTGGGCGAGCATCGGCTTTTCCGGTTTTCCGTTCCGGAGAATCTGGCGCGGTACGTGGTCAAAAAGGGTTCGGTCACGATCAACGGCGTGAGCCTGACCGTGAATGAAGTGGATGGATGCGCTTTTGAAGTCAATCTGATTCCGTATACGCTGGCGAACACAAACTTGGGAGATTTGACCTGTGGTGATAGAGTCAATATCGAAACTGACATGTATGGTCGGTATGTGGAGCGATTGATGATGGAACCGTAAAAAGGCCATCCATAGGGGGCCTCTTGCAAAACTCGTGAGCGGCGATCTGCTTCCCCCGCTTTGGCCCACGGAAAGTGAAAAATTCATAAGCAGGAGAAAGCATGAGTCTTTCCAGTTGTGAAGAACTGATCGAAGAATTACGCGCCGGACGCATGATTATCCTCGCGGATGACGAAGACCGCGAGAATGAGGGCGATCTGGTCATGGCGGCAGAATGGGTGACGCCTGAAGCCGTGAATTTCATGGCGATGCATGCACGCGGGCTGATTTGCCTGGCACTAACCCGGAAGCAGGTTCACCGTTTGCGTATTCCCCTGATGGTTGCCGACTCCAATGCCAAGTTCAAATCGGCATTTACCGTATCGATTGAGGCGGCGGAAGGCGTGACCACCGGGATTTCCGCTTTTGACCGGGCGCAGACCATTCGTGTGGCGGCGGACGAAGGATCGACGCCTGCCGATCTGGTGACGCCGGGCCATGTCTTTCCGCTGGTAGCCAGGGATGGCGGGGTGCTGGTGCGTGCCGGACATACCGAGGCCAGCATTGATCTTTCCCATATGGCCGGGCTGAAACCGGCGGCGGTGATTTGTGAAATCATGAATGAAGACGGGTCCATGGCGCGCATGCCGGAGCTTAAAGCCTTTGCCGCCAAACACCATCTGAAAGTTGGCTGTATTGCTGATATTATCAGTCATCGACTCAAACACGATTCGCTGGTCAAACGTGAAGTTGAGGTTCGTTTGCCGACGGAGTTTGGAGAATTCCGTCTGTTCGGTTATTCCAACGTTGTGGACAAGGCCGAGCATGTGGCGCTGGTGATGGGCAAGCCGGATGGCGATACGCCTTGCATGGTGCGGGTGCATTCGGAATGTTTGACGGGCGATGTGTTTACTTCACGGCGTTGTGATTGCGGTTCGCAGTTGCATGCGGCCATGCGCCAGGTATCGGCGGTGGGCGTTGGCGTGATTCTCTATTTGCGGCAGGAAGGTCGTGGCATTGGTTTGTTGAACAAGCTCAGGACCTACAAATTGCAGGATGCCGGGCACGATACGGTGGAAGCGAACAGGAAACTGGGATTTCGCGCCGATTTGCGGGATTACGGGATCGGGGCGCAAATTCTGCGTGATTTGGGCTTACGCAAATTGCGTCTGTTGACCAATAACCCGAAAAAGATTGTCGGTCTGGATGGTTATGGGCTGGAAGTCGTTGAGCGGGTGCAATTGGAAGTACATGCGCATGAAGACAATATCGCTTACCTGACGACCAAACGTGATAAAATGGGGCATTTATTGAAGGTGATCCCGAAAGAGAAAGATGCTAAATGAGCCTTGATGCCCCCCTGTTTTCGGGAGATCTGGATGCCGGTGGTTTACGTATTGGCATCGTGGTCAGCCGTTTCAACAGTGAGATCACCGAAGCCTTGCTCAGGGGCGCCATCCATGCTTTGAAGGAGCATGGCGCAAACAATTCAGACATACGCGCCGTGCATGTGCCCGGCGCGCTGGAGATTGGAACCATTGCTTCCCGAATGGCGCAATCGGGGCAATATGACGCGATTGTTTGTCTGGGATGTGTCATTCGCGGCGGAACCGCCCATTTTGACTATGTTTGCCGTGGTGTCATGGATGCCATCAGCGTTGTGGCGCAACGTGGCGACATTGGCGTAGGCAACGGTGTGTTGACCGTGGACACGATGGATCAGGCAAGCGATCGCGTGGGCGGAAAATTCGGGCATAAGGGTGCGGATGCGGCGTTGACGGCGGTTGAAATGGCTCGTCTACTTGAAAATTTGTAATGGCAAATCGGCATAAGGCTCGACAATCCGCACTTGAGACCTTGTATGCATGGCATACTGGCGGATGCGATGATGCTGCCATTCCGGCCGTGCTTGCCGGCCGCTTGCACGAGGAAGGCCGATCCGATCAGGATGAAAATTATTTGCACGAAATGGTACATGGCGTCGTGGCGCAGTCGGAAGATATTGATCGGCGAATCAGTGAGGGTTCGCGCGGGCGCAGCCTGAAAAGTATCGCCTGTATTGAGCATAATGTACTGCGTCTGGCGGTGTGGGAAATGGTAAATCGTCCCGAGATTCCATACCGGGTGATTATTAACGAAGCGCTGGAGCTGACCCGTGCCTACGCGGATGAACCGGGGCGTGGTTTTATCAATGGCGTGCTGGACCGCCTGGCGCACGAACTCCGGAAGGAAGAAACTAAGTAAAGGATCGAATGATGTGCAGTTATTTTTTCATTGCAGGCGCCCACATCCGCAAGGCGGCCATGAGCGTTAAAGAGCCTGAAAACGGCATGGGAGGAACAAGCTGACGATATACAGATTACGCATAACGCCCTATCAGCCTGTTCTGGCTATATAAATTCTTCATGCAATGACAACACTCAGTATCCAGAGTCTTAAATTCAAGGCCGGTTCGGACACCCATGCGACTCCGCTTGAGTTAGACATTCCCACCGTCACAGTGTTTGTAGGCCCAAACAATTCTGGAAAAAGTTTGGCATTAAGAGAAATTGAATCGTGGTGCTGGAACGATGACACTGCAAGAAATGTCATTGCTACGGTCAGCGTAATTCCCCCATCGTCCTCGGAAGAATGTGATTTGTTACTGAAGCCATTCATTACAGACCCACCGAAAAACCAAACAGTGGCACCTGACTCGATTTGGGTCGGACTACCAGTTTTTCGAGGCCAGCAACCAGCGTTGCATGAGCAAATAAACCTTGGTGCGCTCCATACTGCCGCCAGTGGTAACGATACTTGGCTGAGGCATGGTCTTTTGAGGTTTTATACAGTACGCCTTGATGGTCGAACGAGATTCACACTATCCGATCCAAAACCATCCGGAGATCTTCAAGGCCATCCACAAAATCATCTTTGGGCATTATTTCAAAATGATGATGCGCGCGAGCAAGTTCGAAAGTTTACAGAGGCAGCTTTTGGCCGCCATTTTGTAATTGACCCGACTGGCATGACCCAATTCAGAGTAAGACTCAGTGATCGAAAGCCTTCATCGACACAAGAGGAACAATCGCTTGATGCGACAGCCAGGAATTTTCATGCACAGGCACCATTAGCACAAGAGATGAGTGATGGAGTCCAGGCCTTTTCTGGGCTTATCTCAGCGGTAATGAGTTTGCCGCACAGAATCATTCTCATCGATGAACCGGAAGCATTTCTCCATCCACCTTTAGCCCGGCGATTAGGCCAAAATCTTTCGGAGATAGTGGAAGGACGGAATGCAAATTTGCGGCTCTTCAACGCTTTCATACGGTAAAAAAGAGGGTGGTAATGCCCAGATACATCTTGTACAACGAATGGTTGCAACAACAAGTTGTTTGGAGGTATATCATGGGCATTACCATACCGTCAAAGGTAGCCGATTATCGGGGCCAATGCATCGAGTCTGTTGAGGTGATCGAAGA